>Ga0210409_10005319_pt1 | contig 13547 bp, 1 predicted proteins | sample IncBWH17MmetaG_FD_161649 | JGI IMG/M metagenome (GOLD analysis project Ga0210409, IMG submission 161649) | Forest soil microbial communities from Barre Woods Harvard Forest LTER site, Petersham, Massachusetts, United States - Inc-BW-H-17-M | ecosystem: Environmental > Terrestrial > Soil >... | reverse complement strand
CGGGCATCCTGCAGAATTTCGTCTCCGATTTGCTGCTGCTGGATTACTGTGAAGAATCGGCCTTGCAGGCGATTGCCGCCAATGCCGACAAACTGGCGGCTGTATTGGTCGAACCGATTCAAAGCCGCATGCTCGATGCGCAGCCGCGCGAGTTCTTGCAACGCTTGCGCGCGCTGACCGCAAAACATGGCATCCTGCTGATTTTCGACGAGATGATTACCGGCTTCCGCAGCGCTCCGGGCGGCGCCCAGGAGATCTTCGGAGTCGAAGCGGATCTGGTGACTTACGGCAAAACAATCGGCGGCGGCGTACCGATGGCCGCGCTGGCGGCGCGCGGCAACCTGCTGGATGGCATCGACGGCGGCATCTGGCGCTTTGGCGACGATTCCAGGCCGGGTGCCACCACTACTTTCTTCGCCGGCACTTTCAATAACCATCCGCTCGGTTTCGCCCTGTCGCACGCGGTGCTGACAGAACTGAAACAGCGCGGACCATCGTTCCAGGAAGAACTCAGCGCCAGGACAGAACAGCTGACCGATCGGCTCAATCGCCGCTTTGCAGCTGAAAACGTGCCGCTGTCGATGATCCGTTTCGGCTCGGTATTCCGCTTCAAGCACGCCGGCAACCTGGATCTGCTGTACTACCACCTGCTGCATCGCGGCCTGTTTGTGTGGGAAGGCCGCAACTGCTTCCTGTGCGACGCCCATGGACAACAAGAAATCGACGCCATCGCCGACGGCGTGATGGATTCGGTCGCGGCGCTGCGCGAAGGCCAATACTTGCCGCCCAAACCGGCATTGCCAGGCCCCGCATATGCCAAAGCTGATGCGCATGCCGGCACGCTGGCGCTGTCCGATACGCAAAAGCAAATCTGGCTGGCATCGCAATTCGATGCGGCCGGTGCCAATGCTTACTGTGAAACGGTAGCGTTAGCACTCGATGGCGAGATCAACGCGATTGCGCTGGAACACGCTCTGAACCAGCTGATCATGCGCCACGAAGCCTTGCGCACCACCATCAATGGCGAAGACGGCACGCAAACGGTCCATCCGGTAATGAAGGCGCTAGTAAGTTACAGTGAAGATATGGCGACTGACGCCTGGATGGCTTCGCTGAGCGAGCGGCCGTTTGATCTGTCGGCCAAAGGTCCGCTACGGGTCAGTCTGCTCAAGGTAGCCGACGGCCCGCATGTCGAGCATGTATTGGCGTTGTGCGCGCACCATATCCTGATCGATGGCCAGTCGCTGGCGCTGATCATCGACGAACTTGGCAAGCTGCTGAACTCGCCGCTGGCGGAACCATTGCCGCAAGTACAGCAATTCCGTCAGCAACTCGACTGGCTGCACACCGCAAACGACCCGCTTGCTGAGAATTTCTGGCGTGAACGCACCCTCGATGCCCCGCCTGCCCTGCCGCTGCCGAAAATCGCTCAATACGACGTTGCACAGCAAAAAGCCGCACGCTGGCAAGGCAAGCGGGCCAGGCTGGCGCTGCCGGCAGACGTTGCAGCGGCGCTCACCACCTTGGCCACGCGCCAGAAAACCACCATGTTCAACGCCACCCTGGCGCTGACGCTGTCGTTCTTGCATACGCTGTTCGATCGCGACGACCTGCTGATCGGCATACCCAGCCATGGCCGACTTGAAGGACTGGAGCACATGGTCGGACAAGCAGCGCAACTGATGCCGATGCGCTCGCGCCTGCAGCGTGGCATGCGTTTCGCGCAATTGCTGAACAGCGTCGATCTCGAACTTGATGCCATTGCGGCCTACCAGACGTATCCGCTGGCGCATGTGCTGGAACCGGTGCTTTCCGGCGGCGACGAGCGGCCGGGATCCTTGACTATCACCTTTAACCTCGACCGCATCCGCCACACCAAGTTCGCCGGCTTGCCGACCAGGCTGCTGGATGCGCCCGTGGCTGGCGTCAAATTTGACCTGGCCATCAACCTCATGCAATCGCCCGACGGCTGGCTGCTCGATCTCGACTACCAGAGCAAGAACTATAGCCATGCCGATATCGAACGCCTCGGCCGGCGCTGGATCGACTGGGCAGCGCGCGTCGCCGCTGATCCGGCGCTGGAACTGGACCGCGCCGCGCCATTGCCTGCGGCCGAACTACAGCAAGTACTACACACTTTCAGCGGCGCCATCCGTGATTACTCCATCATCGGCAGCGTGCCGGCACAGATTGCGCTGCAAGCAGCCAGCACGCCGGAGGCCGTTGCAGTGACAGCCGATGGCCGCCATCTCGACTACCAGACCCTCGACCGTGCTGCCCGCTCGATCGCAGCCAGCCTGGCCGGTCTTGACGCCGGACCGGGAAAAATCGTCGCCGTCATGCTGCCTCGCTCTGCCGAACTCGTGGCGACCATGCTCGGCATTTTCTACTCCGGATCGGCTTATATGCCGATCGACCCTGACGAACCGGGACTGCGTCGCGAGGAGATTTTTGCAGAAACGATGCCGGTTGCGCTAGTCACCACCGCAGAGATTGCTTCCCGGCTCGGGGTTTCTTGTCCTCTCATGATCCTGGAAACGCCGGAGGCCCTGGCCACAGCATGGCTGAATACACCGGAAGAACGGATGGAACCGGTCGTCGTCCAGCCTGACGACATGGCCTATGTCATTTACACATCGGGGTCGACCAACAAGCCGAAAGGCGTGCAATGCACACATGGCGGCTTGCGCAACCTAATGGCATGGAATTGCGAAACATTCCCGCTGGACGGCAGCGACGCCTTACTGCAGAAAGCGCCCTACACCTTCGACATCTCGTTGTGGGAGCTATGCTGGCCGCTGGTGGCCGGCGCCCGTATCGTGGTGGCGCCGCCAGAGAGCCATCGCGATCCCGAGATCCTGGCGCGCCTGGTCATCGCCGAACAGGTCACTGTCGCTCAGTTCGTGCCGGCCATGCTGGAAGCATTCGTGGCCGTGCCGCTAGCTACGCAATGTACATCCCTGCGCCACCTGTTCGGCGGCGGCGAAGCACTCCATCCTACCTTATGCGACGCCGTGCATGCACTCGGCTTGATGACCGAACTGCATAATTTGTATGGTCCGACCGAAGCCACCATCCTGGTGACCCATTGCCGTTGCATTCCCGGCGACGCGGGTCCGATCCCGATCGGTTACCCAATCGCCAATACCACTGTGAGAATCGTCGACAGCCTGGGTCGTCCGGCTGCAATCGGCATCGAAGGCGATTTGATGATCGGCGGTGTGCAATTGACGAGTGGCTATCTCAAGCGCCCCGAGCAAAACGCCAAATCGTTCGTCGACAACCAGCATCTGGCGCCGATGCGGCTGTACCGTTCCGGCGACCGTGCGCGCTGGCGCGAAGACGGGGCCATCGAATATCTCGGCCGCGCCGACAACCAGATCAAGCTGCGCGGTTTGCGAATCGAAATTGGCGAAATCGAACATGCCCTGCGCAGTCACCCGGCGATCCAGGACGCCGTAGTCGATCTGCGCGGCAAAACCGCTGTTCAGCAACGCTTGCTGGCCTGGATCGTACCTGGCGCTTCGGTTGCGACCAGCAGCAACGGCTGGCAATCCGAACTGCGCAGCTATCTGGCGACAAGATTACCGGCCTATATGATTCCTGCCCATTTCGTCGCACTGGCCGCTCTGCCGGTCAGCCGCCACGGCAAAATCGACCGCAATGCCTTGATCGAACCGGAGCGTCCGGTCAGTACCTCCCAGGCGGTAGTGGCGAACTCGCCGGTTGAAGCCGAGCTGCTGGCCTATCTGCGAGACGCCCTGGATATCCATGCAGTTTCCACAGAGGATAACTTCTTCATGCTGGGCGGGCAGTCGCTGGCCGCATCGCAGCTGATCACCTGGGCCCAGCAGCGCTGGTCGGTGCGGCTAGCACTCAAGGATTTCTTTGAAACACCAACACCGGCGCGCCTGGCGAGCCTGATCGAGACCGCCATATTGCATCAGGACGATCGTCCCGGCGCAGCGCAATCCGCCACCGAAGCAAGTGCAATCCGCCCGCGCGAGCGCCGTCGCGTCCGCCGCGGACAATTTGTCATCGAAAACGTAAACGGGATTCTAGAATGAACCGAACCGACCAAATGACAGGCGTCATAGCAGCCCCAGCCTTGGATAAAGACGTATCCGTTTTCGAAGCGTCGCCGGCGCAGCAGCGCCTGTGGCTGCTATCCGGCCTGGACCAGGGCAATACCGATTACATCATTGCCGGCGCGCTCAGGTTAAGCGGCGCGCTGAAGGAAGATGTCCTGCAGGCGGCGCTGAACGACTGTATCGCCCGCCATGAAAGCCTGCGCACCGGCTTCACCGAGATCGACGGCACTCCCTGGCAGACGATCGAAGCCGCCAGCCAGATAACGATCACGCATTCCGACCTGAGCATGATGCCGCAGGATGAACGCCTTGAACATGCTTTGCGTGGCGCCGAAGCCATGGCTGCGCAAGCGTTCGATTTGAGCCAGCCGCCGCTGATACGCGTGCAGCTGGCCAAACTGGGCCAGCATGAATGGCTGCTTGCCCTGGCGATTCACCATATCGTCTGCGATGGTCCTTCGCTGGCGCTGCTGGTCAGCGACCTAGCCGCCGCCTACTCGTACAGGATCGATCCGGCCATGCCAATGGCGGCCGAGGTGCCATTGCAATTTGCCGACTTCGCCGAGTGGCAGCGCGAACAGCTGGCGCAGCCTGAAAGCGGGCAATTGCTGGCGGCCTGCAGCCAGAATCTGCAAGGCGTGCCGGATCTCGACTTGCCGACGGACCATCCCCGCCCAAAAATTCGCGCCGCCAAGGGCGCCCGTATCAGCGTCGCGTTGCCGCAGTCCTTGAAGGAACACGTTGGCAGCACGGCTCGTGCGCTGGGAACGACGCCATTCGCGGTGCTGCTGGGCGCCTGGGGTATGACCCTGGCGAGCTGGTCCGGACAGCAGGACTTTGCCATCGGCACCCCGGTAACCGCCCGCAACGATCCGGCGCTCGCTTTCACAGTCGGCAATTTCGCCGAAACTGCCGCCTTGCGTTTCACGTTGTCCGAGCAATCGACCATACGCAGTATCCTGGAGCAGGTGAAAATCAGCTGGCGCGATTCGCTGGCCTATGCCGGCGTCCCTTTCGACCTTCTGGTGCGCGCCTTGCGGCGCCCTCAAGAGCGCAGCAGAACGCCATTGGCGCAAACTATCTTCTCGCTGAATCCTGCACCCGCCGCGATCGCCATGAGCGGTCTGGCGGTGCAATCGGTAGCGTTGCGCATCGGCGAAGCAAAAACCGACCTCGTGCTGGAAGTCAGCGAAACTGCAAACGGCTTTCAAGCCACGTTTGATTACGACAGCGCCTTGTTCGAGGCAGCGACGATCGAAGGCGTGGCCGCGGTATATCGCGACTTGCTGGGTGCAGCCTTGTCCCGCCCGGAACAGACGCTGGAGGCCGTATATGCCATGATCGGCGCGCCGCTGCAGTCTGGCTCACAAGCTCACAGCCCTGGCCCGGCCGATCTCGGCGGCACGCCAGCGGCGAGCGAAGCGGCGCCGGTGAGCGAGGAGATACTGCATGCGATCCAAGAAATCTGGCAAGACTTGCTGCAAGTTAGCCAGATTACCGATGACACCAATTTCTTTGAAATCGGCGGCCATTCTCTGCTTGCGACCAAAGTCGCTTCGCGCCTTCGCAAGCGACTCAACATCAAACTGTCGATGACCGCGCTGTTCGATGCGCCAACCTTTGCCGAACTTGCCGCCCACGTGCAAATGCAAAGCAAGCTGCAAGCACCGGTTGCGGCCAAAGCGCTGCCCGCCACCGCTAGCGCAAGCTCAGTACCGCTTTCTTCCACCCAGGCCAGGCTGTGGTTCATCCAGCAACTGGATGCCGGCAATACCGCTTATGTGCTATCTGGCGCAATACGCATCGAGGGCCCGCTGGACGCTGGTTTGCTGGAACGCACGTTCGGCATGCTGCAGGTCCGGCACGAAACCTTGCGCACCAGGTTTGTCGATATCGACGGCAAGCCCGCCCAAATCATCCTGCCGCCGGCAGCCTGCGCCATCACGCTGCCAGTCGAGGAACTGGATGTGGTGGCCGGGATAAACCAGGCGCAAATGTTGGACGCCATGCTGCGCCAGGAAGCGATGCAGCCTTTTACGCTCGACCAAGCGCCGCTGATCCGGGCCAGACTGATCAACCTTGCGCCACGACTGCATGTACTGAGTATTTCCATGCATCACATCATAGCCGACGGTTGGTCGCTAGGCGTCCTGTGGCGTGACCTGATTCAGATTTATCGCTCGCTGGAAGCCGGTTACGCGCCACGGTTGCCTGCCTTGCCACTGCAATATCGCGATTATGCGCAGCAAGACAATGTCGATCAAGGCGGCGTCCTGGAACAGCGCGACATCGCCTACTGGCGAGGCGCGCTGGCTGATTTGCCGACGCTTGAGCTAAGCACTGATTTTCCGCGTCCGCAATTGCCCTCGTCTCAAGGCCGCCAATACCGTTTCGAGTTGCCGCCGCATCTTGTGAGCGTCATCGACCGTTTGGCCCAGGTCGCGGGCGCCAGCCGTTTCATGGTGGCGCTGACCGCGTTCCAGGTCTTGCTATCGCGCTGGAGCAGCCAGACCGACCTGGCGCTCGGAGTCCCGGTTTCAGGCCGCGAACAAAACGATGTGCAGGATCTGATAGGCTGCTTCGTCAATACCCTTGTGATTCGCGCCGATTTATCCGGCACCCCTGATTTTCTGACCTTGCTCACCCGCATCAGAACACGCTGCCTGGCCGCGTTCGAGCATCAAGCCCTGCCCTTCGACCGTTTGCTGGATGCTTTACGGCCGGCGCATGATCTGAGCCGTCATCCGCTGTTTCAAGTGATGTTCAATTACCAGAACACCGATTTCCATACTATCGCATGGGAAGGCATGCGTACCGAGGCGTTGGACGTGGACGGCGGCGCCACCCAGTTCGACCTGGCGCTTTACCTGGAAGACGCCGACGGCAACCTGCACGCCAATTTTGTCTATCGCAGCGACCTGTTCATGCCCGCCACGATGGAACGCATGGCGAGCGCTTTCGTGGCGATTATCGAGGCCGCTGAGATACACGATCATCCCGTCAGCAAATTCGACCTGCTGTCCGCTGCCGACCGCGGAACCCTGGCCGCCTGGAACGACACGACGGTCGACTACGGTCCTGCGGCGCCGCTGGACGTGCTGATCGCCGAACAAGCCTTGCGCAGCCCGGAAGCAGAAGCCATCTGCGCCGAAGACGGCACGCTTAGCTATGCCGAGACCATGCGCCGCGCCGATGCGCTGGCTGCGCGCTTGCAAGAACTGGGCGCAGGCCCCGGCCGCACGGTCGCCGTACAACTGGCGCGCGGCATCGACTTGCCGTTGGCCCTGCTGGCAGTGCTGCGTTCGGGCGCTGCCTACTTGCCGCTGGATCATGAACTGCCACCGGAACGGCTCGCGTTCATGGTGGAAGATGCGGCACCGGTCGCGCTGATCGCGTTGCCGGGCACGACTGGCTGGCTGAACACAGAAGTAGCGGTGATCGGCCCGGATGCCGTGGCTCTGGCGCCAACCGCCTGGCGCGCGCCAGACAGCCGCACGCTGGCCGATATCGCCTATGTCATCTATACCTCAGGCTCCACCGGCAAGCCCAAGGGCGTGATGGTGCCGCATGCCGGCATCGTCAACCGGCTGCGCTGGATGCAGGCGGAGTACCGCTTGCAGCCGCAGGATCGCGTCTTGCAAAAGACCAGCTGCAGCTTCGACGTCTCGGTATGGGAATTTTTCTGGCCGCTGCTGACCGGCGCCACCCTGGTCATGGCGCGCCCGGGCGGCCATCGCGATCCGGAATACATCGCCACCACGATCGCGGAACAGAACATCAGCACGTTGCACTTTGTACCGTCGATGCTGGAAATTTTCCTGGCGGAAGCCGAACCAGACCATTGCGCCAGCCTGCGGCAAGTATTCACCAGCGGTGAAGCATTGACGCCGGAGCTGCGCGACCGCTTTTTCGATTTTGGATCAAACGCTCGCCTGCACAATCTGTACGGTCCCACCGAAGCCTCAGTCGACGTGACCTACTGGCCTTGCGTTCCTGAAGAGCGCGGCGGCCCGGTGCCGATCGGCCGGCCGGTCGCCAATACCCGCATTCATGTACTGAACGAGTTCGGCCAGGAAATGCCAATCGGCGTTCCTGGCGAAATTTGCATCGGCGGCGTCCAGGTTGCACGCGGTTATCTGAATCGTCCGGAACTGAGCGCCGAACGTTTCATCCGCGACCCGTACGCCAATAATGCTGATGCGCTGCTGTACCGCACCGGCGACCTGGGACGCTGGCGGCAGGAAGGCTGGATTGAATATATCGGCCGCCGCGACAACCAGATCAAGCTGCGCGGCCATCGCATCGAACTGGGCGAAATCGAAGCAGCGCTACGCCAGCATCCTGCAATACGCGACACCGTGGTGTTGGTGCAAGGCAATAGCGCGGAAAGCCGGCATCTGGTCGCCTTCGCACTCATGGCAGGGCCTGTCCCGGGCCCGGTAGATAACGCTGCACTGCGCCAGCATCTTTCCGGATTGCTGCCGGCGGTGATGGTGCCGTCCTTCATCCATCAGCGCGAGGCTTTCCCTCTGACCAGCAGCGGGAAAATCGACCGCCACGCATTGACCGCACTAGCTGGCTCATTGGCCAAACCAGGCACCACTGCAGGCCCGCAGCCCGCGTCCGGCACGGAACAGCGGATCGCTGCGATCTGGCGCGATGTGCTCAAGCAGGCTATCGTCGACACCAACAGCAATTTCTTTGAAGCCGGCGGCAACTCGCTGTTGCTGGTGCAGGTCCACGCCCGTTTGCGCAAAGAATTTGAAGCGGCGCCGACATTGATCGACCTGTTCCGCCTGCCGACCGTGGCAAGCCTAGCGGCCTTCATCGATAACGCCGGCGCGCCGCAGACGGTTACGCTTGACCGCCCGGCAGGCAACGACGCTGACAACGCTATCGCCATCATCGGCATGGCGGGACGTTTCCCCGGCTCCGCCGATGTCGAGACACTCTGGCGATCCTTGCTGGCCGGCGCCAGCGGCATCCGCCAGGTTTCCCGCGAAGAGGCGCTGCAGGACGGCGCCGACCCTGCCCAGCTTGACCATCCGGACTATGTACCGTTCGCAGCGCCGCTGGACGGCATCGATCAGTTCGATGAACGCTTTTTCGGCTACAGCCCGGCGGATGCCGCCATGCTCGATCCGCAAGGCAGGCTGTTTCTGGAAACCGCCTGGGAAGCGCTGGAATCTGCCGGGATCGATCCCAGCCGAGACGGCGGCCGCATCGGCGTTTTCGCGGGCGCTACCGTCAGCACCTATGCGTTGGCGGCGCTGAGCAACAACCCTCTGGCCGGCAGCGAATTGTTCCGCACGCTGTTTTCCAACGACAAGGATTACCTGGCCAGCCGCGTTTCCTACAAGCTGGGCCTGACCGGCCCGGCCATCGGCGTGCAGACGGCTTGCTCGACTTCGCTGGTCGCGGTGTCGCTGGCGATCCGCTCCATCCTCAGCGGCGAATCAGATACCGCGCTGGCCGGCGGCGCGTCCATCACGGTGCCGCACCGCGTCGGCTATGTGTACGAAGAGGGATCAATCATGTCGCCTGACGGCCATTGCCGTGCGTTCGACAGCACGGCCGCCGGCACCGTACCCGGCAACGGCGTCGGCATCGTGGTGCTGAAGCGTCTGTCGCGCGCATTGGCGAACGGCGATCCGGTGCGGGCCGTGATTCGCGGTATAGCGATCAATAATGACGGTGCGGAAAAAGTCGGTTTCTCGGCGCCTTCCGTCAGCGGCCAGGAAACGGTGCTGCGCGACGCCTTGCGCCAGGCCGGGCTGCAGGCAGCCGACATCGGCTATATTGAAACCCACGGAACCGGCACCCGCCTGGGCGACGAAGTGGAGCTGACTGCCTTGACCCGGGCTTTCAGCAATGCCACCGATAATGCCGATAATGCTGACAATACCGGCACTGCGGCTAACGCGACACCATGTCTTATCGGCTCGCTCAAATCCAATCTCGGCCATCTGGATGCAGCCGCCGGTGTCGCCGGCCTGATCAAGGCCACACTCGCAGTAGAACGCGGCATGATCCCGCCAAGCCTGCATGTTGTCCAGCCGAACGCCTTACTGGACAGCGTTGCCAGCCGTTTCAAGGTGGCTACCACGTCAACCCCGTGGAGCGATCTGCAACGGTCGCGGCGCGCCGGCGTCAGTGCCTTCGGCATCGGTGGCACCAATGCCCATTGCATCGTCGAGCAGGCGCCGCCGTTGCCGGCAGGAGCGGCGGATGACGCCAGTCAGTTGCTGGTGTTGTCTGCGCACGATGCCGACAGCCTGGAGCGTTATCGCGGCAAACTGTTATCCGAACTGGAGCACAATCCACAACTGGATCTGGCCAGCACAGCCTGGACTCTGCAAACCGGCCGACGTGAACTGCCGTGGCGCTTGGCAGTCAGCGTCGCCGCCGCAACGGACGCCCGTTCAGCCTTGCGCAACGCAGCGCTGCCGACAGCGCCGGCATCATCGGCCCGGCCGGAGATTTTCTTTATATTCCCGGGCCAGGGCAGCCAGCGCGCCGGCATGGGCGCCAGCCTGTTTGCCGACGAGCCGCAGTTCCGGCAAACCGTCGAGCAATGCCTGGCACAACTTGACACCGCGCTCAGCGAAACGATTCGCGCCACCACGTTTTCCGTGCAGCCGCCGGCAGACTCAGAAGCCCTGTTGGCGAATACCGCTGTCGCCCAGCCCGCCCTGTTTATCCTGGAATACGCGTTGGCGCGCTTGCTGATGAGCTGGGGCATTCAACCGGCCGGCATGCTGGGTCACAGCCTGGGAGAAATTGTCGCGGCTGCCGTGGCCGACATGCTGAGCTTGCCGGCGGCGCTGCAACTGGTCGCCGAGCGCGGTCGGCTGATGCACGCCAGCACGGCTGGCGCCATGCTGCAAGTCGAGGCATCAGCCGCAGCGCTGGCGGCAATCCTTCCAGCCGGGCTCAGCATCGCCGCTATCAACGCGCCGGAACTAACCGTGGTCGCCGGGCCGACCGACATCGTCGGGCAATTTGCCGAACTGCTGGAACAGCAAGGGACCGCTGCGCAGCGCCTGCCGACGGCTTATGCCTTCCATTCGCCACTGATGGCGGATGCAGCAATGGCTTTCGGTCCGCATTTGTCGCAGCTGGTGCTGCAGGCGCCAACCTTGCCCTTGCTATCGAATCTCAGCGGCGACTGGATGCGCACCGAAGAAGCGCTCGACGCTGGCCGCTGGGCGCGCCAGATCTGCCAGCCGGTACAGTTTGCGGCCGCGCTCGCCCAATTGCAGCACCCCGCTGCACTATTGCTGGAAGTTGGACCGGGACGGACATTGTCCGCGTTTACCCGCCAGGCCGGATTACGCGCCATCCAATGCATGCCGAAGCCTGCCGCCGATAGTCCAGGCCGTCAAACGCTGCTGGATACGGTCGGCGCCTTGTGGCAAGCAGGGCTCACACCGGACTGGGCGGCAATCCAACGGACTGTGACGCCACGTCGGATCGCTTTGCCAACTTATCCATTCGCTCGCAACCGACACTGGTTTGCTGCGCCAGTATCTGTAACCGCGCCGCAAAAAAACGAACCGGCGGCACCGCATCTGGCGCTGCTTGACTGGCATTACGCAGAACCGGCGCTGCCGACGCCCGTAGCCAGCGTCGCGCTGCTGGGCGCCGAATCGCCGCTGTCGGCGGCATTGACGGAGCGTTTCAAGCTGCTCGGCATTACCGTACAGAGCTGGCAGACCCCGGCCGACGTAGGGCAAGCCGATCTGTTGATTGCGCTGACGCCTGATTTCCAGCGCCTGACCTGGCTGGCGCAACGTTTGGCGGGCGGCAAGACACGCCTGGTGGTGGTCACACGCAATGCACAGCAAGCCGACGCCGCCACCGACCGCCATGCCGCCATGACAGCTGCAGCCGCGCTGTGTATCGGCCAGGAGTTGCCGGAACTGGCGCTGCGCCAGATCGATCTGTGTGAAGCAGCTGCGGCAACGTTGAACCCGCGCCAGGTTAGTGCCTTGGCTAATGAGTGCCTGGCCAACGGTCCGTCGCAGGTCGTGCTGCGCGATGGCCGTCGCCGGGTTGCCGTAGCGTCGCCGCTGGCGGCTCCGGCCATGGTCTCAGCCTCGGCCTGGCGCACCAATGGCGTAACCTTGATTACCGGCGGCTTCGGCGGGGTCGGCATGGCGTTCGCGCGGCATCTGGCGCAATCTTCGCAAGCGCGTCTGGTCTTGCTCGGGCGGCAGCTGCCGGACGAACACGATCCTCGTCTGCAAGAGTTGCGGCACCTCGGCGCTCAGATTTTGCCGCTGGCCGGCGATATTTCGCAGCCTGACGTAGCTGAATCCACGGTGCGGGCAGCCTTGCAACACTTCGGCCGGCTCGACAGCGTGATTCATGCCGCCGGCATTGCCGGCAACGCCGCCCAGCGCCCGATTCTTGAAACCGACAACGTTGAAAGCGCAGCAATCCTGGCGGCAAAGTGCAGCGGCACCAGCTATCTGGCCGCAGCTTTGCAACCGTTGGAGCTGGATCACGTGGTCTTATGTTCGTCGCTCTCGACTGTCCTTGGCGGTCTGGGTTTTGCTGCTTATGCCGCCGGCAACCGCTGGCTGGAAGTGTGCGCCGAGCAGCAGAACCGTAACGGCGCTACTCCCTGGCTGGCGCTGGCGTATGACGGCTGGCGCTTCCACGCACCCGCGGCCGTGGGCGCCGAACCGGCCCTATCAGCCGCTAACGCTATCCGCCTCACCGAGCAGGCGCTGGCCCTGGGCCTGGTCGGACGGGTATTGGTCGCAGCCGGCCGCTTGCAGACACGGTTGGAGCGCTGGACCTCGCAGTCGGCGGAAGCGGATCCGGCGACGGACATGGCTGATATCGCCTATCTCGACACTTACGACGATCCGATCGAAGCAAGCGTGGCAAAGGCCCTGGCTGAAACACTGGCCTTGCCCGGCATCGGCCCCGACGACGACTTCTTTGCACTGGGCGGCGATAGCCTGATCGCCACCCGGGTCATCGCCAAATTACGCAGCGCTACCGGCCTGCCGCTGTCTGTAGGCCTGGTATTGCAAGCGCCGACGGTGCGCTTGCTGGCCACAGCCATCGCCGCGTTACAGGGAGGCCGCTCGGCAGCCGCCGGGCTGACCCACGACAACGAATATGAGGAAGGGACACTATGAGTGCTGACGCAATCCGCCTGCTAGCTGAACTGAACCGTGCCGGCATCGCGTTGTGGGCGGAAGAAGGTCAGTTGCGCTTTCGTTCCCGCAAAGGGCAACTGACCACGCAATTGAAAGCCGCACTGGCGACCCACCGTGAAGCGCTGCTGACGCTGCTCGGTGCCGCCGGCGCAAGCGAAACGGCGATCGGCAAACGCAGCGCAGCGGCTGGCTATCCGGTACCACTGTCGGCGCAGCAGCATGCCGTATGGATGGCCGAGCAAAATGGCGGCGGCAGGGCATTTCTGATCCCGGGTGCGCT
>Ga0210409_10005318_pt1 | contig 13548 bp, 11 predicted proteins | sample IncBWH17MmetaG_FD_161649 | JGI IMG/M metagenome (GOLD analysis project Ga0210409, IMG submission 161649) | Forest soil microbial communities from Barre Woods Harvard Forest LTER site, Petersham, Massachusetts, United States - Inc-BW-H-17-M | ecosystem: Environmental > Terrestrial > Soil >... | reverse complement strand
CGACGAACGCCAGCGTGCCGCTGCCGGGACCGGAGGCCCGCATCATGAGCGGCGAGCTATCCACTCGGCGAGCGCATCACGACGATGCCACACACGAGAAAACGCCTCCGCGTACGCGGCCAGGAGGGCATCTTCCTGCGCAATGAGCGGACAGGACTGCGAAAAGAGGACGACGGACCCGTCGAGCAGCGCTCTCGTGCCTGGATAACGGGCGGGATCGTAGTTCTCGGCTAGGTTCGTCCCCCCCTCTCGCGAACGAGGGAAACCGGACGCGGGATCGCGACGCTGAAACACGGTTTGCGCCGGCAGCGGGCCGGTTTGCCAAAGGACGACTTCGAGACCCTCGGCGCGCAACGCCACGAAGAGCGCATCGCGAAGGGCCTTGGGTGTCAGGGAGAGACCGGCGAGCTCCGGATCGATGCGCACTCGAAACTTGTGGTGTACCGAAGTGCGCGCGGGGGCCACGGCCGGGGGCGACACGCCTGGCAGCTGCTCGAGTGCGCGTACAAGGCGTTCCGCGTTTCGCTGGCATCGTTCGGTCCGATCGGGCAGTCTTGAAAGCTGCGCACGCGCGAAGGCCGCGGCCATTTCGTTTCCTCGAAACATCGACCCGATGCGCTTTGCGTCGAGGGCCCGGCCTCCATCGAGCGGCCGCGCAAGGTCGTACTCGAGTTCGTCGTCGCGCAAGACGTCTTGACCGAAGTGACGGAGCGAAGCCGCGTGATCGGCCACCGCATCGTGATTCGTCACGAGCAGCCCCCCCTCGCCCGCGGGGAGGTTCTTGCTCGATTGTAACGAGAAGCCCCCTGCCATTCCAAGCCCGCCGACTGGACGCCCACCGACTCGAGCGCCGTGCGCTTGCGCGGCGTCCTCGACGATGACGAGGTCATGCCGGTGCGCCGCGTCGAGCAGCGCCTTCATGTCGGCCGCGCATCCGTGCATGTGCACGGGCATCACCGCTCGCGTATGCGGGGTGACGGCAGCCTCGACGGCATCCGGATCGATGCAGCCCGTCGCCACGTCCACGTCTGCGAACACAGGGATCGCCCCAACGAGCAGCACGGCAATCGGCGTGGCCACGAAGCTGTACGCAGGCACGATCACCTCGTCGCCGGGGCGCACACCGCAGGCGCCCAGCGCAACGGCCAGAGCGCTCGTGCCGCAGTGGGTCATCAGACAGTGTTTCACGCCGGCGAAGCTCGCAAATTCCTCCTCTAGAGCGCGCGACTCCGGCGCGTAGGGTCCCGAGAGAATGCCCCGGTCGAGAACTCGAGCCAGAGCCCGGCGCTCCTCCTCGCCGACCACGGGCCAGCGCCGATGAAGCTCCTTCGATTCGTTTTGCGACAAGACGGGCCTGCCCCCAAAGAGGGCGAGCTCGCCTGGGCTGCTCACGGCGTCGGCTCCACGTGCACCTTCACGCCGTTCGTGTAGACGTGCGGCTTGGCGCTCTCGTGGCTACGCGCCCAGTCGAGCAGAAGCTTCTCTTGTTTGAACAAGTCATGCACGGGCGGCTCACCCGGCGCGTGGTAGGGCGACTTGAAGAACATCGAGAGCTGTCTCTGAATTCCCCGCTCCCCCGAGCGCTTGGCCACATCCAGAAGGCGCACGAGATCGATGACGAGAGGCGCCGCCAGCACCGAATCCTGGCACAAGAAGTTGACCTTGATCTGCATGGGCACACCGGCAAAGCCGATGATGTCGACGTTGTCCCACGCTTCCTTCGAGTCTCCGCGCGGCTTGTAATAGTGGATGTGAACCTGATGATTCGCGACATGGTAGCCCACGATGGAATCGAGGACCGCTGCCTTGCTCATCACTTTGGTCTTGTTCGACGATGGATCATCGAGGACGAGACCATCGCTGTTGCCGAGCACGTTGGTCGAGTACCAGCCCTCGATGATGAGGCGCCTAGCCCGGAACATCGATGCGAGGGCAGTCTTGAGCAGCGTCTGCCCGGTCTTGCCGTCCATGCCCGCGTACGGATTGCCCGTCTCCGCAGCGTGCTCGGCGAGCGCAGGGACATTCGTCAAACTCGGCGTGAAATTGCAGTAGGGAATGCGCAATTCGTTGGCGGCGTAGAAGTACCGCATGGCGGGGGTGATCGCCGGGTCGCTTCTGTCGAGGCCGGCCTGGAACGCGCGCAGGTCTCGATGCACGGGCTGCACGTCGAGAAATCGCTCGGTCGACGCAAGGTTCACCATGACGATGCGATCGAGCCCCTGCATCTTCCTGAAGCTCTCGAGATCCCGCTCGAGGGTGTCGATTTCCTTGCGAAAGCTGCTCGCGCGAACGACGTTGTCGCCCGAGAGTTTGCCCACGTACGACTGGGCGAACACCGCCGGCCACGGCCTCACGCGTTCGAGCTCGGGCCGCACTTGCTCCAGGACATGCGCCGGAAGCACCTTGTGGTGAAGCGCTCCGTCGTAAGTGCTGGCGAACTGCAAGTCCCAGCCGGCGAAGACGAGGTTCTCGAGCGGCGCGAAATCGAGCATTTCTGTGATCGACTCGGCTATCCGCGCGTCGGTCCTTTCCGTGACCATCCCCACCCGCGGTACCAGCCCCCGCTTCATCAGCTCGACGCCGGCGATCACAGTCGAAGCGACGGCTCCGTTCACTCCTACGATGGCAACCCCGATCCGATTCATGGCGAGCTTTCTCGATGGCGTTGCTAAGGGCGAGCTAGCGGGCGGATTGCGCCGCATGCCTCCAAAGCAGTTGTGTCTTCGTGTCGTCGATAATGCGTGGGAACTTGCCTTGCACGTTTCCTCGCGTGACCTCTTCGAGAAAACGGCGCGCGCCGCCGTGCGCCAGTAGCACAACGCGCGGGGGCAGCAGCGCTACCTCCCCCGCGCGGTGCTCTCGGTACACGCGGTTCTGTTTGCAGAGACCCTGGTCGAACTCTCTCGCGAAGGCCGCAAGATCCGATGGTTGTGCGCCTTGTTCGAACTCGACGAACAACAGATAGCGGGACTTCGCGCTCCCGCCGACACCCACCTCCGCCGCAGCGGCGAAGTCGATGGCGACGCATGGGCAGCTTCGGCGAGCTTCCTCGAATGCCTGCTCGATCTCTACGTGCGTGGTGAGCTCCTGGGTCACAGACAGACATCCGGAAAGCCGCCCCATGAACTCGATGCGAGGGGGGTCGACCGAGGGAAAGCGCACGATGTCACCGAGCTCGTATGCGTACAGGCCGGCTGACGACGTTACGACAATGCTGTAAGGGCGGTCGCGTTCCACGGACCATAGCGGCACGCGCGCGGCAGGCGAGCTGTCGCGAGTCTCGAGCGGCCGGAACTCAAAAAAAGTGCCGCAGTGCGGAAGCATCAGCATGCCGCGACGGCCAGTAAAATCCGTGGCCGCGAAAACGCCTCCCTCGCTGGCGTTGTAGGTATCGACGAGCGTCACGTCGCCACGGCCGACGAGATCGCGGATGACCGGCAAGTACGGCGCCGCCGCGACGCCGCCGCCGAAAAGAACGCGAAGGCTCGGCCACACGTCCGATATGGTCGCAGCCGAACGACCGCGCGCCCTGGCCGCAGCGAGCACCTTCTCGAAGAGCAACGTGAACCAGCAGGTCGTCCCCGCCAATGCCCGCACGTCGTGGTCGATATATCGCTCCGCAATGCACCGGAGCTTCTCGTCGTAGTTCGTGATGGTCCGCACGTCGTCCTCGGGCAAGTAAACCGGGCGCGTGACCACCGGCATTTTCGTCATCATGAGCGCCGGGTTGGACGTGATGAGGACGGGCCCTTCTGGACGCGGGGTCGTCGGCGGAAACAAGCCCAGCGTGAAGCCACAAAAGAGTTCTTCGTCGCCGGACCAGGACAGATACCGCATCAAGACGTCCGAGCCCGCCCGGCGCTGGAGCCTGATCAGCCTTTCGGTGAGGGGCAAAAACTTCGGCCGTCCATGGTTGGAGCTTCCCGACGAGTTGCCGAAATAGCGAACGAAACCCGGCGCGAGCACATTGCGCTCCCCGGCGCGCATCCGGTCGATGTGGGGCGAGAAGGAGTCGTAATCGCCAAGGGGCACGCGCCGCACGAAGTCGTCGTAGCCGCGAATGCTCGCAAAACCGTGGGCCCGCCCGAACTCGGTGTCCTTCGCGTAGTCGATGAGTGACGCCAGAGTTCGTTCCTGTGTTCGTCTTAGATTCTCGAGCGCACGGCCCCAAAGGGCGACTCGGACATGCGCCAGGCGCCGAAGCGTTCGGCCGACGACGCGGGGATAGGGCGAGCGAACGAGGCCGCGCTCGCGCGTGGCCCACGTCACACGACCGACATGAAGGGACGCTTGCTCGGACATCTCGGTCATCGGACTCGACATACTGCGGGGGCTAGGGAAGCCGACCCCATGCGAAAGTGCAAGGGGGGATGCGCTCAGGTGCGCCTGCGCTTCGCCATGCGTCACGGCGTTCGCAGTTGGGGGCTCTGTCATATCGAATAGTCCTCGAAGAAGATCCTGGCCTCTGCGAGATCGACGATCACCTTGTCTCCCGTCGCAAGCCCCATCGATTCGGCCTCGGTGCGCGTCAACTGGACTGTCATGGGGTCGTGCGATGGGATCTCGAGCTGCAGTTTGACGAAGGACCCGAGGCCGACGACGCGGGTCACGGTGCCGACGGAACGCTCGGGGTGCTCGGCGTCGTTCTTGGCGACTCGCACGTTGTGAGGCCTCACGATGGCCTGAACCCGGGCTCCCTCTTTGGCTCCGCGCGGGGCGGAAACGGATAGAGGACCGATCGTTACCTTCTCTCCTTCCACCCGACCGCGTAGAACATTCGCCGTCCCCACGAAGGACGCGACAAACGGCGTTTTCGGGTCATCGTAGATTTCGCCGGGCGTTCCCACCTGGACCACCCTGCCCTGGTCCATCACCACGATCTGGGCCGACAGTTCCAGAGCCTCGTCTTGGTCGTGGGTCACCAAGATGGTCGTCAGCCGCGTCGACTCGTGCAGACGGGTGAGCCACTCGCGGAGCTCGACCCTGACGCGGGCGTCGAGAGCAGCGAACGGCTCGTCGAGCAGCAGGATCTCGGGCCTGCACGCGAGGGCGCGCGCAAATCCCACGCGCTGGCGCTCTCCCCCCGAAAGCTGCCGCGGAAAGCGATCGCCGTATCGGTCGAGCTGCACCAGCTCCAAAAGCTCGAGGACCCGCTCACGCTTCTCCTTCTCGGATGCGCCCCGCACCTCGAGTCCGTAGGCGATGTTACGGCTGACCGTCATGTGATTGAACAGAGCGAAGGCTTGAAACACGAGACCGATTCCTCGCGCCCTTGCGGGTACTCGGGTCACGTCGCGGTCATCGAAGAGCACCTGCCCCTCGTCGGCGGTTTCCAAGCCCGCGACCACTCGAAGTAGCGTCGTCTTTCCCGAGCCCGAAGGGCCGAGAAGGGTCGTGATGCCGCCGGAGGTCGCGGTGAAACACGCATCGAAGACGGCAGGCGTGGCTTTGGCCGGGAACCGCTTCGTGACGTTCCTGACCGAAAGGTTCATGGGTGCTGCCGGCGTTCAATGGCCTTTTTTGCGATCAGCGTCGCGAGGGACAGGAGCATCAGCAGCGACGCCAACGCGAACGCGCCGACGGTGTCGTACTCGTTGTAGAGGATCTCGATCTGCAGCGGCATCGTGTTGGTCTGGCCGCGGATATGGCCCGAGACCACGGATACGGCGCCGAACTCACCCATGGCCCGGGCATTGCACAGAATGACCCCATAGAGGAGCCCCCATTTCACTTTCGGGAGCGTCACCTGCGCGAAGATCCGCCACCCGCCGGCGCCGAGTGTGAGCGCAGCCTCTTCCTCGTCACTGCCCTGGTCCTGCATCAGAGGAAGGACCTCGCGGGCAACAAACGGGAACGTGACGAATACGGTCGCCAGCAAGATCCCCGGTGCCGCGAAAATGATGCTGACGCCATGACCTTCGAGCCAAGTTCCCAGGAGCCCCCGCTTGCCGAAGAGGAGAACGTAGATGAGGCCGGCCACCACGGGCGACACGCTGAACGGCAAATCGATCACGGAGACAACCAGGCTCTTGCCGGGAAACCGGTACTTCGAAATGAGCCACGCGGCGGACAACCCGAAAACAACGTTGAGTGGTACGGCGATGGCTGCAACGACCAGAGTGAGGCGGATGGCCGCAAGAGTTTCTGGCTCCCGGAGCTTGTCGAAGTAGGGGCCGAGCCCGTGCGCGAACGCCTCCAGGAAGACGGTGAGAATCGGCAGACCGACGAACAGCCCCAAGAAGGCGAGCGCGAATGCGATCAGCATCCGTCGCGCCCACTGGTCAACCATGGCCGCTCCGGCGCGACCATGCCTGCAGCGCATTGATGGCCACGAGCAGCAGGAAGGACCCGGCGAGCATGACCACCGCAAGCGCAGTCGCGCCCGCGTAATCGTATTGGTCCAACTTCGTGACGATGAGCAGCGGGACGATCTCTGTCCGCAGCGGCATGTTGCCCGAAATGAACACGATCGAACCGTACTCACCGACCGCGCGCGCAAACGCCAGGGCAAAGCCGGTCATCAGGGAAGGCAGCAACATCGGGAAAATGACTTTGCGGAATGTCTGCAGGCGCGTGGCTCCGAGGACCCAAGACGCTTCCTCCGCTTCTGCGTCTTCTGCGTCGAGATGCATGAGCACCGGCTGAACCGTCCGGACGACGAACGGAATTCCCACGAACGTCATGGCCACGAGAACGCCGGCGGGAGCGAATGCGACGTGAATGCCAAGGGGCTCGAGCAGACGGCCGATCCAGCCGTTCTTCGAATAGAGCGCCGTGAGGGCGATGCCTGCAACCGACGTCGGCAATGCCAGGGGTAGATCGACCAGAGCGTCAGCAAGCCCTTTTCCGGGAAAGCGGTAGCGCACCAGGACCCAAGCGAGCGCCAGTCCGCAAGGGGTATTCGCGAGCGCGGCAAGCAGCGCGCCGCCGAAACTCAATCGGTACGTGGCCACGGCTCGTTGCCCGGAGATGGTCTGCCAGAAATGGAGCCAGCTCAGATCGGCGGCCTTGAGCACCAACGCCGCGAGCGGAAGAAGGACGACCAAACCGAGGTACGCGAGGGTGATTCCGAAGGTGGGCGCGAAGCCGGGGAGAATGCCGGGTGTCCAGGCGCGACCCGGTCGCACCGCTGACACAGTCAGGCCGCGACTGCCGGCGGCAGTCATTTGCTCGCGACGTAGATCTGATCGAACACGCCGTTATCGGCGAAATGCTTTGCTTGGGCTTCGCTCCAACCGCCGAACGTCCGGTCGACCGTGAACCGGCGGAGCTCGGGAAAGGTCGAACTGTATCTACGTGCGACTGCTTCCGAGGAGGGCCGAAAGTAGTGCTTCGCCGCGATTTCTTGGCCCTGCTCCGAAAACAAATAGCCGAGATACTCCCGAGCGACTTCCGTCGTTCCGTGTTGGGTGGCGTTCTTGTCGACGACCGCAACGGTCGTCTCGGCAAGGACGCTCACCGAAGGATATATGACCTCCACCTTGTCGCCCTGTTCCTTCCGGAGCAGAAGGATGTCGTTTTCCCAGTTGAGAAGGACATCGCCAACCCCGCGCTCTGCGAACGTGGTCGTCGTGCCTCGCGCCCCGGAATCGAGCACCGGTGCGTTCTGATAAAGGCGCCGCACGAAGTCTCTCGCTCTGTCGTCAGTGCCGAACTTTTCGCGCGCGTACCCATAGGCCGCCAAATATGTCCAGCGCGCACCGCCGGACGTCTTCGGATTTCCGGGCACGACGACAATGCCAGACCTTACGACGTCATCCCAATCGTGGATCTGTTTCGGATTGCCTTTTCGGACTGCGAAGATGATGGTCGACGTATACGGCGAGCTGTTGTTCGGCAAGCGGCTCTGCCATGCCGCTGGGATCAGTCCTGCCCTAACGGCGATCGCGTCCACGTCGGCGGCCATCGCAAGAGTCACCACATCCGCGCCGAGCCCGTCCATGACCGCTCGGGCTTGCTTCGACGACCCTCCGTGGGACTGGTTCACGACGACGACGTTGCCGGTCTTGGTCTTCCAATACGCTGCAAAGGCGACGTTGAACTCGCCATAGAGTTCTCGCGTTGGGTCGTACGAAACATTGAGGAGGCTGATCGCGCTGGCCGCGGCAGCCGAACCTCCCGAAGGCGGTCCATCTCCCTTTGCACAGCCCGTCGCAAAGAGAAGCGCCAGCGCCAAGAGAAAGGCGGCGCCGGTAACGTTCACCGAAACATTTTTCGCCACTCGGCCGCTTGCTTGCTGTCGCCAGAGAGCTCTGCGAATTCTGCGGACGAGTGAGTTGACGGCATGGTCGTCGGGCCTCCGGAAAAAACAGTTCCGCCCGCGGCTCCCGCCCGCGCAGAGACGCAATCGCAACAGCAGGGTCCCCATGTGCGACTCCATATGCGTCCAGTATATTAGACACCCACCCCCACGCAAGGCTCGTCGCTGACCTCGGCCATCGATTGCCTACTGACTCGCGGGCCGCGGACGCCACGGTTCACGACGCGTCGGCGGGCGGCGACCTGCGTGAGTAGATCGCGTGCGGTCTGCGTTCCGCACGCCTTCACGATCCGCAAGCGCGCGCCGGCCTTTGCAGCCTCGCGTTTCGCGATGTGCACCCCGTTGTGACTATTGGTGCCCGTGATGATGATGACGAGGTCGGTCCGACGCATGAGCGCGACCAGTCGCTCGGCGCCATGGCCCCTCGTGTGGCCGTTGTGAACACTTCGATACCGAGCTCGGCACCAAAGGGGATGATCTCCCGCTCGACCCGGTCATGGCCTCCGACGAATGTCACGTGCTCGATGCGCTTTCTCATCGATATTTCCCCCTGTTTCACGCAACGGAACCCCAGTGGCAGCCACCGAAACGTCATTCGCCTCGCGCATCCGGGGACACGTTGGTCGCCGCGTCGTCGGCCTGGGCCGAATCCCCGCTCGATGAGTCAGGGATGGCGTCGTTGGCCGTGTCGGACGAGGGACTGTCGACGCTTCTCTCGGCCGCTGCGTCGACGGGTCCTGCTTCCACCGGCGGAAAGACCACTTTGTCGCCACAGCCCAACAAGGTCGTGGCAATTGGGAGGAACATAAGCGGGCGACTTCTCATGGCTCTCCTGTCGCCGATGCGATTGGCGTGCGGGTGCGGTTCGGCCTCCGAGCCGTGCTCACTCGAACGCCACCCTGATAACGACGGTCGTTGCGCACTCTACTATAGTCAACATTGTATCCGTTATAGTAGACCACGGTCAAGCCCGACGTGCGCGACCACGCGACGGCCCGAGGAGCCACGAGCATGAGCACAAGGTTCGAGGATGTGCGTTTCGCGAAGGACGACGCAAGGCGCGGCAATGGGAGACGAGGACAGCAGGTGAGGGCATCCTTTCGCCAGATTCGCCTCCTCCTCGTACTCGCGTGCGCCATCAGCCAGTTGGTGAGGGCGAGCATTGCGCTCGCGCAGTCCACGCCGGCGGGCGAGGAAGCGCCCTCGGCTAGCGCGAATCCTGCGCCACCGACTCCGCCGCCGAATCCCGGCGAATACGACTGGCAACGACGCTATGACGAACTTTTCGAACGCCAACGCGAACTCGAGTCGAAAGTCCGTGCTGGTGCTGCGCCTATCGAGCAAGCGCAGCCCGAGGCACAGACCGCGGCACCGTTGGCGGGCTATTCGGAGAGGAACTTCTTCCTGCGCGATCCCAACGATTGGTTCGTGCTCGTTCCCAAGGGGCGCATCAACGTCGACTACTACGGCTTTCCGAGCAGGCCAAGTCAACCGCCCGGAGGCATCGCGAACGGACCAGCCGACACGAGACCGAAGGACACTCTATTCATCCGACGCGCACGCTGGGGCATCGCGGGAACGATCGCCAAGCACGTCGACTTCCGGGTCGAGGCCGAGTTTGCGAACGTTCCCAGCTTGGGCCAATACGCGTCGCTAACCGATGCCTCGGTCGTCATCAATTATACCCCTATCGCCCAGCTCGAGGCCGGGCAGTTCTATGCGCCATTCACGTTGGAGAATCCGACGTCCGAAAACTACACGGACTTCATGGAAAAGTCGGCTCCGGTACGCTTCGCGGTCCCGACGGCGCGCGAGACGGGCGTCATGGTGCTCGGCGAGTCTCCCCAAAAAGTTTTGCGCTATTGGGGCGGCGTCTTCGATGGCGAGGGGCAGAACTACAAGAATCTCGACTACGGCGCGGCCGTAATCGGTCGCGCAATCTTCGCGCCCCTGGCGCTTATCCCGGGACACGCCGATTGGTTGGAAAACGTTTGGATTGGCGGATCGGGGTGGTATCAAAAGACCGAAAATCTCGGGGGAACGTCGGCGGCTTCGACGACGGGAGCCACGCAAGGTGATCTATCCAATGTTACGACACAGGCCGGTCTAACGGTCTTCAGCTCCAACTACGCCAACGGCACGGATTCGGCGAACAACACCATCCGCTCCCATCTTGCGCCGAACGGCTCCGTAGCGAAGTATGCAGTTGAACTGAACGTTCCACTGTTCGACCGAGTCGGCGTAAGGGCCGAATACAACTACCAGTCGATCGAGGTCAGCGAATACAGCGACACGAACGCCGGACGAACACCGGGTGCTCCCGGCACGTTTACGGGATCCGGCGGGTACGCTGAGGTCTACGCTTGGCTAGGCCAACTCGTGAACGTGGATAAGCCCGGTTTGTACCAAACGCCCCATTGGAACGGATATCGGAAGCCAGGTCCGCCAACGGTCGGGGTCATGCTCGCCGCGAAGTACGAACACGTCGGCTTCGACGTCCGGGGATTGGCCCCCGCCATGCAAGGGGGGAAGGTCATCACCGACGCGGCAGTGGGCGCGTACAGCCTCGATGTGTTCGAGCTGGGAGGGAGCCTTTGGTTTACGCGACATTCGCGCTTTATAGCCAACTACGTTCTCAACTACATCGGCAACACAGAAAACGCGGCGCCCGCCGAACAGAAGAACCTCTTCTTTCGCAAGACGGACCACGAGTTACTCTTTCGCCTGGCGGTTTCGCTCTAAAGCGCCGCCTACGGCACCGCCCTCCAGCCGAGGAGCACCTGGCCGACCAGTACGAGCAACTCCGCCCCGACGAAGACGGCGACAGCGATCTCGAGGATGATGAACCGCCGCTGCTGCATCAGGTCGACCATCAACTCGAGGTTGTCCTGCACGACACGAAGCTCGTGGTCTAGCGACAGACGCCGCTCTTCGATTTCGAATGACGCGCGCAGGTCGCGGTAAAGGCGGTCGAGCGCCTCGTCGTCCCACGTGGCTCCCGGCGACTCCAGCAGCGACAATGTGTGAACGACCTGGGTACGCATCGTCACGCTGCGACCGATGAACTTGAGCAGCGCGCGAGCGCTCCCAGGGAGAGTGCCCTTCGCAGCGAGCGTCCGCGAGCGCTCCTCCAGGCCCCCGATGAGCACGTCGACGTCGCCCTCGTAGTACTCCATGGCCACGGACTGCGCGACCACGAGGGCAATGATTTCGACGCTGCGAGCATCGAGACTTCCGACGACGACGCGGTCGAACCGCGCGGCAGGCGCGGCGCCCGCCACGATGTGGATGGCGAATGTCTCCTGGTGGGGCGCGCGCGGTTCGCTGCCAATCTGCAAGACCAGAGCGGCCATCACGCGCCGCGACTCCGCTTCGTCGATGCCGATGAAAACCACCGCGCCGAAGTCGTACGCGACCGCCCAGGCGGTCGGTCCGTAGCGGGTAGCGGCCATCGTTTTCGTGACCTTGACGCGCTCGGCGTCCGCCGCGAACAGCCCCTCAACCGTCCGCGGCTGAATCGTCGCGGAGACGGCGAATGCACGTACGGCGAGCACCGTGTCCGCCACGGATCACTCGCCCGCGATGCGGTGCGCCTCTTCGCCGATGAGCGTCACTGGCTCCGCTTCTCCTCGCCTGAGACGGCGCTTGAACCACTGGGATGCATCGTCGAACAGCGAGTAGGCGACCGGCGTGGCAAGAAGAGTAAGCACCAGCGACAGAAGTTGCCCGCCGACGACAACGCCGGCGGTCGCGCGATTGAACCCGGAACCGATGCCTCTCGAGACCACGAGAGGGATCATTCCGGCTACGAACGCCGCTGTGGTCATCAGGATGGGCCGCAAGCGGTCGCGATTCGCGCGGACGATCGCCTCGAGGCGCGGCACCCCGCGCGCCCTCAACTGATTCGTGTGATCGATCTGCAAGATGCTGTTCTTCTTCACGACCCCGAAGAGCACCAGAATGCCGAGCACCGAGTAGATGTCGATGGCCTGCCTAAACAGAATGACGCTCAAAAACGCAAACGGTAGCGTCAAGGGCAGTGAGAGAAGGATGGTAATCGGGTGCAGCCAAGACTCGAACTGGGCCGCGAGCACGAGGTACATGAAGACGAACGAGAGCACGAGGGCGGCAACGAAGGCCACGAACACGCGGCCCATCTCTCTGGTCTGACCCACGGGCGAGGCCGTGTAGGCAGCCGGCAGATGCTCGCTCTCTATGGCCCTCTTGATGGCCTGCGAAACCGCGCTGTCGCCGTATCCCGGCGCGGCGTTGGCCATGATCGTTACTTGCCGTTCGCGGTTGAGCCGATCGACCCGCGACGGGCCTGTCCCGTGGTCGAGGTGAACCACGTCGGCGAGCGGCACGAACCCCAGTCGCTGCGATGGCACCGTCAGCAACTCGAGTCCTGCCTCGTCGGCGCGGTAGCGTCGGTCGGCGCGAACGTGCACCTCGTACTCCTCGCCGTGCTCTTCGTAGGTCGACACCTGATCGCCCTCGACGAGCAGCCGCAACGCATTGGCCACGTCGCTCGGCTGCACGCCGAGGTCGGCCGCGCGCGCCCGTTCGATGTGCACGCCGATCTCCGGTTTACCGACGATGAGCGATGAGTCTACGTCAACCGCGCCAGGCGTCTTCTTCAGCTTGTCGGTCACGTTTTTCCCAATTTCTTCGAGCTTCCTCAGGTCGGGCCCGCGCACGGTGTATTGATTGCGCTGCGTCGCGAATCCGCCGGAGCTGAAGGCCGACACCTCCATCGCTGTCATGCGCAGCTCCGGTGGCTCCTTGGCGATGATGTCACGGCGCACCCAGTCCATCATCTGGTTCTGCGTCAGCTCGCGATCGGTTGGGTCTTTCAGACCGACGTACACCGTCGCCAGGTTGTGCGTCTGCGCGTTGTCGTCCGCGACCGTCGTCAGGGTCAAGACCACGTTGGGGTTATTGCGGATCGCTCGAGCGATCCGTTCTCCGATGATCCGCGTCTCCTCGAGGCTGGTGCCCTCGGGCGCGCGCACCTGCACCTGGAAGCGCGCTTCGTCGTTGACAGGCAAGAAGCCCTTGTTCGCGGCAGTGACTGTGGCCGGAAGGCCGACGAAGAAGGTGAGCACGGCGGCTACCACGACGACCCAACGGCGACGCATTACGAAACGCAGCGCCACCATGTATGAGTTCTCCATGGGTCGGTAAAATCCTTCGACGACGCGCGCCCCTAGGGTCTTTGTCCCGGCGGGGTTCGTACGCAGCCAACGAGACGCCATCATCGGGGTCAGTGTAAAGGCGACGAGCATCGA
>Ga0210409_10005317_pt1 | contig 13549 bp, 16 predicted proteins | sample IncBWH17MmetaG_FD_161649 | JGI IMG/M metagenome (GOLD analysis project Ga0210409, IMG submission 161649) | Forest soil microbial communities from Barre Woods Harvard Forest LTER site, Petersham, Massachusetts, United States - Inc-BW-H-17-M | ecosystem: Environmental > Terrestrial > Soil >... | reverse complement strand
TTTTTCGTAACGCGATATGCCTCCTCGCATGCAGCGAGTCGGGCTTGAGTGGTGTAACTGGAACCGCTGGCGTCTTGGGCGTGCAGACCTGTACGTCGGACAGGTGGGTGGGCCCCGCGCAAAGGAATAAAAAGGAACCGAAGTGGTTCTGCCCTCTTAGAGCTCGATGCGGTGCTTGGCCTTTAAAGAAACTACGTTTGGACTACGAAGCGGGAGTCTCGCCTCAAACGGCGAAACCTCAAGATGATCCTGTTCCGATAGAGTGTGCGTGTCAAGGACAATCGAAACTTTCTTTTGCGCAACAGGACTCATTGCCTACTAAAGGCACGCGCTGGAGAAGTGAAAGACTGGGACGACGTTCCCTACCGCGCAACGTCAGGCAGCTGCGATTTAGTCTGGGCTTTACAAGTATTGAGAGGGCGGCTCGACAAAGAGCCGCCCTGGTGCTGCTACTGCATGTTTGGTGCCCAGCGGCTGTTAACCGTTCTTATTGTTTATCGTAGACAGCCGAACTGGTCGTTGGTTGGCCGTCTCCGTTGGTGCCCTGTGCCGTAACAGTCGTGACTTTCCCGTCTTTGGAGATTTCACTTTTTGCTGTACCAATCACTTTGCCGGCTTTTGTCAAAGTGGCTTCAAACGTGTTGGCATCGATGCGTTTAATCGAGATGGAATCCGCGCCACCGGGCATTGAGCCAGTGATGGGGGATTCCTTGCCGTCAAAAGCAACCGTAAAACTGTAAGCCACACCGGTTCCTTCTGCGCTGACTCCGTCGAAGGTGTATTTCACGTCATCGCCCTGCGCCTCAAGTGTGCGCTTCAGGCTCTTTGGTGCCGGCCCGGGATTGTATTTTGATTTCTCAACATTGAGCTTCCATGTTCCTACCGCTGGATTGGTTTGCGCGAATGCGGGAGCGCAAGCAACGGCAGCCAAGACAAAAATAGACGCAAATTTCAACAATCCCATGATATTTCTCCTTAAGTCCTACCGGATACTTTTGCTAGTCATTCCAATGAGGTGACCGGCGAGGGGTGAGACACAGTCGGGCCCGGGCATGGGATTCGACTGCGTCTTTTTTTCTCACTGTCTAGTTTCCCATACTAAGGATTTTCTCGATCGCAGGCTGTTCTCTTTGACACACTTCTACGGAGGTCTGCCGCAATGGCGCGCAAGCTGGTATGGATTGAGAGTCGGAATTTTCAGGGCTTCTGTTGTCCCCACTGTGTTCAGAGCTGACACACTGAATCGGGCGGCCGGAAGCCATTCTGTTCGCATGAGCAGAATGACTTTGGGCTGTGAGGGGAAATGCGTGAACCTTCGCGAAGAGATTCCTGCAAGACTATATGAAAGTGAACAGCGCCTGTTCTTAACTATCTCTATAATGCTGCGCGGATGCCGAGATAGAGGGAAACTGGCCGGTATAGAGGGCTAGGACCGGACGGTATTCTCATCTCGCCATTTTTGATTCATGAGCCGTAGGGCACACGCCCACAACTAGAGAGAAACTCTACGTGTTGGGTTTTCAGTGCGAGAAATGCGACAGGCCGATTGTTCACACCTATTGGTCAAAAGTGTTCTCAAAAGCCGATGTGGAAAAGCACAGGCCGGACAGACGCTTCCATCTCTGAGAATCCAAAGGCGTTCATCATGGACACCCACTCGCGCATACTTGCAAAAGGTACCGTGACTCAGTTCTCGGAAGGGGGCTCTTCGGGAGAGCTTCTCCCCAGTGTCCGCCTGCAAGGTAAGGAAGGGATTTCGGAGTCCGGTGCGTGATCGTAGAGTTGAATTGCGACCGTAGCGAGATAGGTTGCTCGCTCGATCAGCATATTTTCATTCCGGGTCGGGCCTCGAGGAAAGCAGCTGTATATCTCGAATGTCCCGAGTAGTTCATCGGATGGCGAAAGAATAGCCGTGCAAGAAAAGAGAGAGAGCCCGCACTTCGCGGCATATTGCGCAATTGTGTGCGTGAAGTGTTCGTCGTCATCCAAGAACAACACCAGTGACATTGCATTGCCCACTTGAACGTCGAGTGCAGTGCAAATTTTATCTAACACATCGCGGAGCGCCGCGCCGGTGGAAATCAATTCAAGCATGTGGCCTTCGCTGAATTGCAGGGTTTGTATAGTTTCTGACTCTTGTGGATGCAAAGCGAACCCTCCTGCCACCCTCTGGACCTCGTCTCCAGGCGACGTTCCTCTAGGGCATGACGCCGACACAATCATCCCCAACATGCTTCTTCCTTTGTATCTTGGCAATCCTACGCGTCTAGCAAAGAGGCGTCTGTTCACTTTTGCACATGTTCCGCTCAACAAAACAGATCACTAGAACAGGAGCAAGAACGGACTCCGCCATCTCTCTTTTGACCCGACAAAGGCGTGACTTGCGGTTTCGTGTGCCTCCTGCGCAGCACGTCAAGAATAAGATTCGAGAGTGTCTCGATGTGGACAGTTATCTGGCTTCTTCTTCCGTAATATGAAGGTTCGCCTGTAAGAGGGTCTGAGTTCACTTTTGGATCGAGGATTCGAGTCAGAACTGGAGAAATAGTCATGAACTTTTCAGCATTAAGCTCGACACAAATTGAGACAATCATCGCCATTGTCTTGATGGCAGCCGCAAGCATCGCCATTGTGCTTTCCCTTCGGAAGCGGCGAACGGAGAGACTGCGCACGCAGTTTGGAGGGGCTGAATATAGCCGCGCCGTGACAGAAGGCGGGAGTCGGCGGCAGGCAGAAGCGTTGCTCGACAAGCGTGCCGAGCGCGTGGAACGCCTGCTCATCCGGCCACTCGCGCCGGGCGATCGTGCGCGGTTCGTCGAATCCTGGGGAAGAGTGCAGGCGCGGTTTGTTGATGGCCCCGGAGGCGCAGTCACCGACGCCGACCAACTGTTGGGCGATGTGATGTCCACGCGCGGCTATCCGGTAAGCGATTTTGAGCAGCGTGTAGCTGATATCTCGACGGATCATCCATTGGTTCTCGATAATTATCGTGCGGCCCACCACACAGCAGTTCGCCAAACCCGGGGGTTGGCAAGCACGGAAGATTTGCGCCAGGCCATGATTCATTACCGGACCCTATTTGAAGAGTTAATCAGGGAGCCAGCGGTGGCGACTCCATACAAGGCTTGACTTGTCAGGCGAGTCTGCTGCTTTGCGGCAACGGCTGAAAACATGCAGCGAAATCGCGTTGTGTGTTCCTTTGCGTACAGAAGCACCGGTTCCTGGAGATTAATACTCAGACTTGGATCCGACGGCGCATTTGTGAATGCTGCGTGCCACCGCGGGTGCTACGATCGCGAGAATTTGGTGAGTTAACATTTAGAGTCGAAGCCGGCATCCGTTCTCGCCGTGGGAGCGGCCATCACAGCGGCGTTTTATCCGCCTGTCGCACCGGTGTTCTGCTGACGCGCGGCTGGAATAGCACGGTATTGAAAGGCACGGAAGTGACAGCGTACACGAAGAGCGATGCTTCGGTGGAGGCAGAATATCTGCCGTTCGTCGAACCAAAGTGGTTCCGAATCGGCGGGGATGATCGGATTCCCCCCGCCTCGAGTTCTGAACGGTGAAAGTCCCCAGAACGATATGCCGAATCTTCATGGCCGAGAAAGACGATTTGCAAGGCGCTTTTGCGCGCGTCGGTTGGCTAAAGGTGGAAATAGGAAAGGGCGGCCCGACTGAGAGCCGCCCGATTGTAAAGTCAGAATTCTGTCAAATTCCGCCGAATAGGTTGCAACTGATGGATAGGATACTGCTCATGTGGAGCATCTGTCTGTCCGTAATTGGACAGTCCGTCTTCTTCGACGAATCCGCCGAGAGTTTGACATCGGAGCACACCAGGAATGTGATTTAAAGATTAACTAAGGGCAGCACTTCATTAGTACGAGCTGTCCAATAGTGGACAGACCTGCCCAACCCCCTTTCGATAATCTACTTCTGTATTGTCTCCGACCAGGCCTGCGTGCAATTAGAAGGGGGAAGTTGCCTTGCTAGATTTTCCTAATATGGACCCACCATGGGCAATCAAACTCGACCACGAGCTAGCGGAACCGACTGTTGCCCGCGACGCAGCTGGCCCCAAACAAAATCTCGTGCAGATCCTCTTTGTTCATTGTTCGGCGGCAGATGTTCAGCGCTACGTGCATGAGCTTGAGAGGGTGCGATTCACGGTCATCCCAGATGCAATTGGGACTTCCGACCAGTTATTTGAACGACTCCACTCACGGTCCTTTGACCTGATTTTAGCCGAGCACCCCAGCCTGGGTTGGGAGCAAACGCAAGTGCTGGAGCTCCTAGAGCAGCTGAAAAAAGACATCCCTCTCATCTTCTTGGTCCACGACTTGAAACGCGAGACGGTTGCGGAGCTCATCCTGAAGGGTGCCGCCGACTGTGTAGAGGTGGACAGCATTGGGCATCTGCCGATAGCTGTTCATCGGGCCCTCAAGGAGAAAGCCTTGCGGGATCAACGCGATCGCGCCGAAAAAAAGTTGCGACATTCGGAGGCACAATATAGGGCCCTGGCGGGGAATCTGAACTATGGAATCTGCCGCTGCGGCGTCGACGGCAGGTTTTTGGAAGCGAACGAGGCGATGATAAGCATGCTCGGCTATGGGTCCAAAGAGGAACTTCTATCTCTAGATATTGCCTGCAACCCAATTCAAGACCCTAGCCAGCGAGGACAGTTGCTGGGTCAAAGGCGCGCGGATGCTCTCGTTGCGCCCATCGAAATCGAATGGAAGCGGAAGGATCAAACGACCCTGAAAGTCCGGCTCAGTGGCCGAGAAGTTGTCAGCGAAAACGGCAACTTGGAAGCCTACGAGATCATCGTCGAAGATGTCACCAGGCAGCGAGAATTGGAAGATCACCTCCGCCGGCAAGCAGCCAGGGATTCGCTGACCGGCCTGGCCAACTATCGCCAACTCGTGGATGTGCTCGATTCAGAGCTCAAGCGCAGCAAGCGCACGAACCGGGAGTTTGCCATGTTGTTCTTTGATCTGGACCGATTGAAACTTCTCAACGACCGCTTCGGACATATTACAGGAAGCCAAGCGCTTTGCCGGCTGGCCGATGTCTTGTTCTCCTGTTGCCGGGACATCGATACCCCTGCGCGATTCGGGGGAGATGAGTTTGCCGTTGTCTTACCGGAGACGAACGCAGAGGCGGCCAAACTGGTCGCGCAACGTATCTGCGAAAGCGTTGCAAAAGACGATAAAGGGCCGAAAATTTCCGCCAGCTTCGGAATTGCGGTCTATCCGCAAGATGGCGAGACGATTGAGCAACTCTTGGGCCAAGCGGACTCGGCGCTTTATTCGATGAAACGACAGAGAATTGCCGCCCTAGAGTCCATGCACACTGCCGCTGGGTCGTAAACTAGCCACGTCAGTTCGGCCTCGTTTCACTTCATTGGATTGTCGTTGGGCTTGGCCAAAGAAATGACCTACATGGGGGTCATCAACTTTTCGACTTTGACCTCGACGAGTGTCGTTTCCAAACTGTGCCGCTGCTCCAACCTTCGCTGGGTCGCCTGAACGCAATCAATCGAACCCCTACTGGCCTCGTTGAAATCGGAGACCCAGTCACCAACGATAGTTTGAGGAAGAGCGTGATAGTAAGTTTGCATGGGCACTCCCAAGGAAGATTAAATGGGCGACTTTTCATTACCGCGCCTTCGGGCGGCCTGCCTAATCATTCGCCATTACCCTAAGTGTTTCTCTTCTAGGATTGCGATCAATCCCAAAGTATCCGTTCGGTCCAGGTCGCCCTGCTTGCCGGCCGTCGATCTCATCACATTCACAACGCGATCATCTTCCACCGCGGCTCTCAGATCGCTCGCTTCTGTATTCTTGGACGACCTGTCTCACGGACTGCGGTACGGGATAAGGGCAACTAGCACAAATATCTTCACTCTTTTGCACGTTCCAGCAGTGTTGAGATTTTTGGCGATCACCGTATTGGCAACCTCATCCGAGAAGCTCTCTCTGCGTTTCCACAAATGCCGTATTGAGCACACTGCTGCCCTCATGCACCTCTACCTATGCCAACCGAGAAAACAGTCGCGCCGGGAGAACGTAAGAGCACCGGCAAATTCGATCGCCGAGGTGAACTAACAACGAGGTGTGCCATTTCGAACAGATGCAATCCGCGGATACTTTTATTCTTGGTTGATCGAGATTCGCAGATGTGAAATAGACAAGTAAACGCGACTCCCGAGCTACATTCAGAGAGCCGTGGCGGTTACGCGTGATGAAAGTAGATTGAATGCGTTGACACTGCTGGTCCGGGCGACATTCAGGTGGGTGAGGGCGACATTTCCGTGTTGGTTGAGAAGGAGGACACGGGCGTGAACTACCATGTTGTTTTTGATGCTCTGCAGACCGGTTCTCAACTCGCCATCTGCCTTTTCATCCCCTTATTCCTTCTTGTACCTGGTACGGTGGGCTGGGCTCTGCAAAGGTCCCCCGACCCACACTCCGTACTGAAAGGAAAAATCTTCCTGCTTATTTCAATTGCCAGTTTTGGGTGTCGCTCGTGGTAGCGACGATCAGCTCAGTCGAATACCACTAGATGAAATTGGCGCTAGCCGAGGGTGATTACCAGGTGACAGAGGGAATCGTGACGGAGTTCGTCCCCATTCCTCCTGGCGGACCTCCTGTTGAGAGTTTCAGAGTAGGTGGAGCGTCTTTTCACTATGGCAGTGGCTGGGACTCCATTGTTTTCAATTCCACATGGAATCGCAGATACATTCACAACGACGCGCAGGTCAGAATCACTCACCGGGGAGTTAGTATTCTTCGTGTTGAGATAAAGTAAAAGACTGCATATATATTCTTGTGGTAAATCTCGTACCAAACGATACTGTTGGGGCCGTCGCGTCCAACGGGTCGTCTCGGGCACCGGAACTCACTTGTGTGGTTGCCAGAATGTTCCTGGGCGCCGAGTTGGCAAAACGCTCGATTAAGGAGCAGTGTGTGCAAAAAGAAACAGACAGGCGAACCCCGGACTACTAGTCTCTTTCCAGCCTATCTGTAAGTGGAAAGCCAGGTCCGAATATGTGGCAGAGAACCTGTCCGGTTTGTCAGAAACTTTTGGAAAAGAAACACCCCTCGGAGACAGTACACTGCCCGTGCGGCAGATGGGTCTGGAAGGGATAATGCCGGCCACTTGTCGGGCAATTTGAAATTCCGGGGGCGCTCTCTGATCAATGAGTTAGACCCATATTGGCAATTGCAATGTCTTACGCTTCTCGCGCCCCCAGGAGAGTTCAGCAATGTAGCGGGCTTTCCTACCAGGGAGGGTTTCAGGACTCTTGCAATTCTCTTCGCATCTAAGAGTGAACGCCGTATCTTATGGCTTTCTGTGGACTGAAGGTCGAGCAAGCGACTTATGAGACGCATGAACCAAAGGGATTCCCCACTTGGCGGTTTCACTTCAGGAGCCGGTCTGGGCGGCACGGTTTCAAATTATCGGAAAAAGCAAAACGTCTACAAGCAGGGGATGCCTGCCTACACCCTCTTCTACATTCAGGAGGGCGGGGTTTGCCTCACCACCCAATCGACACATCAACCCTCAGCAGTTACCGCGATCCTAGGTGTGGGTGATTTTTTTGGTGAACAGTGCCTTGCGGGCTATCCCCTTCGCATGTCCACGGCCGTTGCGTTGACCGCCAGTTCCATTCGGGCTATCAAAAAAGAAAAAATGCTCCAAATACTTCGCAAGACGAATAAGACGTCAAATTCGCTGGTGGCGTATTTGTTGTCTAGCGTCAGGAACTACCAGGATCACGTTGCGCATCTGCTGACTTCCTCTGCGGAACAACGGCTCGCGCGAGTGCTTCTGCGGCTGGCCCAGCTAGATAAAAGAAGCCCGGCGCTTGTTGAGATTCCCATTCTAAGTCACCGAGTTCTGGCGGAAATGATTGGGACCACGCGGCCGCGAGTCAATCTGTTCATGAATCGATTCAGGAAGCTGGGATTCATTAACTACGATGGGGGATTAGAAGTGCACCAGTCGTTGCGGACAGTTCTCCGGAGCCGTTAGGAACTCGTTGTGATCTGTGAAATCCAAGGACTTGTCGGAGCTCAGCTTCAGGCTATCGACTTTGTTCTGGTGGACACCGAGTGTTCAATAGGGAACAGATAGCAAAATCGATGGTATAATGCGTCCTGATGTCTCCTACAGCGGCATCCGCGAAGGCTCCCCATCCTCTCAAAAAGGCGAATTTGGCGAACCGTGTTTTCGATGTGAAATTGTTTCTCGACTCGGTAGGTCTGGGAAGAAAGGTAGCCAAGTTTCGAGCGAAAGAAACCGTGTTCGCGCAGGGCGATCCCGCGAAGAATGTCATGTACATTCAGGAAGGCGGTGTGAAGCTTTCTGTGGTCAATGAGACCGGCAAAGAAGCCGTTGTGGCCATTCTGGGACCTGGCGATTTTTTTGGGGAAGGTTGCCTTGCAGGTCAAGCCGTTTCCATAGCGACTGCGACCACGATTGCACCAACCACCGTGCTCCTCATTGAGAAAGTCGAGATGAGTCGCGTGCTCCACGGGGAACACGAGTTCTCCGACCGCTTCATCGCTCATATGCTGGCGCGAAACATCCGAGTCGAAGCGGATCTGATAGACCAGCTTTTCAACTCCAGCGAGAAACGGCTGGCGCGCACTCTGCTATTGCTCGCACGCTATGGCGCGCCGGGCCATCCGCACAAGGGACTTCCCAAAGTATCGCAAGAGATGCTGGCGGAGATGGTTGGCACAACGCGGTCCCGGGTCAATTTCTTTATGAACAAATTCAGGAAATTGGGCTTCATTCAATACAACGGCGGGATACATGTTAACGATTCCCTGCTGAGTGTCGTCCTGCACGACTAACACTTCGAGCAACGAAAGAATCGCTAGATACGGAACTTCTGGGCTTGCCCTATGGAAGAATCATCGGCTTCACAGAACCAGCTAAGAATTGTCACCAAAGAAGACCATCACCGGCGCGGAGCTTTGCTTCAATTCTTTCCTCTGCCAAGGAATAGAGACGTGACACAATCACTGCGAACCAGCCAACTTGCTCGAGATTCTCTGGGTTACCGGCGCCAATGGCTATTGTTACCTGTCTCCAAATCAGTCCGATCGTTGTATTAGATAACCCATTGCCTCCAGTCGATTGGGTAGATTCCCCGTTATGCTGTCCCTCACTTCCACAAATCCGGCATTTTGCTATCTGCAACTCCCCAAGTGGTGCTAGCTCGGCTGGCGATGCCGACCGAATTAGACATTTGTCAAAGACATCGTGGGTCAGAATCCTCGCATCAACCACATCGACAAGTGCGGCGCGGAGATCCTCGCCCAAAGTAGGGTAGTTGGCATGGAAGCGAAGGACGAAATATACGAGCAGGATATTGTGAAGTCTCCGAAAAAGTTCTTGAGTCGTCCTCCGGGTGTCCTTCTGTGGTACGGACGAACATTTCGTTTTTAGGAGTATTTCTTTGATGAGAAGATCCGAACAAACAAGGAACTGTTGTAAAATCGCCTGAGACGGCCCGCGTTTCTTTTGTACCCGATTCCAAAGGTCGATGATAGCGCGGTTGTTCGCGTGAGTTGAGCGCGCTATCCGCCGGAAAAAAACATCTCCGAGGTACAAAGCAACGCGCGACCTCATATCCTCATTGGTCTCTATCGATGAGTTTCTACGCCAGATGTCCCTCACGTTGTCGCCTTAGAATGACATTTTGCTGCCTGTTTTGACATAAATCTCCTGCCCGCTCGATTCATCGGTCTGCGAACATTGAAATCGCTTTTCCAACCCTTCCATTTACCAAGCATAGGGTTCCTGGTTGGTGGAAAGACTCATTTACTTCCGGCTTCGATCATTTATCGGTCTCCTGAGACTGACTTCATTTGCTGCCGTCCAAGATTGCCTTCACGCTAAGTTCACCGGGACTAAAATCAACAATAGGTGTCACTTGGGCTGCCGTTCTTGCCCAATGGACCAGGCGTTTTCCTGCGCAAAAGGCGAGTACGCTTCCAAAAACAATCAGTGCCAATAAGACAAACACGAAGCTGAAGAACAGCCAGCAGGCCAGAAGTTCCCGTACGTGGTAGGAACGCAGGATAAGTCCCAGTCCCAAGAACATGCCGGCAAATTGCGACACCCCGTGGCTTGCTCGTAACTGACTCAACGATTCCTCACCCTCGCACAGTTTGAAACGAAAGGCCGTTTTCCAAGGTCGAGATGGGAAAACGGCGAGGGAGTTGATACCGTCCGGGCCGCCCAGAGCTCCGGCCAATATCGCCCTTCCTCGCCGTCAGGTACGACATCTTAAGTATTCCCAGGGATGCGCGCTGTTCACTTTTATACGGTTTTGTGAGTACTGGCTTTGCAGGATCGAGTAATCTCTGTTGAGCCCGGCCACTGCACAAGTTTTCTTAACCCCCAGCCAGCTACAGGCTACGAACCGTGCAATTCAGTACAGTCGCATTTGCCCGGGGCTAGTATGCTGGAAGGTAACGAAACCCTCTTCAAATAATCTCACCCGAACCACCCTATTCTGGTGCTAAACGCCCAGGGTGTACCAACCGGAATGGACCGGCTGCCAGGCACATAGAGCATCGAGTCGCTAACCCGAGCGAACTCCTGGTCGCATTATCATTGGGATCCAGCTTCCGGTTTGCGCTTGATATTTGTTCCCTTTTGTACAGAATTATGGAATCGATGTTGTTAGAGTTTGAGATCTGTTTGCATTTTATGGATCAATCTCACGGCCTGAATTAGTCCTTTTTCTGCAGGAGACCCTGGGCGAAGACGTTTTCAATCGTGAGGTTTTTAGAGGAGCAATCGTGACGAATGAAAATGATGTGTCGGTGACCCTTCCCGCGACCGTGGAGAAAGTCCTTCCTGCGAGGGATGCGGAACCGGAGAAAATTCAGATTTCAGTCGATGGATGCGATGAACTCTTTTCTGAACTTCGTGTTGAAAACACGCTTAAGAACGAATCAGGTGATAGCGTCACTTTAAAAAGAGGCGCACACATAGAAGTAACCATCAACGCGGATTCGGATGCTGTGAAGAAAAAGGAATAGCTATGGCCAGAAACGCGAAGAAGTTGGGTAGCTCCTGTTAGTTAGTCGCAACGTCGGAAACTACCTTTTCACGGAGCGCCACAAGGACCTGCTGTAACATACTGTCCCGGTGGAACAACTCCTTCAGTTGCGCCTATTGCGGGGAAGAGATTTCGATGGTTCTCGACGTGTCGGTTCGCCGCCAAAGCTACGTCGAGAACTGTGAAGTGTGCTGTAGCCCAATCGAAGTCAGTTACAGCGTACAGGACGACGCGCTCGCTAGCTTCGACGCCAAGACACTCGAATAGACCGCTTTTAGCCGCGAGAATTTGTGCTTACTGGATGCGGTGCCGCATCGCCGGGAATTTCTATCTGGCGAATTGGTCAGGTTTCAACGCCAAATTCTAGAGATTGTGACCTGTACGAGCTGTTCACTTTTATACAGTTCGCGGAGATTTTTCGTTAGGGAACCCGGGGCAGTCGCATTAGCGGACATGTCTCGTGTTTAAAGTTATGCGACTAAGGTGGGAATTGTCCGAAATTGAACAGATTCGCGACCGGCTACAGTCGCATTCTATGAGAATGAAGAAGAGCGAACTCACGCTCAAACAAGTATCCGCCATCCCCTGTCCTACCTGCGGCGTCGCTATCGGGATGCCGTGTGTGTTGCATTCAGGCGGTAAGCGCTTAGAACCTCATGTAGACCGAAAGCTTGCCGCTATTCAGGCCCTCGAAGGAAACTCAATTTACTCTGGTCAGGAATACTACTTCTTTGCAAGTTCGCCCCTGAAATGACAACGTTTTCACAAGTCAGCGGTTTTTTTGTTCTAGCTTATACGACGACCGGATAGACGACCTCTTTCCGCTCGATCTGCGCGGTAATAAATGCCACTTCGCGCGTCCGTTCTTGATAAATGAATCTCACCCTCCTGCCCAGCTTCGAGTCTCTGACTTTTCATCTCGCATGTCATAGTTCGTCGGCAAACTGTACTGGAGCGAATGGCCGTAGCTCGTCGATCAGATTTGGGAATACTGCATCGATCCGGTGACTTCGATCCACATGCACCTGGCGGAACTTTAGAATAACCCTCACGCATGTTGTTGCCTTCAATGCGTCAGGGTCATTTTTATTGGCTCGGAATCTGTATACAAGTGAACAGACAGGCGCTCGCACAAAGTCTAGTATTGGCTTGCCGTAAAAGGACTGGTTTGTTGGCCAGTCCATCCCCGCAAGCTTGTTCGCAAGCCCCTCACAAGCGCCAAGGATATCGAACGACAACATAGGAAGGCACTCAGGCTCGATGAGCAGTCCGGCTGGCCTGGTTAGAAGTGTCTCTTAGCACAGATAGAAAGGAAGAAACATCATGCCTCTCATTCAAATTCTTTTGGCCCTGATCGTCGTGGGCGTCCTCCTGTGGCTGGTGAACCGTTTCATCCCTATGCAGGGAAGTATCAAATCGATTCTGAACGGGGTCGTGGTCATTGCCGTGGTGTTGTGGCTCCTGAACATTTTTGGGCTATTCCACTCCCTCGCGCACATCCGCATCGGGACGTAGCCAGTGGCGATGAGCGGCTCAGTCGAGGCTGCGATTCGAGGAACAGAACTAACGATCGGCAAGATGTTTCGCGTCAGATACGCAAATTGACGCGCGGGCGAATACGCGGTAATGGAGAATCATCATGAAACCAATTGGAGTTGTCAGTACAACGGCGCTGTTTCTGCTTCTGGGATTTTATATTCCCGCTCAAGCAGGCCAGGACCAGCAAGAGAAACCGCAAAAGCAGGAACAACCTGCTAAGCCCGAAAAGCAGCAACAGACGAAGCCTGCTACCCAGCCGAAACAGGAACAACAACCAAAGCCTCAACAGCACGCTCAACAGCAACCGAAACCACAGCCGCAGCAGCATACGGAGCAGCAGACCAAGAGCCAGCCGCAGCAACAACCGAAACCACAACAGCACCAACAACAGCAACAGACCCAGTCCGACAAACAGCAACAGCAACGCTCACAACAGCAAGTCAAGGGGCAGCAAGGTCAGCAGCGGCAGCATCAGCAACAGAACCAGAGCGCACAGCAGCAACAACAGCGCACGGAGCAACAGCCCCATGTGCAGCAAGTCGCTATGCAATCCCAGCAGGAGCAACGCCGGCAGGAAGGCGAGCAGCAAAGTGACTGGCAGCAGCATCGGGCGCATAACTGGCAGTCCGAGCACCGCGATTGGCAGCAACGTGGCGGATACCGCGGCTACCGCATTCCCGACGACCGTTACAATGGCTACTTTGGTTCGGGTCACTCGTTCCGCATCTACAGCTACCCAGTAGTTGTCGTGGGCGGATATCCGCGCTTCCAGTACGGAGGCTATGGGTTCAGTTTGGTTGACCCGTGGCCGGAATACTGGTCCAACGACTGGTACGACAACGATGAAGTGTATGTCGACTACTCGGGAGGCGGCTACTACCTGTACGACCGAAGGTATCCCCGCGACCGAATCGCCGTTTCCGTGTATCT
>Ga0210409_10005316_pt1 | contig 13549 bp, 9 predicted proteins | sample IncBWH17MmetaG_FD_161649 | JGI IMG/M metagenome (GOLD analysis project Ga0210409, IMG submission 161649) | Forest soil microbial communities from Barre Woods Harvard Forest LTER site, Petersham, Massachusetts, United States - Inc-BW-H-17-M | ecosystem: Environmental > Terrestrial > Soil >... | reverse complement strand
ATGATGTGAAGCGTGTCCGCGAGATGACGCGCATGAAGATCGTCCTCAAGGGCATCGTGGCTGGAGAGGATGCGGCGCTGGCGGTGAAGCATGGGGTCGATGGCATTATCGTTTCTAATCACGGCGGACATGAAGACGCGAGCGGCCGTGGAACGATTGAATGCTTGCCGGAAGTAGTGTCAGGGGCCGCGGGGAAAATTCCGGTACTCATCGACAGCGGATTCCGGGGCGGCGCGGACGTGTTCAAAGCGCTGGCGCTCGGTGCAACCGCCGTCGGGATCGGGCGTCCCCATATTTGGGGACTTTCTTCGTTTGGACAGGAGGGCGTCGAAACGGTGGTCGCAATTTTGCGACGCGAATTGCAAGCCATCATGGCGCAGACCGGCGCAGCCTCCATCGCGCAGATCCGGCGCGACTCGCTCATTCCGCGTGGTTGAGGAGCACAACCACTCTTGGCTTTGCGATTTTTCTGGGTTCAACAAGAGCACACAGCCAAGAGTGGCTGTGCTACTGGATTGTGCCCAACAAGCCGCGATGGATTTGCGAATTGATTTTGCAGAGGAGCAGAAGAGTATGACCAAAAGCGATCCCAAGAATGCGATGTTGCCGCGCAGAGGATTTATCCAGAAGGCAGCGGCGGGCCTCGGAGTAGCGGCGCTCGGCAGCATTGGCGCAAGAGAGACGGATGCCGCGAAGCTCGAGAGGCATTGGGACCTTGCCGCTGATGTCGTCGTGGTCGGCTCCGGAGCCGCCGGACTTCCCGCGTCGATTGCCGCTGCCGAGCTGGGAGCTTCCGTCATTGTGGTCGAGCAAAACTACGACATTGGCGGACACGCCATCGAGAGCGGCGGCAACATCGCTCTGGGCGGCGGCACGAGCTTGCAGAAAAAATACGGGATTGAAGATTCGCCGGACCGCATGTTCGAGGACCTGATGCATTGGCACGATTACCGGTTCAGTGACAGGGAAATTGTGCGCGCCTTCTGCGACGAAAGCGTGGCGACATTTGATTTTTTGCTGGCGCACGGCGTCCAATTTCCGGAAAAATCTCCCGGGGGAGCGGACGGCGGCCCGCAGAACGTAAAGCGCGCGCAAGCCGTAGTCTGGACCGGAGAAGTGAGCGCGTACTCCCCGACGGGAGGGAACGGCACGGCGCTCATGCGCCCGCTCGAAGCCAGCGCGAAAAAGCTCGGCGTGCAAATTCTTTTGCGGCACAGCATGACGGGCCTCGTGCGGGAGGAGCAATTCTCCGGAAGAGTTCTGGGAATCACCGCGACGCACGAAGGCAAGGCTCTGAACATCCAGGCAAGAAAGGGCGTGGTCCTGAGCACCGGCGGGCACACCAGCAATGTGAACTTCCGCAGAATGTTCGATCCGCGGCTCACCGAGGAATATCAAGTGGTCGGGGAGCCTTACTCGCGGCAATCGGGCGACGGAGAAATTGCCGCGATGCAGGTCGGGGCATCGCTCTGGGGAGCGGGGTGCCAAACGGTCGAGACGCAAGCACGATCGCACATTTTTGAGAAGCCTTACGTGATCGGCAACCAGTACGGCTATCCGCAGGGCGGAGGAAAACGGAATGAGAACATTAAGAATAGTCCCGTCAAGGGGATAGCTCGTGCCATCGGACTACAAGTGGCGGACTATCAGAATCTCATCCAGGTCAACCAAGTTGGCAAGCGATTCGTGAATGAGTTTGCGACAGGATTTGACTGGTGGAATCCTTGCCTGGAAATGAATGGCGCGAAAGGCGAGGGCGGCGGGCCGATCTGGGCCATCTTTGATGCGGATGGAGTGAAGCGCGAAGGCTGGACCTGCGCGCCGCCCTTCGTGGATCCCGACGGCTGGTTTTTTAGCGCAAACACGCTGCGGGAACTCGCGAGCAAAATTGTCAGCAAATATCAGAAGGGGCCCATGCCCGCCGGGGCGCTCGAGGAAACGGTCGCCCGGTATAATTCCTTCGTGGACCACGGCAAGGATGAGGATTTCGGAAAGCCGGTGCCGATGCACAAGATTCAAGCACCGCCCTTTTATGCCGCGTGGTCAACGCCCTGCATTCACGATTGCCTTTCGGGCTTGCGCATCAACGCGAAAGCCCAGGTCATCGATTTGTGGGGGAAGGCCGTTCCAGGTCTTTACTGCGCCGGAGAAACGTCGGGCGGCTTTAATCAGCACGGGCTGGCCAAATCTTTAACCTTCGGGCGCATCGCGGGCCGCGAAGCGGCGAAGTCCGTTTCGCGTACTTAGGCTTTGGTAGGACGGGCTTCCGCCTGTCTGGTTTTGAACTTTGGAACAAATAGAAAACAATCGAAGAGAGCGGAGAGAGGTTCAAACCCGACAGGCTGAAGCCCGTCCTACTTGGCTTACTGCGGCCAGTTCTTGATGGTCAATTCCGGAATGGCTGCGCCGTCTTTTCTCGGGTCGGACGCTCCGTAATTCACGCCGGCCGCGTAATCGCGCATCACCGCCTGCCCGCCGCCGAACGCATCTGAAAAACCATTGTGCATCGTAACTTTGTGGCCTTTGGATTCCAGTTCGACTTTTACGTTGCCGGGCACGCGGTTTTCGAGCAGCACGTCGCACCCGGTAAAATTGAGCTTCGTGAATCGCGCCGTCTCGAGAGCCGCTTGAATGTTCTGGTTGAAATCTACAATGTGCGAGACGAATTGAGCGTGCGCTTGCGCTTGGTTCCAACCGCCCATGATGCCGAACGCGATCCGAATCTGGTCCTTCTCCAGGAACGCCGGAATCAGTGTGTGCAGGGGACGCTTGTGTCCCGCTATGGCATTTGGCGACGCGGGGTCCAGACTGAACAGCGCCCCGCGATCGTGCAAAACAAATCCGGTACCGTCGGCGACGAGTCCCGAACCGAATTCCGCGTAGTTGGATTCGATGAACGAAACCATATTTCCTTCACGATCCACAACACTGAGGTAAATCGTATCGCCAGCGGAGGGAACGGGCGTGCCCGGCCCCACTTCGCAGTTCGCGTGGTCCATGTCGATCAACTTGGCGCGTTCGGCGGCGTATTGTTTGGAAAGCATTCCGCTCACCGGAAGCTTTGACGCTTTGGGATCGCCGATGTATCGGATCACGTCGGCGTAGGCCAGCTTCTTCGCCTCAATCTGAACGTGCAGAGCGCGCGGCGAATTGAGTCCATACGAGTGCAGGTCAAACTGCTCCATCAGATTGAGCATTTCGAGGGCGCCGATGCCCTGCACATTCGGCGGCATTTCGTACACCGTCCAGCCGCGGTAGGTCGTCGAGATCGGGTCGGCCCATTCGCTCGTGTAATCGGAAAAATCCTTCGCGGTGAACGCGCCGCCATGCCGCGCGGAAAGCGCGAGAATCCGCTTGGTGATTTCTCCGCGATAAAATGCGTCGCGCCCGCCCTGCGCAATTTGCTGCAGTGACCAGGCCAGATCCGGATTGCGAACGATTTCGCCCACGCGCGGTGCGCGATCTGAAATTAGAAAAGTGCGGGCCGCCGCCTCGTTGTCGCGCAGCAGATCGACATTCGACGCAAAATGCTGCGCGATCCACTCCGTAACGGGGTACCCGTCCTGAGCGATTTGAATTGCAGGAGCCAGCACCTCATTCAATTTCTTTTTGCCAAACCGGTCGAGAAGCTTTTGCCATCCATCGACAGAGCCGGGAACAGTGACGGGCTCGATCCCGTGCGCCGGCATTTCGCGCAGCCCTTTCTGGCGCAGCCGCTCGATGGACTGCGCGGCGGGAGCCCAGCCGCTGGCGTTCAAGCCGTAATATTTTCCGCTCTTCGCGTCGTATACGATCGCGAACAAATCCCCACCAATGCCGTTCCACACCGGCGCCACCACGGTCATGACGGCATGCGCCGCGATCGCCGCGTCCACTGCGTTGCCGCCGCGCTCCAGAATCGCGGCGCCCGCCTTCGATGCCAGCGGAGATTCGGTGGCCACAATCCCGGTCTGCGAGATCACCATCGAGCGTCCCTGACCGCGATCCTGTGCCATGGCGTTCTCCCGATTCATCCCCATTGCGAGAATGGCCGCTACTACGCCGAGCATGAATTGTATTTGATATTTGCGCATTGGCGAATGGTATCCGGGCAAGTTAGCGAGTTGCCGATTATACTGCCAGATCGCGCGGCATTCCTAGCGATCCTTGCGAATTGTAGCGCCGGCATCTTGCTCGCCCCGATGGAAGAGGGGCCGGCGATTTTGAAAATGAAGAGGAGCGATGGAGGTTTGCTGTAGCCCGCCTCTTCAGAGGCGGGGCCTTTCTTAGCATTGGCGGAAAATCCTCGCCTCTGAAGAGGCGAGCTACAATGTCCGAACGGCACAACCCATGGAAATTCGCGATTGGAATGAACGCTACCGACTGCGCGAACGCCCTGCGGAAGATTTGGACGCCGCGCCCACACCCCTCCTCGTGGAAACCGCGGCGACGCTGGCGCCGGGCCAGTCGCCCCACAGAGCTCTGGACCTAGCCTGCGGAGCAGGCCGTAACGCTCTCTGGCTTGCGGAACACGGCTGGGAAGTCACGGCTGTGGACGGCGCAGATGCGGCCATCGAAATTCTCCGGACCCGCGCTTCGGAGCGCGGCCTCAAGATCAACGCAGTCGTAGCCGATCTCGAAAAAGGCGAATTCGAGATCGAGCCTTCCCGCTGGGACCTCGTCGCGATGTGTTACTACCTTCAGCGAAACCTTTTCGAGCCGGCCAAGCACGGCGTCGCCCCCGGCGGCATCCTCATTTCCATCGTGCACATGACCGAGCCCGGCGAACAAGACGTCCCGCACCGTTTGCGACCCGGCCAGTTGGAACAATATTTCACAGGCTGGGAAATTCTTCACCGCTATGAAGGAAAAGCAACCGACTCGGCTCATCGCCGCGCCGTCGCCGAAATTGTCGCCCGGCACAAGTCCTCGGCATCGGCCACGCTCCCCAGCATTCGATAAGCGGCCGAAAAAAGGAGTCCGCGATATTGGTTGAAAGTGGCGAGGCGAGCGGTGTCCCCGCCGGTTTGCGGATTCGTTTCTTCCGAAGCGCGATTGCTGTCTTTGCTTTCCATGGCCTTCTCAATTTGATGCCCAGAGGCGACAGATAGACCCCCAAATCGGACTTAAACACTTAAGACCGGGCAGGAAGGAGTTTTGTGACACTACAGTGGGGGATTGGATTTGGCGTTTCTAGTAGCGCAGGCTTCAGCCTGTGGGGGTTGGTAAGAGCACGGTCGTCCCTGTTGCGACCAAAACCCACAGGCTAAAGCCTGCGCTACTTAACCCAAATTATCGGCGATGGCCTTCCCCACGACTTGTGTGGTGGCCTTGCCTCCGACATCGGGTGTCAGGTATTCGGGCTTGGTGAGAACAGTTTCAATCGCGCGCTCGATCGCGTCAGCCGCATTTGTTTCGCCGAAATGAGCCAGCATCATGGCGGCGGACCAGATTTGGCCGATGGGATTGGCGATGCCTTTTCCGGCGATGTCCGGAGCGGAACCATGCACGGGCTCGAACATGGAGGGATACTTTTTCGGCGGATTCAAGTTCGCGCCGGCAGCGATGCCGATCGAGCCCACCACCGCGGGGCCCAGGTCGGAAAGAATGTCGCCAAACAGGTTCGATCCCACGACTACGTCAAACATTTGCGGGCGGCGGACGAAATGGGCGGTGAGAATGTCGATGTGATATTGGTCGGTGCGGACGTCGGGATATTCCTTCGATATGGCGGCGAAGCGTTCGTCCCAATATGGCATGGTGTGGATGATGCCGTTGGATTTTGTGGCGCTCGTCACGTGCGATTTGCGTTTGCGCGCCAGCTCAAAGGCGTAGCGCAGGATGCGGTCTACTCCGCGGCGTGTGAAGATGTTCGTCTGCATGGCCATTTCTTCGTCGGTGCCGTCAAAAATCCGTCCGCCGATGTTGGAATATTCGCCTTCGTTGTTTTCGCGCACCACGTAAAAATCGATCTCGCCCGGCTTCGCGCTCTTCAGCGGCGACTCGACGCCCTTCAGCATGCGCACCGGGCGCAGGTTCACGTACTGCTCGAAGGTGCGCCGGATCGGGATGAGCAGGCCCCAGAGCGAAATGTGATCCGGGACGCCCGGATAGCCCACCGCTCCCAGAAAAATGGCGTCGAACGGACGAAGCTGTGCAAGCCCATCGTCCGGCATCATCTTTCCCGTCTTGACGTAGGTTTCGCAGCTCCAGTCAAAATGCGAGAACGAATAATTTATTCCGAAACGCTTTCCCGCGGCTTCCAGCACGCGCAATCCTTCGGGCACGACTTCTTTCCCAATGCCGTCGCCGGGAATCACTGCAATCTTGTAGGTTTTCATGGAATGAGGTCTGGGCTCCAATCCTAATTGTAGCTCACCTCTTCAGAGGCGAGGCTATTCGTACGATTCGCCAAGCGTAGAACTTACAGCGCTGAAGGCGCTGTGCCCTGTTAGCCCGGGGCAACGCCCTGGGGTATGAGAAAACCTCAACTATTCGATCTTTCCGACTTGCGACTTCCACAGCTCCCACGGCCTTCCGACGGTGGCTTCCACGATGGCCTGGGCTTTGACGGCTTCCCCGGGCGTCAGATATTTGATGGTGCCAAGCCTCATCCCTTCGGCCTGCACGCGCGCATTCGTCTGCGTGTAAATCGCGCGGTACACCACAATGGGCGTTGAATCCGCCACAGCGACGAAGCCGTGGCCCCGGATGAGCGCGATGCCGCTATTGCCCAGCGCTTTGGCGAGCGCATCGCCAAGCTTGTTGTCGCGGATCAGCATATCCGTATCGCCAAAGCCTTCCTGGGTGTCAAAAATCGGCGCGCCCAGCCTGAGAAATGCGCTCACGTGATAAAGGGGACGCAGAATTGTGCCCGTCACGCTGAAGGGGATAATGTCCGGCGAGTGGCTGTGCACGACGGCCTTCACATCGGGACGCACGCGGTAAATTGCCGCGTGAATGTACCGCTCAGTGTAGGCGTTGCGTCCGCGTGCATCCACCGGCTCACCGTCTTTGTCAAACTCCATGATGTCGTTTGACGTGACCAGGCCCGGCGCCATGCTGCGCGACATCAGGAAATGGCTCGGGTCCTTGTCGCTGCGCGCGCTCACGTGGCCGAAGCCGTCCAGCACAGCCTGTTGATACAGGATGCGGTTAGCGTAGACGAGGTCTTCGACGAGCTTGGGATCGTTCGCCAGCGACGTCTGTGCCCGCGCCGCCGGAGACACCAGAGGAAGAACGCTCGCAGCGCAAAGTGCCGCGCAGACGATGACAAGAACGCCGAATTTAGCTCTCGACATATTGCTTCCTCCAGAAGGCAAGACGTTTCCGTATTGCTCGACGATTTCCCGGCGAAGAGGAGACGTCATACGGTTTCGTGGATTGTATCAAGCGCGCGGCGATTAATTGAAAGGATTCCGATGTAGCGCAGGCTTCAGCCTGTGGGGGTTCGTCCTTGCAAGGGCAAAACCCCACAGGCTGAAGCCTGCGCTACGAAAAGGCCCCAAATTTCTCCGCTCACGTGAAAATTCAAATCAGTTACAGCGTCGTGTGAAACGCGCCCTCGCGTTCCTCGATCAGGAGATTGTCGATCAGGCGAACGGCGCCAATCCGCACGGCTATTAAAGCGAGACAGACGCCGCGCAGCCGCGTCACTGGCTCGAGCGTTTCCGCGTCCACGAGTTCCACGTAATCGGGCTCAGCGAGCGGTTCCAACCGGAGCGTTTCGCGCATCGCGGCCGTGAGCCGCAGCGCGTCGCGCTCTCCGTGTGAAATGGAAGCGCGCGCGCCGTCGAGCGCGCGGAAAAGAATTGTGGCCGCGCGGCGCTCTTCTGGATTCAGGTACGCGTTGCGCGACGACATCGCCAGTCCATCCGTCTCCCTCACAATTGGGCAGACGACAATTTCCGAATCCAGGTGCAAATCGCGCGCCATCTGCCGGATGATTCGCGCCTGCTGCGCGTCCTTGCGCCCGAAAAATGATTTCTGCGGCTGAACAATTTCGAGCAGCTTCAGGACCACGGTCGTGACGCCGCGAAAATGCCCGTGCCGCACTCGCCCTTCGAGACGTTCCGAGAGGCCCTCGACATTTACCCAGGTGCGAAATCCCGGCGGATAAATTTCAGAAGGCTCGGGAGCGAACAAATATTCGACGCCCGCGTCTTCCAACTTCTTGCTGTCCGCCTCGAGCGTGCGCGGATATTTCTGGAAATCTTCGCTGGGTCCAAACTGCGTGGGATTCACGAAGATGGAAGCGATCACCGGCTGGGATTCGGCGATGGCCGCGCGAACGAGCGACTGGTGGCCTGCGTGGAGGGCGCCCATGGTGGGCACGAAGCCGGTGGCGCGCCCTTCGGCGTGCGCCTGGCGCGCCACCTGCTTCATCCATTCGATGGTGTGGATGGTCTCCAAGAGGGTTTGGTAGCGCGGGCTTCAGCCTGCGGGGTTTGGTCCTTGCAAGGCCGAACCCCCACAGGCTGAAGCCTGCGTTACTTAAATCACGCGCGCGCCGCCGCCGCTTGCTCGCGATAGTACATGATCAAATCCGTGGAGACCGGCTTCACGCCAAGTTGCCGCAACAGTGTGACCACTTGCCCGCGATGATAGCTGGCGTGATTGGTGAGTTGATGCAAGCTCTGCCACAGCGGATTCGAGAATTCATCGCCGGCAAAACTCTTATAGCGAATGACTCGCTCCAAGTCCTGCGCCGTGAGCTTGGAGACGTAGTCGATATAGTAGTGGTCCATTTCCTCAAGCTTGGTGCGCGCCGAGGCAAGATCGGTGATCGCGGACGCTCCGGGAAGGGTGGAGGGAGAGCGCCCCTGGAACCGCTCATTCCACACCCATCCAGCGCCATAGAGATGTACAACCGTGTCGCGCACGGAACTGAAACTCGAGCCGAGATTGCGCGTGAATTGTTCGTTGGTGAGCGCCGCGCAGGCATCCAGCAGGCGGCGATCGGCCCAGGCGTTGTATTGAAACAGAAAACGGAGCAGTTCAAGCGTAACCATTGAATATCCTCCGGAGCGGATTCTAATACATGATTTTGGAATGCGTGTTTATTTGCGCTGTGCAAAAAGCGTGCCAACTTTTTCGGGGCGCGCATGGTACGACTCTTCGTCGGAAGGGAAAGATCCCTGCTGCACGTCGCGGCAATATTCCGCGGCTGCGCGGGAAATGATTTCCCCCACATCGGCATAACGCCGCGCGAATTTCGGTTTGTGGCCAAAGCTCAGGCCCACAAGGTCGTGGATCACCAGGACCTGGCCGTCGCAATCCGGTCCCGCGCCGATCCCGATCGTGGGAATGCGCAGCTCGGCGGTGATTCGCGCCGCCAGCTCCCGCGGAATCGATTCGAGCACGATGGAAAACGCTCCCGCTGCTTCCACCGCGCGCGCGTCGCGCAGCAACTGTTCACCCGCCTCCGCGGTTTTTCCTTGCACGCGGAATCCGCCGAACGCGTTCACCGATTGCGGCGTCAGGCCGATATGCCCCATCACAGGAATCTCGGCTTCCACGATGCGCGCGATCAGCTCCATGCGCCGCTCGCCGCCCTCGATCTTGACGGCTTCCGCGCCCGCTTCCTTCACGAAGCGCAAGGCGTGGCGAACGGCCTCCGCTGGGTCATCGTGGTAGCTGCCGTACGGCATGTCCGCCACCAGCAAGGCGTGCCGCGTGCCGCGCCGCGCCGCTCGCGTGCAGTGGAGCATTTCTTCGACCGTAACCGGCAATGTGCTCTCGTATCCCAGCACCACCATCCCCAGCGAATCGCCGACGAGCAGAATGTCCAAGCCCGCCTCGTCGAGAAGCCGCGCCGTCGGATAATCGTACGCCGTCAGACAAGTAATTTTCGCCGGTGCAGAATTTTGTGAGGAAACCCCAGACTTGCGTTCGAGGATGCTCGGCACGGTAATCTTGCCGTTGCCTGCAGAAGAAACCACGCTCATAACCGCCTCCGGTGCCGCTCCCTGACAGCGGGATACAGCCCAGTAAACACAATTGTAACAGGAAGAGTGCCAGTAGGCTAGCGATTGGTTATGAATCGGGAGACTGTTCCCGCGAACCGGCCTTGTGTGAGCGGTTCCAACAACTCGTTTTGTTCCTCGCACCGAACACCATGGTACGCTATGGCTGTAGAAACGGAATATTCGCCATCTCTCGGGTTCAAAGCGTGCGAATGCGTCCGCAAATTTTGAAGAGGAAAGAAGGAGGCTCTCGCCATGATAAACACGCAAAAAATCCTGAAGCGGCCGCCACAATTTTATTTCGGCGTCGCGATTCTCACGGTCCTGCTGCTGGGCCTGCCGGTTGCGTGGGCGCAGTACCCGCTGCAATATCCCTCCAGCTCACAGATCACCAAGGACGGCACGGCGATTTTAGTAGAGGACTACGCGAATCCCCCGCTTTCGAGCCTGATGGGAGATCACGCGTACCCGCCGCCCATTGACTACAAAGGGATGCTCGCGCGCGTGAACACGTTGCGCTCGGAGCCGACCAACGCGCCGCTCGCGTCCACGCGGTTTTTCGTCGCCGACATGAACGGCAATCTCTATACTCTGGACAAAGCAACCCGCAAATTCACTTCGTACATCACGTTTCCAGAAATTTTTCCCAGGTACGCCACGGACCGATTCGGCTCCGGAGTGTCTGCCATCGTCTTCGATCCGAACTACGCAAAAAACGGAAAGTTCTATACGGTTCACGTGGAAGATCCTGCCCGGCCAGGTTCGCCCCAGCCGACGAACGCGCATATGCCGGGACTGAAGCTGGATGGATACGCCACGACTGCCGTGGTGGAACCACCGGCAGGCGACGACCTGAATGAGTCGGTCCTCGTGGAATGGACAGACACCAACATTAAAAATTCCACGTTTGAGGGGACGGCGCGAGAAATCCTGCGCGTCGGGTTCAACAGCCAGATTCACCCCATGGGCGATATTCTTTTCAATCCGCTCGCCAAGCCCGGCAGCGCGGATTACGGCAATCTCTACATTTCCATGGGCGATGGCGGCTCGGGGGAGACTCCCGGACCCATGCAAACGACTCCCCAATTGCTCAGCGCCTTGCAGGGAAAAATCCTGCGGATCACGCCCGACCTCGCGTTGCGCCCAAAGGACAAGCTCAGCGAGAACGGACGCTATCGAATCCCCTCTACCGGGCCGGACGCGAATCCTTTCCTTTCCGTTGCCGGAGCGAGAGGAGAAATTTTTGCGTACGGATTTCGCAATCCGCACCGAATGGATTGGGACGCCGCCACCAACACGGTGCTCGTGAATGACATCGGCCTGCATTCCTGGGAAGAAGTGGACATCCTCGCCAAGGGCGGCAATTACGGCTACTCGCAGCGCGAAGGCGACGAGGTGCTGATTGTTCCCGGCGGAGGCAAGACTGGAACGCAATCGAACCCGCAGGTTTCATTCCCCCAATCGGACCTTCTCACCGTGGATGGGCTCGAGAAATCGGTCGCGCCCATTTATCCCGTTGCCGTGTATAGCCACCAAGAAGGCGACTCCATCGGCAGCGGCTTTGTGTATCGCGGCAAGAAAATGCCGCAGATGGTGGGAAAATACATTTTCTCGGACATGACCACGGGCCGCCTTTTTTACACCGACCTCGCGGAAATGATTGCCGCCCACGGAGAACGCGGCAAGCAGGCCACGATTCATGAAATCCAGATCCTGTACAAAAATCCGTACGACGCCTCTGAAAAAGCCCCCGCTAAGCGCCGCATGTACGACATCGTTGCGGATGCTTTTGCGCATAAAGATGGAGTCGTCGACCCGGATACGCATCAAGGCGTCTTGCCCGGAGCTGCCAACGCACCCGGCGGCTGGCGCGGCAAGAATTTCGTGACAGCCAAGCCCGACCCCTATGGCGTCCCTTATGGCGGGGGCCGCGCGGACGTGCGCCTCTCGAAGGGCGGCGACGGCGAAATTTATGTTCTGAGCAAAAGCGATGGCATGATCCGCATCCTTGCAGCGGTGGTTACTCCTCCTCCGGTGGCTTCCAAACAGGTAGCGGCACGTTAACAGCGGCGTGGGCCGCGGCGCACAGATGCTCACCGCGCTTTGTGGCCCCGCATCGCAAGCATTCAGAAATGAAGTAAATACCCCCGTAGCAATCCAGGCAACGAGCCGTCTGCAACCCCTCTGTGCGCCTCCTGTTTCGATTTAACATGATTGTATCTGCGTGATTGTTTCGGCTATCTGTGCACTTTGCTTATACCGGCTGTTTCAGCAAATCGATTCGGCTGGCGGAGAACGGATTTCTTGACACCGGCACCTCTCAAGCACCGCATGGCAGCCGTGCTGCAATCTCCCGCGCTGGCTTTCGTTGCGGCGTTCTTCTTGCGGATGTCATTGCTTTGGTCGATCCACCGCGACAGGGATGCCCATCAGTTTTTATTTTTTCCCACCAGCCACGAAGCATGGAACGTCGCATGGTCGATGGCGCTCGGGAACGGCTTTTCGAGTCCCCTGGCGGGCATGCATGGTCCGACTGCTTGGGTCGCGCCCGCCTACCCGTGGCTCATCGCACTTGGCCTGAAGATTTCTGATCACGATGGCTATGCCGCGATGATTCTCTGTCTTTTCCTGAACTGCCTTGTGTCGGCCCTCACGTGCTGGCCCATTTATGGGATTGCGAAAAGGATTGGGAGTCATGAGATTGGGCTGGCCTCTTGCTGGCTATGGGTTTTTCTGCCCACCGCCGTCATTTTTCCGCTGGAATGGCTATGGGACCCGAGTTTTTCTGCATTCTTCCTGGCGCTGCTCATTTACTGGACTTTGGATCTTCCTGCAGCGTCGTCCATTCTGCCTTGGGTGGGATACGGTCTGCTTTGGGGGATTGCAGTATTGATGAACCCCGCCCTCGGGATTCTTTTCCCGTTTCTCTTGCTATGGCTTGCGCAACATCGGTGGCGGGATCATTCGCCATGGTGGGCCCAGGCGATGGCGACGGTCTTGTTCTTCCTCTTGTGCCTTGCCCCATGGGCGGCCCGCAATTACGCCGCATTCGGAAACCTGATTCCAATCAAGGATAATTTCGGCCTGGAGCTATGGCTGGGAAATAATTCCGACGTCAAAAGAAACTGGAGTCCGACTCACCATCCCGGCAGCGATCCTCATGAGATGCAGCAGCTTCTTCAACTCGGCGAGGCAAAGTACATGCAAGTGAAGCAACGCGAGGCGGTGGCATTCATCGAAGCGCAGCCGCGCGTTTTTCTCAAGTCCGTTCTGGTTCGGTTTGTCGACACGTGGACGGGCCTCGGCGATGTTCCATCAGATCGTTGGGTGAGCGCGTTGCGCGCCGGGACCGCATACATATGGATCACTTCGGCGCTCACTTTGCTTGCTTTCGCCGGACTGTATCTGGCGGGGCGCTCTTTCGGATGGGAGGCCGCGCCCATCTGGATGGCCCCGATTGTCTTTCCAATGACTTATTACCTGACGCACAGCATATTGCGATATCGCCATCCAATCGATCCCGTGCTGACCGTCCTTGCCGTTTGCGCCCTGGCCCGTGCACGCTCGTTCGTATCGCGGCGGCTGCTGCCACACACTTCGCCGAG
>Ga0210409_10005314_pt1 | contig 13552 bp, 11 predicted proteins | sample IncBWH17MmetaG_FD_161649 | JGI IMG/M metagenome (GOLD analysis project Ga0210409, IMG submission 161649) | Forest soil microbial communities from Barre Woods Harvard Forest LTER site, Petersham, Massachusetts, United States - Inc-BW-H-17-M | ecosystem: Environmental > Terrestrial > Soil >... | reverse complement strand
CTGGTGGATGAGTTCGGCGAGCCAGGCGTTGTAGGTGTGGCTGCCGAGATCGCCGGCCTGAATGTGGGAGTGCCAGAAGCAGGGGATGAGCAGAAGGAAGGAGAGGAGCGCGAAGAGAAGAATGGGGCGGCGGGAGACGGGTGTCATTGCGACCAGGACAGTATAGCGTGGATGGGAGGAGAGTGGCCGGTGACCGGTGGGCAGTAGAGATTTCTTAGCCCGTATTGCAGACGGATCGAGTGAGGTCCTTCGCTGCGCAAAAGGCGCGCCGCTCAGGATGACAGCCCAGAAAAAAACAAAACATCGAGAAAGAACCGCTCTGAAGACCGGCCAGTACAAAACCGCAAAGTTAGTTGCTGGGCTGATTGTCGCCTAAGCGCTTCAGGCGGTCACGGAGCTTACGCTGCAAAGGCGACGGAGTGTTCGGATTAAAGGCCACCAGGTACCAGAGGGGTTGGGTTTTGTCCCTGCTGAGATAGGTGAGGGTGTGGGCGTCGGCATTGGGATGGCGAGCCACGTTTTCGCGAATGGCGCCGTAGGAATGCTTGGCGAGGCGCGAGAGAGTTTTGGCGTTGGCACGAGGATGCTCGCTGATCAGGCGCAGGAGGTAGAAATCTTCTTCGGGAGCCTGCTTGGTAAGTTTTTCGAGCATTTCGGGTTTGGCTTCGGCGCTGAGGACTAGGCCAATTTTTTCGTCCCAGGCGGTGTTGATCTGATTCAATTCGCGGGTGCGCGCGTGGATTAATTCCTCGAGGGTGCGGCGCTCCTGTTGCATGCGTGCGATGGGGAGCTGCGTGCCTTCGAGGGAATCGAGGACGCGGAGAAGATGTTGGCGTTCGCCGAAAACAATTTGGGAGGTGCGGCCGATGCGGCCATTTTCCTTTTCTTTGTGTTGCACAAGGTCTGAACGTCGCATGTTCGGATGCTCCCAATCGCCCTTGGGGACTTCCCCGAAGGGAACATAGGCACTCATGGAGAGAACGGAATGGCTCATGGTCGTGCTGCAGCTTTCTTCTGGGCTAAATGGATTATGGAGGCGCGGTGGAGTAGGGTAAAGAATTGCGGGACGGGTTTGTGCCCGATGTGCTACCACCCGGGTGGGGCGCATCGAACCGGGGAAAGAGGGTTGCGACATGTCGGCATTCAAGGAATACCGGGAAGAGTTGGAGCAGTACGAGCAGATGTTCGGGAAGGAACGCGGGAGGCTGGCTGTGTCGCTGGATCGGATGACCAATGCGCTGGTGCTGGTGGGTCAGCACGGGGTGTATTGCACGAGCCAAAGGAATCCCACACTGCCGGCGATGGACATACGAGTGATCGCGCAGGAATTGACGCATGCAAAAGAGTTGGTGCAGTCAGTGATGCAGGAGTTGAAGAAGGCGAGAGAGGAGAAGCGCGGAGGAGTGGAGGGCGGTGGAAACTAGTCGTCGGGACGGAAGAGAAACCGCGGAGTCCTCAGGGGCTGAAGCCCTGATCTTGGCAATTTTGAAAATGTCGGAGCTGAAGCTGCGACCCGCTAAAGAAAAGGCCAACTCCAAAGCACAGACTGAAGTCTGTGTTACCTAAAACCGAAGAGCGCCGAACCCAGGAGGGCACGATGTATCGTGCCCAACACAAGCGACTGCAAGAACGTCGGCCACGACACTGTGCGAAGAGAGGGCGACGTGGCGGCGCAAAGCCGCCGCTACAGAGGCGGCGACCACAGAACCCCACCGGCGACGGCGGCGTGTGGGGCGCCCGGCGGTCCCTACCAGGGCGAACCAAAACAACGACGCCCCAAGAGAATGGCGACCAAGAGTAAGACCGCACCCTAAGAGGCCAAGGGTGCGGCTCGAGCGAAGAATACGTGCGGCGACGGGCGGGTTAGGCGGTGTGGATGCGCCAGATGATTACCAGGAGGACGAGGAGGAGGAGAAAACCTAGTGCGGCTTGGTGTTCGTGATTTTTTTTGTATTGCGACCAGGAGAAGCGGGCCTCTGGCGAGGCCTGTTGGCGCGATACTGAGAAGCTTGGAAAAAATAGGGGGACGGTGGCGGCGTAGCAATCGAAGGCGGAGCCGTGTTTTGCGCGGAGTTCGTTTTCTTCGCGGCGCATGACGAAGGAATAGACCAGCGCGAAATAGAGCAAGAGCAAAGCGGCGGCGATCCAGGAACGCAGGGCGATGGCAGCGCCGAGGGCGAGGAGACTGCTGCCAAAGTAGAGAGGATTGCGCGTGCGGGCATAGGGACCGGTGACGGTGAGGACTTCCTGCTTGTGGAGATAGCCGGCGGCGTAGGCGCGAATGATGAGGCCGATGAAGCCGACGGCAGCGCCGAGGAGGATGGAGTGGAACGCGGGACGCGCAACGAAAAGCACGACAATGGCGAGGAGGTATCCGAGACGAACACGCCAGCGCGCGAAAAAGTCGGCGGTGGTCACGAGAGGGCTCCGAGGCGGCGTTGCACGGCGTTGAAGACTTGATCGACGGAGAGATCGAGAAAAGATGGGTCGGTGGATTCGCCGCGCTTGTAGGTGGTGACCGCGTTGGGGCTGCGCAGGACGATTTCTTTGGGGGGATAAGGGCCGTTGCGGGCGGGGTCGGTTGGTCCAAAGAGCGCAACAGCGGGAGTGCCGAGAGCCACGGCAAGATGAAGGGGACCGGTGTCGCCTCCAACGACGCAGATTGCGTTGCGCAGGAGAGCCATGAGTTGGCCGAGTTCTCCATCGTAAATGAGCGGCTGAGAATTGCCGCTGGATGACTTGACGGCGGAGGCGAGAGCGTCTTCGCCGGGACCGTAGTTGATGACGCAGCGAATGCCGAGGTGGTAGCGGATTTTCTGGCTGAGCTGGCCAAAACGATCAACCGGCCAGCATTTGGAGCGCCAGCCGCCGCCGGGGCTGAGGACGACGTAACGAGTGGCGCCATCCTTGGCCAATTGTTCGCGGACGAAGGTTTCGTCCGAAGAAGGAACTCGGAGAGAAACATTGGCGACCGCGGTGAATGCGCCGGCGCGGAGAGTGAGTTCGCCATTTTGATCGGCGATGTGTTGCGTGCGGCAGGTTACGCGGTCGGTGTAGAGAATTGGAACGCCGTACTCGCGTACCGTGGTTGAGGAAAAGCCGATACGCACAGGGACGCGGCCGAGGAACGGAAGAAGCGAAGACTTCCAGAGGCCCTGATAGTCGATGGCGGCGTCCCAATTTTGCGAACGGATTTTGGCGAGAACGCGGCGAACGTTGGCGAGGTCACGAGAGTCCACTGGCCAGATTTGCGAGGCCAGGCCGCTGGATTCGACAAGCGAAACGAAACGGGGATGCGTGAGCCAGACGACGTCAGACGAGGAGAACGACTGGCGCAACCCGGCGACGGCAGGAAACGTGTGAACAATATCGCCGAGTGAGCCGAGGCGGACAACCAGAAAGCGCTTCTCAGGCATGCGGAGCCTTGCGAACGGAAGCGAGCAAGTTGCGGGTGGAGTGGCCTTTGGGGTCACCGACGATGGCGACGCGAATGCCAAGTTTGTCGGCGACAGCGCGTTCGGGGACGGTTTCCGCGGTGTAGTCGGTGCCTTTGGCGTGAACGTCGGGAAGAAACTCCTCGAGCAGCTTTTCCACGTTAGGCTCAGAGAAAACCAGGACGAAATCGACAGCGCGAATTGCGGCGACCAGTTGCGCGCGGGCTTGCTCGTTGAGAATGGGGCGGCCAGTACCTTTGAGGTGACGAAGGCTGGAATCGGAATTCACGGCGACGACGAGAATGTCGCCCTCGCGCCTGGCGCTTTCGAGGTAGCGAATGTGGCCGACGTGGAGGGTGTCAAAGCAACCGTTGGCCAGAACGACGCGTTTGCCGGCTTGCCTGGCTTCGCGGAGAAGGGCGCGAAGTTCGTGGCGAGGGACGATTTTGGTTTGGGCTCGGCGCATGGATCAGGGAGTTGTCTCCGACGCGGAATTGTGAATGGCTAGGAGCAGTTCAGCACGAGTTACGGTCGCGGTGCCGCGCTTCATGACGACGAGGCCACCGGCAATGTTTGCGATGTGGGCAGCCTCGAGCGGAGTTGCACCGCTGGAAAGAGCGAGGGTGTAGGCGGCGAGCACGGTGTCTCCCGCGCCGGTGACGTCGACGGCCTGATCGCTGCCATAGATAGGGATATGCGCTGAAGGAGAGGATTGTTGGAAGAGGGCCATGCCGTCTTTGCCCCGAGTGACGAGGAGGGAGCGGAGTTTGAGATCACTGAGAGTGGCGGAGGCGCAGCGTTCGAGCTCGGCGAGATTTTTGCCGATGACGGTGTGATGAAGCGCTTCCATTTCCGCTTCGTTGGGAGTGGCAGCGGTGATTCCGGCGCGCTTGTAGTCGGTGAGGCGATAGCGGCAGTCGAGAGTGATGGGAATGTCTTTTTTGATGCGGGCGATGGCGGCGCGGAGATCTTGGAGATTGACGACGCCTAGGCCGTAGTCGGAGATGGCGAGGGCGTCGGCGCGGGAGATTTTTGCGAGCAGGTGGGCGCGCAATTTTTTGTGATCGGAATCGGAGAGAGGATGGGTGGGTTCGTAATCGACGCGGAGGACTTGCTGGGCGACGGTGTGGGCCCAGCCAGCGAGGAAACGCGTTTTGGTGGGAGTGGTCCAGCCTTTGGCGCGAACGATGCGGGACGTCTCGATGTAGCGTTCGCGGAAGGCGTTGATGAGACGAGCGCCGGCGGCATCGTCGCCGACGGCGGTGATGGGGATGACCTTGGCGCCGAGGGAGGCGAAATTGTTGGCGGCATTGGCGCCACCTCCGGGAACGATTTGCGTTTCGCGATGGCGGAGGATCAGGACGGGAGCTTCACGCGAGACGCGAGTAATTTCGCCGTATTGGAAAACGTCGGCGACGAAATCGCCGAGGAGGAGGATGGTGCGGGAGGGAAAGCGTTCGACGATGTCGGCCAGGGCGACGAGGTCGACCGTGGGGGAGGCGGTGTTTTTTTTGGTGCGCTTCATTCAGTGGCCTTTGAAAGACGGTACAGCCGCAGTCCTCAGGGGCTAGAGCCCGTTCGTAGCGAAAAGAAATTTGTCGGAGCTAAAGCTCCGAGCCCCTAAAGAAAAGGCAAACCCCAAGAGCACAGGCGGAAGCCTGTGTTACCTAGAACCTTAAGAACGGCGAACCCAAGAGGGCACGATGTATCGTGCCCCCACACGAGCGACCCAAGGATCGACCCTGAAGGTCGGCCACTACAAACCCAAGAGAACACCTGCCCCCAAGTGCGGACCGCCTCAGAAGGCGGTCCCTGCAAAAAACAAAGGCGAAACCAAGATGGCGGCGTAAAGCCGCCGCTACAAGGCAAAGCAAATGAGAGCGAGAAAGTGCTAGAGGTCACGATACGGAAATCTGGGAGCGGATTCAAGTTGGGAACACCGTCAGCCAAAGGTTAACGGTGGCCTAGGTTGGGAGGACCTTGAGCCACGGATTCACCGCGGACTCGACCATGTCTGGGGTGACTTGTTTCATGCAGCGATGGTCGGTGGGGCAGCGGCGGAGGAAGCAGGGGCTGCAATAGGGCTTTTGCTGGACAATGGTGCAGCGCGGGGTGACGGGTGCGGTGCCAAAGGGATCGGTGGGGCCGAAGATGGCGACGACAGGCAAACCAACTGCAGCGGCAACGTGCATGGCTCCCGAATCGTTGCCTAGAAAAAGATGGCATTGAGAGAGCAGCGCGGGAAGATCGGCGATGGCGGTTTTGCCGGTGAGGTCGATGGGCTTGCGATGCATGTTGGCAACGATAGCGTTGGAGACTGGCGCTTCAGAGGAGGTGCCTAAGAGGATCACGTCAGCGTCGTTGTGGGCGAGAAAGCGATTGGCCCATTCGGCGAAACGCTCGGGCGGCCAACATTTGGCGGAACCGTAGGACGCGCCTGCGCCGATGGCGATACGACGAGAGTGGGGGCGAGCGCCAGCGTCAATGAGGAATTGGGCGGCGTGGCGCCTGGTGGCATCGGAGACTTGCAAGACGATGTGATCGACTTGGGGCAGACTGTCGAGCCACCCTGCGCGACGAAGGAGTTCGAGGTAGTAAAACTCTTCGTGGGGCGGAATTTCGCCGGGCTTGGGTACGGCAATGGATTTGGTGAGGAGAAGGCCGCGGGCATCGCGGGCGTAGCCGATGCGCTGGGGGATTTGCGAGCGCCAGGCTAGCCAAGCGGCATGGAAGGCATTCTGCAATAGGAGGGCGACATCGAAGTGGCGTGCGCGCAGCTCTGAGATGAGGTGCTTGCGGCCGGACCAGCTGCGGTGTTCGGCGATTGGATCGTAGGCGATGAGTTCCTCGGAGATGCCTTGGCCGCGATAGATGTCTGCAACATACGGGCGAGCGAGGATGCTGATGTGCGCGTGGGGAAATTTCTCGCGAACGACGCGCAAGGCGGGGAGGGCCAGGATGGCGTCGCCGACCCAATTGGTGGCGCGGATGAGGAGCTTCATGCGGACCTCTGGCGGGACGCGAGTTGTTGCAGGATGGCGGCGAGAAAAGAATTTTCCTCGAGAACAACGAGATCGATGATGGCGATGTACACGGGAAAATCCTGGAAGTCGATGTCGGAGAGATTGTGAGCGTCTTTTTCAGTGGTGACTAGGGCAGTCGCATCGGCGTGATGGGCCGCTTCGAGGAGTTCCGCGGCTTCGGAATCGGAATAGCGATGATGATCAGCAAAGGCTTGCTTTCCAGCGATGGACAGTCCCCAGTGTTCGAGGTCCGCGACGAAGGCGCCGGGATTGCCGATGCCGCAGAAGGCGTAGAACGGACCGGGACCGAGTTCGGAGGTGGAGAGAAGTTGCGGTGACGCGCAGGCGAACTTGCGAAAGCCGAGCAAGCGAGTTTGCGCAGCGAAAACCGCGGAGTTCTGGAGCTTGCCGATGGCGGTATCGGTGCCGGGATTGGTTTCGGTACGAGTGAAGACGAGGAGGTCGGCGCGAGACATGGCAGAGAGGGGCTCGCGAAGACGGCCAGCGGGAAGGAGGCGGTCGTTTTCGGCGCGTCGGGAAGAATCGAGGAGGAGGATGTTGACGTCGCGGGAGAGCTGAAGAAGCTGGAAGCCGTCGTCGAGTAAGAAGATGTCGACGCCGGCTTGCTGGAGGCGGAGGCCTTGGGCATAGCGATCGGGACCAACGCCGAATTGGACGCGATTGGCGAGACGAGATTTCATGAGCTCGATTTCATCGCTGGTGCCATCGCTGCCCTTGTAGCCGCGAGTGAGGATGGCGACGCGTTTACCTTGGGCGAGAAAACGCTCTGCGAGCCAAATGACCATGGGAGTCTTGCCAGTGCCGCCGAGAGTGAGATTGCCAACGCTGATGACCGGAGTTTGCAGGCGCTTGGAGCGAAGGATGCGTCGTTCGTAGAGCCAGGCGCGGAGTTTCACTATTCCGGCGTACCACACGGAGAGCGGCGAAAGGACGACGCGCGCCAGTGGCGCCAGATTCATCGCGTGGGACCGCCCAACTGTTTGGCGACTTCGGCCAAGGCACGATCGAGAGCACCGCGGCTGGATTCGACGAGTTGACGAGCGGCATTGCCCATGCGCTGCATCTTTTGCTGATCTTTGAGGAGATGGATCCACTCGACGCCGGCGTCTTCGGGATTGTCGACCTGGATGGCGGCGCCGGCCTCGAGAAATCGCGCGGCAATGGCGGCGAAATTTTCCATGGAGTCGCCGAAGACGGGGACTTTGCCGAACGCGGCCGGCTCCAGAATATTGTGTCCACCAGAGGGAACGAGAGAACCGCCGACGAAGACGCCATCGGCAACGCTATAGAGAGAAGCGAGTTCGCCAATGCTGTCGAGGAGGAGAACGGTGGCGTCGTCGGGGATGTCGCGGCCAGCACCGTTGCCGGAAAAGCCTGGGCCCGGGATGGCCAGTTCGGAGCGGCGGATAAATTTGCGATGAGATTCGTCGATGAATTCGGCGGCGACAGCGAAGCGCTCTGGTTTGCGCGGGGCGAGGACGAGAAGGGCCTTGGGGAAATCGCCCTGAACGACACCGAAGGCGATGAGCGAGAGAGGCTCTTCGGTGGCTACGACGCTGCCGGCAACGATGACAGGCCAACGTCCGCGGCGCTTGGATTCTTCACCTAGCCAGGAGGCAAGCGGCGTGGGAGCGGGCAATTCCATGTCGTACTTGAGATTGCCGCTGACGGCGACGCGATCGGCAGGGGCGCCGAGAGCACGAATACGCTCCGCGTCCTGAGGAGTCTGCATGAGGAAGGCGGAAGCGTTGGAAAGAGCGGAGGCGAGGAAAGGCTTCAGATAAAAACCAAACACGCGAAGATAATGTTGAAAACGGGCGAAGGACTTTTCGGAAATGCGGCCGCTGATGAAAACGACAGGCACGTTGCGCTGTTTGGCTTGGTGAAGAAAGTTGGGCCAAATTTCGGTTTCGAGAATGATGACGATGGCGGGCTTAATGGCGTCGAGAAATTTGCTGACAGAAAAGACCCAATCGAGCGGGAAATAGATGATGGCGTCGGCGAAGGGGATACGCTCTTTAGCCAACGCGTGACCGGTGATGGTGGTCGTGGAAATGATGAGAGTCCGGTCTGGATAAGCGTCGCGGAGGCGTTTGGCGAGAGTGACGCCGGATAGAGTTTCGCCGACGGAAACAGCGTGAATCCAGATGGCGCCGGGACGTTGCGCGGATAATTTTTCCAATTCGGGGATCGAGAAGCCGAGGCGCTCTCCGAGATTAGAAAGATATTTTCCTTGGCGCAGACCCTTTATGATCCAAAAAGGCGCGCTGAGCAGGGCGGCAAGCCCCATCAAGAAGCTATAAACGAAATACACTTATAGTGGCTCCGGTCTGATCCCGGCGACGCAAGTAGATGCGCACCGGCGGCAGGGCAACCCTGCCAGTTCCCCAAGAATCGAAGGGCTCAGGATGCAAACAGTCTATTATAACCTTATGCGAAATCTGGTTGCCTTGCTTGTATTAGCTGCCGTGAGTATGTCCGCGGGGGCGCAAAGCCCCAGTAATCCCAGTCAAGATACGCCGAAGACGACGCCGATGAAGGCGCAATTCATGGACACACATGAAGGCATGACCATTGGCGTGGAACCGTGGACGCAAGCGATTGCGTACAAGCAAAAGTTTCCGAAAAAGTCGCCGTTCAGTGGAGGAGTGGTGGCGCTGCAGATGACGTTTAAGAATGATTCGGACGAGGGCATCAAGATTGACGTGCAGAGCATACGGCTGCTGTTGTTGATCGGCGAGGACAACCGGCAGGAGCTCTCGCCGCTGACGGCGGAAGACGTGGCGGATACGGTTTTGCTGTCGAACAACGGAAAAGATCCGACGCAGCGGCGGAATCCTTTGCCGATTCCCGTTGGAAAGCCGAGACCATCGAGAGACAAGAATTGGGTGGAGTTGAAGGATGCTTGCCAGAATGCGGCGGTGCCGTCATCGGTAGTGGCGGCGCACAGCACGGTGGTAGGGTTGGTGTATTTCGATTTGCGGAGCGAATGGGATTTGTTGCAGAACGCGAAGGTGTATTTGCCGAGTTTGGTGTTGATGTCGACGAGACGGCCGTTGTCGTATTTTGAGATTGATTTGGGGTACGGGGCGAGGTAGTAGAGATTCTAATCGCGCAGTCTTTATGAACCAAACCCAAAGGGTGCAGGAGGTGCAGGACCACAGGCGTTTCCCCCACTATTCTGTCGCCGACCCGCCCGATGTGCACCGCTGTAGCCGGCACTGGACAGGCGCCACACTTTGCCGTCGGCAAAGCTCACTTGAGCAACCGCCACCTTTGTTCCTCGCTTCAAGACGCATTCTGCAATGACTTCGGGGACGGGCGCATCAATCGCTCCCCCACTAGTCGTCCACTCTGATGGGAGATTTACTGACGCGGGCGGTAGCACATGACGAATCGTAACTTTGCCGCATGCCTCAGTGACGCAGCTGAATGTATATTGCGTGCTGGATTTTGCGGAGCGGTTTCTTAGTTCGTAGCCCCCAGGGAAGGCGGTTAGCGTGACCGGCGATGACGCTACGTTCACAGCCCAGTCGGTGGGGAGGGGATGATCACCCATCATCTGCCCGTGCAATGCAACGGCCGAAAGAGAAAGCGAGAAACTGAGCACTAAGTAGTACGCCGAAGAATGGCGGGCGGCCCGAGCGCAGCGCGGAGGACTTTGTTGGCATGGGAAACGCACATCAGTTCAATAAGTATCGTTGAAGACGCTACGCGGGGTTGCTACGTATGGATGTTGTGGAGTGAGCAAGAAAAGGCGGACCCCGAGGCACGTATCATTCGCCTCAGCCGTCCTGTCGAAAACCGGGCTAGCATAAAAGCTAGCCGAATAGCAGATCGCTCGCTTCGCTCGGGATGACAAACTCGGACTCGACACCTAAGATGGCGCCGTAAAGCCGCCTCTGCAGACGCGAGGCAACACTTGAGCTGGCGGACCGCCTCGGAAGGCGGTCCCTACAACAGCAACCCCAAAAAAGTTGCGAGAGCAATCCACAGAAACGTCGGGGGGCGATTTGCTGCGTGCGGCGCGGTCCGTTACCATGGAGTGTCGAACAAATTCCATCCTACACGGACCCATGATCAACTTTTTAGAAGAATTGAATCCAGAACAACGGCTTGCTGCGGAAACCACGGAAGGACCCGTGCTGATACTGGCGGGCGCCGGAACGGGGAAGACGCGCGCGATCACGTATCGCATGGCCAATCTGATCGCGAAGGGAGTGCCGGCGGAAGCGATTCTGGCGGTGACGTTCACGAACAAGGCGGCGGAGGAGATGCAGACGCGCGTTGCGGACCTGCTGTTGCGCGCGGGAGTTCCGCCGGAGAGGCCGTGGATATCCACGTTCCATTCGCTATGCGCACGGCTGCTGCGTCGAGAAGCGGCGCACGCTGGACTGGCGAAGGATTTCGCGATTTACGATGACGACGATCAACTGGCGGCGGTGAAGCTGGCGATGGGCAAGCTGCGGATCGAGGATGAGGCACTGACGCCGCGAAATGTGTTGAGCCGAATCAGTGATGCGAAGAATCAAGGGCAGACGCCGGAACAGGTGCGCGCGGAAGCGTTTGGGCCGGACACGAGGAAGGTGGCGGACATCTACGCGGGATACGAGAGTCTGCTGAAGCAAAGCAACGCAGTGGACTTCGATGATCTGCTGCTGCGGACGGCGAAGGTGTTGAGGGAAGCGCCGGCGGTGCGGGAGAAATGGCAGAGGCGCTTCCAATACCTGCATGTGGATGAATATCAGGACACGAACCGGGTGCAGTATGAGTTGCTGCGATTGTTGACGAACGAGAAGAAGAATGTGTGCGTGGTGGGAGATGAGGACCAGTCGATTTACCGGTGGCGCGGAGCGGACGTATCGATCCTGCTGAGTTTCTCGCAGGATTACTCGGCGGCGAAAGTGGTGCGGCTCGAGCGGAATTACCGGTCCACGCAAACGATTCTAGATGCGGCAGCGGGCGTGGTGTCGCACAATCCCAACCGGCTGGGAAAGAATCTGCGGGCGGAGAAAGCGGCGGGGACGAATCTACGTTATTTCGAAGCCCGTGACGCACAGGCGGAGGCGGAATTTGTTGCGGGTGAGCTTGAGCGAATCCTGAATGACGATCCGGACCAGACCTGCGCGGTGGAATACCGGACGAATTTCCAGTCGCGATCGTTTGAAGAGGTATTTCGCCGGCGCGGATTGCGCTACAAGCTGGTGGGCGGATTCAGTTTCTACAACCGGGCAGAAGTGAAGGACGTGCTGGCGTATGTGCGGGTGATATTGCATCCGGAAGACGACGTGTCGCTGCTGCGGGTGTTGAATGTGCCGCCGCGAGGGATTGGCAAGACGACGGTGGATGCGCTGCGGGAGATCGCGCAAAAAGAGAATCTGTCGTTTTGGGATGGCATGGAATCGTTGATGACCAGCCCGGCATCGAGCCGCGCGGTGGCGCCGCTGCGAAGTTTTCGAGAGCTGATGGTGCGGCTGCAGGAAGCGTACGCGACAAAGGAGCCGGCGGAGTTTTTGCGGTATGTATTGGACGAAACCGGTTACATGACGATGTTGAAGGACCGGAACACCCCGGAAGACGTGGCGCGGATTGAGAACCTGGAAGAACTGGTGCGCGCGGTGGCGGAGAGCATGGAAGCCGGGGAATCGTTCACGGATTTTCTGGATGCGGCGGCGCTGGTGAGCGACGCGGATTCGTACGAGGGCAAGCCCGGCGTGACGCTGATTACGTTGCACAGCACGAAGGGATTGGAGTTTGACCACGTATTTTTGACGGGGATGGAAGACGGGATTTGCCCGCACAGCAGAAGCGTGAACGAAGAAAAAGGCATTGAGGAAGAACGGCGGCTGGTGTACGTGGGCATGACGCGTGCCAGGAACGCGTTAACGCTGACGAGGGCGGTGTACCGGCGCGTGTTTGGAAACGAGCAGCAAATGCGCGCTTCCCTGCCCTCGCGATTCTTGAGCGAGATTCCCAGCGAATTGGTGGAGACGGCGCGCGGTTCGATGGCGGACATGGGAGAAACGCGGCGGTATGAACCGGACCCGGAATATTCCTATTCGGCGGATGAATTTTTGCGCAGGGTGCGCGGAGTGAAGACGCCGGCAGCGCAATCGACCGCGCGGAGGGCGGCGTCGACGAGCCCGTCGTTCAGCCGGCCGGCGTTGAAGCGAGGAGCGAAAGCGGATCCTTTGTTGGGAACGAAAGTGCGGCACCCGGAGTATGGCGTGGGGACAGTCGTGGGAGTGGAAGGCGATGAAGAGGACCGGAAATTGAGCGTGAGTTTTCCCGGACGAGGGACGAAGAAGTTTGTGGAGAGGTATGCGAATTTGCAGCAGTTGTAGGCCCACAAGCCACACACGAAAAGGCGGCGTGCGACACCCAGATTGTTTGAGAGAGTGGGTTGGTTGAGATCGTTTGCTTCGCTCAGGATGACATGCGCAGAAAGAGATTCGGGAACGTAAGAACGACCGCCTCGGAAGGCGGTTCCTACAAAGTCGGAACGAGACACACAGGCTGAAGCCTGTGCTACAAAAAGCGCCGGCTTTGGATGGCGGTCCATTCAGAAGCAAGAGCAACGGCAAGAGAAAAACCGCACCCTTGTAGGGCATAAAGGGTGCGGCACCCAAGAACACCACAAGAGAGTGGCTAGCATAAAGCTAGCGCTACATTGAAGAACAAACCATCGCCCCCGGTGGAACCGCCATAGATGGCGGCGTAAAGCCGCCGCTACAGAGAACCTAAGAGTCCACACGCAGCCCACAGAGAACAGAACACAAGCGCGGAAGAAAGTGTTCGGAAACGGACATTTTGTTTAGCGGAATTTAGCGGGAATTTAGATAGGTTCGTCCGTTCGCGAAGAAAGATACGTGCGGCGGGAGGCGTGGTGTTGGATTTGGCGCAAACACAGTGTTGACAGGGGGGTTGGGACTAGACCCTCAGGCCTGGAGGCCTGAGCTGCAGGATAAGGCCCAGCTGAGGCGTGTGCGGAATTAGTTCCGTGTTTTTGTGGGTGACGGGGGTAAGTTACAAGAATTTTGCAAAAAAGGCGGAGAGACTGCGAACAAGTGGGCA
>Ga0210409_10005312_pt1 | contig 13555 bp, 11 predicted proteins | sample IncBWH17MmetaG_FD_161649 | JGI IMG/M metagenome (GOLD analysis project Ga0210409, IMG submission 161649) | Forest soil microbial communities from Barre Woods Harvard Forest LTER site, Petersham, Massachusetts, United States - Inc-BW-H-17-M | ecosystem: Environmental > Terrestrial > Soil >... | reverse complement strand
GCAGTCAACGATCGACGCACTGCTCAATTCCTGGAGCAAAGCCATTCAAACCCTGGTCGACTCACCGCAGGCACACCTGCCGGATTTCGAGATTAGTTCCGCTCTTAAGCCAGGGACCAAGGCGGCGTCTGCCGTGACGCCAACGATTGCCATTGCCTCAACCTTCACGGCCGAGCCCATTGGCGAATCGCTGCACTATTGGCTGCGGCAGGTGGACATGCCCGCAACAGTGGAATTTGCGCCCTATAACCAGGTGTTCCAGCAATTGCTCGACCCGGGCAGTCTGATGAGGACAAATCGTTACGGATTAAACGTCATTCTAGCTCGACTCGAGGATTGGCAGCAGAGGGAAGAATCCAAAACCTCTTTGGCGTCGGGATTGGACCAGAACCTGAAGCGGTGCGCGGCAGAGTTTCTCGAAGCCATCAAAGCTTCGGCAGCGCGCAGTCCGGTTCCATTCCTGGTCTGTTTGTGCCCGCCTTCTTCGGCCTTTCTATCTGGTCACGCCGACGCGAAGTGGTTGAGCGGGATGCAAGATCAACTTGAGCAGGACTTGAAGAAATTAACAGGAATATACGTTCTAGGCGCGGGGGAGCTGAGCCGATGGTATCCCGTACCCGAGTATGATGATCCAGCTGGCGAGGAATTGGGTTGCGTTCCTTACACGCCTGTCTTCTTTACTTCTTTGGGCACCGCTCTGGCCCGTAAATTCCACGCTCTCAACCGCTCGCCCTTCAAGGTCATCGCGCTGGACTGCGACAATACGCTTTGGTCCGGGGTCTGCGGAGAAGAGGGCCCGGAGGGTATTCAACTGGACGTTGCCCGGAGAGAGCTGCAGGAATTCATGCGCGTCCAGCGGGAGAATGGCATGTTGCTTTGCCTGTGCAGCAAAAATAACGAAGTGGACGTGTGCGCGGTTTTTTCCCGGCGCACTGAGATGCCGTTGCGCCTGAGTCATTTTGCCGCCGTCCGTCTCAATTGGAAGTCCAAATCCGAAAACCTAAAATCTCTCGCGGAGGAACTGGGCGTCGGCTTGGATAGTTTCATATTCGTGGATGATAATCCGGTTGAATGCGCCGAGGTCGCGGCCAATTGCCCCGAGGTGTTGGCGCTGCAGTTGCCCGAAGCCACGTCGATCATCCCGCGGTTCCTGGACCACTGCTGGGCATTCGATCATCCAAAGCTCACTGCTGAAGACCGAAAGCGCGCCGAGTTCTACGACCAGAATCGGCAGCGCGAAAGACTGCGGGCTGAAGCTCCCAGTTTGAAGGAATTCCTGGCCGGTTTGGAACTCAAGATCCAAATCGAGCCGATTACCTCGGCGGATTGGTCACGAGTCACACAGCTCACCCAACGCACGAATCAATTTAACTTCACCACGCACCGGCTCGCGGAGCAGGATTTGTCGCGCTGGCTGGATTTCGCGGAAGGATTAAGTGTCAAAGTTAGCGACCGCTTCGGCGATTATGGCTTAGTAGGGACGATGCTCTATCAAGTTGCTGAGGAGGCCCTCGTCGTCGACACCTTCCTGCTGAGTTGCCGCGTATTGGGGCGGCGCGTTGAGTACCGGATGCTTGGCCGGTTGGCAGAGATTGCCCATGCCAGGGGCGCGCGGTGGATCGACCTGCATTTCGTTCCCACAGCCAAGAACAAACCGGCGCTCGATTTCCTGGAGCAGGTTGGTGGTGCATTTAAGCAGCCACTCAATGGGGGGTCGGTGTTCCGATTGCCGGTGGACTTGGCGTCGGACGCTGGCGCACGGCACTGTGCGGAAGAGCCGCAGGTTATTGCAAGCGAATCCGCCAATGCGGTAGGCAGTCAGGCTCGCCCGCTCCCCGGTTCCGGTGGAAGCTTCAGCCGTTGCCGGGAGATTGCCCTCCAGGCCAACGATGCTCAGACAATTCACCAGGTAATTCGGAATGGCACTTCGGTGCGCAAACGAGCCCAAACCAACTACATGGCTCCCCAGAGCGACCTCGAACGCAAGCTCTGCGGTCTTTGGGAGGAACTGCTCCATGTCCAACCCGTCGGCGTGCAGGATGATTTCTTCGAAATGGGCGGACATTCCCTGCTGGCGGTTCGTCTGTTCGCCGAAATTCAAAAAATCGTGGGGCGCAGATTCCCGCTGGTGACGCTCTTTCAAGCGCCTACGATTGAGCAGCTGGCGCGTGTGCTTTCCTGTGCTGAGGGCGTTGATTCGCTGCTGGTGCCCATCCAGCCTACAGGTGAAAAACCACCTTTGTTTCTGGTCCACGGCGCTGGCGGTGATGTGTTATGGGGCTATGCGAATCTGGCGGCGCATTTATCGCCGGATCGGCCGGTCTACGGTATCAAGTCGCAAGAGCAGGGGACCCCACAGAAGCACATTCAACTTGAAGAGATGGCCCGCTCCTATTTGGAAATAATAAAGCGTCGCCAGCCGCAGGGGCCTTACTACCTCGGCGGGTATTGTTTTGGCGGTAACGTCGCTTACGAGATGGCTCGTCAGCTGCAAATGCAGGGCCAGGAGGTGGCCTTGGTAATCCTGATCGACGCCGCTCCGGCCAATGCCGGCTACGAAACTGTCGCCTGGTGGCGCCCCGGCTTTGCCTGGCGCTTTGCCCGAAATCTCCGTTACTGGCTGGCAGACTTTATGGTCCTTGAAATGAAGGATCGCCGAAGGTTTTTCGCCCGAAAACTCCGATGCCTCGGCCGCAAATTGAAACGGCGCCTTGGTTTGGGACCTGCCGCAAGCTTCGATCTCGAGGAAGTGATCGATCTTCGGCATTTCCCCGAACGGGAATTGAAGTTGTGGCAGGCGCACCTGGAAGCCCTGGTCGCCCACGTCGAGCGGCCTTACGCCGGTCATGTTGCCTTAGTCCGAACGCGCGGACAAGCTCTGCTCTGCTCGCTCGAAGAGGATTTTTGTTGGGGCAAACTGGTTCGAAGCGGCGTGATTGTCCGGTGTGTTCCAGGTTCGCATGAGAATATATTCATGGAGCCCAACGTGCGAATGCTTGCGTCGGAATTGACGCAGTTGCTGCAACAAGCCGAACGTCTAACCGCGACGACCACTCAGCGACAACCTGTTTCCTGCCTATGATCCTATTCAGGTTTCTGCTCCGAAACTGCCGTGCCCTGATGTTCTGGACAACCTTTACGGCGCTTCTGAGCGGCGCCTGCAACGCCGGATTGGTTGGTTTCGTCAGCACCGCCCTGACGCGCACCCGTCCGGCCACCCGCGCGTTTATCTGGGGTTTTATCGCGCTTGGCCTTGGGAAGGTGGCTACCAATATCGTGTCGCAGATCGTTCTGGCACGCTTTTCCCAGGGCGCGATCGCGCGGTTGCGCCGGGACTTGATCCGCCAGATCCTCGGCGTGCCCCTGCGGCAGCTCGAAGAGATCGGCTCGGCGCGCATCCTGGTCGCCCTCACCGATGATATTTTTAACATCACCCAGGCGTTGCTGGCGATCCCGGTAGTGGCTGTGAACCTGGCGGTGTTGCTCGGGGGCGCCGCCTATCTGGCCTGGCTGTCCTGGAAGATCCTCGCGGTGGTCTTCGCCTTAATCGTGCTCGGCGGCGTTGGCTACCGGCTCATGATCGGGCGCGCCTTCCACTGGCTCACCTTCGCGCGCGCAGAGGAAGATCGCTTATTCGGATACTTTCGCGCGCTCACGGAAGGCATTAAGGAACTCAAGCTCCATCGCAGCCGGCGCAGCGCCTTTTACCAGAATATTCGCGACACCACCGAGGTTTACCAGCAGCACAATATCGCCGCCGAAACGTGCTTCATCACAGCGCAGAATTGGAATCATTTGCTGTACTTTGCGTTGATCGCTCTTATTCTTTTCGTAGTGCCGCGCCTGGGCTCCTTCAGCCGGGAGACCTTGACGGGCTATGTCATTACTTCGCTGTACCTCATGGGCCCGCTGGCCGGCGTAATGACCAGTATTTCTTTGTTCGGCCGCGCCAGCGTGGCGCTTCACAAAGTAGATGAACTGGGCGTCTCCTTGGCTGCTCATTCGACGGAGAGTTGCTCCTTCGAGCAAACCGAGGCGGGAACCTCCTTTACCAGCCTCGAACTCAAGGGCGTCATTCACACCTACCATCGCGAACAGGAAGACAGCCGCTTCGTGCTGGGCCCGGTCGATTTGAGTTTCCAACCCGGCGAACTCGTTTTCCTGGTCGGGGGCAACGGCAGCGGCAAGTCTACATTGGCCAAGATCCTGGCCGGTCTCTATGCTCCCGAGGCCGGAGAAATCCGGCTCGACGGCCACCCGATTACGGAGAAAAACCGCGACGAGTACCGCCAATTGTTTTCGGCCGTGTTCGCTGACTTTTACCTCTTTGACAATCTCTTGGGCTTGGAGGGCTCTAACCTCGATGCGCAGGCCGAGGAGTACCTCGAACAGCTTCATCTGCATCACAAGGTAAAAATCCGCAACGGCGCCCTCTCGACCACCGCCGTCTCTCAAGGCCAACGCAAGCGCCTGGCCCTCCTGACCGCCTACCTCGAAGATCGGCCTTTTTACCTCTTTGATGAATGGGCCGCCGACCAGGACCCGTACTTCAAAGGTGTGTTCTATACCCAATTGCTTCCCGACCTCAAAAGCCGCGGAAAGACGGTGCTGGTGATTTCTCACGACGACAAATACTTCGATGTCGCCGACCGTATCATCAAACTGGACTATGGCAAACTCGCCACGAACAAGTCCGTTGAGGTCGTCGCTGCCAGCGTGCTCGCTTGACGCCGAAGGTTGCCGGCCTCTATTGCAGGTGTTTCTTCAATTAGCGTTGATTAGCGTTAATTAGCGGTTCAAGTCCCTCAGAGATCCCCTGCTTACCACATGGCAATGCACCCGCTATCGCCCCATTGCTGCGATCCGCAATAGATCTGCATCTGCTGGATTTTTTTCCAGGATACCGATCCGTCCAGGAGTCCAATGTTTCCGCCTGCCGCGCCCACATCGGCCGAAGAGCGGCCGCCCCCGGCCGGTGCCTGGTTCGAGGCATCCGTTCCCATGAGAACGGGCCCATTCTTCCCGTGGGGCGCAAATGTGCGTCCATCAGTTCTCGACCAGTCGTTCATGTCGGAGAGAAGAACCAGGCTGCTCGGGTCGGTCAAGCGCTGCGGCGAAATCCATTGGGCGGTACTGCCCAAAACAGTGGGCCAGGGTGTGTTCGTGTGTCCGCCATGATAGTTATAGCCGATCACATATCCATACCCAAACGCCTCCAATTGAACCGAGCCGGTCGTTCGGAAAAAGTCTCCAAAACTGGGGCAGTGCACCATGCGGTCCGTTCGCAAATACTGCACGATGGAGTTGCTCGTCGTGGTGCTAATGATGGGTAAATGATCGTCTTGCGCGCCAAAAGGAGGATTGGCCGCGCCACTGGGCACATACTGCTGGTTGTCGTCGCCGTACATATGCACCGCCATTAGAAATTGGCGTTCGCTGTTCTTGCAGTTTACACGCCGCGCCTTTTCTTTTGCTGATACCAGCGCCGGCAGCAACAGCGCGGCTAAAATGCTGATAATCGCAATGACGACCAGCAATTCGATCAGGGTGAAGGCACGCCCGGCCCCGGACTGTCGCGGTGTGCCCCGATGTCGCAGCCGTGCGGCAAGTGCCTCGCGGAGATCTTTTTTTGCGCTCCATTTCATCCAAAGAATCGCCAACCCTCTATTGTTCCCTGGGACCAGAGGATTTGCAACGACCAACTCGCAACCGGATCAAAATCGGCACCCCGCTTCTTTTAGGTTTGTTGTTGTGCATATCGTGGCATATGATGCTTCTATGCGAAGGCACAATATCACTCTTTCCGAGCCCCTGAGCGAAATGGTGCACGCCCAAGTGAAGTCGGGGCGCTACAAGGATTTTTCGGCCGCCCTCCAGGACGCCGCCTGGAATTTCTTTTACGGGCCTAGCCCGTTTGCAGAGTACCGCGTCACCCCGGAGGAGGTGGATCGCTCTGCGCAGCACGACCTCGCCACCATACGTCGAGATCGCAAAGCCCGAAGGCTCAAGCCTTGGAAGCCTCGGCGATGATTTACACTCTCGCCGGCTTTGAGCGCAGATATAGGAAGCTTACTCCACAACAGCGGGCAAGAGTGGATTCCGCTGTGCTGCGTTTCCAGCGGGCGGTTGGCAAGCCGCATGAACACGCGGGAATTGGACTGCGGCCTTTTGGACGATATCTCGAATTCCGCGCGGGTTTGAACTTGCGGATTTTAGCCATCCCGGAAGGCGGAGACTGGTTCTTGACCTGCGTCGGAGATCATGACGAGATTCGCGCTTACATCAAAAGCAATCCAAAGCCAAAAAGTTAACCTTGGCGCAAAACGGCAGCGCCTGGGCCTCGCGCTGATGGGCAGTTTCGCTCAAGTACGCGAAGCCAAAGTCACCCTGGATGCAGAGGAAGCAAACCTCCAAATGGCTAAGACACCTCCGGGCGTGGAGACATTCATCTGGCAGTTTCGCTCTCCGCACTCGTCGTCTCCAGCGCGATCCTAACCTCCGTCGGCGTCATGGCCGGCATGATCCCCGCCGTGCGCGCCGCCCGTCTCGACCCTGTCCGCGCCATGCGCGCCGAGTAGCAGGTAGGCGCTCAGGGTTTCGACGCGAACACCTCATCCACATGCCTGAGCCGGCGTGACAGGTCGCGCGCGATGTTCAGAATCAGGATGCTATACTGCCGGGGCATGACTTCGTAGAGATGAAGAAAGGTAAGTGGGGTCACGCTATAGACGATTGAATCCACGACAGCCTGGACCGATGCGCAGCGGGGCAGGGTTTCTAAAATGCACATCTCTCCGAAGAAGTCGGTTGGGCCAAACGTTGCCAACTCGACTTCGCCCGGTTGCCCAAGCTTTTTGCAGACACTGACCTTTCCCTGACCGACGATGTAAAAGCGATTGCCCGGTTCGCCTTCCCGCACGATGACCGTTCCGCTTGGAATGCGATCCTCCACAGCACGTTCCCAGAGCAGTTCCAAGGCGGCTTGATCCAGCCCGGCGAAGATCGGCACGTTCTGCAGCATGACGCGCACCGGTGAAGGATAACCGATTACTCAGGCCGGCACGAGCAGATTCGTGCCTCGTCATTTCCAGGCATCTATGACAAGTTTCCCGAAGCATGGGTGGATGGGACGCGACAGTGCGGTCCGCGGGGCCGGGGACTTACGCCTTGGCAAGCTGGCTGTTCCTCCGCTTGCTCGGGTTGATTTATTTGGCGGCTTTCGCTTCGCTAGCCCTTCAGATTCGCGGACTTGTGGGCCGGGAGGGCATTCTGCCCGTGGCAGAGTTCCTGACGGGCCGGGAACACTGGGGCATGACTCGCTTTTGGCGCTGGCCGAGCCTGTGTTGGTTGAGCACTAGCGACAGGACCCTTTCATTGCTGAGTTGGGGCGGGGCCGCGCTGGCCTTCCTGCTCATCGTGGGAGTGGCTCCTATACCCGTTTTAGCCTTGCTTTGGATTTTCTATCTTTCTCTGTTCACCGCCGGCCGCGTGTTCCTCCGCTATCAATGGGACGTCCTTCTATTGGAGACGGGTTTCGTGGCCATGTTGGTTGCCCCACCGGAAATCGTCCCCCGGTTCCCACCCACAATAGCTCCTCCATCTCTCGGCATTTGCCTCCTTTGGTGGCTGCTGTTCCGCCTGATGTTCTGGTCGGGCGTTGTTAAGCTGCGCAGCGGCGATGCAGCCTGGCGAAGCCTAACCGCGCTGAATTATCACTATGAAACCCAGCCGTTGCCTACTCTCGTAAGCTGGTATGCCAACCTATTGCCTCGTGTTTTTCACAAATGTTGCACCGCAGCGGCGCTGGTGATCGAGTTGCTTGTTCCCTTCCTAATCGCTGCGCCTCCTCCCTGGCGTTACGCCGCCGCCGCCGTGTTCATTCTGTTCATGGTGTTAATTGAGTTTACAGGCAATTACGCCTTCTTCAATTTGCTCGGAATCGCGTTGAGTCTTTTGCTGGTCGATGATGCTGGCTTATTGCGCTTGTGTCCGCCGCTTTGGCAAACCCACCAGCTCAACATCGTAGCTGGTTCGCCTGTGCAGGCCGGACTCGCCGCCGTCGCGGCCTCGCTGGTGGTAGTGCTGTCACTCGATTCGGCCGTTCGCCTGTTCGGATTTGAAATTACCTGGCCGCAGCCAATGGCCAGATTTTTTGACCTGGTTGAGCCCTTCCACCTGGTCAACAGCTACGGCCTCTTCGCTTTGATGACTACCTGGCGCCCCGAGATTGTGCTCGAAGGCAGCAACGACGGCCGGTTGTGGCAAGAATACGAGTTTAAGTGGAAACCCGGAAACCCGCGGCGGCGGCCTGCCTTTGTTGCTCCACATCAACCGCGCCTGGACTGGCAGATGTGGTTTGCGGCGCTGGGTGCGCCGGTCAGCGATTTGTGGCTGGACCGGTTTCGCGCTCGGTTGCTCCAAGGCTCTCCTGCTGTGATCGCTTTGTTGAAGACCAATCCGTTTCCTGACGTGCCGCCACGCTTTGTTCGAGAGGTTCTTTACGAATACCGCTTTACCCATCCGGCCGAGCGCCGCGCCACCGGAGCCTGGTGGCACCGTCAGCGCCGCTCCAGTCAGTCACGCTGAAACGGCATTAAACCACGGATGGACACAACGCGGCGAAGCCGCAGCTGAATCGTTGAAACGTTAAAGCGTTAAAATGTAGGCAGCTTGCGCACATTTTTAGCGTTTCAACGATTCAACGATTCGGGTGCGACCTCGCGGCGTTGTGTTCATCCTTGGTTATCGCTCACCGCCGTTCTCAGGTTCGTAAGTCTTCGCCGCCTCGCGCAGCTTGCGCGAATAAATATAGAGGTCATCTCCAGCGTGGTAATATTCGGCCACAGTCGCCGTATGGACGAATTGATGAGCCTGATAAAGCCTGCGGGCCGCGGCATAGGCGGGCGTCCCGGAGGTATAGACGACCATTAAGCGACCGCCCTCGTCAGCGGCCGTGCGGATCGCTTCGCACAATAGCGCGCCGCCCACGCCGCGCCCTCGCCACTTGGGCAACGTGCACACCCAAAACAGGTCCCATGTCCCCTGCGTCAGGGATTCCCACCCATAACAGGCGAAGCCCGTCATCGTGCCGTCCAGCCAGCAGGAGAGAAACCGGTAATTGTCCGGCGTCGGTTTGTCTTGAGCCAAGCTGAACATTTCGTCGACGCAATCGGCGTCGGATGGTTTGAACAAATCCGAATGGAGAATGATCTCACGGATGCGCGAACGGTCTTCGGGAGCGGAGAGTAGGACTCGCGGCGTCATGTGCCAGGTTCTCGCTCTCTTGAAAGTCGCGAACTCGCGCGAAGGCGGGGCGCGCGGCCTGCGGCCATTTGTGCCAAGCGATCCAAAACCGCGGGGTAATCCCAACCCGCAATGCGCGCCGTGTCCGGGAATCCAGCGTTTTTTGAGAGCGCACAATTGGCATTGACGTCCAGCACCATGGGCTCATTAGCGCGGAGCCGGATGTCGATTCGGCCGTAATCGCGCAATCCGCAAGCGAGGTAGGCCTGGCGGGCCAGCGATTCCAACTGGTGCTTGAAGCTCGGATTCAATGGGGCCGGACAAACGGGCATTGTCTTCTGGTAGATCTCGGTTTCCGGCATCCACTTGGCCTCGAACGTGCAAAGCCGATCTCGCAATTCAGATAGAGCGTCGTAATCGATAACGCTGATCCCAAGCACGTCGAGCCCTTCCTCACCCTCGCCCCACAGAGCAATCCCGTATTCCGGGCTATCCAGGAATTCCTCGACCAGGGCACCGCCTTGGTATTGTTGGGCCATCGCGGCGGCTTGCGCTCGAGCCTGAGCCGGATCGAACACCACAGAATTCCGCGTGATGCCGAAGGAACAATGTTCGCCCGCCGGCTTGACAATCGCCGGGAAGTGGTCGAAGCGAAGGTCCTCTCCTTGTTCTACCGCCGCCCATCTGGGCGTGGCTACGCCGGCGCGTTCCAGCAATCGTTTCATGCTCGGCTTGAATTGTGTTTGGTCCAGCGCGTCCGCATCACAGCCTGTGAACCCAAAGCCGCGTTCCTCCAGTAGCTGCGCCACACGGGCATAATAGAACGGCTGCCCAGGAGAACCTTCGCACAGATTAAAGACGAGCCAATCGCCGGGCGAATACGGGGCCAGCGCTGCTTCAAGGTTGTTGCTGACCAGGCAAGTCTGCACCTGCCATCCGCGCGAGGCCAAAGCTTCTTTGGCCTGTTCTATCGTGTGGCGAGTGCATTCGGCGTCCACCGGCAAGGTCTGCTCATCCAAACCATAGAGCAGCAGCAGTGATCGCGCTGGCATGAGAATCGATAGCGCTACGGGCGGGGCGAGGCTCCCGCCGAGCGCTGATCTTGTAGCAGTGATTGCGCCTTCATGAGAGTCGATAGCGCTTCAATGCCGCCTTGAGCACGCTGGCGACCAACTCCGCGTGCGTCAGGCCTTCCGCCCTGGCCATCATCGTCATGTCGCTTCGGGGAGTGATGCCAGGTAGCGCGTTGATTTCCAGGATATAAAGCTCTCCTCGCGGATTAAGCCGAAAATCCACCCGCGCATAATCGCGGCAGCCTGTGATCTGGAACGTGGCGCGCGTTAGCCGGCGGATTTCCTCAGCCGTTTGGAGGGGCAGGCACGCCGGGCACTGGTAGCGAAACAAGTGATCCAAATCGTTCTTATGCACTGAGGAATACACCGGGGCCAGGCTGGTCGGATAACCGCGGAAATCGACTTCCAGGATCGGCAGGACACGCAAATCGCCGTTGTTCCCAATGATTCCACAAGTCAGCTCGCGCCCCTCAATGTAGGCCTCAACCAATGCCGGCTGCCGGTACCGCTGCACGACTCTCTCGACCTGACCGCGGAGTTGGACTTTGTCCGTCACGATGCTTTCATTGGCTATACCCATTCCCGTGCCCTCGTGCTTGGGTTTGACGAACAGAGGAAAGGGCAGGGGACATTCCTCGGCTATGTCGGGCGCGTCCAGCACTTCAAATCGGGGAGTGGGTAATCCCGCCGCAGCCAGCAACCGTTTAGTCGTCGGTTTGTCTTGCGTGATGGCAGCCGCCAGGGGCGTCGGTCCGCTGTAAGGCAGTCCCATCATCTCCAGCACACTGGGCATGTGCGCCTCGCGACTCTCCCCGCCAAAGCCCTCACACACATTGAAACAGATGTCAGGCCGTTCCTGCCGCAACCACTCGATGACCCCCAGGTCGGGCACCCCTTCGCGCACCAGCGGCTCGCACCCGGCCGCCCGAATCCCCTCCGCATAAGCCTCAATGTACTTTGCCGCATCCACTTCGGCCAGTGCGTCCGACGGGCAATTGGACGGCAGTTCGTAATGCCCGTTCGTTGAGTTTACGAGAAGTGCTACTCGCCGGCGCCTGTCCTGAATTCCAGACATCGTTTTCGCCGCCGAGATTTCCATAGGTGAAGCGTCCGTTGCAATCAGAAAAGGGCTCAAATGGAACAAGCGCGGAGAGACTCCGCGCTTGTTGTGTATTGTCTGGAAACTCGTTCCAGCGCTATGGAGTTGGGGCCGAGTTACCGCTCAAATTCTAACCTCGCTTGCAAAGGACTTCCGTTATGGGTAAGCGGCTACCCCAGCCGCCTTTTGGGCCATCCACAGAACGTCCATATCATTGGCAAGGTTGACGTTGAGCGGTAGCAACGTCCCGGGCTTGAGGGCCGGCATCGTCCGTGGATCTTTGAAGCGATGGATTTCAGAGTGACCATCGGCGAACGAGTAGCCGGCGGCATTGCCATGATAACTGGCCGGGTAATCGACTATCTGCCATCTCGTGTCAGGGTCCGAGGCGTACCAGCCGTCATTGATGCTATCCTCGCGTTCATCTAAAAATACGAACATGTCCACCGGCGACTTGATTTGAGCATAGGTTTTGCATTGGGTATACCGGCTCGGGGTTGTCCACGTTCGAGAAGGGTTCCCCACATAGCAGTTCATTGAAAGGCTGCGCACACGCGAGAGGCTTTGGGCTCCTATTCTCACGACCGATTTATCCGCCGGACACTTGTACGCTGCCGGGTTTTTCACGTAAGGCCCGAGGTAAGCGCCATATGGGTACGCATCGTGGTTGACGAGCATCTGGACGTTCGTGTTGTCCGGGCTCGTGGTAAAATCCAACCATCCGGCAACCCAGCTCGGACTTGCCAGCGCCTTGCCAGCCATATTGCCGTCCAGATTACAGACCAGCTTATCGTTGCTGTCTCCCGCGTACATATTCCAAGCCAAGGCCATCTGCTTGGTGTTGTTCAGGCAGTAAACGCCTTGAGTCTTCTGCTTGGCGCGGGAGAGCGCCGGCAGGATCATCGCCGCCAGAATCGCGATAATGGCGATGACGACAAGGAGTTCGATGAGAGTAAAGCCGTCCGCACCATTACGCGAGTGGGGCACCGCTTTTTCAAATGTTGAGTCGAGTTTCTTCATATTCAATTTTTCTGACCGGCCGCCCCGGGAACTGGGCTTCTCGCCGTCATTAATATCATTGCACCGGGTGTGATGTCAATAAGCAGAGTGCATGCACATGCTAATGTAATCACAATATGAAGAGAGGCTAATACATGTGGGTTTCCCTAGCTGCTCTCGGAGTCTCATTAACACCGAGGCTTTAGCCCGGTGAAAAGCGAGTTGGGACAAGTGAGCCGTTTTCAACGGCTTTTCCCTGGGAGGCAAACTGTTAAAACAGTTGCCCGGTCGAAAGCGGGTTGTCGCACCGGGCTAAAGCCGCGGTGTTAATGAGAGGACGCGCTTGGTATGAAATGTCCGGGCTAGTGGACTTATTTGGAAGAAACTGGATCGTTTGAATGGGTTGGCTTAGATTCTCGCGTTGAATGCGCCACCTTCTGAACCTTTTGCACGACAGCACGCAGGGGCCAGTGCCTCTGCAGAAGATGGCTCGGAAATGGGGACTCGTGGAACTCGTCCATCCGAGGCGCCTATGAACCGGTTCGAGCAACGACTTCATGCCGAAGGGCTGGCGTTGCGCCGTGCCGGCCTGCAAACCCTGCAAATTAACGTCGGCCGCAAATGCAATCAGGCTTGCCGTCATTGCCATGTCGATGCCGGGCCCTGGCGCAGAGAGATGGTCGGTAAGCCAGTGGCCGATCGAATTGCGCAGTGGATCAGCCTGTATCGGCCACCTGTGGTGGACATTACCGGCGGAGCTCCTGAGCTAAGCGAGTTTTTCCGGTTTTTTGTGGAGGGTGCGCGCAACGCAGGCGCGCGGGTCTTGGATCGCTGCAACCTGACAATTATCGAAGAGGCGGGTTACGAGGATCTCCCGGATTACCTGGCTCGACACGAAGTTGAAGTGATTGCTTCGCTGCCTTGTTACACAGCCGAAAATGTCGCCAAACAACGCGGAAATGGGGTATTCGAAAAGAGCATTTTAGCTCTGACCAAGCTGAATGCCGTTGGGTACGGCACTCGCTTGCCGTTGCACCTGGTTTATAACCCCGTCGGCCCCAAGCTTCCGGGGCCACAGGCGGAATTGGAGGCTGACTACAAGGCCGAGTTGCAACGGAATTTCGGCATCGTCTTTAACCAA
>Ga0210409_10005311_pt1 | contig 13557 bp, 10 predicted proteins | sample IncBWH17MmetaG_FD_161649 | JGI IMG/M metagenome (GOLD analysis project Ga0210409, IMG submission 161649) | Forest soil microbial communities from Barre Woods Harvard Forest LTER site, Petersham, Massachusetts, United States - Inc-BW-H-17-M | ecosystem: Environmental > Terrestrial > Soil >... | reverse complement strand
TGATGAAGCCGACGCAGCGGATTCTCTTCCCAAGGCAATCGCGGCAGCCAGAAAAATTGCAGCTTTCAATTCCGAAATCGTGATTGAACCCCATGTCAGCGATCTGACACCAGCGAATATCGACACCCTGTTCGAAGAGCCGCAGCTTATCCTCGACGGCACCGACAACTTCGAAACCCGCTATCTCATCAATGATTTTGCCGTGAAGAATTCCGTTCCGTGGATCTATACCGCAGCTGTAGGCAGTTATGGGGTGACGCTGAATGTGCTTCCTGGCAGGACCGCATGCCTGGCTTGCATTTTTTCCGATCCTCCGCAAGGCACATTCGAAACCTGTGAAACGGCCGGAATTCTGAACTCAGCGGTGAATCTCGCTGCCTCGATCGCAGCTACCGAAGCGGTCAAACTCCTGGTCGGAGCCGACCAATGGCTCCGGCGCACACTGCTCTCCTTCGACGTATGGAGGAATGAGCGTGCCGAGGTGGCGGCCGATAAGCCCCGCGCGGGCTGCCAAACCTGCGGCGAACACCAATTCCCTCACCTGGCCGGCGAAGGCCGGCCGCATATTACGTTGTGTGGACGCAACTCTGTGCAGATTCATGAACGCCACCGTCCGGTGGATTTGGCAGAGATGGGCGAACGGCTGAAGCCGCTGGGCACCGTGCGCCACAATGACTTCGTCCTGAAGTTCTGGCACGAGCCCTACGAAATGACGTTATTCCCCGACGGCCGGGCCATCATTAAGGGTACGACCGACAAGACTGTAGCCAAAAGTCTCTATGCGCGCTACGTCGGATCCTAATAAAACCCGCTCCCAGAGCCAGGTTTCGGGTTATGATGCTGTCGTTCTGATTTCGATGCGGTACGGCGCGACGAACGCTCAACTTTAGGAAAACGTTCTGAGCCTGGTCCCGGCGGAATCGGATTACCCAAGGTCTGTGGAGGATCCAATGCGTTCACTGAACACTCTGTGCATGGTTTTATTGCTCTCTGGATTAGCTGCCGCGCAAGCGACCGTAATCGGCGGAACGGCTAGCAACTGGGCTCCTGCGTACGGCGTTTATGCAGCGCCTTTTGTGCCCCTGGTTACAACCCCATCCGTGACTCTCGCAACCGTGTCATCTTCCGCGGTGGGAGCCAGCAATGCCACATTTGGAAACGTGGCTGGTGCAACTAACGCCACACTGTCGTATGTGTCACAACCTCCGGCCGGACCCTACACCCAGGCCATCTGGTCGCCTTCATACACCCAGCCGACTTGGCTCGGCCCGTCCGCAGCCGAGACACCCGCCGAGTCCGCGCCCGAAGGCAGGCTTGCGCACAGAGCTCGTGCGTTTGATGTCGGCGTCGCCACTTGGCAGAGCAGCCAGAGTGTCACGAACCTGATGGCGTCCGGTGCAAAGAAAGCATCGCGCACCTACAGCCAGCAGGATATTGATCAGGTTAATCAGAAAAACGGAACCGTAAAGTATCGCGGAAGAACTGAACACATGTGAGCTCGCGCCGACACTATTTTGCGGTTGGGTCTGCTTGCGCGTGACGAGTTCGGCCCAACCGCGCAATACAGCGGGAGCGCAAAGTCTCAGATTTTTGGTTTCACCTTTGCGACAAACCTTCGAGCGCTCCGAAAAATCCCGGGTAGGAAATCACAGCCGCATCCGCTCGATGAATGATAGTATCGCCTTCCGCCCGCAAGGCTGCCACCGCAAATGCCATCGCAATGCGGTGATCGCCAAAAGAATCTATTTCCGCTCCGTGTAACCTCTGTCCGCCCGGAACTTTCAATCCGTCGTCATGTTCCTCAACCTCCGCTCCCATGGCTCGCAGATTGGTCACAATCGAGGCAATCCGGTCCGACTCCTTTACCCGTAGCTCCCTGGCATCGCGGACTTCGATTCCATTCATCGTGTAAGGCGCAACCACCGCGAGCACCGGGATTTCGTCGATCAGGGCGGCAGTATCTGCGCCCGCGATCCTTGCGCCCCGTAAATCCCGCCCGTCAACTTCCACGGTCCCTACCAGCTCGCCATGCTGGTCTTCCAATTCCGCTACTGAGATGCCCACGCCCATCAGTATCAACATGTCGAGCAGTCGCGCCCGCGTGGGATTCATCAACAAGTGGCTGATCAAAAGGCGTGATCCGGGAAACAGAGCTGCTGCACAGAGGAAAAAGGCCGCGGTCGAAAGATCACCCGGGATCTCCGCCTCAATGGCGTGAAGTTTTTGTCCGCCTGTAATCCCTGCCTGATTGCCGTGCTGCGTCACCTCCACACCGAACGCGCGCAGGGCCAGCTCCCCGTGATCTCGAGTGCGAAGCGGTTCTTCGACACGAGTCTCTCCTTCGGCGAGCAGTCCCGCGAACAGCAAAGCCGATTTCACCTGCGCACTGGCCACCGGCATTTTGTAGTCAATCGCATTTAGATGTGTACCAGTAATGCGCAAGGGCGGACGATCCCCATCACTGGCCGCAATCTTCGCGCCCATTGAACGAAGAGGCGCGATGATTCGCGCCATCGGACGCCGCGACAGCGATTCGTCGCCCATGAGTTCGCTGCTGAATTCTTGTCCGGCCAGAATGCCGCTCAACATGCGCATGGTTGATCCCGAGTTGCCGCAGTCGAGCGAGCTCTTCGGAGGTTGCAGCTTGGGGCCGCGTCCATGAATCAGGACGGCGTTTCCCTTTCGCTCCAACTCGACTCCCAATGCGGCAAGACAACCTAACGTGTTGGCGCAATCGGCTCCGGTGGAAAAATTCTCCAGCCGCGTTGTTCCCTCGGCAATGGCCGCCAGCATAGCGTAGCGGTGGGAGATGGACTTGTCTCCCGGCAAGCGCAAAGCTCCGGCGATGTTGCGGGCAGGGCGAACCACGACTGTGGATTCTGTCGTTTCCTTCGACATCTGTCACTCACTATAACGGAATGGGGTGAGCCTTTTAATGGGGTGAGCCTTTTATGGATGGTCGTAGTGAATCGAAGAGGAGCGTTGACTGCTACACCATCGCTTTCGCCTCGGCGGCAGCTTCTTTCAAAATCTCGGCCGGCACTTCCTTGATCGTCACATTGAATTCGAACATCGGCGTTTCACTTCCGCGGCCCCAGCGACTGACCTCCCAGTGAGCGCGGAGAAACTTGACCGCTGGTTGCCCAGTCAAGTCCAGCAACACGGGATGTTGCGCCTGGTAGAACTTCTGCGGAAAGTTCGTGACCGGCTTCGGACCCCAGGTTGTGCCATCCGCCGATCCCTGAACGCTGACGTCCAGCGATTCCTGCTCGACGATGCCGGTAATGTTCAGACTCAGTAGGAATACTCGGTTCGCTGCACCGCCAACCTCGACCACGGGACCATCGCCCTTAGCGTTCACCACCGTTTTTTCTGGAACCAAGAAATTATCAATCATGGCGCGAGCATTGTAACAAAATAGCCTTCGTATGCGTTCGCTAGCCTCCGTGTTGCGCATCCACGAACTGCCGCACTAACTTCCCTACTTCCCCGGGTTGCTCCCACGGGGAATAGTGCCCTGCCTTTGCGATAACCTTCATCTGACTATTCGAGACGTTTTGTCGCATCAGTTCGGCCTCGGCCGCGCCGGTGAAGGTGTCCTCGTCGCCAGTCACAATCAGAGTCGGCACGTTGATTGTCTTCAGCGTCTCCACGGAATCTGGCCGCTCTGCCATACCTCGCTGCACCATTGCGACATCTTCCGGAGACATCTTTCGCATCATCCGCAGCGCTCCGTCGACCAAATCTGGACGTGTGCCGTAGGTAGTCTTGCCAAGCAGCTTGGGAAGCATGCTTTCGAAGAACGGCTCGGTCCCGCGCTCCATCACATCAGCCGCAGCTTGCAGTCGTCCCGCTCTTGCCTCGGGAGTATCTGCCTGCGCTTTCGTGTTGCACAGGATCAGGGCTTCCACCCGCGCACGGTACTTCCGCCAAAATTCGAACAACACATAGCCGCCAATCGAGACTCCCACGAACGTAGCGCGCCCTATTTCTTCATGATCCAAAACTCGAGCGATGTCCGCAGCATGCTTTTGCATGACGGCCGGACCTGCGCCAATGCCCGAGTCTCCGTGCCCGCGCAAATCGGGGAGAATGACCCGGTAGCGTGAGATCAGCGCCTGGGCCGCAGGTTTCCACAGCTCATGATCGGCTGGAAAGGGATGGAGCAACACGACCGGTGGACCGCTTCCCAGAACTTCGTAGGAAATGTCCGCATCGTCACTGCTAATTTGAGGCATCGCCAGATTTAAACACAGTGACGGGATGAGTAACGAATTCGAAGCGCACAGCTCAAATCGAACACAGGCGTTTGGCGCCGCGGAATCGTTAAGGATTGATCACTTGCGGATCCGCCGCCGGCGCCGCCAGCCTCAACGGCTCTTCGGGCATGACAATCCACGCAATCGGATACGCCAGAAAACCCACACCCGTCATGATAGCAACGAACAACCAAAGCAGCCGCACCAGCGTAACGTCCAAGTCAAAGTACTCAGCGAATCCCGCGCACACGCCGGCAATTTTCCGGTCCGCCCGTGGACGAACCAGCCGCTTTCGCGCCGTCACCGCGCCCACACGTGTTCCGCAATAGGCGCAGACATTCGCGTCGTCCTGAATCACCTTCCCGCAGTAATTGCAATACATGGCCTGCCTCTCTACCCATTTAAGGATACGCGTTTTGCGGGAGAAACGTTCCGTCCTTGGAACCTAAGCCACGGTTTGGCGTCCGCTTACGAACGGCGGGGAACCGCGTCCAAAGCACTGGCGCTGCCGGACTGAACAAACGGCACAATTCGTTCGTACGTCAGGAGAACGCACCCCATAAGGGACGGGAGAAACCATGCAGCTCAGGGAAGATGTCCGATACGCGCTGAGACAATTTGCCAACGCTCCCGGTTTCACGGCTACCGCGGTATTGACGCTTGCCTTGGGAATTGGAGCGACGACGGCAATCTTCACCCTTGTGCACGCGGTATTGTTGAAGTCCTTGCCAGTGGCGAAGCCGAGTGAACTCGTGCGGATCGGCGATCGCGAGGATTGCTGTGTCAGCGGCGGTCTGCGGGATGATTGGTCGCTTTTCTCATATGACAAATACAAAACTTTCCGCGATGGAACGCCCGGCTTTGTCGAGCTTGCGGCTTTCCAGGCGGGGAACGACCTGGTAGGCGTGCGCCGCATCGGGAGCAATCAGCCCGCAGAGTCCCAACGAAGCGAGTACGTTTCTGGAAACTACTTCTCCATGTTTGGTATCGGCCCTTACTCGGGGCGCGTGCTTACGCCACAGGATGATCGCAAGGGAGCGGAGCCGGTGGTGGTTATGAGCTATCGCACCTGGCAGCAGAAGTACGGGCTCGATCCGTCAGTTGTAGGTGCCACCTTTGCGATCAATGGTCAGCCATTTTCGGTCGTCGGGATCACGCCACCGGGCTTCTTTGGTGACCGATTGCAGTACACGCCCGCGTTCTGGATTCCGTTAGCGAACGAACCCTTGATCAATGGATCAAGCAGCATCCTGGACTTTCCTCAGCAAGACTGGCTGGACGTGATCGGTCGCATCACACCGGGTGCTGATGTAAGGAGCATTGAGGCTCATATGCAAGTAGAGCTGCAGCAGTGGTTGCTGAGCCCGGTCGCGAAGGTGCAACCCGAAGAGCGCTCTCTCATTCCGAAACAGACGCTGCATCTTTCGCCCGGCGGTGCGGGAGTTCAAATGATGCGCGACGAATATCAGGCCGGGCTGCATCTGCTGATGTGGGTTTCCGGGTTCGTTTTGCTGATCGCGTGCGCCAACGTTGCCAATTTGATGCTGGTGCGTGCGACCACGCGCAAGCAGCAGACTGCGGTTCGAGCGGCATTGGGCGCGCCTCGCGCACGTCAGATCGGACAAGTGCTGACGGAAAGCACTGTGTTGGCTTTGCTCGGCGGTGCAGCCGGAGTTGGACTTGCGTTTGCCGGCACGCGGCTTCTACTCCAGCTTGCGTTTCAAAAGAACGATGTGGCGATTCATGCCACGCCTTCATTGCCCGTGCTGGCTTTCACGTTTTCCGTCGCTCTGCTGACCGGCATTCTGTTCGGAATCGCCCCGGCGTGGACGACGGCTACAGCCAACCCAGCCGACGCCTTGCGCGGAGCCAACCGATCGACAGGGCAGAGTGTTGGCTGGACACAGAAGTCGCTGGTTGTGGCGCAGGCGGCATTGTCCCTGGTGTTGCTCTGTGCCGCCGGATTACTCATTCAGAGCCTTAGAAATATGCAGCGTCAAGACTTCGGGTTCGAAACAGCCAACCGGTACATCTTGCACATCGATCCACAGATGGCTGGCTACAAACCCGCTCAACTCGCTGCCTTCTATCGCCAACTTCACGATACCCTGGCGGCGATTCCCGGCGTGAACCGTGTGAGTTTTTCCCTGTACAGCCCGATGGAAGGAGACAACTGGAGTGAGACCGTTTACCTTGAGGGACAAGCTCCGCCCCCGCCGGACACTGATCAGAATGATGCCTCGTGGGTTCGTGTCAGCGACGGCTACTTTGAAATCGTCGGTACTAAAGTTCTGCAGGGCCGCGCTATTACCGACCGGGATACAGCTACCTCTCAACGTGTAGCGGTCGTGAACCAGAGCTTTGCCAAAAAGTTCTTCAAGGACGAAAGCCCGATTGGGAAGCACTTCGGCGACTTGGGCGCGAAGTACGCGGGAAACTTCGAAATCGTTGGCGTCACCGAGGACACTCAATACAGGCAGCCCACGCGCAAGATCCCTCCAATGTTTTTTCTGTCCGCTCTGCAGAGCGTGACCTACGATGATCCGCGCTTCGTCACCTTCGAAGACCGATCCCATTACCTGAATGCCATCGAACTGAAGACACAAGGCACTGTTCCAGGATTGGAGCCGCAAGTACGCCGCGCTCTGGCCCAAGTGAATCCCGACCTTGCGGTGATCGACTTCGTGAGCTTCGCGGAGCAAGTACAAGAAAACTTCAGCCAGCAGGCCATGATCGCGAAGCTGACCTCCCTTTTCGGATTGCTGGCGCTAGTACTAGCGTCCGTCGGGCTTTATGGGGTGACCGCGTATTCGGTCGAGCGCCGCACCAGCGAGATTGGAATCCGCATGGCCCTCGGCGCGGACCGGCTCAATGTCTTGAAGCTGGTGCTGCGAGGGGCGTTTCTGCAGATTGGAATCGGGCTCGCGATTGGCATTCCGGCGACCATCCTCGGTGGGCGGGCGATGGCGACGCAACTGTTTGGCGTGAAACCTTACGATCCAAATATTTTGTTGCTGACGACTGCGGTTCTTAGCTTGGCCGCCTTGGCCGCAGCAGTGGTTCCTGCTCGCCGAGCAGCAACGCTTGATCCGATGCGCGCGCTGCGGACCGAATAAGCGGCTTGGCCTCACTCGCCTTGGTAAGGTTCTTTCAAGTATCGGTTGGCGGTTTGGGCAAACGGCGTCGTGGCATCCGTGGCCACGACCGCGTGGTATCTTTTCACCGCAAGATCACGTTTTTGTAGCAGGTCGTACATTTCACCCGCTGCAAGATTTGCTTTCTGTAGTACCTCCGGATCCGGTTGTGGAACCTCATTCACTTGCTCATAGGCGGCGACGGCGCCTGCGTAGTCTTTCTGACTGCGAAGCAGATCCCCGAGGCTCAGAGCGGCGATTTCATAATGCAGTCCGTCATAGTAGCCCTCGCGCCCGGCTTGCCAGATTTTTCGATAGACCGCGGCAGCTTCCTGAACATGATTCTCTGCCCGAAGCAAGTTTCCCTCTTCCAGCGCCATGAGGACGTCGCGCGGGTAGGCCTGAATGAGGCCACGGGCTATGGGCAGCGCTTCCTGGTAACGTTGTTCGCGCCGCAAGAACAGGACCAGCAGAATCTTGGCGTCCGTGCTGGTCTCGCCCGTTCCCTGAGCGCACTCCTCCAGATACTGTAGTCCCTTCTCCTTGTTCCCCCCGATTCCGACCATGGTCACGCCTGCTCGCAGGGCCAGGGGAAGGCTGCCCATCACGTAATTGTGGGCTCCGACGATGAGCTTCGCCGGCGTATCCTGCGGGGCGATTTCAAGCACGCGTTCGTGATCGCGACGCGCTCCCACTGCATTTCGCAAGGCCGAGAACCACGCGTGCTCGATCATGGCGGTATAGGTTGCGAACTGGGCGCGGGTCACACCGCGGGCGTAGAGGGCGTCCACGTCCTTGGGATTGGCGCTCAGGCTCTTCTCTTCCAGCTGCGAAGCGCGCTGAACCAAGTCCAGAATTTGCTGCTTCACCTTGGGATCAGCCGGGCGATGCGCGGCTTGAATAAAGCTGTCATTCGCGTACTCGCCCGTGTTTAGCGCTCCCATGCGGTAGAGCTCGCGGAACAGGACAGCGGTTAAGAAATGATTCACTGCGAATGGGTCGTCTGGATGCCGCTGCAGTATTTGATCAAATTCTTGAACCGAACGGTTGTAGTCGAGATTGTAGAAATGATCGAAGGCCGAGCGATTCAGGGGGTCGTTGGGACGGAACGAGAAACTGTCTCCAGGGTGAGCTGTTTGAGCGTTTGTCTGGGCAGTTGCCGCATGGGCCAGAACCAGGCAGAGGAGCAGATTGCAATAAGCCACCACGCGGGGAAACAAAATGGGCATTCCTCTGGTTCGGTTTTGTGTCTTGAGTCTATCTGATGCTCGGGCGGCGGAATCGATGGAACCAAGAACATCAATTCGACCAGACATTTGTTGGTAGGAAGCTTCTTCGGAACCTGCATAATTCCCAAAACAGGCCATCTTTGCCGGGGACGGGGTAATTCTTGCTCAGCTCGCGCCCGGTGGGAGCAGATGTAGCTGTTGCCTTGCAACAACTTACCGCGCTTCGATTTTGGTCACTGGCTTGCGATTGACTGGCTTGGGGAGATCCACATGTCCGAGGTTGTCGACAACGCACCGCAGGAGTTTTGGCGTCCTCCGGTTGCCCAGCCCGAGGTTGCCGTCCCGGCCATGGTCGAGGTTTGTGATCGCTGCCAGACCGAGTTCATGGTCGGCGCCAGATTTTGCCACGATTGCGGGGCTGCCCGTCAGCCAAGGATCGAAGCGTCGGTCGGGCATGGCTGGATGCGCTCCTTGGAGTTTCTCCACATCTTTGAATTCCACAACGTCAAAGAATGGCTTGGCCTTTCCATGGCCTCGCTCATCGCGTTCTTCGCCGGAGTGGGATGCCTTCTGGCAGCGGTCGCGGTCGGCGTCATTTATTCGGTTCAGACGCTGGCTGATTTTCAAGCTATTCAATCCTGGCGCATGCAATGGCTGCTGGCGGCGCTGGTGGCTTTCGCTGCTGGAATCTTGTTGAAGCAGTCTGGTTCCAAAGAAAAGTAATTCGAACGCAGGCTTCGAGCGAACTTCCTCCCCCGGATTTCTTTTGCGCTACATTGTTGGAGTGAAATTGCTGCGAAATGCCTTCGCATTCCTTCTGATTCGCGTTTCCCGTTTCGGGCTTAAGTTTATCAAGTGGTAACAGTACCCCCTCCCCCCTCTGACAATGCAAAATCTTGAAAGCAAAGGAGTAGCCGTTTCGACCACGGGCAAAATCTTGAGGTTAAAGGAGTTATGGCCAAAATCTAGAGAACATGGGAGTTAGGAGCCAATAATGCGGCGGCTCCCGTTCCGTTCTGGGAGTGGGGCGGAATTCTGCGGGACTTCAGTTGTCAAATATCGAAGCCGACATTATCGCTGAGATAAGTCTTCTTGATTAATGTTATCTGGCGATCAGGGCCAAGTCAACACATAAACCCAGATTAAAGGACTGGCTTTTAGTTCGTGCTCTTGGTTTGCTCGCATGCGTGTTCGACTCGGCCTATACAATCGGGCGAAATAGGTCCGCTATTCATGGACTGACCTCAAACACTGTTCCGCACCCACCTTGGCATGCCTGGCCGGTGCCGCCCGCTTGCGTTGTGCTGTATAGGTCGCCGTTCTTACCGAAAACCAGACTCGCTGTGGGAAAGTCGCCGTCGGGAGGGCCTAGGAATCCGTGTATCACACCGAACGTCCAACCCCCGTTCTTGTTAGGTTTCAGCTGGAAGACGCTGCCCTGCAGAGATCCACCGCTTCCGACATAGGTCGTGCCGTAGAGATCGCCACTTTGATCGAATATGAGAGCGCCTTTGGGGTCGTATGCGTCTTGGCCGAGGGTATACAAGATTGTTTCCCTCCAGCGACTCGACTTCGCGGACGGGGGGGCAAGTCGAAATACCGTCCCCACCGTCGTGCCGTAAAGGTTGCCCTTCGCGTCCATAACGAGGCCCGCCGAAGGTAGCCCGTTGTCCGAGGTGTCCTGGTTGAAGCGATGAAGTATGGTCTCCGTCCACGCGCCGCCTTTTTGGGTCGGCGGTTTGAGTTTGAAAGCGGTGCCGCAACCCTGTCCCGAGTTATGTGGGCAATTGTAGCCGCCGAGGTAAGTGGTGCCGTAGACATTGCCCTTGTCGTCAAAAACCAGCTCGCCGTTCGGACTCGCACCGTCGCCGAACTGTTTCCCGGTCGCGATGGCCCCGAAGCTGTGCAACACTTTCTCCGTCCACTTGCCGCCCTTCTGCTTGGGCGGACTCAGCTCGAACACGACTCCGCATTGGCCGCCGTAGAACAGATCACAAGTGGTGCCTCTGTCTCCGCCATAGATCGTGGAGGCATAAAGGTTCCCCGACTTGTCAAAAACCAAGTTGCCCCACGGGACGTAGCCACGTTTGGAGTTCGGAAAGCTGTATAGAATCTTTTCGGTCCAGGCACCGCCCTTCTGCGCGGGCGGCGACAATTCGAATACGGCCCCACAGCCAAGCTTAGAGCCCAGCAGCACGCAGTCGCCAGTGCCGCCGTAGGCGGTGGTGCCATAAAGATTCCCTGAGCTGTCCATCACCAATCCACCAAAAGGTGACGCGCCGTCGTTCTTGGCGTTGCCTTGGAAGACGTACAGCACAGTCTCGGTCCAAGCGTCTCCTTTCGTCGCTGGGGGCGTGAGCTGATATACGGTGCCACACTCGTAGATCGACCTGCAGCTCGCTGAGCCTCCGTCTTGAGTAGCTCCGTACACGTTTCCGGCGGAGTCAAAAACAACGCCGCCTAAGGGAGTCGAACCATCGGTTCCTCCCTGGAAGCTGTAGAGCACCTTCTCCTTCCACTCGGCCGCTGAGAGAGTGCTCGCAAATGTTACAAGGGCCAGAAGGATTGCAGGCGTCACGGAAGAAAGCCAGCGGGTTTTGAGCATACTGTATCCAACTCCGAACTAGCGCTGTCAGCGGGGAGGGGCGGACTTTGCAGCCCCGTATCATACTCCAAGGAGTTCGAGGATGATCGGACTTCTTTAGGAGGCTGGGGAAAATACGATTGGTGCCAGGATGCTTTTGCCTCAGGGGCTGAAGCCCGAGTTTATTTTCAGCACTTTGCGGCACGAGTGAACTCGTGTCCTTCCCGAGTTTGGTTGCTCCGTGGCGGTGCGGGTGGAGGTGGGCAGGAATTCCGTTTACGCGTGGAGCGTCGAGCCCGAGCGGTTAAAGCCGGATCCGTTTTCAGCGGTTTTACGGTATGCCTGAAGGCATACCCTGATACGAACCGAGAGTTTTTCCGTCGCGGCCGTGCCCTTAAATTACTGGCAGCAGGTCGCAGTTGGCGCTCAAGAAGAGTGGAAAGCTTGGCGCTAGAGGCAGAAGTGCAGAGATCCTTCGCTTCGCTCAGGATGACGGCGTGAATTCGGGATGACAGGGTGAATTTGGGATGACAGCGTGAATTTAGGATGACAGTGTGAATTCGGGATGAGGCGTGAGTTCAGGATGGCAGCGTGGATTCGGGATGACGGCGTGAATTCGGGACGGCAGCGTTGAATTATGCTGCGCGATCCTCGGGACCGACACCGACAGAGCTAATGGACCGGCTCCGGATCCGGAGCCATGATCCGCCTTTGCTGCTGCATGCGATAGAGATGATGGACTGGGCCGGTGCCGTGTCCCAGGGGATGGGCGTTGCTGATCGCGGCTGCGACGTAGGCTTTTGCCAGCAGTACTGCTTCGGGGAGTCCGCGTCCCATGGCCAGATGACAGGCCACCGAGGTGGCAAACGCACAACCTGTGCCATGAGTTGAATTCGAGCGCAGACGAGCGGACTTGAACAGCTCCTGCTCAATGCCACGGCTCCCGGTGAAGCTCAACAAATCAATCGCCTTTTCGAGATGGCCACCCGTTATTACCACTGCCGAGGCGCCCATCTCGTGGAGTTTCCGGGCTGCCGTCCGCATCTCGTCGGGATCGGTGACCGGCAATCCGGTCAAGGCCGATGCTTCGTCGATGTTTGGAGTCACGACCGTTGCCAGTGGGATCAGCTTCTCGGCTAGCCAGCGCGCTCCAGCGGCATCCAGCAAGTCGGCTCCAGAAGAACTCTTGAGAATGGGATCCAACACAATGTTCGGCAGTTTGTGTTCGGCCAGGAAGTCTGCAACCGTCCGAACTATCTTGCCCGAGCCGAGCATCCCGATATGCACTGCCGCAATTTCAACATCGGCGGTCAGCTCCGCAAGCGTTTCAGCCACTAATCCAGAGTCAACCGTCTCCACTCGCCGAACGCCGGCAGTCGACTGCACCGTGAGCGCGGTGATGCATGCCACGCCGTAGCAGCCGTGGGCCGCGATAGTCTTAATGTCCGCTGTAATACCTGCGCCCGAACCGGGATCAAACCCGGCAATCGTCAGGACGACAGGAGGCGTGAGAGCCATAATCGAAATGTATCGGAAACGCTATCCTTTGCAAATGTGTTTCACGGCTCCTGACATCGTGAAGAGATTCTGTCGTAACTAGCTGAAATCATGAGTTGGATGCAGGAACCATCCTAAGCGCCTGAAAACAAACGCAGTGCAAATATTGCACGGCCCTCCGATTCCGGGCTATTTACTACTAACTAAACACCTAAGTTGCTGCTACTACAGCGATATCCGTATGTTTGCTCAAGTTGTACAGCAGGTTACGTAAGTTATCCATAACTATCTCGTAACATTGGTACAGGGAATTTCGGATTGACAGGGCCGATGCTCGACCTATAGCATCGTCAGATCACATCACGGACTGGGTCGCTGGAGGACGACTTTCGGATGAGAAGACTTTAGAGAAGAGGTGACACTGAATGCGAAATCGAATAGCTCATGGACTGGCGAGCGTGTTGTTGGTCGTCAGCCTGGGGGCGGCTCAGGGGCCAACCAGCTCAGGGTCGAAAGACACCCAAAGTATCATTCCAATCAAAGCCGTCGTGGGACCTAACTCAAGTTCCCATCTCGCCGCTCATCATAAGCAGCCGTACCAGCTGGGGACAGCCTCATGGTATGGAGAGAACTTTGAAGGCCGCACCACGGCCAGCGGTGAACCCTATAAGATGCACGATCTGACTGCGGCTCACCCGACTCTGCCACTCGGCAGCTGGGTACGAGTCACCAACCTCCGCAACGGGCGAGTTGTCTACGTCCGGATCAATGATCGGGGACCGATTGTTCCCGGCCGGATTATCGACCTCTCCTACGGCGCCGCCGAAGTGCTCCACTTCCAGAATAAGGGCCTT
>Ga0210409_10005310_pt1 | contig 13558 bp, 12 predicted proteins | sample IncBWH17MmetaG_FD_161649 | JGI IMG/M metagenome (GOLD analysis project Ga0210409, IMG submission 161649) | Forest soil microbial communities from Barre Woods Harvard Forest LTER site, Petersham, Massachusetts, United States - Inc-BW-H-17-M | ecosystem: Environmental > Terrestrial > Soil >... | reverse complement strand
AAGCTCGCCCGCGAGGCGGAGATCTGCTACGCGACGGCCGCGATGGTGACCGACTTCGATTGCTGGCATCCCGACCATGATGCCGTCACCGTTTCCGACATCATCCGGGTATTGACGTCGAACGCCGACAAGGCGAATGGTCTGGTGGCGCGGCTCGCCAGGGATTTCCCGCGGGAACACGAGCCGTGCCCGATCGGCTCGGACCGCGCGCTCGATACCGCCTTGATCACTGCGCCGGAGGCGCGCGATGGCGAGCTATTGAAGAAGCTCGATGCGGTAGCGGGAAGGGTGCTGCTCGGCTAGACTTTGAAAGATTCGGGGAGTGCGCCATGAAGGTCGACGGCAAACACTTCCGCAGCATCTGGCTCGAGCCCGACGGCTGGACGGTCGCAGCGATCGACCAGCGCCGGCTGCCGCATCAATTCGTGGTCGTGCAGCTTGCAACCGTCGAGGCCGCGGCGGATGCGATCCGCTCGATGCTGGTGCGCGGCGCGCCCTTGATCGGTGCCACCGCGGCCTACGGCATGGCGCTGGCGATGCGCTCGCACGCGTCAGATGCCGCGATCGATCGCGCCTGCAAATTGCTGATCGCAACGAGGCCGACCGCGATCAATCTGAAATGGGCGTTGGACGAGATGCGCGCGGTGCTGCACGGGCTGCCGCCCTCGGTGCGCCCGGCCGCGGCCTATGCCCGCGCCGCCGACATCGCCGAGCAGGATATCGAGATCAACCGCGGTATCGCCTACAACGGCCTTGCCCTGATCGAGGCGATCGCCGCGAAAAAGCCGGCGGGTGAGCCGGTCAATGTGCTGACCCATTGCAATGCCGGCTGGCTCGCGACCGTCGATTGGGGCACGGCGACGGCGCCGATCTATTTGGCGCATGATCGCGGCCACAGGATCCATGTTTGGGTCGATGAGACCAGGCCGCGCAACCAAGGCGCTTCGCTGACGGCGTGGGAGCTTGGCCACCACGGCGTGCCGCATACCGTCATCGCGGACAATACCGGCGGCCATCTGATGCAGCACGGCATGGTCGATCTCGTCATCGTCGGCACCGACCGGGTCGCCGCCAATGGCGACGTCTGCAACAAGATCGGCACTTATCTGAAGGCGCTCGCGGCGCATGACAATGGCGTGCCGTTCTATGTCGCGCTGCCCTCTCCAACCATCGATTTCAGCGTCACGGATGCCATTAGCCAGATTCCGATCGAGCAGCGCGGGCCTGAGGAAGTCACCGACATCACCGGCCGCACCGCGGACGGCAAGATCGAGACGGTGCGGATCGTGCCCGAGGGATCGCCGGTGGCGAATTACGCCTTCGATGTCACGCCGGCGCGGCTCGTCACCGGGCTGATCACCGAGCGCGGTGTGCTCGGTGCCAGCAGCGATGCCCTGTCCGCTGCATTTCCGGAACGCATCGTGGCGGCCGCGGAATAGGAAGGGCCAGATTGAGAGCTGAAATCAGTCCTTCGTCGGCGCGAGCTTTGCGCCCGTCTGCAGCGCAAAGGCGCCGCTGCCTGAAAGCATCAGCGCGGCCTGGGCCATCAACCAGAACAGCGGGTATTCCCAGCCGCCGCCGGCGTTGGAGTAGAGCCAGCCGACCGGCCATTTGATCCAGACCACCACCGCCAGGAAGATCAGGAGCAGCGCCGTCCATTGCCGGGTGTACCAGCCGAGCAGGATCGCGCAGCCGCCGACCAGCTCGAGGCTGAACGTTGGCCATGCGAGCAGCGGCGTGATGCCGTTCTTCGCCAGCAGCGCCTCATGGGTATACATGCCGCGGTAGGTTTTCAGGAAGGCGTGGACGATCCAGTCGATCCCGACCGCGACCCGCAAAAGGAAGATGCCGTATGGGGCATAGGCGGCATCCACGGTGGCATTGCCTAGGAATGCGGTGAACCCGTTGGTCGTACTTGTGCTGTCACCTCTCGCTTGGTCGATACTCACTTGTTCCCCCCGAGTTCAAGTTTGCCCAAAGTTCGTGCCGCCTTGGTTTGAGATCGTACCATAGATGCTGCAGACCGGCTCCGCGCCGCAAGCCACTGGTCCGAGTGAAATCCGCCCTCTACAATCGCCGTCATAAAAACCAATAAACGAGATCAGGGAGGTGGCCATGCCGCGCCGTTCGATGGTTACGAGCGCCTGTTTCCTTTTGTTCGCCGCGTGGCTGGCGGGCCCGGTCGACGTTGCAGCGCAAACCGCTGCATCGGCGCTGTCAGGCCAGGTTTTGGCCGGACAGGTGCCGCTCGAGGGCGTTCTGGTCAGCGCCAAAAAGGCCGGATCGACCGTCACCGTCACGGTCGTGAGCGACAAGGACGGCCGCTACAGCTTCCCGGCAACCAGGCTGGAGCCGGGCCAGTATGCGCTGCGCATCCGGGCGATCGGCTACGCGCTGGACGATACGGGTCCGGTCACGGTCGCACCTGACAAGACCGCGACCGCGGACCTTGCGCTGCACAAAACCGAAAATATCGCTTCGCAGCTGACCAACGCCGAGTGGCTCGCCAGCATGCCCGGCACCGACGCGCAGAAGGGCAATCTGCTCAATTGCGTCGGCTGCCACACGCTGGAACGGCCGGTGAGCTCGAAATACTCTGCCGACGATTTCGTGACGATCATCCTGCCGCGCATGCAGCGCTATGTGAACCAGAGCATTCCGCAACACCCGCAACTGCGCCGTGCCGAGCGTTTGATGGAAGAACGCGGCGATCAGCGCGTTCAGGTCTACCGCGCCGCCGCCGAGTATCTCGCCAGCGTCAACTTAAGCTCGCGTTCGCAATGGAATTTCGAGTTCAAGACCTTGCCGCGCCCGACCGGTGCTGCCACCCGCGTCATCTATACCGAGTACGATCTGCCGCGCGAAACCATCTCGCCGCATGACGTGATCGTCGATAGCGGTGGGACAGTCTGGTATTCGAGCTTCGGCGAACAGAATCTCGGCAGGCTCGATCCCAGGACCGGCAAGGTCACCGAATTTCCGATCCAAGAGCACAAGCCGGATTTCCCGACCGGCCTGCTTGGCTTGCGCAGCGACCGCGAGGGCAATCTGTGGCTCGGCAACATGTACCAGGCCACCATCGTGAAATTCGACCGCAAGAGCGAGACCTTCAAGTATTGGCCGCTGCAGGGCGATGAGAACATCGACGCGGCACAGGTCAACATGGTCAGCCCGCAAAGCTCCGACGTCGACGGCAAGGTCTGGACCCAGAACAACGGCTTTGCCGGCGTTCACCGGCTCGACATCGCGACCGGCAAGTTAGAGACCTGGGAGCCGTTCAAGGGCGTGCCGGGCCCGCACAACATCTACGACGTGATTCCGGACTCCAAAAACAACGTCTATTTTACGGATTTCCGCCAGCGCCATATCGGGCGGATCGACGCCAAGACCGGCGAGGTGAAGCTGTACGAGATCCCGACGCCGAATTCGGCGCCGCGCCGCGGCACCATGGATGCGCAGGACCGGCTGTGGTTCGGCGAATATCGCGGCGACCGCATCGGCATGCTCGACACCAAAACCGGGCAGTTCAAGGAGTGGCCGGTCGCGCCGCGATGGTCGTCGCCTTACGACGTCATCCTCGACAAGAACGAAGAAGCCTGGACCGGCTCGATGCTGAGCGACCAGGTCACGCGGCTCAACACCAAAACCGGCGAAAGCATCAACTATCTGCTGCCGCGCAGCACCAATATTCGGCGGGTGTTCGTCGACAATTCGACGACGCCGGTCACGTTCTGGGCCGGCAGCAATCACGGCGCCTCGATCGTCAAGGTCGAGCCGCTGGAATAAGGGACGTCACGCTAGTCCAGGGCTTCGAGAAGCCCGCGCAAATATCCGGCGGAAAAAGCCGCAACCCCCGCGCCGTCGGGTGAATAGTCGAACGGCTCGACGGCGATGGTGCCGGCATAGTTGTGGCGCTTCAAGGCGGCGAGGATCGGCGCGAATTTCATCTCGCCCTGACCCGGGCCGCGCCGGTTGGGATCGTTGACCTGGAGATGCGCGATCAAGCCGGTGGGAAGCCAGCGGTCGATCAGCGCCGGCACCGGCTCGGTTTCGGCAAGACCGGCGGCGCTGCAATCGATCATCGTCCGCAAATTGGGGTGGTCGATGGCGCGCACTAGCTCGGTCGCCTCGGCGACCGTGTTGATCAGCGCGGTTTCTCGCTTGGACAGCGGCTCGATGCAATAGATGACGCCGACGCGGGCGGCGGCGAGCGCAATTTGCGCCAGCGCATCCTGCAACCGGGCGAGCGCGATCGCGTGGGTTTCTCCCGGCGCGATCTGCCGCTGTTTTGGCGAGCCGTGCACCATGACCGCGCCGCCGAGTTCCGCGCAAAGGCCGACCAGATGGGTCATCACCGCTAGCGTACGGGCGCGCACCGCGGGGTCCGAGTCGGTCAGCGAAAGACCGTCCGGCTTGACCAGCAGCCAATGCAGTCCGGTGACAACGAGACCCGAGGCTTCAACGGTCGCGCGAATTTTCGCGGCGTCCGCGGTCGAAATCTTCTCCGGAGAACCGCTCAGCGTAAACGGCGCAATCTCCAGGCCGTCATAACCGAGACGGGCGGCAACTTCGCATTGCCGTTCCAGCGACAGGTCGGCCAAAACCTCGTTGCACAAGGCGATGCGCATTCGAAAAAACTCCGATCTCCGTCAGGCTTGCCGGGAGGTGAGCCGCCGGACCTGCCTGCCGACCGTGCCCGTGATGGTGGCGACCAGCGCCTTGAAGGCGGGAATATAGAGCAAGAGGATCAGGATCGTCACGCTGGCGAAGCCGATGCTGATCGGCCGGGTGAAAAACGGCTCGAGGCTTCCGTCCGACAGCACCAGGCCGCGGCGCAGGCTTTTGTCCAGCAGGCCGCCGAGCACGAGCCCGAGCACGAACGGCGCCATCTGATAGCCGCGCCGGCGCAGGAAGAAGGCGCCGATGCCGATCGCCAGCATGCAGTAGATGTCGAACAGCCGCGAGGCGCTGGCGAACGCGCCGACCGTGCACAACAGGAAGATAATCGGCATCAGCACCGTGCGCTTGATCTTGAGCACCAGCAGCAGCGGCTTGATCAGGAACAGCCCAAACACCAGGATGCTGACGGTCGCGAGCGAGGTCATCGCCACCACGTCGTAGATGAATTGCTTGTGTTCGATCATCAGCATCGGGCCGGGTTGGATGCCGTGGATGATCATCGCCGCCATCAGCACCGCCGACGGCGCCGATCCCGGAATGCCGAGCGCGAGCGCCGGAATGATATGGCCGGGGATCGACGACATGTCGCCGGTCTCCGCCGCCATCAGGCCGTCGATCGATCCCTTGCCGAACTGCTCCCGCTCCTTACTGACGGCTTTCGCAGCCGCATAGGACATCCAGGCGCCGGCATCCTCGCCAACGCCGGGCATCAGCCCGGTCAGAACGCCGATGACGCCGGAGCGCAGCACGGTGCGCCAGTATTGCGCGACCTCCAAAAACCGAGGCAGCACGGAGTCGCGCATCTCGACCATCTGCCGCTGCGCCGGATCGGCGAGCGTGGTCAGGACTTCGGCAAAGCCGAACGCGCCGACCAGCGCCGGAATCAGGGAAATGCCGCCGGAAAGCTGGTTCCATCCAAAGGTGAAGCGATCGAAGGCATAGAGCCCCTCCTGGCCGATTTGCGCCACGAACAGGCCGAGCGTGCCCATCAGCCATCCCTTGAGGGGATCGTTGCCGACGATGCTGCCGGACATCGCCACGCCCAATAGCGCGAGCCAGAAGAACTCGTAAGCCCCGAACGAGAGCGAGACCTCGGCCAGCAGCGGCGTAAACGCCGCGAGACACAAGACGCCGAACAGCGTGCCGCTGAAGGCGCCCGATGTCGCAATGCCGATGGCCCGGCCTGCCTCGCCGCGCAGCGCCAGCGCATGGCCGTCCGCGCAGGACGCCGCGTTGGCCGCGGTGCCCGGGATGTTGAGCAGGATCGCGGTGCGCGAGCCGCCATAGAGCGTTCCGACGTAGGAGCAGATCAGGATCAGGATCGCATCGTTCGGCGCCATCTTGATGGTCAGCGTCGTCAGCAGCGCGATGCAAAGCGTCGCGGACAATCCGGGCAGGCAGCCGACAATGATGCCGAGCAATGCGCCGCCCAGCCCATAGGCGAGCGAATAGACATTGAGAATGCTCAGGTAAGCTTGACCGAGTTCGGAAAGGCCCGACAGCATCACGGCATCCGGTGTTCAGGGCAGGCGAACCAGGAAAATTTCCTGGAACACGACGGTGATGGCAGCGCCGGCGCCGAGGCCGATCGCGGCCGCGATGATGAACCTGCGCAAGCTCAATTTCTCACCGGTCGATCTGCGTTCGCGATATTGCAGGGAGACAATGGCGACCGTGACGAAGATGGCGGCAGCGAGCCAGAACGGCAGACCATGTCCGACCAGCCCCACGCCAAAGGCAAGACAAAGTCCGAGCACCAGCAAAATCCGCTTTTGCTCGGCGCGATTGACCGGCATGTCGTTCGCGGCGGAAGCAAACAGATGCGTGCGCCAACTGCGCGCTGCCAATAGCGCCCCCAGGATCGTCATGGCGATGCCGAGCAATCCAGGCAGCAGGCCGGGTATCGTGTAGGGGTTGATGTCCTGGTTTGAGAGCCGGTCCATGGTCACCGATCCGATCAGGATCGCTACTCCCAGCGCTATCCAGCCCAAGGCGGACAGGAAATCGCTGCGCAGGCGGGCGGCTTCCTCCTGCTCGCGGGTTGGCGATGCGGACGCGGCCGGTTCAGGCAAAGACATCGGGATGATCGCTAAGGTTTGGCAATGCCCACGGTATCGGGCGAGACCTTGGCCTTGCCGCTATCGAACAACAGCCAGGCGTTGGCCTGCACCGCCGGGAATACCGCCTTTTGCGCGGCCTCGCCCGACGACGGCGCAAACAACGCGCCGCGCGATGTCGCGTATTTCTTCACCGCCTCGCTGTTGGAGATGGTTTGCTTCCAGATTTTTTCCACCGTGGCGATCACCTCGTCGGGCGCGCCCTTGGGAATGAAGATGCCGAAATAATTGGTCGGCGCGGTGAAGCCGGGAAGCGTTTCCGACAGCGGCGGGATGGTGCCGTAGCCCTCAAGCTCGAGCAGCTTGTCGCTGACGGTAGCGAGCGGCCGCAGCCGCTTGCCGCGGATCATGTCGGCCTGCTCGACGGCCAGTTGCGTGGTGACTTCGGCCTCGCCGGAAACGGTCGCCACCACCGCGGGGTTGCCGCCATCATAGGTGACATGGCGATATTTGACGCCGGTGACCTTGGCGATCAGCTCCATGGCGTTGTGGCCGGCGGAGGTGACGCCCGCGGTCGCGACGGAAATCTTGCCCGGCTGAGCCGTCATGGCGTCCAGCAATTCCTTGGCGTTTTGATAGGGCGCCTTGGGATTGACGCCGATCACCTGCACATTGGCGACGCTCAGGAACAGGTGCCAATCCCTGATCGAGGTATCGAGCGAGCCCAGCGTCTGGTAGGCGCCGAGATCCTGCGCCGCACCGGCCGTCCAGGTGTAACCGTCCTTGGCGGCTTCCAGTGCGCTTCGCGTCCCGATCGAGCCCGAAGCGCCGGGCTGGTTGATGATCACGATGGTCTGGCCGAGCGATTTCTCCATCTCGCCGGCGACGAGCCTGGTGATCTGGTCGGTCGAGCCGCCCGCGGCCCAGGGCACGATCAAATTGATGGGCCGGACCGGCTTCCAGTCCGCGGCGCGCGCCGGCGAAGCCATAAAGCCGCAGCCGACGGCCACCGCAAGAACCGCAATCCGAATGCCCTGATATCCCACGCGCCGTCCTCCGTCATGTCAGCTTGTTTGAAGGAATTGTATTAGCAACCGCTAGCCCACGCAAACGCCGGACGGCTTGCAGGAAGCCTTAGAACGCATGAAGGCTTGCGTGCGGGAAGGCTTGCGCAAAAGCGCGTTTTTATTGCAGTTTGAGCCCCGTTGCCGCCTCGAGCTCGGCGATGGCCTGCGCCGCATTTGCCACCTTGATCGTGGTCATGCCCATCTCGCGCGCCGGCTTCAAGTTCACGCCGAGATCGTCGAGATAGACGCACGCCTTAGGATCAACGTTGAGCGTTTCCACCATCATCCGGTAGATGCGCGGATCGGGTTTGCGCAAGCCGATCTTGGCGGATTCGATGACGTGGTCGAACAGCGCCATCACTTCCGCGATATAGAGCATGCGTCCGCTGGCGCTTCCGATCGCGTTCGCAGGAAGGTTATTGGTGATGCAGCCGGTCTTGAATTTTGCTTTCACGCGCTTGAGCGCTGTGACCATTTCGGGCCGCAAATCACCGAACAGCAGCGGCAGCACATCCTTGCCCCGGACTTCGGCGCCGAGCGCCCGCGATTCCATCGCGAATAGCCGGTCGAACGCCTCGGCATCGACCTCGGCGCGCTCGAACTTCGCCCAGGCATTTTCCAGATGATTGGCAGTGTTGGTGCGGCGGATAATATCGGCCGGCAATCCGCGTTCGGCTTCAAAGCGTGCAAACGCCTCGAACGGCGATGACGTCAATACCCCGCCGAAATCCCAGATCACCGCCTCGATCATTCAGTCCCCGCCGGTTTGCGAATGCCACTTCGAAAGACGGCTAGCATGGCGGCTCGTTGTAAGCCAGTCCGTGCTGCCGCTTGGCGTGCGCTGCGCCAACGGCTATGGGTTGCCGCCATGAGGATATTGTCGTGCATGGCCATCGCGGCCTCGCTGCTGCTCGCCGTACCCGCTCACGCCATCGTCGGTGGGGCTGCGCCCTCGACCGATGGCATCGGCCGCAGCATCGTCACCATTGTCGGCTCGCGCGGCAATTTCTGCTCCGGTGCCCTGATCGCGCCGACGCTGGTATTGACGGTGGCGCATTGCGTGCAACCCGGCGCCGAATACAAGATCGTGGAATATGGCGCCGACCGGCAGCCGCAACTGCAGGACGTGACAAAAGTCGCAACCCATCCGCAATTCGTCATGCAGGCGATGCCGGCGCATCGCGCCACCGCCGACGTGGCGTTGTTGCAGCTCAAATCGCCGGCCAGGGAAACAAGCGCCACGCTCGGCGCGCCGCAGCTTCCGATTTCTCCCGGCGCCAAATTCACCATCGCCGGCATCGGCGTGACCGTGCGCGGCGACGGCAAAAGCGGCGGCACGGTCCGCGCCGCCGCCCTGATGACGACCGGCAAACCGGGCACGTTGCAAATCCGCCTGATCGATCCGATCGGGCAAGGCGCCCGGGCTGGGCTTGGTGCATGCACCGGCGATTCCGGCGGGCCGGTCTTCGAGGACCAGCCTTCCGGTCCCGTCATCATCGGCGTCATCAGCTGGTCGACCGGGCCGAACGGCAGCGCCGGCTGCGGAGGGTTGACCGGAGTCACGCCGCTGACGCTTTACCGGGACTGGATTTTGCAGACCGCGCGACAATGGGGATCGGCTCTGTAATTTGGCAGGGTTGACCTTTGCCCGCGGCGCAGGTGAATAGAGTTGCCTTCAGAAAATCCTCTTGAGCCGAACGAAAAACAAATGAACGTGACCGCTCCCCTCCGCACCATGTCCGCCGCACAAGCCGTCGAGCATTTCGACGTCCTCATCGTCGGCGCAGGCATCTCCGGTGTCGGCAGCGCCTATCATCTGACCAAGCAACTCCCCGGCACGACATTCGTCGTGCTCGAAGAGCAGGAGACGTTTGGCGGCACCTGGTGGACCCACAAATATCCGGGCATCCGCTCCGACAGCGACCTTCACACCTTCGGCTACAGCTTCAAGCCCTGGACCGGACCGCCGATCGCGACCGCGGCGGAGATCCGCGCCTATATGGGCGAAGTCATCGCCGAAAACGGGCTCGAACAACACATCCGCTACAGGCACCGGATTTCCGCGGCGAGCTGGTCGAGCGAGACGAATCTATGGACCATCGAAGCCACCGACCTCGACACCGGCGAAGCCAAGACCTTCACCGCGAATTTCCTCTGGATGTGCCAGGGCTACTATCGGCATTCGGAAGGCTTTACCCCGGAGTGGCAGGGGATGGAGGCGTTCAGGGGCCGTCTCGTTCATCCGCAGCGCTGGCCCGATGATCTCGACACCGAGGGCAAAAAGGTGGTCGTGATCGGATCGGGCGCGACCGCCGCGACGCTGATCCCGGCGATCGCGGATGAGTGCGGGCACGTCACGATGCTCCAGCGTTCGCCGACCTACTTTCGGACCGGCCGCAACGCGATCGAGCTTGCCGAGACGCTGCGGCAATTGCAGGTCAAGGAGGAATGGATCCACGAGATCGTGCGGCGAAAGATCCTGTTCGAACAGGACGCATTCACCCGCCGCTCCTTTACCGAGCCGGAAGTAGTCAAGCAGGAATTGCTCGGCGGCATCAGCGCCGTGCTCGGCTCCGATTACGATATCGCCACGCATTTCACGCCGCGCTATCGGCCCTGGCGCCAGCGCATCGCCTTCGTGCCCGACGCCGATCTGTTCCAGGCGATCAAGCACGGCAAGGCTTCCGTCGTCACCGACGAGATCGAGCGGTTCACCGAAAACGGCATCTTGCTGAAATCCGGCAAGACGCTCGACGCCGACATCATCGTCACCGCGACCGGCTTCAACCTCAATGTGCTCGGCGATATCGCGTTTGCCATCGACGGCGCGCCGCTCGATTTTGCCGATACCGTCACCTATCGCGGCATGATGTTTACGGGCATCCCGAACATGGCCTGGGTGTTCGGATATTTCCGCGCCAGCTGGACGCTGCGCACCGATCTGGTGGCGGATTTCGTCTGCCGGCTGCTCACGCACATGAAGGCGACCGGCGCGAAGAAGGTCGTGACGGCGCTGCGGCCGGAAGATCACAACATGCCGCTATTGTCCTGGATCGATCCGGAGAATTTCAATCCGAACTATCTGATGCGCGACATGCATCTGTTGCCCAAGCGCGGCGACAAGCCGGAATGGCAGCACAGCCAGGATTACTGGGCGGAGAAGGATCAGTTTCCCGCGATCGATCTTGAGGACAAGGCGTTCGTCTACGCTTGAGTTTTCTAGTCTAGGTCCGTGCCCGTCAATGCCGCTTCGGCAGCGGCTTTCGCGGTGGCGCAGGCGCGATCGCTTCGCCGGCGGCGCCGAATTTTCCGGACATGCGGCTGGCGGCCTGGCTGACGTCGATCAGCGTGCGCCGGCCTTCCTCCATCAATGTCGCCGAACGCTTGTTGAAGCTCTCGGCAAGCTCGTGAATCGACTGCACCTTCTGAAGCAGGTCGTCGACCTGGCCATTGGCAATGCCGGGCATCACGTCGTCGATCTTGTTAAAGACATTGTCGATGCCGGCGAAGGCATCATCGGCCTTTGCCAGGATGCTGTCGATCGCGTCGGCCTTGCTCTTCAACGACGCGGTATAGGTCTCGAACGAGAGCAGCCCGTCCCTGATCGTGGTGGCGTTGTTGACGAGAAGCCGGTCGACACTGTGCAGGGCGTCGCGTATCGACTCGACGTCGCGAAGGTCGGCAGTCAGGATCGGAACACCGTCTTCGTCGAGCGGCACCGGCGCTGCGGCGGCGGCTCCGCCGACCAGCGAGATCGCGGCAATCCCGGTCAGCCCCTGGAATTCGATGCCGACGACGGTGTCTTTCCGGATCGGCGCGCTGTTATCCAGCATCACCTCGGCGACGATCTTGCGCGGGTTTTCCAGCTTGATCGATCTGATCACGCCGGCCTGGATGCCGTCGAAATTGACCGCGCCGCCGCGGCGCAATCCGCTCGCGGAACCGCCGTCGAACACGATGCGGAGCGGGCTTTGCTGCCGCACGCTGCGGATTTTCTGGACGCCGAGAAAGCCGACGAACGCCGCGGCGATCACCGCGAGCGTCGTGGTTCCGATCATCAGGTTGCTCGCCTTCGTCTTCATCCCGGTATCCGGCTGCGAGGTGCGGGGTCGGGCAGGTTAGCGCATCTCACCATCGCCTGATTGTACGGGCAAAGCAGCAGGAACGAAAGATCGATGCTGCGCCCCGGCGGCGATCCGCGCGGCTGTCTTATCAGAGGAAATGGCGTCGAGCGCCACCAGATCGAGCACGCGGGGGTGGCAGGGCAGATCGAGCAGCGACTGTGCGAACGCGCCGGCCGCAATCTCGGCAAGGGCGGCGATCCCGGTCCGCCAATGCCAGCCGCCAATTCGAAACAGCGTCGGCCGGTAGTGTTGCGCGATCGGCGCGTCCGATCGGATCGTCTCAGCGTGATGAAACAACTCGTGCGCGATGAAAACCTGTTGCGGCGTGGCATGTCCGAGCAAGCGCGCGGCCAGGCCGCCTGCAAGGGCGCGATCAAGAAGCGCAAGCCCGCTTTTGTAAAGCACGATGCGGGCCGGCCGCTGCCGATATTCGGCAAATCGCCAGATCGAGCCGACCAGCGGATCGTCATCGGTTACCTCGACCGGTACCCCAAGTTCGTGTGCGATCCGATGCGGGGCGAAATCGGGGAAACGCTCGTGCAGAGCTTTGGCGGTGGCCGCGCCGTCGGCGAGCGCGCCGCGAACGGCGGCGAATTTTGCGGCGAGGTCGAGGCGCCGCGCGTGAGGATCGGCCTCCAGCATGGCGAAGGCGAGACGCTCGGCCGGCGCCGCCCCGAGCTCGGCCAGCCATGACGGGTCTGTCGCCGTGAGCACCACGCTAAAATCCTCGTGACGACGGAATGCTGATCAGTCCGACCGCGTCGCTCTCGGCTAGTCCATCGAACTCGCCGCGGACAACGGCCAACGCCTGGTCGATCGAGTTGACGCCGGACAGGTCGATGATCTGGCTGCCGACGATCACGAACACGTCGGGCGTGATGACGCTGTCGCCGTTGTAGATCGTGGTGTCTTCCCACAGCCGGCGAAGGTCGTTGAGGCCGGTACGTGCCGAGGCCGAGCGCACAACGCTATGGCTGCGCTGGACACGGATGACGCCGTCAAGATCGATCGCCCGAACCGGACTGCGGCGCTTGGTGAAGATGCGCCAGGACCGCTCCTCGACCTCGCCCTGGAACACGCGCATCCGCGGTGTATTGGCGGCGAGCGTGACCCGCTCCAGGCTGACGCCCATCGCTTTCGCCGCGATTTCCCGCGCCTCGCTTTCGCCGACCTCGTCGCTGCGTTCGCGGGCGCGCATCTCGGAGGCGCCCATCGCCGTTGCGCGGACCCGGTGGGTGTGTTGATCGACCTCGATCGTCACCTCGACATTTTCGGGCGCGGCGCCAAGCCTGATCACGGCCTCGAAGGCCTCGCGGCGGATCCGCTTCAGGTCCTCGGGCTTCGGGTTTGGGATCACCCGCTCCACCACATCGCGCACCAGCGCCAGCGCGACGCCGATCGAGGAAATCACCTCGGCATCGGCGGAGATCACATGGTGAAGGCCGGTGCGGTGTGAGGCGTGGGGAATAAGCGCGGCTGCGCCGCCGCCTTCGCCGACCAGGACGGCCTGATCGCGATCGAGCTTGTACTCACTGATGAGATCGTCGACCACGGGGATGACCTTGTCGGTGGCGATATCGAGAATGCTTCGCGCGGTGTCCTCGATGGATTTGCCGATCAGATCGGCAAG
>Ga0210409_10005309_pt1 | contig 13560 bp, 11 predicted proteins | sample IncBWH17MmetaG_FD_161649 | JGI IMG/M metagenome (GOLD analysis project Ga0210409, IMG submission 161649) | Forest soil microbial communities from Barre Woods Harvard Forest LTER site, Petersham, Massachusetts, United States - Inc-BW-H-17-M | ecosystem: Environmental > Terrestrial > Soil >... | reverse complement strand
CCTGCCGTGGACTCGAATCAGATCGATGCTCGTCCACTTCAGGTGGCGTCGCCAAATCGTATTCTTAGCGGAAGGCGAAGACACGGCCATTCCGAGTCAGACAACAATTCACATCAGTGGATGTTCCGAGCGCCCCCGGCGCTTGCTACCGGCCCGGGGCGGATGCCAAGCTTGACCCCTACTGCGGCGGTAGGGCGCCCCAGGCATGAGGCGGACAATGACCGACACGCGGGAGAGAGGAAAAGTCGACTTCCAGGATGTAGCCAAGCTTGCGACTCAACCGCAGTCATCGACCGGCTCCGAAGAGGAGAAGAAAGAGAATTCAGGCATTGTTCACCTGTCAGCCCTAGCAGCGGGTGAGCCGCCCGCGACTGGGTCTGGACAGGGAGAGAGGCCAAGCCAAGAGGTAGGCTCCCCGGGGGTAGCGCTTGCGACGGACCCTCCGGCCATCGCAGCCCCACTGGACCACCGATCGCCGACTCGACCGGATCCTCTCCCCCGAACGGTCAGCAGGTCCCGATGGACTGCTTGGATTGCATTGGCTGCCGGCGTAGCCCTCGGCGCGCTCTTGGCGGGCACGCTCTTCACGATTCGAACGCAGAGGGCGGCGCAGGCAAACCGCACCATGGCGGCCTTGTCACAGCCCCAAAGCCTTTCGGCCGTCCCCGCCACCCCTTCCAATCATGGGCCTCCGGTCTCCGCAGCCGAGTCGACGGCAAAGGACCGCCCTGTCGATTCGCCCGTACTCGCGTCCGCACCCGTATCTGGACCACCCCGTCCGAGCGCCTCTGGCGGCCCACGTCTGTCAGTGAGCGCCGCTCCCACGATGACGGCTCTGCCAACTACGAGCAACACCGCACCGACAACGACTGCGGCGAGTCCTGTCTCACCCGCTGCCACCGCATCGGTCGCGCATCTTGGGACGGACGACGTCCTGGAGACCTTGATGAAGCGGTCGGTCGGAGACCATGCGGCCGTACCAGGGGCACGGCCCGCGGCAGCGGCAGGACCAGCGGAAACCGCACCGGCCACGGAGGGCCTACCCGCCAAGCCTTCCATGGGTGCTGTGCAAGGCGCCTTGGGAACCGTAATGCCCGCCACGCGCTATTGCCTTGGGCCGGATGACCCCGTCTCTCGCGCCACGATCACGTTCAAGTCGGATGGCAGTGTGCAAACCATCGCCGTGGCGGGCGACGCAGCAGGCCACCCCGCGGAGGGGTGCATCCGGTCCCGACTGATGGACGCGCGGGTCCCGCCATTCGCGAGCCCCACCTTCACATGGACCGTGACGGTGCGCCCGGCCAACTAGCATGGAACGTCCCGGTTGGAACCGAAGTGGACGGAGTCCAGCTTTGCTGGACGGAGTCCACGGAGGACTACGGAGCGATGCGCGGTGAATGCGACCGTCGGCTACTGCGATGATCGGGGGCGGACGACGGTCTGCTGATCTTCGCCGCCATCGGGCGACATGAGCCGACGCATCAGGCGCGTCGGCGCGGCGTCGTCTGCCGGCGTGGGCCGCACCCGTCCCCGCCAAACGCCTGTCGGACGCACATCCGACGCCGACAACTCCACTGACGCCCTCAACCCTCTGGCGTCGCGGAGAGACTGCAGCCTCCGCCGGAACTCCTCAGCACTGCAATAACGATCATCACGGCGCGGGGCCATCGCTTTTGCGAGTATCTCCTCGAGCGCGCGGGGGAGAGCAGGACGCAGGTCTCGGGCGGGCCGAGGATTGCCGCGCAGCACCTCGCGAAGTAGCGCATGATTGTCATCGGCAATGAAAGGCCGGCGACCGGTGAGCGCTTGATACAGGATCACGCCGCATGCGTAGAGGTCGACGCGAGCGTCGAGATCCCGGTCACCGCGCGCCTGCTCGGGGGACATGCAATACGGGGTCCCCAGCACCATGCCTTTGCGCGTGAGATCGACGTCATCTTGTTCACCATCGCGACGCGCTCCGATCTTCTTGGACACACCGAAATCGAGTAACTTCGCGACACGCGACCAGCCCGCGGGCTGGGTCAGAAATACGTTTTCTGGTTTGATGTCGCGATGGACGATTCCTTTCTGGTGCGCGGCGCTCAGCGCGCAGAGCAATTGGATGAGAATGTCAATCAGCTCGTAAAGCGGCAATCGTCCGACCGCAGCGATGCGATGTGCAAGCGTTTGCCCGACTAGCATCTCCATGACGAGAAAGGGGCTACCGTCCTCCAGTGCATCGAGATCGAAGACTTGGCAAACGTTCGGATGCGCGATGGCCGCCGCCGCGCGTGCCTCGCGCCGGAAGCGCTGCACCGCTTCTTTCTTTTTTCCGAGGTGCGCGTGAAGCACCTTAATGGCGACAGGCCGACCGATCGTCACGTGTTCGGCTTCGAACACCGCCCCGACGCCGCCCGCGCCCAGCAGGCGACGTAGCACGTATTTGCCGGCGACAACCGCACCGAGGAGTTCTTGCCGCGGCGGCGACCTGGTATGAGCTCGCTCGGCTACGATGGCGCAGCCCGCCGCCGCGGTTGAAAGCGCCCGCGGTCGAATTCGGCATGCGCTCTTACCGGTTTCCGGGCATAGCCTTTGGAGAGCGTCGTGTGGCACGCCGCATCGGTCGCAGCGAACAAAGCGTTGGCTCATGGTCGGCGTACGTACAAGCAACACGCGGACCAGCGACCTCGAGGCCGTCGCCTTGAAATCTAGGCCTGCACGCCGCGAGGTGAGTTGGCCCGGGACAGTCCACAACTGTCCAGGGACAGGTTCTTAGTCGCTGTTTGCGGCGTTGACAGCCAGGCACGCCTCCTGCTCGCCGCCATAGACGGAGCATGCGCATCGTGGCTGACCGTCGTGCGGACCCCGTGCTGGTCATCGCCCTCGCGCTTGTTGCAGGCGCCCTCTTGTTTGTTGCGCCCTGGGAACTGCTTATCGCTGCGGCCGCAATCATCGCGCTGGCACATCGCACGCCCTACAAGACCTGGCTGCTCTCGGTCTTTGTAGCGTGCGGGATCCTTGTCGGCGGCGTTCGAGCGAAGTGCGCCGTCGCGCAATACGAGGCTCGGCGCGAGCGGGCCGATGTCGCGCTTGCGACCTCCGCCCGATGCAGCGCGCATGCGCGAGTGTCGTCCTCACCCGTTCGCGCGCGCGGCACGTTGAGGTGGGACGCGGAGCTCAGTAAAGTCGCATGCCCTGAGCCGCAACCGGCCTGGAATGGGCGCGCGACCCTCTATGGTGGACCTGACATTCTGGCGCGTGGTGACGAACTCGATGTCGTCGTGACCCTGGCGGCGCCCGAACGTTTCTGGAACGGCGCGAGCGGCGACCCTCGACCGGCAGAAGCGCGTCGCGGCGTCCTTCGATCCGGCGGGGCCATTGACGCGCGCATTACGCGGCTGCAAAAGGGGCCTCTTGCCTTGATCGATCGACTGCGCGCGCAGGTGCGAAGCCGAATCGAGGCAACATTCCCTTCCGACCTAGCGCCGATGGCCAGGGCACTCGTATTGGGGGAGAGCGACCTGACCACCGCCGACGACCAGGCGTTCCGTGCAAGCGGGCTCGCGCATTTGCTTGCGGTCTCGGGGATGCATTTGGTCCTCGTGTTGGCAATTACGGTGCGCACTCTGGAAGGAGGGCTCCTGCGCATCGAGAGCGTGGCGGCCCGCGTAGAGGTGGGCCGAATCGCCGCAAGCGTCGGACTTCCCGTTACGTGGGCTTACGCGGCCTTTGCCGGTGGCGGCGGCGCCACGGTCCGAGCTGCATGGATGACGACAGCAACTCTACTTGCCCGTGCGCTGGGACGAAGGGCCGATACCGCCCGCGCGTTCGGCCTGTCTTTGGGCGCGATGGCTCTGGCCGACTCGCTCGTCGTATTCGATTTGTCGTTCCTGTTGTCGGCGGGAGCGACGGCCGGGTTGCTCGCTTTCTCCCGGCCGCTGACGAGCTGGGTCACGGCCGGCATTCCAAGGGTCGCCGCGCCGGTCGGTGCGGCCGTGGCAACAACCATCGCCGCGTCCGTTCCTTGCCTTCCGATACTCGCACGGTTCGCGCCAACGTTGCCCATAGGCGGGGTGATTGCCAATCTCCTCGCAGTTCCGTTGGGAGAGTGCGCTGCATTGCCGCTGTGTCTGGCCCACGCCGCGCTCTCCGGCTGGGCGGCGGCCGAGCGGGGCTGCGCCCTGGCAGCCTCCGGTGCACTCGTCCTTGTCCGATGCTTGGCGCGCGGCTTCTCGGCGCCGGCCCTCACTGCCGACGTGCCGCAGCCAACTTCTTGGCAACTTGCCGTGCTTGCAGTGATGTGCGCGGCGCTTTTTGTCCGGGCGCACGGGGCGCGCGTCGCCCTGGTGGGCTTGGCGGCACTATCGGTTTTGGAGATCGGCGCGCGGCGTAGTGGAGCGCCTCGCGGAGCGTTGCGGGTCACCTTTCTCGACGTAGGACAGGGAGATGCAACGCTCGTCGACCTGCCCGATGGGGGAGCGATGGTCATCGACGGCGGCGGTCTCGTCGGCAGCCCCATCGATGTTGGAGCCCGGGTGCTGGCCCCAGAGCTGCGGACACGACGGCGAAAAACGCTGGACACTGTCGTGCTCACGCATCCGCATCCCGACCACTTTGGAGGCCTCCTGACAGGGCTGAAGAACGTACGGGTCGGAGCACTCTGGGACACGGGACAGGGCGAGCGTGAGAACGTGGGTGGCGGTTATGCAGATCTCCTTGGCCAATTGCGCGCAGCCGGTACCCAGGTCGTGCGTCCGGAGGGCCTTTGCGGGTCGCGCAATGTAGGCGGAGCGCGGATCGACGTGCTCGCCCCGTGTCCAACGTACTCCTCGGATTTCGGACCCAACAACAATTCCTTCGTCCTTCGCATTGCATATGGATCCCGCGCACTCCTCCTGGCGGGGGACGCAGAAAAGGAAGAGGAGGGGGAGTTGCTTGCCTCGGCGCGCGCGCTACTCCGCGCGGACGTACTGAAGGTGGGGCATCACGGGAGCCGCACATCCTCCACACCGGATTTCTTGGCAGCAGTAGCACCGCGCGAAGCGGTCGTCTCTGTAGGCCGCCGAAATCGCTTCGGTCACCCCGCTCAGTCAACGTTGACCGCGCTCGAGTCAGCGGGCGCGCGCCTGTGGCGCACTGACCGCGACGGTTCGATCGTCGTCACGACGGACGGGCAATCGCTCGACATCCATGCGCTTGCAGAACATTAACGCCCTTCGCACAAGCGAGGGTAAATTGGGTCCACATGACCGAGCGGGTCGTCACGCTGCTCACGGCGGAGCAAATCCAAAGGCGGGTTCGAGAGCTCGGAGCCGCGATAACGCGCGATTACGCGGGACACAACCTGGTCGTCGTTTGCGTCCTCAAAGGCAGCTTCGTGTTTGCCGCGGATTTGACCCGATCCATCGATTTGCCGCTGCGGGTCGACTTCCTCGGCGTCCGCTCGTACGGTGCTGACACAGAATCGAGCGGTGTCGTGCAGATTACACAGGACTTGTCCCGCCCGATCGAGCACGACGATGTGTTGCTGGTCGAGGACATCGTCGACACCGGCCTCACGGTGGCGCACCTCATGAATCTTCTGCGCACCCGGGCGCCTGCGAGCGTCAAGGTCTGCGCGCTGCTCCACAAACCGACGCGCGCTCGTGTGCCGGCGCCGCTCGACTATTTGGGCTTCACGATTGAGGACCAATTCGTCGTCGGCTATGGGCTCGACCGTGCGGAGCGCTACCGAAACCTTCCTTACATCGGTTTCATCCAGCCGGAGTAAGATCTCGCTCTGCCGTGCTGAGCCCCTACGCAGACGAGAACTTTTTTCGCGCGCTGCTCTCCAAAGCCGTCGCCGGGAAAGCCAGCGACGTGCACATCAAGTGCGGCCAGCCCCCAGGGGCGCGCATTCGCGGCGAGATGGTTTACTTTCGAACCGAAAAGGTGCAGCCCGAAGACACTGCCGCCGTCGCCCGTTTCGTCATCACGAACCCGGACATCGTAGCTGGTCTGGATGACCTCAAGGAATACGACACTTCGTATTCAGCCGAGGGCATCGGTCGCTTTCGCGTCAACGTGTATCGACAGCGCGGCAGCCTGGCAGTCGTCATGCGTTTCATCCCCACCGAGATCCCATCCATGGAGTCGCTTGGGCTGCCAATGCCTGTGACCCGCGAGCTCGCCGAGAAGCAGAACGGCCTCGTGCTGGTCGTGGGCGCCGCAGGAAACGGAAAGAGCACGTCCATCGCGAGCATGGTCGCGCATCTCAACGCGACCCGCTCGCTTCACATCGTGACCGTCGAAGACCCAATCGAATTTTTGTATCACGACGCGCTATCGAGCATCAGCCAAAGGGAGGTTGGGCTCGACACGGCGAGCTTCGCCGCGGCGCTCCGCGCTGCGCTTCGTCAGGATCCGGACGTCATCTTCGTGGGAGAGATACGCGACGAGGAAACCGTGGAGATTGCGCTCAAGGCCGGGGAAACAGGGCACCTCGTGCTTGCGACACTGCACACTAGCGACGCCGTGCGCACCGTCAACCGCCTGCTCGCGATGATGCGTGGAGATGCCGCGGAGAACCGCGTTCGGATTGCGAGTTGCCTGCAAGGCATTATTGCGCAGCGACTGCTGCCGCGCTCGGACAGCAGCGGCGTGGTGCTCGCTTCCGAAGTCCTCGTGGCCTCCCAGTCGGTCCGGGAAAGCATTCGGCGGCCCGAGAACAACCCGTCCATCAAGTCGTTGATGGAGAAGGGCACCCATCCTTACGGAATGCAGACCTTCCAGATGTCGGTCGCCCGTTTGTTCGAACAGGGGCTCGTCGATAGTGCGTCGGCAGAAGAGGCGATGGGAACGTAAGAAATCCAAGTCGCATGTCCTGCTGCGCTGAGACTGGCAACAGCCCCTTGACCGTCGTACAGTCCGCGGGCCCCCGCAAACGCACTAGGCTCCGATGAAAGCAGTGATCCTGGCCGGCGGTTATGGAACGCGCCTCGCCGAAGAGACCGAGATGAAGCCCAAGCCGATGGTGCAAATCGGCAGTCACCCTATTCTCTGGCACATTCTCAAGCACTTTTCGCACTTCGGGATTCACGACTTTTACATTGCGCTCGGCTACCTGGGCGACGAGGTCAAACGCTACTTTTTGGACCGGCGGAGGCTCGCCGGAAGCATGACGGTGGACCTGTCCGACGGCTCGATCGAACGGGTCAACCCCGATCGCGAAAATTGGAAGGTTCACCTTGTCGAAACCGGCATCGAGTCGATGACCGGAGGCCGCGTCCTGCGCCTTCGTCCCCACCTTGGCGACGGTACCTTCCTCGTGACATACGGCGACGGCGTCGCCGACGTCAATATCGACCACCTGATCGCTTTTCATCGTCGGCAGGGGCTCATTGCTACCGTGACTGCCGTGCGGCCCCCCGCGCGCTTCGGGGGCCTCGACCTCGACGGCCATCGCGTCGCACGTTTCAGTGAGAAGCCGCAGGCCGGGGGGGGGTGGATCAACGGCGGATTTCTGGTCTGCGAGCCGGCTGTTTTCGACTATCTCAAGGACGATCGCTCCGTCTTCGAGACCGACGTCCTCGAGAGGCTTGCCGAGAGAGGGCAGCTCGCGGCGTATCAGCATGAGGGGTTCTGGCAATGCATGGACACCCTCCGCGACAAACGCCAGCTCGAGACAATGTGGAAGACGGGGCGAGCCCCCTGGAAGCTTTGGGAATGAGCGGCTTTTGGGTCGACCGACCGACGCTGGTGACCGGCGCGACGGGTCTCGTCGGCGCGTGGCTGGTCAAGAGGCTCGTCGAGGCCCGAGCCGACGTGGTCTGCGTCGTTCGCGACTGGGTTCCGCAGTCCGAACTCGTCGGCTCGAGCACACTGAAGCGCGTCAAGGTCGTCCGCGGCGACGTCCGCGATCAGGAGCTCGTCGAGCGTTCGCTCGCCGAATACGAGATCGACACCGTCATTCACCTCGCCGCGCAGACCATCGTCCCGGTGGCCGGCCGCAACCCGATTTCCACGTTCGAGACCAACATCGCCGGCACGTGGACCATGCTTGAGGCCTGCCGGCGCAATGCGAGCGTCAAACAGATTGTCCTGGCATCGTCCGACAAGGCCTACGGGGAGCAAACGAAGCTGCCCTATGACGAGTCGACCCCGCTACAAGGCGTGCATCCCTACGACGTGAGCAAGTCGTGCGCGGACCTCATCGCCCATTCCTTCGCCCGTGTGTACGCAAGTCCGGCCGTGGTCACGCGCTGTGGCAACTTCTACGGCGGCGGGGACCTCAACTTCAGCCGCATCGTTCCCGGGACCATCCGCTCGGTATTGCGCGGGATGAGACCCGTCATCCGCTCGGATGGCCAGTTCGTTCGCGACTATTTCTACGTCGAGGACGGCGCGATCGCCTACATGACCTTGGCGGAGAAGCTTGCGGAGAACCGGGATCTCATCGGTGAGGCCTTCAATTTCTCCAACGAATACGAGATCACCGTCCTGGAGCTCGTGACACAGATTCTCTCGCTCATGCGATCGAGCCTCGTGCCGGACGTCCGCAACGAGGCAGTGCACGAAATACGACGGCAGGTGCTCAGCGCCAAGAAGGCCCGGAGCATGCTCGGTTGGACGCCGCGGTTCGATCTTCAGGAAGGACTCAAGAGGACCATCGATTGGTATCGCGCGCACTTTCGGGAGTCCGAGTGAATCCCTCCGGGATGAGCGTCACGACGTGTAGAGCGTGCGCGCACGGGCCGCTTTCGCCCGTGCTCAGCCTGGGCAGCACGCCGCTCGCCAACCGGCTGCCGAACGAAAGCGAACCGGCAGATGACGAGCCGCGATATCCGCTCGACCTGGGCTATTGCCCGAGCTGCTCGCTCCTGCAGATCATGCACACCGTTCCACCGGCGGAACTCTTCAGCGACTATGTATATTTTTCGTCTTTCTCGGATTCGATGCTCGCGCACGCGCGTGCTCTCGCGTCGCGCGTCCAGTCCGAGCGCCGACTGGGTGCCGGCGACCTGGTCATCGAGGTGGCGAGCAACGACGGATATCTCTTGCAGTACTACAAGGAGCTCGGGGTGAACGTGCTCGGCATCGAGCCTGCTCTGAACATCGCGCGAGCGGCGCGCGAGCGCGGGATTCCGACGATTGCCGAGTTCTTCGGAAGGGAACTCGCCGAGCGCCTCGCGTCGGAGGGAAAACGCGCCTCCGTCGTCCATGCCAACAACGTGATGGCCCACGTGCCTGATATCAATGCGTTCGCAGCTGGGCTGGAGCTCATTCTCGCCGACGACGGAATCGCGCTCATCGAAGTCCCTTATGTCCGGGAGATGATCGAACGCTGCGAATTCGACACGATTTATCACGAGCATGTGTTCTACTTCTCACTCACGGCACTCCGCGCGCTTTTCGCGCGTCACGAGTTAAGCGTGGTCGACGTAGAACGGATCCCGCTTCACGGGGGATCCTTATTGCTCCGCGTTGCGCGGGGCACGCAGGCCGTCGCGACACCTCGGGTGCGCGCCATGCTCGAAGAGGAAGAGCGCCTCGGCATGAGGTCGTATGCTTATTATGAGGGGTTCTCGAGACGGGTTCAGGCCTTGCGCGAGGAACTGCGCCGCGTGCTCCTCGGTTTCAAAGCCCGAGGCGCGCGCCTGGCCGCCTACGGTGCTGCAGCCAAAGGGAGCACGCTGCTCAACTATGCGGGCATCGGACGCGAGACGCTCGACTTCGTCGTCGACCGAAGCCCGCACAAGCAGGGCCGCTTCATGCCGGGCGTGCGCGTGCCGATCCGCGCTCCGTCGGCGCTCGTCGAGGAGAAACCGGACTACGTTCTACTTCTGACGTGGAACTTCAAGGACGAGATCCTCGCGCAGCAAGACGCGTATCGCCGAGCCGGCGGCAAATTCATCATCCCCGTCCCATCCGTCTCCGTCGTATAGCCATGCGTCTCTCTCGCCTCACCATCGAGGGCGTCTGGCTCGTGGAGCCCGAACTGCATGCCGATGAGCGCGGGTTTTTCGCTCGAACCTGGTGCGCGCGCGAGGCGGCCGAAGCCGGCATCTCCGCGTCGTTCGTCCAGGCGAGCGTCTCGTTCAATGAGGTCGGCGGGACGCTGCGCGGGATGCATTATCAGGCCGCCCCGCACGAAGAGGCGAAGCTTGTTCGATGCACCGCGGGCTCGATTTACGATGTCGTTGCGGACTTGCGGCCGACGTCGCCGACGTATCTCAAATGGCATGGCGAGGAGCTTTCCGCCGCAAACCGTCGCGCGCTCTATATTCCTGAGGGTTGCGCGCACGGTTTCATCACGATGGAGGACGGAAGCGAAGTTCTTTACGACATCTCATCGTTCTACGAGCCTGACTCGGCGCGCGGAGTTCGCTGGAACGATCCGACCCTCGCGATTCGCTGGCCACGCCAGCCAGCGCGCATTTCGACCAGGGACGCCGCATATCCACTGCTTCGCGACGGGACGCCGTGAGACTCTGGGTCACCGGCGCGCGCGGATTCATCGGGCGTCACCTGGTGGCTCAGGCGGCGCTCGCAGGCCACGAGGTGTGGGCTATCGACCGCGACGACCGAGATGGCGAGCCAATGCCCCAGGGCATTCGGCTGCTTCCCCTCGACGTGGGCGATGCTGCCCGCGTTGAAACCTGCGTCCAAGAGTCGAGCCCCGAAGCGATCGTCCATTTGGCTTGGTACGCAAGCCCTCAGGATTATTTGACGTCGCCCCACAACGTCGAATCCCTTGCCGCAACGCTCACCCTTGCAAGGACGGCCCTCCTCTTCGGATGCCCTAAGATGCTCGCGGTCGGCACGTGTCTCGAATACGCGGAGCGTTCCACTCGACGCATCGAAAGCGACCCGCTCGATCCGAAGAGCCTGTATGCCCGTTGTAAGCGCGCAGCGCACCTCGTGCTGGAGGAGTTCTTCGAGCGCGCCGGCGCGAGCTTGACTTGGGCGCGACTATTTCACATGCACGGACCCGGCGAGCACCCGGCGCGGTTGATTCCGTCCCTCGCGAAGGCGCTTCGCGAGGGACGCCCGTTCGCGCTTTCCGCGGGCGAGCAGCTGCGCGACCACCTCGATGTGCGCGACGTGGCTTCGGCGCTGCTCCACCTTCTGGGATGCGCGGTAAAAGGTCCTGTCAACGTTTGCTCGGGGCAGCCTGTGACTCTCCGAGCCGTCGTTGAAGCCGTGGCCCACGAGTGCGGGCGACCCGAGCTCCTGCGATTGGGCGAACGCCCCTACGCGGAAAACGAAATCATGAACCTGACCGGCGATCCGGGTCGCCTGATGCAAACCGGGTGGCGGCCGGCTCACACAGACCTTGCTCGCAGCCTTCACGATGAACTGTCGATGTAACCCGGCGAGCTGCAAATGCTGACCTTCGTGGTGCCAACCTTCAACGAGCCTGAAAGCATCCTGACCGCGTCGCTCCGCGCGATCATCGATGCACGGCGACCGGCCACCCCCTTCGAGATCTTCGTTGTCGACGACAGCACTCCCGATCGCGAGGGACAAGTCAAAGCCGCGGTCGCCCACATCGCCGCGCAGCTCGGGACCGATGGGTCGATCCAACTCCTCCGCGGTCCGGGGCGCGGCAAGGGAGCAGCTGTCCGCCAGGGCGCGCTTGTCTCACGGGGGGACATCGTGTTTCTCGTCGACGCGGACATTCCGGTGCCGCTTCACCACATAGCGCAATTCGCTGCTCTTCTGGCGGACGGCGCGGACATCGTCATCGCCGAACGGCCGCTGTCACGGCATACCGATCCCGTTCGCCGCATGATGTCGCGAGGACTCCTCTTGATCCAAACAAGCATCGTCTTTCACAGCCTCAGGTTCAAAGACACCCAATGCGGCTTCAAGGCGTTTCGGGGAGACGTTCTTCGCACGCTTGCAGCGCACCAGGTGGTGGAGAGGGGAATGTATGACTTGGAATACCTTTATATGGCCGCCCAAGCGGGACTCGTCGTCGTCCGCATTCCCGTCGCCGCGAATCCGGAGATCCGACAATCGAGGATTAACGTTTTGCGGTGCCTGCCCCGGGATCCATACGATGTGCTACGCGTCAAGGCGCGTGGAGTCGCGCGACGCTTGCGCGGTATTCGAATCGCCGTCGAGCGCGAACCGTTGCGGAACGACGCTGCGGACGCCCAGAATCCCCCCAAGTCCGCTCGCATCCGCACGTCCGTCAAGCCTGCACGACGGCTCTGAGAGCGGACTCGGCGCCGGATGAGGCGTCAGGAACATAGAGCTGGACGCAGGCTCGCTCTTTGGGTACCCGCTCTGCTGAGCGCAACCAATGGCTTGAGCCGGCGCGCTCGGAGTATCGTTGGTTGAGCCGGCGCGGGATCGCCCATGAAGGCACGGACGAAAGGCACTTCACCGCCGGCGCGCGCAGCGCGCGCGAGCCGCTGGATTCTCGCTGCCGGCGTGGCGGGGGCTGCGCTCGCAATCGGCACAATCCACACGATCACCGTGTGCGCAGTCACGATTGTGCTGTCCGTTTCTGCCACTCTCGCATGGTGGGGGGCTGAACCAATCAAGGTCCGCCCCGGAGCCACACTGCTACTTTTTACCGGCATTGGACTCTGCGTTTACACGCTTCTCCAATGCGTGCCGATGCCGATTCGATGGCTCGCCGCGATCGCCCCTCACAACGCGGATGTTTGGTCCCGTGCCCTCGCACCGCTCCATGATCACGGCCCTGCGTGGGCACCGATCACACTCGATCCGGTTGCCACGCGCATCGAGTTGCTGAAGGGGGTCGCCTACCTGCTTGCATTCGTGACTGCTCTTCGCATCGCGCATCGGCGCGAAGGGGTGGGGTTTCTCAGCGCGGTGATAGTCGGAACCGGAGTGGTGCTGGGTGCGGCCGCGCTCCTGCATCCCGCATTCGGCGCGCACAAGGTGTTTGGGATTTACGAGCCCACGGTGCGGGTCGACGAATCCCACCTCGCACCGATGCTCAACCCGAACAACCTGGCTGGATATCTCAACATCGCGTTCTGCCTTACGTTTGCAGCTTCGCTATCGCCGGAACCTCGGGTGCCGCGAATCATTGCACTCGCATTGGCGCTGCTGCTTGGCGCCACCCAGGTGTGGGTCGCCTCCCGCGGGGGAGTTGTTGCGATGGTCCTGGGAGCGATGATCCTCGTTGTGCTTGGCCTCCACGAGCGAGTCAAGCGGCCGGATTCACGGGCGTGGCTGACCGCTGCCGGCGCGACGGCCACGTTGATCAGCGTTGTCCTCATCGTGCTCGGGAGCTCGAACAGGGTGCAGTACGAGCTCTCCGACACCACCCTCGGCAAGCTTGCGCTGCCCCTCGACACGCTGAAAATGCTGCCGGCGTACGGAATCCTCGGCGGTGGGCGCGGCGCATTCGAGAGCATCTATCCACAGTTTCGCCATCTGGTACCCACCGGGGCCGGCTTCCTCACGTTCACGAATCCAGAGAATCTGTTGGCTCAGTGGACGACAGAATGGGGTCTTCCGGTGGGGCTTGGTGGACTTGCGCTCATCGTCTTTGCGCTGCGTCCGACAGCCGCGGTCGCTCGCTCGAGGTTGGCTTCCGGAGCGTGGGCCGCGCTT
>Ga0210409_10005308_pt1 | contig 13561 bp, 9 predicted proteins | sample IncBWH17MmetaG_FD_161649 | JGI IMG/M metagenome (GOLD analysis project Ga0210409, IMG submission 161649) | Forest soil microbial communities from Barre Woods Harvard Forest LTER site, Petersham, Massachusetts, United States - Inc-BW-H-17-M | ecosystem: Environmental > Terrestrial > Soil >... | reverse complement strand
CGGCCTCCTGCCCGCTGCAGCCGGTGGCAGCGGCGGCGGCGCTGCAGCCCTTGCTGCAGGCGCAGCCGGAGCTCGCGTCTCCGCCAGCTCGGGCGCTGCCGTGCGGGTAGTGACGCCCAATGGCGCCGAGGATGGCAGGTCCGGTGGCGGGCGGGGCAGCTCCTCGAGCTGTCTCGTGAGATTCTCCTCCAGGTGTCTGGTGAGATTGGAGGTGTCCTCGGACGGCTCCTCGTCCTGGAAGTCGAAGGTCAGCGTGTCGTTGAGCGCTGCTTCGAGATCATCGATCACCTCGCGCATCGAGCCGGGCCGTTCCCTCGCGTCCTTCGCGAGCATGCGCGCGATCAGCGCATCGAGCTGCGGCGGGATCTGCTCCGCCGGAACGAGTGGTGGCACCGGCTCCTGCTGCACCCGCCGGGCATCGAAATGAGGATAGTGGGGCGGCCGGCGCGACAGCAGCTCGTAGGCGAGCGCCCCCAGGCCGTATATATCGTCCGCGGGCGACGGAGGCTCTCCGCGCAACTGCTCCGGGCTCGCTGTGAAAGGCGAAAGCCCACGGATCATGGAGTCGGTGCCCGGGTCCAGCGCCAGCCCCGAAACGCCGAAGTCGGCGAGCTTCACGCATCCGCGCGCGTCGAACAGCACGTTACCCGGCTTGAGGTCGCGATGGATGACGCCACGTTCGTGCGCGTGCTCGAGGGCCTGCGCGACCTCGACGAGAACCGGGATGATCGCCAGATAGCTGGCACCGCGCAGGCGGCGCAGGTCTCCGCCGGTCGCCAGCTCCATCGGCAGCAAGAAGGCTCCGTTCTCGCGCTCCGGCTCGTAGACCTTGAGAATGAAGGGATGATCCAGGCGGCTGGCACTTTCGTATTCGTGCCTCAGCGCGTCCCATGCCGCCGCGGCGCGCCCTCCCGGCGGACGCAGGATCTTCAGTGCGATGTCCTCACCCCGCCGTGGATCGAAGGCGCGCCAGACTTCCCCCTGGCCGCCCACGCCCAGTCTTTCCTGCAGGACGTAGCGCGCCTTGATCAGCGGGGCCGGATTCACCGTTGCCGTATCGTTCATGACCCCAGACCCGTGCCGCGTGGGTGTTCAACGGCAGGTAATTTTCCAGCGCACAACCGTTCCAGTAGCCGTCTCCGTAACCCCCAGGGCCGAAACGTGATTGTAATTGAGAGGCCCCTGAACGCGCGCTGATACAACGCATGGAGCTACGCTACAGTCCGAGGTTCAGCTGAGCCCCGGCGGGCCCGGGGGGACGAAACAGGGCGGTATTGAGGGGCTTGCGAGGCTCGGAGTTCAGTTTCAGACGACGGCAGGCGAGCCGGAAGCGGTTGCCCAGCAACTGCGCATACGGGCCGGTGCCACGCATGCGGGTGCCAAAGCTCGAATCGTAGTCGCGGCCACCCCGCATATCGCGGATCAGCGCCATAACGTGGGCGGCACGGTCGGGGTAGTGCTCGGCCAGCCATTCGCGGAAGAGGTCCTTGATCTCGTAAGGCAGGCGCAGCAGCACGTAGCCGGCCCAGCGCGCTCCCGCGCCGGCCGCCGCCTCGAGGATCGCTTCGAGCTCGTGGTCGTTCAGTGCGGGGATCATCGGTGCAGCCATCACGCTGGTCGGAACTCCCGCAGCGCTCAGTGCAGCGAGTGTACGCAGCCGCGCCTGCGGGGAGGCAGCGCGCGGCTCCATGACGCGCTTGAGGTCCGCATCGAGCGTCGTGACGCTGACCGCCACCCCGGCGAGGCCATCGCGCGCCAGATCACTGAGCAGGTCCAAATCGCGCAGCACGAGAGCGTGCTTGGTGATGACGGAGACAGGATGGCGTGTGCGCGCGAGCACCTCGAGAATCGTGCGGGTGACGCGCATGCGCTTTTCGACTGGCTGGTACGGGTCGGTGTTGGCGCCGAGCGTGATGGATTTGCATACGTAGCCCGGTCGTGCGAGTTGCTCTTCCAACGCCTTCGCGGCATCGGCTTTGTAGAAGAGCCGGGTCTCGAAGTCCAGGCCGGGAGAAAGGCCCATGTAGGCGTGGCTCGGACGGGCGAAGCAGTAGACACAGGCTGTCTCACATCCCCGGTAAGGATTGATCGACTGTTCAAAGGGAATGTCCGGCGAATCGTTGGTTGTGATCACCCCGCGCGCCCGGTCAGGCTCTAGTGTGGTCGGGATGCTCTCGGGCACCTCGTCCTGGTACCAACCGTCATCGATCTGATCGAGCTGCTGCTTGTCGAACCGCCCGGGCGGATTCGAAAGAGCACCCCTCCCGGTAAAGGAATGACGGCCAACGATGCTGCGGCGCATTTTGATGACTGTACGCCTATACAGTCGCGCCGCATAGTCTCATTAAAAACAATGACTTATGACGTGATTTCGCGCCCGCCGGGAAGCAACTACTTCACCAGCCGCAGCGAAAACGGATAGCGATAGGGGTGCCCCTCGCTCGCCTTGATCGCCGCGATGAGCGTCATGACGAGCCAGGCGATGAAGAGCGCGGTGCCGAGCAGAAAACCGACGAACACCAGCATGAGCAACATGCAGGCGAGCGCACCAAGCAGCACGGAGATATTGAAGTTGAGTGCTTCCTTCGCATGCCCGGCGACGAATTCGGACTCCTCGCGCCGTGCCAGCCACACCAGCAGTGGCCCTAAGACAATGCCGATCAGCGGCAGGACGAGGCCGGCGAGCGCGGACAGGTGCGCAAGCATCCCCCAGGTACGCTCGTTCTCCGATGGCGCAGTCCCCGGGGCGATGCGCGAATTTGGGCCGTCCATAAGACGGCGCAAGAGTATCACTCCGCCCGCGCCCGCGGGTCAGACATCCCGTTACAGCGTCACCCTGACGCCCGCGTAGGCGCCGATGCCCGGCTGCAGGAAGCCGACCGGGTTCTGGTAGTGGCGGTCGAGCAGATTGTTGATGCGCCCGAACAGTGCGAAATGCGGGTTGAGCTCGTAGCTGGTGGCGAAATTGACGGTCGTGTAGCCCGGGGCGTCGAGCCGCGGAATGGAGAAATCGCGGTTGCCGTCGACCCACGCGCCGACCGCGAGGACATCGACACTGAGCTGCCACGCGCTCGTCGCCTGCCAGTGCGCGAGCAATGTGCCCTTGTGCTTCGGCCGCCGCAGCAGCTCCTGGTGCAGCACCTCATCGGTGGCCTCGGTGTAGGTGTAATCGAGGCGCAGCGTCAGCTCCTTCAGCGGTTGCCAGGCGATGAAGCTCTCGATCCCATCCGTGGTCGCCTCGCCGATGTTGGCGTAGGTGGTGCCGGTCACGTCCGTCGTGACCAGATCATGAATGCGGTTGTAGTAGTAGGTCACCCCGAGGCGCACGAGTCCGCGCAGCACTCCCTGCTCGAAGCCGACGTCCCAGCCGGTGCTGTTCTCGGGCTTGAGATCGGGATTCGCGAAGAAGAAAGGCGGGAAGCTCTGGTAGAGCTCGCTCAGCGTAGGCGCCTTGAAACCGGTGCCGACGGAGGCCTTGAGCTTGGTATCGCTGTCCGCGATCACCCAGGCAGGTGCGAAGCGCCACGTGGTCTTGCCGCCGAAGCGGCTGTTGTCGTCGTAGCGCACGTTGAGCGCGGAGAACCAGTGTGAGCCGACCTGCGATTGCAGCTCGGCGTAGCCGGAACCGATGTGCACGCTCGCGGTGATCGGCTGGTCGATCTCGTCGCGCTCGTATTCCGCGCCCACCACCAGCGTCTCGCTCGGCGCGAGCCTGAAGTTGCCCTGCCAGTCGGCCTTGCGCCGCTCGCCGGTATTGAGCGCCGCCGGAGTCTGCGGCTGCACGGTCGAGGTGCGCAGGTGCGAGTAGGCGAGCCCAAGCGTCTGGTCGAGGAGGCCGTCGAAGGAAACCGCGTGCGCAGTCAGACGAGCGAAGGATTCGTCGGTGGCGGCGGTGGTCTGCTCGGCGGCGGGGACGCCGGTAAATAGCGGCGGCGGATAATCCTCCCCGGTCGTGTGCAGGTGGATGTCGGTGTAGCGCGCCACGAGTCCGAGGTCGAAGTTCGATGTGATGTCGTAGCCGAGCCTGGTCGAGAGAGTCAGGTTGTCGTTGTAGTCGTCGTTGCGCGCCGCGCCCGCAGGCAGCAGGTCGAGCGGCGTCACCGGAGTCGCCCCGGCGTGGAAGTGCGTCACATTGACCCCGTAGTGGAATGCCTCCCGCGAGCCGCTGAGCCTTGCCGCCTGGTTGAAGGTCTCGAAGCTGCCGCCCTCGAGTCCCGCCGCGAGTGTCATCGGTCCCGAGCCCGACCGGGTGATGATGTTGATGACTCCGCCGATGGCGTCCGACCCGTACAGGCCGCTTTGCGGGCCGCGCAGCACTTCGATGCGCTCGATGTCCGGTGTCAGCAGTTGTCCGAAATCGAATGCGCCGGTGGAGTTGCTCGGGTCGCTGACATCGATCCCATCGATCAGCACCTTGGTGTGATTGGAGTTGGTGCCGCGGATGAACACCGAGGTAACGCCGCCAGGGCCGCCGGTCTGCACGACATTCAGCCCGGGAACGTCCTTCAGAACGTCGCTGATGGTGCGCTCCTGACGTGCCTCGATGTCATCGGCCGTGATGACGGTGATGCTGCTCGCCACCTCGACGGCCGGCGTGGGCGTGCGCGTTGCACTGACGACGACCTGCTGCGGCTCATCCGCATCGGTGGCGCGTGCCACGCCACAGACCAGTACCGCAAGCAGTGGCAGCGCCGCGGATAACCGCAGGTAACGACGGCTCAGCGACGGCGGGGACAGCGGAGTGCCTGGCGCGTGGCGCGCTCTGAGACCTGTTGACATGACGAGCTCCTGAAAATGCACACACCCGTGCCCGTGGGGTCGTGGCATTTGCAGGGGCAGCGCGCGGCCGACGCGACAGCATGGACCGGCAACCCGCATCGCCCACCGCGACGCCCATCGGTTAACGCCTGAGGCCGGTCTCCGGGCTTTCGAGCTGGAGCGTGACTCCGGGTGGATCGCCTTCCCGCGCCCGAGTATCAACGAGGCGCAGTGGCTCTGTGTGATCCGCCGAACTCGATTACCGTTGCGGGGGCAGCGCCGGCTTTGGATGAATCCGCACCGGACTTCCCGTTTAACCGCTCCGACATCGTGCAGCCACAGCCTGCTGCCGCACGCGTTGGAACGGACACCTCACGCCGCGCGAAGCCTGCCTGCGCTGCGTAGCTGCCGTCAAGAGCCGCACGGGCGTTCCCCTGCCGTGGCATGATCCGCGACGTGGGGCTGACCAAAAACGACACTGGAGCCACGCAGCTCAACACGCTCGCGGAGTGGGCGGGGTATCTGTGTGTGTCACCGCTCGTGTTGTGCCTCGCGGGTGTCGGATTGCTGCCCGCTCATGAATGGCAGGAGCTTGCGCAGCGCGCCGCGCTCGCCTGGGGCGCGTTGCTGCTTGCCGCGCCCGCCGCCGTGCACTGGGGACTCGCACTTGCGGGCCAGTTGCCAGCGCCGCGCGTGCGCATCGCGGCCGTGGTTGCCGCGGCGCTCGGCGGCGCCGCAGGTGTCGTGGTGGGCGGGCAGCGCGGACTCGCGCTGCTGGTCGTCGGACACGGGACATTCTGGCTGTATGAAAAACACTCTTTGGGAAGCCTGCTGCCGGCCACGCATCTCGCGCTGCGCCGTCAGCTGACCTTTGCCACCTGCATGCTGCTCGCCCTCACCATGTTCGTCTCCGACACGGCCGGCCTCAGCTGAGCGAAAGTCCGGCACCATGGAAGATCTCGTCTCCGCCCCGTGGTTGCGCCGCCTGATCACTGCGACACTGCTCGCGGGGCTCGTGCTGCTCGGCTTTCGAGTGATGGAGCCTTTCATCGTGCCGGTGGTCTGGGCCGCCATCCTGGCTTTCGTGACCTGGCCCACCTACCTGCGGCTCCTGAGAGCCTGCCGTGGCCGCCGCGTGATCGCCTCACTCCTCATGACCACCGCGGTGTCACTCGCCGTGATCGCGCCGATCGCCTGGCTGGCCCTGGTGCTGCGCATCGAGCTGGTGCGCCTGTGGCACGACGCGCAGGCGATCGTCGCTGGCGGAGTGCAGCTGCCACCGGCGCTGCTGCGACTCCCGTGGTTGGGCGATCAGCTGCGCGAGCTTGCGGCGCGCGCTGCGCAGGATCCCCATGCCCTCGGCCTGGAGTTGCGCCGTGTCACTGACCACTCCTTCGACCACATCGCGCGCTTCATCGGTGGCATCGGCCGCGAAGCGGTGAAGATGGCATTCACCGCGGTGAGTCTTTTTTTCGTGTACCGCGACGGGGAGCGTCTCGCAGCACAGCTCGCCCAGGCGCTCGAGCAGGTGCTCGGTATGCGTGTGCACAATTACCTGCGCGCCATCGAGCAGACGGTAAAGGCTGTGGTCTATGGGCTGGTGTTGACGGCGCTGGCGCAGGGTCTGCTGGTCGGTCTCGGCTACTGGATCGCCGGCGCAGGCGCACCAGTATTCCTCGCCGCGCTCACCACGGTGTGCGGCCTGATCCCGTTCGCCGCGCCGACGGTGTGGATCGGGGTGTGTGTGTGGCTGTTCGTCAGGGGCAGCACGGCGGCGGCCGTGGGACTCATGATCTGGGGCGCCATCGTCCTCGGCTGGACGGACCACATCGTGCGGCCCTTCCTCATCAGCCGCGAAGCGGCGATCCCGTTCATCATCGTGTTGTTCGGCGTGCTCGGGGGGCTCGCGACCTTTGGGCTCGTGGGCTTGTTCATCGGGCCGGTGATCCTCGCCGTGCTGCTCGCGGTCTGGCGCGAGTGGCTCCTCGAGAGCCGCCAGCCCGCAACGCCGTAAGCAAACGCACTACCCGCAGACGCCACGCTGCCCGCGATCCCCCGGGGCTCCCGGAAAATCGCGCATCTTGCCGGGAAGTGACTGGTTCCACTCGCGTTGAGCGCGATTTCCCGGGGTGGTTCACCGGGGGTGGTTTTCAGGCGCCGAGGAACATGCGATACGCCGGGTTCGCGGTCTCCTCCACGTAGGCGTAGTGCAGCTCGTTCAGATGCTGCACGAAATCCGCCCGCTCGGCGGGCGGCACCTGGATGCCGGCGAGCACGCGGCCGTAGTCCGAGCCGTGGTTGCGATAGTGGAACAGGCTGATGTTCCAGCGCGAGCCGATCGCCTGCAGAAATTTCAACAGCGCACCGGGGCGCTCGGGGAACTCGAAGCGGTACAGCAGCTCGTGCGCGATACCGCGCGCGTGCCCGCCGACCATGTAGCGCACGTGCAGCTTCGCCATCTCATCGCCGGTCATGTCGGTGACGGTGAAGCCGGCGGCGCGCAGTCCGGCGAGCACCGTCTCCTTCTCCGCGTTGCCGCCGCTGAGCGCGAGGCCGGCAAAAACCTGGGCGCTGTCGGCGCCGCCGTAGCGATAGTTGAACTCGGTGACGCCGCGATGTCCGAGCGCTTCGCAGAAATGCAGGAAGCTCCCCGGCCTCTCCGGAATCACCGCGGCGAGGAGCGCCTCGCGCTCGCCGCCGAGGTCTGCTCGCTCCGCCACGTGCCGCAAGCGATCGAAGTTCATGTTGGCGCCGCTGTTGATCGCCACGACGCGCTTGCCGCGCCAACCCTCGCGCGCGAGATATTTCTTCAACCCCGCCACCGCCAGTGCCCCTGCGGGCTCGACGATCGAGCGGGTGTCTTCGAACACATCCTGGATGGCCGCGCAGATCTCGTCGGTCGATACCAGCAGGATCTCATCGACCTGTCCATGGCAGAGCGCGAAGGTCTCCTCGCCGACGCGCCGTACCGCGACGCCGTCGGCGAAGATGCCGACGCGCTCGAGCATGACGCGCCGGCCGGCCTTGAGCGAGTCGTGCATGCTGGCGGCGTCCTGCGGCTCGACACCGATCACCTTCACTGCGGGGTACAGGTACTTCACGTACACGACGATACCGGCGAGGAGTCCCCCGCCGCCGACGGGTACGAAGATGGCATCGAGCTCGCCGCCGGTCTGGCGCAGGATCTCCACCGCGATGCTGCCCTGGCCCGCGATGACGTCGGGGTCATCGAATGGGTGCACGAACACCAGGTTGCGCTCGCGTGCGAGCTGCAGCGAGCACTCGTGCGCACTGTCGTAATCATCGCCGTGCAGCACCACCTCGGCACCGAGATCGAGAACGGCCTGCACCTTGATGTGCGGGGTGGTCTGCGGCATGACCACCACGGCGCTGATGCCCCGGCGCCGCGCGGCGAGCGCCACGCCCTGCGCGTGATTGCCGGCGGAGGCGCACACCACGCCACGCCGGGCCGCGAGCTCGGGCAGATGAGCGATGCGGTTGTAGGCGCCGCGCAACTTGAAGGAGAACACCGGCTGCAGGTCCTCGCGCTTGAGCAACACCTGGTTGCCGAGCCGCTGCGAAAGCCGCCTCGCCTCCTCGAGCGGCGACTCGATGGCCACGTCGTAGACACGCGCCTTGAGGATTCTCTCGATGTAGGGACTCGCCACGACCACCGCTCGCCGCGCGCTGCGCGCGCACAGGCCCGGAAGCTTAGCGGGTGATGGCGGCGGCTGTCAGCGCTTGTCGGCCGGATTACGCACCGCGAAGCGGTATTGCATGCGCCCGATGGCGATCTGGTCGCCATCGCGCAACGTCTGACGCGTGATGCGCCGGCCGTTGACCTGTACGCCGTTGGTGCTGTTCAGGTCCTCGATCACGGTGTTGACCGGCCCGACCAGGATGACCGCGTGGTGACGGCTGACGAACTTCGCTTCGAGCTGCAGGTCGTTGTCGGGCGTGCGACCGATGCTGGTCTTGCGGCCGAGCACGTGCACCACCTCGCGCCCGTCCTCGCTGTGGATCAGCAGCCTCGTGACTCCATCTGACACGGGCTCGGTGGCGAATTCCACCTCGCGCGCGTGCCGCCCGGAATCGCCGAGCGCCGGGTTGGTGTCGGTCGCTGCCTGGCGCGCTTCACCGGCAGTTTCCCGCCACTGCTGGTTGGATTTCTCGAGCTCGGCGATACGGGTGCCACGGTGGCGCGCGTCGGCCTCGAGACGGTGCAGCGCCTCCTCGGCGACGTGCAGGTCGCTCTCGAGCTCGCGTATGCGCGCGAGGTGCGCGACGCATTCCGCCTGCCGCGCCCGCAAGCTCTCGGCGCGTGTGGCGGCCTCCTGCTCCAGCTCGCGCACGCGCGACTCCGCCGCCGCGATACTCGCGAGCTGACCGCCGCGCTCCTGCTGCGTCGCGCGCAGCACGCTGCCCCACTCCTCCATCTCGCCGCGCACTCCCACCAGCTCGGCTTCGAGCTGCTGAGCCCGTTGCCGCTCGGCACTGAGCGAGGCTTCGAGCTGTGCGGCGCGCTCGCGCAGCTGCACGAGCTCGCCCTGCTGTGAGGCCCCCTGCGCCGTCGAAGCCGCGGCGTTGCGGCGCGCCTCCTCGAGCTCGGCCTCGAGAGTTCGCACTTCGCTGCGCAGGGCTTGCAGCTCGTTCTGCTGCTGTGTGTCGGTGGTCTCGCGCTGCGCGGCCTGCGACTCGAGCGCGTACAGCTGCTCGGCGCCCGTGTTGATCTCCGCCTGCAGCCGCGCAACGCTCACCCGCAGACCCTGAGCGTCCTGCTGACCTTCACGCAGCTCCGTGTCGCGCTGCGCGATCATCGTGGTGAGCGTGCTCGCGTGCTGCTCGAGCTGCGCGATGCGTGCGGCGCGCTGCGCGAGCTCGGCCTCCTGCACGCGGGCGCGCTCATCCCGCCCGCCCAGCTCCCGGGTAAGGCGCGCGAGCTGCGCTGCGCTGGCTTCGGCCTCGTGCTGCAGATCCGTCACCAGCTCCTGCGCGAGCTCCCGTCGCCGCTCGAGCGTCTGCAGCGACTCGAGATAGCTCATGGCGCGGGCGCGCTCGTTGTGCAGATCCTCCATGACACCGGCGGCGTGCACACGCCCGGCGGCCGCCTGCGCCTGCTGCTGCTCGAGCTCGCGCGCACGCCGTACGCGCGTCTCGCTGTCCTGCTGCTCCAGGCGCTGCTGCAACTGCTGTGCGCGCGCGCCGGCGGCGCTCACCATGGCGCGCGCCTGGGCCAACTCCTCGGCGGCGATGGCGGCGCGCTTTTCCGCCGCCGCGAGCGCGCGTGCCGACTCCTCCGCTCGCGTGGCCTGCTGCGCGCCGGCGGACTGCCGTTCCGCGAGCTCCGCACGCAGCCTGGCCGCAAGTTGCTCGAGCTCGGCAATGCGTTGCTCGAAGGTCGCGCTGCGTTGGTCGGCAGTGGTGGCACGCCGCTCGGCGGTGGTGGCACGCTGCTCGGCGGTGGTAGCACGCTGCTCGGCGGTGGTGGCACGCTGCTCGGCAGTGGCGGCGCGCTGCGCGGCTGCCGCCTGCGCGGCGAGCGCCTCATCGCGCGCCTGCTCGAGCTGCAGCAGTCGCTTGCCCTGGCTCGCGAGGCGCTCCTGCGCCTCCCGCAGCGCGGCGGTGCGCGACTCCCGCTCGGCTTCCTGGTCGAGCCGCTTCTCGGCGCTCGCGGCGGCGGCATTCAACGCGGCCCGTGCCGCGGGCGAGAGCGTCCAGTCATCGGTCGTTGCCTGCTGATCGTCTGCGGCCTCTACCGCGATCGTCGCGCTCGAGGTGGTGGCGCCCGTCGTGCTCGCGCCGCTGGTCGAGGCTCCCGCTGGGTCCAACACCGGCAGCTCGGCGGTGCTGTCGAGATCGGGGTCGCCATGTGCGGGCGCCGCCGGCGGCGGCGGCGGCCGCGGCGGCGGCCGCGGACGCGAACGCGAACTCATCGGGATTTCCGGTCTTCCATGCTCATCGGTCAAAAAGTGTAGCGCGGCGCTGGCGCGACGCCGAGCCCACCCAGGTCAATAGTGTGAAAAATCTCCCGAAAATCTCTCCTTGATTCAGGCTCGCAGGAACTCACGTACCGCTTCGGCGATGCGCTGAGGCGCGTGGGCCAGCAGTTCGAGCGCGCTCTGCTGCAGCTCGGTAAGGCGTGTGGCGGGCAGCACTTCGCGCACCCGCGCACTGGCGTCCCACAGGTCATCCCGCGGGCGCAGCACCAACAAACGCTGGCTGAGACGCGCCAGTCGCTCGCGCAGCGGATACTGCGCCGCGCATTCGAGCATCCAGCGCGCAGTGTCGGTTGCCCGAAAAGCACTCTCAGGAGCCGAGGGAGCTTGTGCCTGGGATCGTGCCGCCTGCCGCTCCGCTTCCGTCAGGAGCGGTACCGACACGAGTATCACGCGGCTCACCTGTGTGGGTCGCGTCAGAGCGAGCTCCGTCGCCGGTACCGCACCGCCGCGCAGACCCAACACCGCGACCTTGCGCAACCGCATGCTGTCGAGGAAGTCCCCGAGCGCCGCCGCATACTCGCTCATCGGCGGACGCGCGCTGGGCCCGTCGGACTCGCCGAATCCCGGGAGGTCGGGCGCGTATACGGACCGATCCTCGCCGGCGAGCGGCAGCAAGCGCGTGAACACCCGTCCCGACCCGGGAAGGTCGTGCACACACAGCAGCGGGGTTCCCTCCTCGAATCCGCCGCCGGGCGGCATCGCATGGTGTACGTGCAGCTGCCCGTAGCGGCATTCGAAATATCCGCGGCGCGCACGCGCCGCGGGTGCTGGCAGCTGGGTCGGCGTTCCCCTCGGCATGGGTAACATAGTGCCACGATCGGCGATCCCCTTGCGCCGGCGGTCGAGGCGCGTAAATTAAAACTCATGGGACCTGTGTGGGCACTGCTCGCGCTGCCAATGCTCCTCGCCGGATGTGGGATGGCGCAGACCGGAACGGCCGCTGGGTCTGCAGCGGAATCGGCGGCGCAGCAGGCGGCGCAGGCGCGGGTGACGCAGGATAAAGTCCGGGATCAGATCGATGCCGCCTACCGCCAGGCCGAGGAGCAGCGTCGTGCGGCGGAGGCGGATGGGCGATAGCCGTGCGCAACCTCCAGGTAAGGATCAAGCGTCCACCGTCGCGCCCCGCTGATCTCGAGCTCATCGAAGCCGAACGGCCGGCGCTCACCAACGGCTCGTTCTTGGCGCGCGTCCTGTGGCTCGCCGTCGATCCCTTCCGCTGTGCGCCCGATCTCGCGACACGCGGTTTACCGCGGCCCGGCGATGTGGTGCCCGCGCCTGGCGTCGGGGAAGTCATCGAGTCGCGTCACGATGTCTTCGGCGTCGGAAGCCTCGTCGTCCTCGATTGCGGACTGCAACAGCTGTGCGTCTCCGAGGGGCAGCATGCGCGGCTGTTGCATCCGGGACAGACACCAATTTCCACTGCGCTCGGAGTGCTCGGAGCGCCCGGCATGGCGGCCTACTTCGGCCTCCTGCATCTGGCCCGCTTGCGCCCGGGAGAGACCGTGCTCGTCTCCGCCGCGGCCAACGCAGCCGGCGCCATGGCCGGTCAGCTCGCAGTTCTGAAGGGTGCGCGCGCAATCGGCATCGCCGGTACGCGCGAGAAGTGCGATTGGGTCACGCGCCATGCGCGGCTCTCACACTGCATCAACTACACCCGCGATAACCTGGCGGCGCGCCTGCGGCAGCTCGCGCCGAACGGCGTGGACATCTACTTCGACAATGTGGGCGGGGAGCTGCTCGAGACGGTGCTGGCGAGCGGAATCTTCGCGCGCGGCGCACGCATCGTGCAGAACAGCGTCACTCCCGCAGATCCCGATGCATTGCTCACCCGCAGTGGCCATGCAACGGGCACTCTTCAGGTGCTGCGCGTGGATCTGAAGGACTATGAGCACCGCCGCGGCGAGTTCCTGCGCGAGGCCATCGCCTGGTATGGCGCCGGGCGCATTGCCACCAAGGATCATGTGGTCGACGGGCTCACCAATGCGCCGGCCCACCTGCTGCTCGCCATGCAAGGAGGAAACTTCGGCCGGCCGCTGGTGCGGCTGTGAGGAAAAGACGGGCACCGCACGCGCACTAGTACGCGCGCGGTGAGCCGAGTTGTATTTCTTCAGCGCCTGCGGCGTGCCGCTCGTCTCACGCGCCGTCCGGCGACTCGAGCGCGGCGTGCCACTCGACGTCCGCCGCGGCGCACTGCCCGGGCGGTCTTGCGGGCCGCCTTGCGCACGGCCCGGCGTACACCCGGCCTCGCCGCCCGACGGGCTGCCTTTCTTCCGGTCCTGCGGACCTTTCTCGCGGTCTTTCTCGCGGTTCTTCGCACCTTCCTGCCCCCTTTCTTCGCTCGTTTCGCCACTCTCGCACCCACTGCCCGCTTCACCGCAGCGGCTGCCGGTGCGGCCGATGCCGCCGCCGCGGGTTTAGCCGGAGCGGCAGCAAGTTTGGCTGCCGCCGGCGACTTGGCTGCGCGCGCGGATTTTGCCGCCGCCGGCTTCGACTGCGCGGCGCGCGGCGCTTCCTGCACCGCGAAAGCGCCGCCCTGGGGATCCATCATCATGGCGATCCAGCTGCCCCCGGGAACTTCCATCGGTCCGTGCAGGAGTCTCCCGCCGGCAGCCTTGGCGGCGGCGACCGCGCGTCCGGAATCAGCGATGTGCACGTAGCTCAGCCACGAGGGCGCGGTGGATGGACCCTGCACGTTGCATATGCCGCCGGCCTGGGTCCCGCCGTGCTCGAAGAGCTGATAGATGCCCATGGCCCCCATGTCGTGACCGGGCCCCTTGGTCCAGCCGAACAGCTGACCGTAAAAG
>Ga0210409_10005307_pt1 | contig 13562 bp, 11 predicted proteins | sample IncBWH17MmetaG_FD_161649 | JGI IMG/M metagenome (GOLD analysis project Ga0210409, IMG submission 161649) | Forest soil microbial communities from Barre Woods Harvard Forest LTER site, Petersham, Massachusetts, United States - Inc-BW-H-17-M | ecosystem: Environmental > Terrestrial > Soil >... | reverse complement strand
TTCTACTGCCAGAGGGTCAGGGCTCCCACCGGAGGATCCACCGTCCTCACCGGGTGCATCGGGAATGCCTGGCCCCCCAGAGCCATCGCCGAGCGGCGCTCGCCCACCGGGGACGGCAAGCGACATACCCAAGACCACTGTTCAAGAGATGATCGACCACATAGATCCTGAGCTGAACTGATGCTGTTCGACCTGAGAGGACGCGGCCGACGCCGCACGGTGCAGGTCGTCTATCTCGGCCTGGCGCTTCTGTTCGGGATCGGCTTTATTGGCTTTGGAGTCGGGGTCGGCGGCGGTGGCGGCGGGGTCATCGAAGGCCTCTTCGGCGGCAAAGAAGGAGCCAACAGCTCGAGCTACGGCAAACAGATCTCGGCGGCCGAAGCTCGCACCCGCAAGAACCCGGCGGACCCGGCGGCCTGGGCCGCCCTCGCGGATGCTCGCGTTCACCAGGCCAACGGGAGCGAATTCTACGATGAAACCACCCAGCAGTTCACGTCGAAAGGCAAGGAACTGCTCGCGAAGTCCGCGGTTGCGTGGAACCGCTACGTGGCGCTCAACCCGAGCAACCCCAACGTGACCGTCGCCCAGGACATGCTCAGGGTGTTCAGCGAAGAAGGGCTCAATCAGCCGGCTGCCGCTGTCCAGGTTATGCAGCTCGTGATAGCAGCCAAGCCGCCAAGCGCAGCTCTGTATGGCCGTCTTGCCGCCTACGCCTACCAGGCAAAAAACACACGGGTTGGAGACCTCGCCTCGCAGAAGACCATCAGCCTGACACCAGCCTCCGAGCGCACCAAGATCAAGGCTGAACTCGAACGGATCAAGATCAATCCAACGGGCAGCCCCTCGAAGGAAACCTTCACCGGGACGACCAATGGCAAGGTCTACACGGTAAAAGTCGGGCCCAAAGGCCACGGCACGATCCTGAAGACGACCCCTGCCCCGGCAACCAAGAGCCCGACCACCCAGACCTCGACCACGAAGAAATAGCTGGGCTGGGGTGCGAGCTTGGCCACCCCAGAGAAGAAGCAACCCGTCGAGGTACCGTATACGGCGCGCCTGCTGATCGACTGCGCCGACCAGCCTGGGATCGTGGCGGCGGTGTCCGGCTTCCTGTTCAAGGAGGGCGCCAACATCGTGTCCTCCCACCAGTACTCCTCCGACCCGATCGGCGGACGCTTCTATCTGCGCACAGAGTTCTTCCTGAGAGGACTCGTCGAGGATCGCGAGGGCTTCTCGCGCCGCTTCGACTCCGAGGTGGGCCAAGGCTTTGCCATGGAGTGGCGGATCCGCTACTGGGGCGAGCGCCAACGCGTGGCGATCCTCGTATCGCGCTACGACCACTGCCTGATGGACCTGCTCTGGCGCTGGCGCCGCAGGGAGCTGGAGGCGGACCTCATAGCAGTGATCTCAAACCACCCCGATCTTGCCGAAGAGGCTGCTGCGGCCGGCGTCCCCTTCCACCACATACCGGTGCTTGCAGGCGCGAAGGAGAAGGCCGAGCAGCAGATGCTCGCGGTCCTCGAGGGCAAGGCCGACCTGGTGGTGCTGGCGCGCTACATGCAGATCCTCAGCGGCGAGTTCCTCGATCGATTGAGCGCTCCCGTCATCAACATCCACCACTCATTTCTTCCCGCCTTCGCAGGCGCGAACCCCTACCGAAGGGCTCGCGAGCATGGGGTCAAGCTGATCGGCGCCACCGCCCACTACGTCACTGCCGAGCTCGATGGCGGTCCGATCATCGAGCAGGACGTGGCCCGCGTCGACCACCGCCAGAGCGTCGGCGAGTTGGAACGCATCGGCCGCGACATCGAGCGGCTCGTGCTCTCGCGTGCCGTCTCCCTCCACCTGGAAGATCGCGTGATCGCCGACGGTGGCCGCACGATCGTCTTTTGACGACGCCGTTGACGACGCCGGCTCTTTGCCTCCCTTCAGGTTTGCTCGTGCTTGTCTAGAATCCCTGGCCACACCGATCCGTCCTCGGGTCGGCGCCCTCGCGGGCCGTTAGCTCAATTGGCAGAGCAGGGGCCTCTTAAGCCCAAGGTTGTTGGTTCGATTCCAACACGGCCCATCCGCGCGATTCCGGAGTATGTTGCGGAGTCGCCCGGTGTCCGGAATCCGCTTGGTTGCACAGGATTCCCAGATGTCCCCAGGTGTTACGGGGTTCGCGGGTGCGATCGGGGCGGGAGTCCCCACGGCACAAGGCTGGTGTCGCGGGGTTCGCTGTGGCCCGTCTGTGCGTGTAGGCGCTCGGAGTTGCGCTTACACGAAGACTGGCGTGGCGCCATGCGGTCATAACTCGCTGACCGTACGGTCAGCGAGTTTGAGACTGCTGGTTTTGCGCGATTCGGTTGGCGTGCTGAAGCATCTCCTCGCCGATCCCGGGCGAGCCGTCCGCACGCGCGAACTGCGCGAGCAGGATCGCCGGCTGGGTGCGGTAGTGCACGCCGCCGAGCTGGGCGCGCTCCTCACGGCTGAGCGCGACCTGCGCGGCGCACAGCGCATATACGCCCGTCACCTTGCCGTGGCTGAGCCGCACGCGCACGGTTGCCTCCTGCGGCTCGTTCAGCGCCCGCTCCGCGAGCCATTCGGCGACGCTCTCCCCGGCGGGACCCGGGACCGGCTCATCAAACAAGCTGATTGCCTCACCAGCTCGGGCAGTATCGCGACGACCCGCTGATCGACGCCCACGTACGCGCGTGCGCGCTCCAGAACCTCGTGGGTAAGTGGTGGGTCGGGGACGTTCATGACGGCAGAAAAGCGTACCCGCCGTACCCGTCATCGAAGGGGCTACTTGAAGCATGGCAGTCTGTCGCAGGCTCAAAGGGGGAGATCATCATGCCGATACGGTTCTGGGATGCTTCGTGTCGACAACAAAGCGCAGCTGATCAAGCTGCCCTGGACACTTCGCCGGATGCTCTCGGGTCGCCGCCACGCGGTGCAGTCTGGGCGCAAGATCATGGAGCTGTGCTGGTCGAAGGCTGAGGTGGCAGAAGCTCAGCAAACGCAGGCGACGGACCCCGTGCAGGTGTGACGCGATGGCAAGCACAACCTCTGGCAGTTCCTGGATGACTTCTATTGGGACGACGACGGCTTGGACGCCGAGGACGTCAAGGCCCTCGTGCTGCAGCGCAAGCGACGCTTGGAGCAGAAGCTGCAGTCGGCGCGAAGCCTAATGCGAGCTGAGGAAAATGGTCGCCCCACCCGTACCCCGATCCCGACTGAGCTGCGCCGCGCCGTCTTCGAGCGTGACGGTGGCCGCTGCGTCGAGTGCGGCGGTGCCTTCGATATCCAGTACGACCACATCCTGCCCGTTGCCCACGGTGGCGCGACGACGCTTCAGAACCTCCAGCTCCTATGCGCTGAGTGCAACCGGGGCAAGAGCGACTCCATCTGATCGTCTCCCCGGCTACGCCAAGCTCAGCGGCTCCGCCCTACGACCGCGGGTTTGTGCAACGTGTAGTCCCATTACGACCGTCCGCGAATTGACTTGCAGACGCCTGGCTCGCGAGGGGTCGCCAGATGCACTCGGCCCATGAGTCCCATCCAGCTGCTCAGCATAGGCCGTTCGCAAAGCTCCGGGCGGGGGGAACGCCCAAGAGACCATTCCGCGCAGACTCACTACCTGTAGGAGCCTTGCCCTGGGGTCCTGCTCACCCGACGATCGTGAATGCCAGCGATGCCGCCGTTGAATGCTCACTACCGTTCGCGGCGGTGATCGTGAGCGAGTAGCTGCCTGGCGCGAGCCATCTCGTGGAGGAGAGTCGTCCCCGGAATTGGAGTGTGTCAGTGCCGGCGTGGCCCATCAGTGACAGCGAGCCCGCGGCGACGGGTCGGGGGCAGGCACGACGGTGGCGACTGTGGGAGTGGGTCATGCACTTGCCTGGCAGACGTGTGAATGCGAAGCGCACATTCGCCTGTGCGTTGAGGGTGAAGGTGAAGGTCGTCCCGGCTGGCGGTCCGTTTCTGTGTTTGCGCGGAATCCGCTCCCTCCACACTCGGTGCGACTCGTGGACGTGCGCGATCACAGGTACGGCGAGCGGCGTGGCTGTCTTGGGAGACGGTGTGATGGGAGACGGCGTGATGAGGATCGTCCCGGTGACGCTGTTTTCGACGTGTCGTTCGGGAAAGCCGGGCGCCAGCAACTGGGCGTCGGCCGCGCTTGCGGTGACGTGGTATTCGCCGGGCTGCGTGTAGGTGTGCGTGGTCGAGAGTCCGCCCGCCGTGGTGCCGTCGCCGAAAGCCCACGTGACGCCGGTCACGGGCCTCCAAAGCGAGACAGGTGACGCCATGCTGAACGTGACCGGCTGTCCAATCTGCGCCGTCGTGGGGATCGCGACGGCGCTGATGCTCGCCCCGACGTCGTAGACGAACCCCCGTACGTTTTCCCCGATCGTCGTTGACTCCTGCCATATCGCGAGCGTGTCACCGGCTGAATCTCCAGCTATCTGAAGGCTGGTCGCCGAGCCGGTGGGACCGCAAGCAGTCGTGCCGCCGGTCGCCTTCGCAAACGTTCCGCCAGGGGGCCGCACCGATCCGTATTCGCTGATTTCTTTGCAGCCAGGGCCGTTATGGCCTTCAGCTGTGTTCTTCAGCCCGGCCAGGGTGACGGCGCCGTCGGGAGCGATGCTGACCTTGGCGAGGTCAGGCGTGCCTTCAGTGGCCACCTGTTCGGGCACGCCGAAGCTCTCTCCCGCAGGGGCCGTCGCTATGTCGAGTGCGCCCGGGATGGGCCAGTCGACGACCGCTTCCCCCACTTCGTCCATCGCAACCCACGGAAACGCGCTCGTCGTCCCAAGCGTCGCCGCTGCGCCGAAGCTCGACTGACCAGACCCCAGCCGCGCCTCTTGCACGGCATCGCCGGGCGCCTCCCACACTGCCAGCGCTTCCCCGGCCGAGTCCACCACGATGTGCTGGAGCGGCGGTTCTGACGGTGCGGTTGGCTTCGCTTCGCCGAGCTTGGCTCCGTCGCCTTGACCATTCGGAGCCGGAAAGTGCCCGCCGACCCTGCGAACGGCGGTCTCGAGCTCGGTGGACGGGCCGATCGATCGGGTCCATGACACGACGGTGTCGCCGGCCGCGTCCGCGGACACCTGGACATTCTCGGCATCGCCCCCGTCGCCGGAGAGCTTGGTGGGCGAGGAGAACGGTCCGCCCAAGTGCGCGGTCGCGGCTTCGACCACTGTGCTCGTACCGTCGTTGAACAGCCAAGAGGCGGTCTCTTCGCCATCGGCGTCGATCGCCACGTCAGGGCTCGTGCCCTGGGAGACCAGCGTGGGTGGACTGAACGATCCGCCGCGTGGCCGAAATGAGGTGTAGACCCCGGTCTCCGCGCTGCTCCCGATCTGCTCCTGCCAAACGACGATGATGTCGCCGTTGGGATCGATCGCGACAGCTGGGGCTTCCGGTCGATGACAGCAGATGCTTTCTTCGGGAGACACGGGTTCGCCAAAGGTTCCGCCGGCGAAATCTTCTTCCGGTGTGTGACGCCAGGCACGGATCGTTTCGAAGATCTCGTCCACGACGACCGCTTCGCCGTCCGGGGCCATTGCGACCTGGGGGCTCGATCCCTCGCGCGGCCAGAACCCCCAGTCGCTGAACGCCCAGCTGCCGGCCATCGCATTCCCCGTTGTCGCGATCAGTGCGCCGCACACGATCAGCACCGCCACGATCGTCCTACTCGGCCACTCCAACCCAGCCCTCCATGTCCGTTTGTCGGAACAGTACACTGGAGACGCCGCGACGCGACCTGCATAACCTCGGGCCGCTGGCTCCGACTACGAGACGGGTGCTCCTCACATCTATTCTGCCCCGCCGGTACCGCAGTCCCGCGACCGGATGGGGCGGTGTTCTGATCATCGACCGGAGCTGAGACGTCTAGAGCACCTGCTTAGCGTAGGGCGCTGCCACTGCTTTTCCGGTGCTCTTACGACGGCAGGAGGAGCGAGCTGGTGTAGGGGGATTTGCAGCGCAGAAATCCTGGTATCTGGTATCTTCCGCGACGATCGTCGGCAGCTGACATAAGGTGGCGCGGTGGGGGTATGAGACGGCTGAGTCGTGATTGGCTCGTTGGGGGACCGGACCGCGTGCGGGCTACTTGTGAGCTGCGTATGGTCGTCGTGCTCTTCGTCGTTGCTCTTTCGCTCGCCTTCGCGCCGAGTGCCCTGGCGGCTGAAGGCGGCCAGATCACTGGCACTTTGACGAGCGCCGCGACGAAGGCTGGGATAGAAGGCGTCGAAGTCTGTGCCGAACGACTGATCGGCGGGTGGCCGCCGTGCGCCCAGACCAACGCTAGTGGTGAATACACTCTTGTGGTTGTTTGGGGCGGAAACTACAGGGTCGCATTCAAGGCTCCCACTGGGAGCAGCTATATCCGTCGCACGTACTACGGCGGCAAGTATTCGTACTCCGAAGCGGCCATGGTGTCGGTGCCCGAAGGAGGCACCGCATCGGGGATCGACGCAGAACTCGAGGAAGGCGGACGGATCAGCGGCACCGTGAGCGGCGCTTCGCCAAAAGTCGGGCTTGAAGGGCTCGAAGTTTGCGCGCGCGAACCGGAACATCCCCGCAACTTGAGCGATCCCGAAAAGAACTCGGGGTGCGCCACCACAAACTCAAGCGGCGAATATAGCATCGCGGGACTGGCGACCGGTGCTTACGAAGTCGAATTCGAGGTTCCTTACTCGAGTCAGCTCAACTTCTTCACCCAGTTCTACGACGAGAAGTCCTCGTGGCCCGAAGCTAGCCTGGTGTCGGTGACGGCGGGAACCAGCATCTCGGGAATCGACGCGGAACTCCCGGATGGCGGACAGATCAGCGGCAGGGTGACGAGCGCCTCGACGGGAGCGGCGATCGAAAAAGCCGAAGTCTGCGCGCGCGGCAAGAGCGAAGAAGGATACGAAGGCAAATGCGCCACCACGAACGCGAACGGCGAATATACAATTAACCGGTTGAAGACCGCGAAGTTCGCGGTGGAATTCACCGCCTCGGGTTACGTAAGCGAACATCTCGGCGGCGAATGGGGACTGACCGAAGTCGAACACGCGGTTTCAGTCACAACTGGGAGTATGACCTCCGGAGTCCACATGGCGCTCAAGGAACTTCCTCGGATCGCCGGGACGGTCACGAAGGCGTCGACTAAGACCCCGATCGCCGGCATCGAAGTCTGCGTGAGGCTCGTGAGCTCGACAGCCAACAGCGCGTGCAAGATCACCGACGCGCAGGGTGAATATGCGATCTCAGGTCTCGTGGTCGGTGAATACACGGTCGAGTTCTCCCCGGGCAGCCTCAATTACTTGACGCAGTACTACGACGGCGCGATTTTCTCCTACGACGCGACGCGGATCTCAGCTATGCCGGGGACCGACGCGACGGGCATCGGCGCCGAACTCGAAGAACCAGGGACGATCAGCGGGAAGGTGACAAGCGCTTCGACCAAGGCGCCGTTGGAAGGAATCCACGTGTGCGCCGGTGAACCGCCTGAAGGAAATCGGACGTGTGACACGACCAACGCGCAAGGCGAATACACGATCCCAGGACTTCCAGGTCGCGACTATTACGTCGAATTCAGCGCCGGCGACGTCAACTATCTCACGCAGTTCTACGCGAATAAGTATTCGCGCGCGGAAGCGCAGCCAGTGTCGGTGCTCGCGGGGGCGACGACCTCGGGTATCGACGCGGAACTCGCGCCGATCAAGGGGGCGGGGCTCACGGGCACCGTGTGGAGCTCGGAAACGGAAAAACCGATTGCCGGCATAGAAGTCTGCGCTTATGAAGCGAGTGGCGAAGGCCTGTTCGGAGAATGCGCAAAGACCGAATCGCGGGGCGAATACACGATCACCGGCTTGACTGCTGGGGAATATGTGGTCGAATTCTCCTCGCCGTCGAACAGCGGGCTCAACTATGTAACGCAGTATTACAATGAGAAGTCCTCCGTGTCAGAAGCCGGAGTCGTGTTCGTCGGCACGGGAAGCCTCACTCCGGGAGTCGACGCGAGGCTCAGGGAAGGCGGACGGATCGCGGGCCAGGCGCTTGACGCATCCAGCAGGCATGCGATCAAGGGCATCGAAGTCTGCGCGTTTGCGACCCAGAGCGAAAGCGTCGGCTGCGCGATCACGGGCGCAGGCGGCGAATACACGATCGCGGGACTTGCGCACGGCCAGTATGCCGTCGAATTCTCCTCGCCGATCGAAGGCGGACTGGACTACGTCACACAGTTCTTCGACGGCAAGACCTCACCGTCTGAAGCGAACACGGTATCGGTGGAAGAGGGAGGCACTCAGTCAGGTATCGATGTGGCTCTGCAGCAAGGCGGGCGAATCGCCGGCAGGGTGACGGATGCATCGAGCAAAGCCGCAATACAGGGCGTGCTGGTTTGCGCCCTGACCATGGCCGGCAAAGCTGAGGCATGCACGGTGACAAATCCAAGCGGCGAATACGAGACGGCGACAATCCCGAGTGGCGAGTACAAGGTCGGGTTCGACGGCGGGAAGAAGTACGTGATCGACTACTACGGCGGCAAGTTCTCGCTCTCCGAAGCACAGGTTGTGCCGGTCCCAATTGGGAGCACGGTATCGGGCATTGAGGCCGCGATGCCGCCGAGCGACTTGATCCCACCCGCGAACACCAAGCCGCCTGTGGTGCTCGGGAGCCCGGCGGTCAACGAGATGCTGCTGTGCGCTAACGGCCTGTGGACAGGCAGCCCCGTCCCGAGCCTGATCGAGAGGTGGCTGCGCGACGGCGCGCCGATACCGGGCGCGAGCGGGAGCACCTATAAAGTGCAGAGCGCAGACGAAGGGCACGGCCTGGCCTGCGAAGTCACGGCGAGCAGCGCCGCGGGGGAAAAGAGGGCCCTCAGCGCCGCGGTGGCCATCCCGGCAAGCTTGAGCACCGCTCCCACCCCGACCGTCCCTCTCACGTCCACCGCGACGACTGGGGCGCCCGCCACCCCTAGTCCGGAGAGCGGGACATCCTCCGTCACCATCCTGGCATCGACGATCGTGGTGGTAGGCGGCACGGCCCGGGTAGGTGTCCAGTGTCGCGTCAAGACTTGCAGCGGGTCGGTCGAGTTGACGGCCCGGGTCCTGACGAAGCTCCGCAGGGGAAAGAAGACGGTCTCGCGCAGGGAGGCGATCGTGGTCGCCAAGGGGTCGCTGTCGCTCGTGGGCAAAGGCAAGAGCGCCGGCGTCGTACTCCGTCTCACCGCGGCGGGCAAGCGGTGGATTGCCGGTGCCACCAAGCATCACCCGTCAGCCGCCGAGCTCGTCGTGTCGATGGCGGGCGGGAAGATGATCTCAAAGGCGGTGCTGGTCGCGTGATTTCGCTCGGCACTCGTCGATTGAGTGTGCTCGCTGTAGTCGGCGCTTTGCTGATGCTCGCCCCGGCTCCGAGCATCGCAAAGAGAACTACATCGGCGAGCGCCCGGCGTGCGACGCGCTCACACGGCCGTGTTCCGGATGGTGGGCACGGTCGACGTGGTCCGAGCGGCCGGCGCCGTGGTCGGAGTGGGCATGTTCGACGTGGCTCACGTCCGCGCTCGTGGCGTGCTCGTGCCGCGATCGTCGGCGGCAGCCAGATCTCGATCGGGCAGGCCCCGTGGCAGGTCGCGGTAGAAGCCGTCATCCCTGAAGAAAAAGGCGTCGCCACGATCCTTTGCGGGGGATCGATCCTCGACCCCGCGCACATCCTGACTGCAGCTCACTGCGTCTTTGACTCGAAGACCGGTAAGCCGATAGGAGCCGAAGACTTCACCGTTCGCGCCGGCACCGCCGACCTCGCCTTTGCTGGGGCCGAAGAACAGAAACGCTACGTCACCGATGTCCGCCCGCACCCCTACTACAGCTACACTCCCGACAGTGGCCGTGTCCTTGCGGACGACATAGCCGTCCTGACTCTCCAGGAGCCGCTCGCACTCGGCTCGCACGCAGCGGCAATCCCGATGGCGCCCGCCGGATCGGGTCAGCCTGAAGGCACGCCGGTCGATCTCACGGGCTTCGGGGAAGAGAATCCACTCACCGAAGAACTCAACGGCAAGCTGTACTACCTCGGGATGACTATTGGCTACAGCCGCGAATGCGGTGGTGAAAACGACGCGGTCTTGCTGTGTGCGAGCTCTGCATCGGGCACTCCCTGCAACGGCGACAGCGGCAGCGCTCTGACCACCGTTGCGGGTCCCTCCATCACACTCGTCGGGGTCGAGGATGACTACACGCTCGTCTCCGGCAAACGGTGTGTCGCCGACGCGAACAATGCATTCGCCAACGTGGCGGCGCCTGAGATCCAGGATTTCCTCGATGGCAGCGAATCGCCGCCGCAAGCGCCCCGCGGCCGGGGCGCGGTCATACGCGAAGCGCCGGTCGGTGACGGCTCGATGAGCTGCGCCCCCGGCAGCTGGAGCGGGAACCCGACGTTCACCTACACGTTTCTCGACAGCTCGGATGGCCAGATCGTCCAGCAGGGCTCCTCATCCACATACGCGGTACCCTCGGCAGAGGTGGGCCACACAATCCTCTGCGAAGTGCAGGCGAGCAACGAAGGCGGCACCGGCATTGGGCGTACCCCGCCGCTACGCGCGGTACAGGCCGCGCCGCCGCCCGCGCCCGCTGGCACCACGACGTCCCTGGAGCCTTCAATGCCGCCCGTATCCGCCAACGTGTCGCTCGCCAGCACGCACATCACGACGACAGGCGGCGGTGTGGCGTCAGTCAAGCTGACCTGCACGGGTACCGGCGCGTGCGCAGGCAAGCTGACCCTGACAGGCAAGAACACGGCCAAGGAGGGCAAAAGGACCAAGACTACGACCATCGGGACGGCCGGCTTCTCGGTCCTGGCGGGCAGTACTGCCACTGTCAAGCTCACGCTCAACGCCAGCGGGAGGGCGCTGCTCGGCGCGGATCACGGGCGACCAAGCGCCACGCTCACGATCCTGAAGTCCTCTCCCGCCCCGTCTCAGACGCACATCGCGAGCGTGCGACTCGTTCAGGAGAAGGCTCGTGGCAAGGCGAAGAAATAACGTTGCCTCGCTGATGCGCAGCCCCGGCACACCGGCGCTCTCAGCCAAAAAAGCGCTCGAAGAAGCGCACCACCAGCAGGTGAAGAACCGGGCGCCTCAGGAGAACCGGAAGAACCAGCAGAACCCGGACGACCAGGAATTGGCGCAGGTGAAGACTTCGCAGGAGGATGTTCAGGTGACGGAGCGTGTGCGAGCTCTCACTATCACTGTCAAGTAAGTGTGTTGATGGGTGAACCAGTCGGGCTGTTTATGTTGGCGGGCGGAGTCTTCAAATGCAATTTCGTCACCAATTTCCAGATCGAGGTGTGCATTCTCGCGCCGACGACTCTCGGCGGTGGGCAATACAAAGCCGTCGAATGCAACGAAGAAACGGAAAAAAAGGGAGAAATTAAGGATGAGGTGTCACACGGCGGCGCTTTAGCCGGCATAACGTGCGCCGAGGGAATCTATTATGAGGCGTGGGTTTGGGATTCGCGTTCGATACTGGCTACGGGTTTGCGGCAAAAGGAAAAAAGACGGCTCCGTACGCGTGTGAGGGAAGCGGAAGCGCAGAGTTTGGATCTGAAATAGCAGACTTCCTTTCAAAAGGCTAATGGTTAACGTCGATCTGAGTAAGAGCTGTGTGCAAGTCGAGAGGCCACACAGTCGGCCTGCGCGACGCTGGACGGTTTATGCTCTCTGTGCAGTCGCCGGAGCGGGGTATCTATTGACAGGTTGCGGTGGCGCTAGGTCATTGAATGCCTCGACGAGCGTGAAACAGCAGCGTGCCATTGTGGTGGCCAACCAAGTGTGTGCTCAGTACAACGCACGCGTCGATGCTGGCGGCTCTCCCACAAGCGCGAGTCAGGTCGGGGCCTACAGTCAGCGGTTCGTCGTCCAGCGGAAGACCGAGCTCGCAAGGCTTCGCGCGGTGATGAGCGCATCCAGCAGGCTGCCCGGCGCAGCCGGATATCTTTCACACATTAATGAGGAGTACGCGTGGCTGGAAGCGTTGGCGACTGATCTAAAGGTGGGCCACGTACCTTTCTCCCAGTCGTTTGCCGATAGATCCCGTCGAATTTATCTCAAGCTGGTTAGTGACGAGAAGGCCCTGGGGCTGACAGCTTGTATTGCTAGAAGTTCCCGGCGAGGCATTTCAAGTTCCGAAAGCTTTCAGGCTGGGTAAGCTCCGTCCGAGGTCGACGAGTTGACCCAGTCGTCTGCCACATCCATGTCCGAGGCTCGCTCGAGGTCCAGGAGGTCGAAGCTCGGCGCTTGGCGGATGAACTCGACCAGGCTGGGCCAGCCTCGCAGCCGCTGGTTTTGGACAGACTGGACGGATTATAGGCTACCAGGAGATGGAGGGCCTCTTCCTTCCGCGCCAGGCTCGGTTACGAGCGCAGCTCTTTTCGCGTAGTTCGCCTGCAACACTCCTCTCTCAGGTCGATCCACGTTTGGAGGAGAAGATGGCTGAGGTTCCGACGCTGTACGTTTGTCACGGCGACGACGGAGGCCCGCGGATACATCCCTGCCGTCGCGTGCAGGAGGCGCTTCGCGGTGCAGGCGTCGAGTACGAGAAAGTGCTCGCCGCTCACGGCAGCCCGATCCCCTTCTTGCGCAAGGGCTCGCGCGAGGAGCTACGAAAGGCGACCGGGGCGACGAAGTTGCCCGCGCTCAAGCTCCCCGACGGGACGGTTCTCACGCACTCCCGGGCGATCCGCTCGTGGATTGCTGAGCAGTAGGCGATCGCCGCCGGCCAGGGTCAGGCGGCGGCGCCTGTGCTTGCCCCCGGCCCGATCAGCGACTCACGGCCGGCCTCGGTCCACACGATCTGCTCGCGTCCCGGCCCGACTCCGATCAGTGTCACCGGCGCGCCGACGTGCTCCTCGATGAACTGCAGGTACTCACGTGCGCCCTCGGGGAGGTCTGAGAGGGTGCTGCACTCGCCGAGGTCCTCCTTCCAGCCGCGCAGCTCGGTCAGCTCGGCGCTCGTGTGGTGAAGGACCGTCTGGTGGTAGGGAAAGTCGTCGAACTTCGCCCCCTCTGCGCCGCGGTAGCTCGTGCACACCTGGATGCGGTCGAGGCCCGATAGCACGTCAAGCTTTGTCAGCACGAGCGCGGTCAGCGTGTTCAGGCGCGCTGCATATCGCAGCGCCACGAGGTCGAGCCAGCCCGTGCGCCGGGGGCGCCCCGTCGTCGTCCCGAACTCGCCTCCCCGCTTGCGGATCGTCTCGCCCATCTCGTCGTGCAGCTCGCTGGGGAAGGGTCCCGCCCCCACGCGCGTCGTATAGGCCTTCGACACCCCCCACACCTCGTCGATGTCCTTTGGGCCGACACCCGCCCCGACGCAGGCGGCCCCTGAAAGCGGGTTGGAGGAGGTCACGAAGGGATAGGTGCCGTGGTCGATGTCCAGCATCGCGCCCTGGGCTCCCTCGAAGATCACCTTCTTGCCTTCGTCGAGCAGTTCCCACATCAGCTTTGCCGTGTCGGCGATGTGCTGCTCCAAGCGGTGCCCATAGGTCAGGTACTCCTCGGTCATCGTGTGCAGGTCGAGCGTGGGGTCCTTCTCGAAGGG
>Ga0210409_10005306_pt1 | contig 13562 bp, 11 predicted proteins | sample IncBWH17MmetaG_FD_161649 | JGI IMG/M metagenome (GOLD analysis project Ga0210409, IMG submission 161649) | Forest soil microbial communities from Barre Woods Harvard Forest LTER site, Petersham, Massachusetts, United States - Inc-BW-H-17-M | ecosystem: Environmental > Terrestrial > Soil >... | reverse complement strand
ACCCTCGAGGCCTTGGACCTCGCCATCGTTCAAGGTCTACGCGCCGTCACCTGTTCGGACGCGCACGGATGGTTCCGCCTCTGCGGCTATCGTGTTCCATGATTCGGGCCGCCGCTTTAGACTAGCCGGACGCAACGACCCCGCGCACGAGATGCTTTTGCGCTACCGCGAAGAGGGCGAGCACTGGAGCGGACAACACGACGTTGCCCGCCATGACAATGTGCCAGCGCACCCCCGTACCTTGCTCGCGTAGGAGTGCTACGCCGAGGGGCAGCGTGCGCAGCCGTTCGCTCGTCGTCATGACGAGCGGCCAGAAGTAATCGTTGTAGTGGAAGACGAAGCTGATCAGAAAAAGCGACACGAGCGTGGGTTTGAGCATGGGAGCCAGGACGCGGTACACGATCGACCATTCGCCCGCACCGTCCATCCGGGCCGCTTCGATGATTTCGTCCGGCACACCGGAAAGCGCCTGACGCACAAGAAACGTGCCGAGGGCGCTCGCCGCAAACGGCACGACGAGTGCGGTCATGGTGTCGATAAGCCGCAGTCGGGCAAAAAATAGAAACACCGGGACGAAGGTCGCTTGCGCGGGCACGAGCAAACACGCGAGCACCACCCCGAAGGCAAATCGCTTTCCCACGAAACGCAACTTGGCGAGTGCGTATCCGGCTGGCAGCGCGAGAGCCACTTGGCTTCCGGCGATCGTCAACGCCATCGCGATGGTCACGGCCATATATCGAAGGACGGGGACCGTGCCGAAGACCTCGCGATACGCGCCGGTGTCGAACTGTCGCGGCAGTGGCGCCGTCGGGTTGGCCACTATTTCCGGCAGGGTCTTGAATGACGTCCCCACCATCCATGCGTAGGGAAAGATCCACGCGACTGCCGCGATCCCGGCAAGAAGCAGCGCGACACGATAGGCGCGGCGGCTTTCCCTCATCGTCTGGCCCTCCAAACACGAAGCTGCGCACCGGCGACGGCAAGAAGAAATGCGAAGAAGACCACCGTCAGCGCGCTCGCGCGTCCCACGCTCAGATTGAGAAAGATCTGCTCGTAAATCGCGTAGACGAACAGCTCTGTTCCGCGCGCGGGTCCGCCCTGCGTCATGATACGCACTATGTCGAAGGCCTGAAAGCTCGTCACCAGCGTCGTCGTAGCCACGAACGCCGATGTTGGCGCCAGGAGGGGCATCGTGACGTGCCGGAATCTCGCCCACGATCCCGCGCCGTCGAGCGCTGCGGCTTCCAACAGCGACCGCGGTATCCCCTGAAGTCCGGCAAGAAAGATCACCATGGCGTAGCCGGTGAGCTTCCACACGCCAACGACGGCGATGACAGGAAGCGCCAAGCGCGGGTCGCCCAACAACGACAGCGGCCCGGCTCCGAGCGCGCCAAACAATCGGCCGAGCATCCCGGAATTTCCATCCAGCAGCCACATCCACAACAGCGCCACGGCAACCCAACTGACGACGTAAGCGCTGAACACGCTGGCACGTATGAACCCGAACACCCTGCCAGGCCTGTCGAGCGCCAGCGCGAGCGCGAGTCCAAGCGTCATCGTTCCCGCGACCACGATGGCGCTGTACATGAGCGTCCGAAGGGCGACAGCCAAAAGCTCGCCGTGGGCGGCGAGCGCATGGTAGTTCGCCGCGCCGACGAAACGGGGCTCGGTAAGGAGATCCCACGAGAAAAGACTCGAGAATGCGGTGGCTCCAATCGGGACGATGAAAAAGACCACGAGCAGCGCGAGCGTGGGCGCAAGCATCGCCCATGGGTGCCATCCGGCCCGCGGCCTCACGCGGGTCTCGACGCTTCCTCGCGGGCCTCGGCCATCACCTGGTGCGCGTCGCGTCCCGCGATGACGGCTTCTTCCAGGCGCGGCTCGACGACGTCGCGTTCGACACGGAAGAGTTCGGGCGCCCACGGCCACGGATCGATGTCGCCGAGCTGCTCATAAGCGACCAGGTCGTTCGGATGGCGTGCATACCAGCCGCGCTCGAGCAAAGCGTCTACGGCCGGCTGGGTCACGGGCATGTAGCCCGTGCGCGTCGACCAGGCGATCGTCTGCTCGCGTTCACACATATAGCGAACGAATTCCCACGCTCCGCGCTTTTCCGCTTCGGGGGCCGACCGCATGAGCACGAACATCGTGCCTCCCGTCGGCACCGCGGCGCGCACGTCGCGCTGCAGTGGGGCGGCCAGGACAGGGAAGCGCGCATTGTCCTCGAGATAACGCAAATAAGCGGTGCTGCTCCACATCATCGCGATGCGCCCTTGCAGAAAACTTTCGTTGGACGCTTGCCACGCCTGATAGTCCCTCCCTGGAGGCGGCCGCATGGCATGGTCGTCTCGCACGAGCCTCTGCCAAAAGCGGATCGGCTTTTCGCCTGCGTCGCCGCCGAGCGACATCCTTCCGTCGGCGTCCACGAGCCGCCCCCCGGCTTGACCGACCATCGCGACCCAATACCACCAGGAGATCGGCACCTCGAATCCCCAGCGGATCTGGCCATTGGGAGCGTGTTTGGTCAAACGGCACGCGACGGCCGCGAGGTCCTCCCAGGTGTGCGGGACCGATTCCCCCTCGTCTCCGAGGATTCTGGCGTTGGCAAACATGATCGGCGTAGATCGATTGAACGGGATAGCGACCAGCGGCTCGCGCTCGGCGCCGACAAATGACCCGCGCTGCGCCAGCGCGGGTACGAACGGGATGTCCGACGCGCTTTCGTAGCCATCGAGCGGTTCGAGAACGTTCGCACGCGCAAGGTAGGGAACGACCTCGAGCACCACGTGGGCGAGCGAAGGGCCGACGCCTGCCGCGAGCGCCGCGCGAAGTTTGGCGAGCGCCTCGTAGTAGTCGCCCTGGTGGATGGCCCGCACGAGCACGCGCGACTGCGACTCGTTGAAGCGCGCGACGAGGTCGAGCAACACCTTGCGGACCAAATCGCCGTATGCGTACCAAAAGGTCACGACGACGCGTCCGCCATCGCGAAGCGGGCGGCTCGGACGCCCGCAGGCCCATCCCGCCCCCGCTTGCCCAGTCAACGCCGCCCAAGCGCGGAGCAGGTCGCGGCGCGACGCAATCACGCGAGGATTCTACTCACTCCGGTGCACTCGCCCAAGGCCGCGCCGCAAGCAGCCGCTCCGCGCGCGCGCGAAGCGGTTCGTCGAGAGCACCACCGGCAGCGGCCTCGAGCGCGCCTGCCAACTCGCCGGCAGAAGCGAACCGGTCTGCGGGATCCTTGGCCATTGCAATGGTGAGCGCCAAGTCCAGATCCTTGGCAAGAGGCGCGGCAACACTCGGCCGGAGTGGCATCGAATGAACGACCTTGTAAAGAATCTCTGCCGTTTTCTCCCCCTCGAAGGCAGGATGTCCGGTCAGCGCGCGATACGCGATGACGCCCAGGGCGTAGACGTCGGTTTGGTGGGTCACAGTCGAGCCGTTTGCCTGCTCAGGCGCCATGTAGCTCGGCGTGCCGACGATCTGATTGTGCGTCAGTGTCTCTTCGCCGACCACGCGGGCGACACCGAAGTCCAGGATCTTCCAGAGCTCACTGGCGCCCTCGCGCGCAAGGAATACGTTGCGAGGCTTGAGATCCCGATGAACGATCCCGGCCGACCGAGCAGCATCCAGGCCACATCCGATTTGCCGAACCATGGTGAGCACGCTGTGGATTCCCATGCGCTTGTGTTCGCGCAGAAGCTCCGCCAGATCGCGGCCGACCAAGCGTTCCATCGCGAGGTACGGGACGCTTGCGTTCGGCGCGGACACCTCGAGCACCTTCACGACGTTGGGCACATCCAGCGACGCAACGACTTTCGCCTCCCGCGAAAAGCGCTCGACGAACTCGGGCTGTCCGAGCACGTGCGGGTGCAAAAGCTTTACCGCTGCCCGCTCGCTACTTTGCGCATGGACCGCCTCATAGACCTCGCCCATGGCGCCGCGCCCGAGCAACGGCCCGAGTCGAAAGCTGCCGACCACCTCGTCTGTCCAACGTCCGATTCCTCCCGCCTGCATGGCCTGCGCAAGCTCGTGGCGCGCCTCCCGCAGCAGTGCCTCCCGCTGAGCAAGCGAGCGAACCGCCCGGTCGTGCTGTTCGAGCGCGGCCATCGATACTTCACATGCGCGACGCCCGAAGAGGTACGTTGCCAGAAGCATCCCTTCGACGAGCAACGCACAGGCCACCTGCTGCGGCCTCGAAAGCACGTCGCTCGGCACGATTCCGCGATCGCGCGCGAGGCCGCTGATGACCACGGCCGACATCAACGCGTAGTACGCGGCGCTGCACGCATACATCGCGACAACCGAAGCGCGATTCTGCGTAAGGCTGAAGAATGCCAGCCCGAAAATGATGATCGCGATGGCCGGAGAGTAGATGCCGAAGTACCAGACGCCCGCGTATGAGGCGAGAACGGCTACGTGGGTGATCAAGTTGGTGCGCGCGACGCTGTATCCTTCGTCGCGGCGCAACTGCCAGCCGTACCACCCACATGATGTGATGACGGCAAGGAGCCCGACCTCTAGCACGCGCCGCGCGCTGGGGTCGCCGCCAATTTGGAAAGGCATCAGGACGGCAACGAGAAGCGCGAAGAGGCTCGCGATGACCACGAACATCCGCGCGCGCGCGATGTCCTCTCCGTAAAGCGTCTGCCCCGGAGTGGGCGACGTATCGCTGCGCGATGCCGAGCTCACGCCGATCTCGGCGGACGGCAGGTCGGAAACGCGCCAGCGCGCGTGTAGCGCTCCCCCCGATCCTCCAGCCGAGCCCTCGACGATCGTGGGCGCCTCTTCCTTCGACGGTTCGGCCACTCCGGAAGGGACCCCCACGACACAAGGATAGCCGACGCTTTCCCGAGCGGTCTCGGTGGGGGAATCTCTGACTCGCTCCTACCGATACCCTTCCGCCTGCAGCTCGAACATCCGTGCGTATTTGCCCTTGCGTGCCAACAGCTCCTCGTGTGATCCGCGCTCGATCACACGTCCCTGATCGAGCACGACGATGGTGCGCGCCATTCGCACCGTCGGAAACCGATGCGATATGACGATTGTCGTTCTGCCCCGTGCGAGTTCCCGGAACCTTTCGAATACCGCGTGCTCGGCTTCTGCATCGAGCGAGGCGGTGGGCTCGTCGAGCACCAGGATGTCCGCCTCCTCGCGCATGAACGCTCGGGCGAGCGCGATCTTCTGCCATTGGCCGCCCGATAGCTCCGTGCCGTCTTGAAACCAGCGTCCGAGCGGAGCGTCGAGACCGCCGGGCAGGGCCTTCACGATTTCGGTGGCGCCCCCCTGCTCCACGGCGCGTTCGATGCGCGGCTCTTCGCCCATATGATCCACGCTCCCGAGCCCCACGTTCTCCCGGACACGAAGCTGGTATTGATTGAAGTCTTGAAATAGGACTCCGAACCGGCGCCTCAGCTCGCCCACATCCCATTCTCGCAGGTCGCGCCCGTCGAGAACGATGTGACCCTCGGTAGGCTCGTACAAGCGCGTGAGCAACTTCACCAGCGTCGTCTTGCCGGCTCCATTTTCGCCGACGAGCGCGAGGCTCTCCCCCGGTGGGATCACCAGGTTGACGTGCCGCAGTGCCCACGGTTCCTTCCCTGGATACCGGAATCCCACGTCCTCGAAAACGATTCCGCCCTTGGAGTCGACCGCACGCGATGGCGGTGCCAAGGCCGACGAGGGGAGAAGCGCGGCCTGACCGGCCACGCGCAGATAGTCCCAGAGATTGGACATGTACAGGTTGTGCTCGTACATGCTGCCGATCGCAGCGAGCGCCGATTGGAACGCCTGCTGGCCCTGCCGGAACGCGAGCACGTACAGGGTCATATCGCCGAGCGAGAGCTGCCCGGCGGCAGCGAGCAGCGCCATGGCGGCGTACGCCGCGTAGAAGGCTATCGTGCCGACGAGCGACAGCGCCTGCGTCCACTTGGCCCGACGCACGTAAAGGCGCCGGTCCTGCTCGTAAAATTCCTCGGACAGCTTGCGATACCGCTCCAAAAGCAGCGGTCCGAGGCCGAAGAGCTTTACTTCCTTTGCATGCTCGTCGTTGGCGAGAACGTATTCGAGATACAAGAGACGGCGCGACTCCGGGGAACGCCAGTTGCGGATTTTGAACACGAGCTTCGAAAATCGCGCCTCGGCCACGGTCGCCGGGACCGTAGCCGCGAAGAGCGCCAGCACGGTCCACGGGCTGAAACGCATGAGCAAGACCGCATAGCCGAGGAGCGTGATGACGCTCTGCACGAGACCGAAGCTCTCGGTGACGAGCGCGATCGGGCGAGACGACGCCTCGCGACGTGCGCGCGTGAGCTTGTCGTAGAAGTCGGGGTCCTCGAAATGGGACAGCTCGAGGCCGAGCGCCTTCTCGAGGATGGTGACGTTGATGTCGATACCCAGTCGCGCTCCGAGCAGGTTTCGCACGAGGCCGAGTCCGCGTTGCACGCCCGCCAGGGTCGCAACGAGGGCGAGCTCGACGAGCACCCAGTGAAGCGTCGCCTCTCGAGACCGAGCGACCACCGCGTCGACGATCCGCTTGCCGGCGTACGCGACCCCCAAGGGGACCAGCGCGCCGATGAGGGTCAGGACGGCCAGCGCGAGCGTCATGGACCGCGACGAGCGCCACACGAGACGAAGGGTCATGACCGTGTGGGCGCCGCTCTCGCGCAACTGAGCCGTGAGGCCGCGGCTCGGCTGGGTGCGTTCGAGTGGCGGAGGCGGCACGGGGGGCCACCGTAGTTCGTCTATCGGCCTTTGAGTCGATCCAAAAACGCGCGCGGCTTCAGGATGCGGATGCCGTCGTATTCACCAAGCGCGAGCAGGTCGTCGTCACCGGTCACGAGCGCGCTTGCACGACCCTCGACGGCCGCGCCGAGCACGAGGTCATCGGCGGCATCGCGGCAAACGCCGCTCACGCGACCTGTATCCTGAACGAGGTCCGCGAGCAGCACGAGGTTGGCCAACCAGGAGAGAGCCCGCGCCGGCTCTCGAATGTACTTGCGAATTTTTGCCAGCCCGAAGACCGCTTCGACCTCCGCAATGATCGCGGGTGAGAGGACGAGGTCGAAAGCCTCGCGCCCAACGAACTCGGCGATGATTTGCCCCGGCGTCCCGCTCGGACGGATGGCCGCACTGACAAACACATTTGCGTCTAGCACGACACGAGCCACCGCTTACTTCTTTCGGGATCGCCTCGGCTTCGCCTTGTGATTGCGCCGTCGCACCTCGCGCTGCGCGTCGAGCGCAGCGTTCATGGCCTGCTCGTCCGAAAGCCGATCCCCTGCCCCCGCCTTTTGGCCTTCCAAGAATTCGGCCGCTTGCTGCCGAGCGAACCGCCGCATCTGCTCCAGGCGCTCGACAGGTACCAGCGCGGCGAGCGGCCTCCCCTTGCGCTCGATGATAAACTCGTCGTGGCGGAGGGCCACCCGGTTCAGCATGTCGCCGATACGCGCGCGCACGTCCATGGTGGAGACTCTTTCGCTCATCCAGAGCACCTCTAGCAACTATCATAGTTGCTCGTCTTCGACCCGGCAAGCGATGGACGCAGCCGATCTTACGTCGGAGAATTTCGGCCGCCTCCGTCGCCTTGCGCTCGCGGCTGCTCCAGACCGCGCGCAGGCGCGCGTTCGGAAGACTCGTCGTAAATCGCTCCGCAGTGAGCGCACGAGACTCGCCATGCCTACCACGTTCCCGACCCCGGGAGCGTCGCCTCGACGCGGCGCTCCCGGGTTTTTACGTCAGGCGACCCGCTCGCCTTCCCCGTCCGCATCGAACACCATGACCCGGCTGGGGTCGATCGCGACCTTCACTCGATCTCCGCGCCGCAAGGCATCGAAGCCGCGCACTTGCACGCGCAGCTCGCATGCCTCCACGCGCAGCAGAACATGCATCTCCGCGCCGAGCGGCTCGACGGCGACGACGTCACCGCCCACGCCGGTCGCGCCGAGCGTCACGTGCTCGGGACGGAGCCCGACAGAGATCCGCGCCGGCAGCGCCGTTTGCGGCCTGGGCAAGCGGAAGGGTCCCGCCACGATCGCGTCGGCTTCCAGGCGAGCCTCGAGGAGGTTGACGCGCGGCGACCCGAGGAACGCAGCGACGAACGAAGTCGCCGGCTCTTCGTAGACCTGGCGCGGAGTCGCGACCTGCAGAAGCCTGCCGGCGCGCATCACGGCGATTCTGTCGGCCAGCGTCATCGCCTCCACGTGGTCGTGCGTAACGTAGAGGGCTGTCACCGCGAGCCGCCTCACGAGATCGCCGATTTCGAGCCGGATGTCGCCGCGCAGCGATGCGTCGAGGTTCGAAAGCGGCTCGTCGAAAAGAAAGACACGGGGTTTTCGGACGATGGCGCGGCCCATTGCAACGCGCTGTCGCTCGCCCCCCGAGAGCTCGCCGGGACGGCGATCGAGGAGCTTCTCGATGCGCAGGAGCGCCGCGGCTTCGGCGACCGCGCGCGCTCTCTGCGCGGTGTTCGCGCCGCGCATCTTGAGTGGAAACTCCATGATCTGGCGCGCCGTCATCTGCGGGTACAGGGCGTAACCTTGAAACACCATCGCCACGTCTCGGTCTTGCGGGGCGATTCCCTTCATCGGTCTGCTTGCGATCGCGACGCTTCCCGCGTCGGGCTCTTCGAGCCCCGCCACGAGTCTCAGCAGCGTCGACTTGCCGCAGCCGCTCGGTCCGACGACGACGAGGATTTCTCCGCGCTCGACCGCGAGACTGACGCCATCGAGCGCCAGGGCACCAGCCGTTACGCGCCCCTTGGGCGGTCCGTTCGAGGCAAACCTCTTCGTCACTCTATCGAGAACGATTTCCGGTTCGCCCACGCTCACTCCGGAGACGACTCCCGCCACCACTTCTCGGCGCATGCCAGGTCCTCGCGGGTGTCGATCTCCATGTACCCACCGTGCGTGTCGACCCGATGAAAGCTCGAACCGCGCTCGATCATGTCCTGGAAAAGGTCGATGAGGTAAGCGCGCTCGAAGGCGCGTCCCTCGCGCCACGTCTTTCCCGCCCACTGCCGCTCGGCGGCGTCGAACGCGTCGACGAGTTCTCTAGCGCCCTCCGGATTGAACTTCGTCACCCCGATGAACTCGCCGCTCGCCTGGTCGGAGGCGATGCGCCGCGATAGCTCGATAATGCGCGACCCATCCGCCCTCATCTTTTCGCCGTCGCTTTCCGGATGCATCGAACGATCCACGTAGCGACGCCGCCAATCCGTATCGCACACGAGGACCTTGTCATGCGTCGATTCCGCGAGCCGTTTCACGGCGGACCCGCGATACACGATGTCCGCATAGGTCGAGACGAATCCGGCGTCGAGGTGGGCGCGCGCGCAGAGCAGCGACGCCAGGATATTGTTGCGCTCCCAGTCCCGATTGAAAACGAACGTAAACTCCGGGTATCGCTCGCGGACGACGTCGCCGCGATAGCCGCAAATGAAGACCACGTCCTTGCGCGCGAAGCCCGCCGCGCCGAGCGCCTCGAGGATCCACTCGAGCATGGGTCGCCCCATGACCGGTACGAGGGCCTTGGGGATGTCGTCGGTGTTCGAACCGAGCCGGCTGCCCCGGCCCGCGCCGATGATGATGGGGCGCATGCTCCCGGGCAGTATAGACTCGCTTTGCGCATGGCGGACGAGTTGACGATCGGCATCATCACGGACCTGCATTTCGGGCCTGAAGCGCGCCACGAGGGCAAACTCCGCAAGCTCTCTCACCTGGCCCCGGGCCTTGCCCGCGAGTTCGTCCGCTGCATGAACGATGAGGTTAAGCCCGACATGGTGGTCAACCTCGGCGACGACATCGAGGACGAGTCTCGCGATGCTGACCTCGCGCGTTACGGCGACTGCCAAGCGATCCTTCGCGGGGCGAAAGCGCCGCTCGTGAACGTGGCGGGCAATCACGACATGATCCACCTCAATCGCGACGACCTGAACCGAATGTGGCAGCGCACCGGGCCGCTCTTCTATGCGTTCGATCGGTGCGGCTGGCACTTCATCGTCCTGCACACCATTGAGCGCCAAGACGTCGAGATCCGCGTCCCGGATACACAGCTCGACTGGCTGCGCTCCGACCTTGCCTCCGGCGCGTGGCCCGCGATCGTGTTTATGCATCACTCAGCAAGCGAACAATCGCTCGACGACTCGCGCTGGTGGCCCGGACGCGCACACCTGGCGCTCGTGAAGGAGCGGACGGAGTTGCGAAGCATCCTGGAGCAAAGCCATCGGGTGCGCGCCGTCTTCAACGGGCACCTGCACTGGAACCATTGCGACTTCATCGCGGGCATCCCTTATGTCACCGTGCAAAGCCTCATCGAAAACGTCGACGAGGATGCGCCCGGACGCCCGGCCGCCTCGCACGCGGTCGTGCATTTGGAGGCGCGGCGCATGGTCGTGCGCGTCCGTGGCAACGACCCGGCGCGCTACCAAGTCGAGTGGTGACCTGTGCACCGAAGCGCGAGCGCGTTGCTCTTGCTTGCATGTTCTTGCCGTCACGCATCGGCGACGGACCACGGCGGGCTTGCCGTGGCATCCGCGACCGCCCCCGCGGCCGCGTCCGTGACTGCGCCCGAGTCCGCGACAGCGCCCACGCCCGCGCAGGCGCCCACGCATGCGTCCTCGCACGCGCTCTCCCCCTTCCCGTTCGGGCCCCCCTCCGCCATCGAGCGCTATACTTGTCTCGCAGTTCTCGGCGCCGGAGGATTCCACGCCTTTCTTGCGGCCGGTGACACGCGCGTCGCGTTTGCCGACGGCGACAGTCTTCTTGCTCTCGCCAACCGGTCTCCGACGGGCGCTCTATCGCCGCTCTATGCGCCAAGGGATCTCGTCGATTTGCGGGATGGACGCGATCGTTCCCCGACCGAGTGCGAATCCGCCCACTCATGCTTGCGCCGCGAAGCGGCGGAGGCATTGCATGGGATGCTCGACGACATGCGCACGGCCGGTCTGACCGGGCTCGTCCAGTCCGCGTACCGCGGTTTCGGCACGCAATGCTGGGTGTTCGCCGCATGGGCGCGCCACGCTAGAAGCGGCTTTTGCGAGGCGGCCGAGCAGAGCGCGCTGCCCGGCCACAGCCAGCACCAACTTGGAACGACCATCGACTTGTTCACGACCGATTGGGCCGAGGCGGGCGCCAAGAGCGGCCAGGGGGTATTTCGCAATGGCTTCGGATGCTCCCCCGCGGGCAAGTGGCTCGACGAAAACGCCTGGCGGCACGGATTCGTACTGCCTTATCCCATCAACCCGGAGGACCGAAAGGATGGCTCCCGTTGTGTGGCACGGGTCGATCGCGCGGTGCCCATCGACCCGAAAACGGGCTACAAGCACGAGCCATGGCACTTGCGTTTTATCGGCGTCGACGCTGCGGCCCGATATCGCCAGGCCTGGCTCGCGAGCGAGCCCGGCACAGTCAGCGAGATCACCCTCGAGCAATGGCTGCGAGCGGAGCGAGGACTGGTCGGAGATGCCGAGTTGCCCGTGTGTGACGGATGCGCGTGCGGCGCATGCGCGACGATGGCGGGCGAAAACGAGAAGGCCCCGTGTGGCGACGCATCGCTTCACCTCGGGACCAATGGGGAGGTGAGCGCGCCGGCTGAGGCGCCGCAGCTTGTCGATGCTCGTGTGGCAAGCGCACAACCTGAAGGCTTCGTCGTCGAGGCGACCGTGCGTGCGCCGGCCCACACGCCGACTCAGACACCGGTGACGACCGCCGCCGGACCGATTTATCGCGAAGCAGATACGTTCGATGGAGTGGCTGCCTACTCGACAGGCGCGAAGCACCGATATCCCGACTTGCCGGGCGCCTGGCGAGTCGGCATCGAGCCAGTGCCAGCGGGTCCGATCCGCTGGCCATGGCGCGCGTCGCTGGCCAAACCCGAGCTCGCGGACACTTGGAACCGCGCGAACGTCATCCTGCCGGCAAGAGCTGGGCTGGCGACCGTGCGCGTGCGAATCGCCATGCCGCCGGGAACACGCGCGCTGAAGGCGACGCTTTTGCGCGACGGGGACGAGCATGACTCGCGGGAATTCTCGCTTCCGTGACGCGCTTCGTGCCGGCGCGCTGAGCCTGGCGCTTGCAGTCGTCTACGCCGTCGTCGCCAAACTGGGGCTTGCTCTCGACGCGGTGAGCGGCTTCGCAACCCTCGTGTGGCCGCCCACCGGAATCGCGTTGGTCGCGATTCTGCGGCTCGGTTACCGCGTTTCTCCGGGCGTGGCCGTCGGCGCGTTCGCCGCGAACGTCTGGACGGGAGCGTCGCCGGCGGTCGCGCTGGGAATTACCATCGGCAACACCGCGGAGGCCCTGCTGGGCGCATTTGCGCTACAGCGCGTCGCGTCCTTCCGACCCTCACTCGAACGCCTGCGCGATGTGCTGGCGCTGATGGGCATCGCGGCCGTCGCGAGCACACTCGTCAGCGCAAGCATCGGCGTCTCCAGCTTGTGGCTCGGCGGCATCGTTCCTTCGGCACACGTGGGCGAGACGTGGGAAGCCTGGTGGATTGGAGACCTGATGGGCGATCTTGTTATGGCCCCGGTCTTGTTGACCCTCGTCGCACGCGATCTCGCGTGGCGCGACCTGAGTGTTCCTCGCTTTGCCCGCATCGCGGAGGCGCTTGCGCTGGCACCGCTCCTGCTGGCGGCCAGCGCCTTCCTGTTTGCGGCCCGCCCCGGCCCGCAGCTAGCCTTCCTCTGGCACAGTTACGCGATTTTTCCGTTCCTCATTTGGGCCGCGCTCAGCTTCGGCGTGCGCGGGGCGGCAATGGCGGTCTTCGTCGTATTGGCTGTCGCCATCGGGGGCGCCGCCGCTGGTGAGGGGCCGTTCGCTCGCCCGCGGCTTTCGGGTGCGCTGCTCGAGCTTCAGCTGTTCATGGCCGTCGTTGCCGCCACCACGCTCATTCTCGGGGCCGTCACGGATGAGCGGCGACGCGCGCTCGCCATGCGTGAATCGCTCATCTCGCTGGCGGCGCACGAACTCAAGACCCCGCTCACGTCCCTGCTGCTGCGCGCGCAAAAGCTCACCCGGCTACTGCGCGAAGGAGCCCGGTCCGGCGCCGACCCCGTGCGCGATGCGGAAACGGTGGAAGGTCTGGTCAAACGCATCGGGCGTCTCGTCGACGATCTTCTCGATGTGTCCCGAATCTCGGCCGAAAAAATGCGCCTCGACCTAGAGGACGTCGACCTATCGGCGCTAACGCGCGAGGTTGTGGCGCGCCTTCCCGAGTCACAGCAGGCGCTGGTGTCGATCGCCGCGCCTGAAGCGCTGACGGGGCACTGGGATCGCCTCCGCGTCGACCAGATTGTCTCCAATCTCGTGTCCAATGCGCTCAAATACGGTGAGCAAAGGCCTGTGCAGGTATCGGTCGAGCGCGCCAAAGAGCGAGCACGTTTGGTCGTAAGCGATCAGGGTGTCGGTATCGCGGACCGAGACTTGAAGCGCATTTTTGAGCGCTTCGAGCGCGCAGCCGCGAAGAATGTCAGTGGCTTCGGCGTCGGTCTATGGATAGTCCACCAGATAGTTCGTTCTCTCGGGGGAACGACCGACGTGAAAAGTCGCGTGGGCGCCGGATCGACG
>Ga0210409_10005304_pt1 | contig 13565 bp, 12 predicted proteins | sample IncBWH17MmetaG_FD_161649 | JGI IMG/M metagenome (GOLD analysis project Ga0210409, IMG submission 161649) | Forest soil microbial communities from Barre Woods Harvard Forest LTER site, Petersham, Massachusetts, United States - Inc-BW-H-17-M | ecosystem: Environmental > Terrestrial > Soil >... | reverse complement strand
ATTTTTTCTCCTGGGCAACTGAGAGTATGCCCGCACATCCGCGCAGCGGCAAGCGCAAACGAGCCCAAGGCCCTGTGAGGTTGCGGCGCTGGCCGGAGGCAAAACGAAGCTCTGAAAACTAGTCTAAATTAGACTAGTATTTTGGAACGGACGGATCCACCTCGTCGGACCACGCGAGGATGCCACCCTTCAGATTGAGCACTTTGCGGAAGCCCGCTTTGCGCAAAAAGTCCACGGCCTCGGCGGAGCGCTTGCCGCTGCGGCAATGCGCGACGATTTCGCGCGAAGAATCCAGTTCGTGGACGCGACGCGGCAGTTCGCCGAGCGGAATCAATTGCCCTTTGAGATTGCAAATCTGAAATTCGTGCGGCTCGCGGACATCGAGAATGAACAAATTGTCTCCGCGATCGAGCCGGGTCTTCAATTCGCGCGGCGTAATTTCCGGAACTTGCACCGACGGGGCCGGAGCTTCCTCGCCGCGTACGCCGCAAAATTCGTAGTAGTCGATGAGTTTCGTAATGGTGCGATGTGTGCCGCACATGGGGCAGTTCGGATTTTTGCGCAGCTTGAGCTCGCGGAATTTCATGCCCAGCGCGTCGAAGAGCAGCAAGCGGCCCGTGAGATTATCCCCGCGGCCAAGGATGAGCTTGATGGTTTCCATCGCCTGAATGGAGCCGACGATGCCGGGAAGAACGCCGAGTACTCCTCCTTCCGCGCAGGAAGGAACAAGACCCGGCGGAGGCGGTTCGGGATAGAGGCAGCGATAGCACGGACCATCGGGCATGCCGAAGACCGTGACTTGGCCTTCAAAGCGAAAGATCGAGCCGTACACGTTGGGCTTGCCGAGCAAAATGCAGGCATCGTTCACGAGATACCGCGTTGGAAAATTGTCCGTGCCGTCCACGACGATGTCGAAATCCTTCAGCAGTTCGAGGGCGTTCGCGCTGGTCAATTGCGTTTCGAATGATTCGATCTGAATATCGGGATTGAGATTCGAAAGCCGGGCGCGGGCGGCTTCGCTTTTTGGCTTACCCACGTCGCTGGTGCCAAAGGTCACCTGCCGCTGGAGATTCGTAAAGTCCACCACGTCGAAATCCACCAGGCCAAGCTTCCCGACTCCGGCCGCCGCGAGATACAAACCCAGCGGCGCGCCGAGCCCGCCAGTGCCAATCAATAGCACCTTGGCGCTCTTCAGCTTGAGCTGCCCCTCCATGCCGACCTCGGGCATGATCAAGTGGCGGCTGTAACGCAGTATTTCTTCTTTCGAAAGGCTCACGGCCGGCTTTGCATCCGATTGCGGTTGTGCGGTTGTTGCCATTGCGATTCCCTCGGTTCCTTCAGTTTAATTCATATTGGATGAAAATAAGCGAAGCAGCGGCTTGGGAGAGGAGGCTAACTGGGTCGCCGAACTTCACTGAACCGCCAGTTCTTGATGTCCCCTTGCGCGACCAAACGACCCTCATTTACGAGAGCCTCAATGCGTCGGGCAACTAGTTCGCAGCCGCCGTCCCCCTCTGGCAAATCGTTACCCATTGCATCCGTAACTCTGCCAATCACCATTGCAACCTTCTTCCAACGGCCATTGGCGGCGGAGAGTAGAGAAAGAATACTTTCATCAATCGCGTTGTCGCTCACAGCGCATTCCTTAGAATCTGCGTGAACAACAGAGCTGTTCACAGCCGCCAGCGATGGACGGGATGATGCTGATGGTGTCGCCATCCTTCGTCGGCGTGTTTTCCTTCGCGAGATAGCGGATGTCCTCGTCATTCACGTAGACGTTGACGAAGCTACGCAGCTTGCCGTCTTCCGTGAAAAGGTGTTTGCGCAGTTCGGCGAACTCCGTGGTGAGATGGCCAAGCGCTTCGCCGACCGTTTTGGCACTGAATTCGGCGGATTCACGCTTCCCCGCGTAGGGCCGGAGCGGCGAGGGGATGACGACTTTCACGGGCATTAGGACGTTCCTCCGAAAAGAAAAACCAGCGGGTCTAAAGACCCGCCACTACAAAATCAAAACACGAGAAAGAGTGGCCGGTCTAAAGACCGCCGCTACGAATTCTAAACCGCGGCACGGTGGCGAATCTCGATGCCTTCGGGCGAAAATTCCTGGCGGTCGTCGTTCAAACGCCAGGAAGTCATATCCTGCGGGGCACCATTTTGCACGCTGACGATGATGTAGCTATACCACGGCCAGGCGTGGTCGCGATCATACTCGCTGGGACGGGCAGGATGATCCGGGTGGGAATGATACCAGCCGACGACTTCCAATCCCTGCTCGCGAGCGGCTTTTTCCGCGGCGCGCACGTCGTCCACGCTGACGGAAAAACGATTGCGCGGCGAGTCATCGCGCCGGTTCACCAGCGGGAAAAGCGCCAGTATCTCCCGACGCGGCGTGAATGCATCCTTCTCCGGATTGGCGCCAACGATCGCGCTTGCATCTCTTCCCAACAACGCACCACAGCATTCGTGCGGGTACGTCTCCGCGCCGTGCAAACGGATTTTTTCCGCGAGATGCTCACTGAGCCAGAGTGTGGTCTCGTCCGCCATGGCTACTCTTCGTCCCAGAAACGTTCGTTCAAGTATTTCGCGGCGGAATCCGCAAAAATCGTCACGATCACGGCGGACTGGTTACGCGAGATATTCTTCGCGACTTCAAAGCAGCCGAGAAGCGCGGCCCCTGCGCTTGGGCTGATCAGCATACCTTCCTCGCGCGCCACGCGTTTCACCAGGTGATACGCACCCTCGGTGCTGACCGGGAGATTCTCGTCCGCCAGGGTGTCATCATAAATCGCGGGGCGCATCGCCGTTGGCATGTGCTTCCAGCCTTCGAGACCGTGAAAGGAGGCGTCGGGCTGAAGGCTTACGCAGCGGATCGACGGATTCAACTCTTTGAGCCGACGCGTCGTTCCGACAAAGGTGCCGCTGGTCCCGAGCCCGGCGACAAAATGAGTGATGCGTCCGGAAGTCTGTTCCCAGATTTCATTGGCGGTGGTGCGGTAGTGCGCCTGCCAGTTTGCGGGATTGCTGTACTGATCGGGATAAAAATATTTGTCCGGGTCCGCGGCAACGATCTTGTGCACACGGCGAATGGCGCCGTCGGTGGCTTCATCGCCCGGGGTGATGACCAGCTCCGCGCCGAGCGCCGCGAGGATGCGTTTGCGCTCCTGCGAAGCGCTATCGGGCAGGCAAAGCTTGACGGGGTAGCCCATCGCCGCGCCGACCATGGCGTAGGCAATGCCGGTGTTTCCGCTGGTGGCGTCGATGATGATTTTGCCGGGGTGCAGGGCGCCGCTGGCCAGGCCCGCCTGAATCATGCTCAGCGCGGGGCGGTCCTTGACGGAGCCGCCGGGATTGAACCACTCGGCCTTGGCACAGAACTCAACATTTGGGAATTCCTGGCCGAGGCGATCCAGCCGGAGTAGGGGAGTGTTTCCGATGCGGTCGAGTAGGGATTGGCCCACACGGCCCGGCTCAGCCTCTACCTCAGCCTGAGCCCTACTCTGAGCCCTCTTGCCAGCCGTTGATTCGCTGGGAGATGCGGCGATATTCCTCGTCGTAGCCATGCCTCGTTGAACCAGAGTTCCCCTTCGTTCCTGCTGAACGTAGGATATCAGACCATTTTACTCCGAATTGGATGCCTGGGCCTAGCCCGGAGATATAGAGCCAAATTTCGAGTGGCTGGGAGTAAGTTCCCCAACACCTTGGACGGCCAGCACTATGACTCGAAAGTCCGAGGACACAAGAAACTCGGGGCGGCTGCGGCCCCGAGTTACGATCAGTTTCAATTTGTGAAACGCAGTTTCAGAATGTGAAATGCAGCGCCATCTGCAAGAAGCGCGGACTGCCGATGGTGTGCTGGATGCGGCCAAGGGAGCCGAAAGGCGGACAAACGTAGCCGTTGCCAGCGGTACAGTTTGAAAATCCCGGATAAGTCGGCGGATCGGCAAAGAATGGATTGAATTCAACGTTATTGTTGGGAGTATCGAAGCTAGGGTGGTTAAAGATGTTGAAGGCTTGAACGTCAAATTTCAACCCGAAACGCTCGGTGATTTTAAAATTCTTGAAAAGGCCCATATCGACACGGGACTGGAAAGGCCCGCGGAAGATATTCCTGCTGGCAGGACCGAAACCGGTTTCCAGGTTGTCTCCAGCGGGAATCCCGTTAGCAGCGCTTGGAGTCAGCAGTGGGATGCCGAACGCATTCGGGTTCAAGACTGGTTTCGAAGGATTCACGCCAAGTGTGCCTTGCAGGACTGCATTGGTGGAAGTTGAACCTACTCCACCGATAGGCACAAGCGGATTCGTCACAAAGTCGTTCCCTCCTCCGAAGAAGATGCTGGCGACCCCCCCACTGAAGTCGATGACGCTAAAGGGTTGACCGCTTTCGGCAGCCACGACTCCGCTGGTTCCCCAACCGTTGACGACCTGGTTGGCCCACCCATGCAATTTGTTCAGTTTGGGGAATTCGTATTGATAGCTAACAATGAACACATGGCGACGGTCGAAGTCGGAATTCCCGTACCCGGTACGGAGATTCAGTGGATTGTCCCCGTTGTAGAAAAGCTGTTCGCCGCTTTCTTCGTCCATCGCATGAGACCAAGTGTAGGAGCCGGAAAGAGTGAGGCCCTTGGAAGCTCGTTTAGTAATGTGGAACTGTAGCGCATCATAATTGGACATGCCAGCGGCCTCATTGTATTGAGAATTGGGATCGAAGCCGATAAAGGGAACGCGAAGATCGACGTTGCCTGAGGGAAAACCTTCCGTCAGCGAGAAGATGTTTTCCGAGGCCACAACGTTGTATCCATACGTAGAAGTCTGGCCGTGAATCGGATTGGTAGCGGTGGCAGTGCCTGGCTGGTTAAATGGCACAGGTATATTCTCGTGGACGCCGTGATTTCCTACGAAGGAGAGTGTCAGGACCAGATCATTTTTAGGCTGCCACTGCAAATCCAGCATAAAGTTTTCCGAGTACGGCAGCTTGTTGTGGGGAGCATAAGCCGCAAATTGTGTGGGAGAGCAAAAGAACGAGCTGCTGATGGAGTTACAGTACGGCGTGGTCTCATTAACAAGGTTGGTGATATTAGGCAGAAGGGGACCGATGCCTGCCGTTGGTGGCGGTGGCGGAGTGTTGCCGTATGCGGCAAACGGGGCGGCAAAGGATGCACCCGGCTGGGATAAGAGTGGAACGACAAAGGGAGCCTCGACAGTAACTCCGAACGGACCGTTGTAGTTCCCACCCGCGCTGGGCGAAAGTTCCGCGAGGTATTCACCGCGATCGTAATACATGCCATAGCCAGCGCGAACCACTACATTCTTGAGGAACCCAGGCGTCCAGGCTATTCCGATGCGCGGAGCGAAGCCCCACTGACGGCCATTCAGCGTGGAATCGTTGACGCAGGAGGATGATTTTGTAGCGCAAAACTGCTTGTTGTTTCCAGCGATGACGACACCCGTACCGGTGATGACATCCGTCCCTGGGTCGCAAGAAGTGCCATTCACGGGAGCCCCTGGGACTCCTCCGATGGTGCATTGCAAGTAGCTGTAATCTTGCGGATAGAAGTTTGCAAGCAACCCATTCTTTTCCGTCAGCGGGCCATCCCAATCCCAACGTACACCCACGGTAAGAGTCAGGTTCGATTTCAGCCGCCAAGTGTCCGTGGCGTACGTGCCGGCCTGATTCGCCCGGTAATGGCGGCTGGTTGCGCCACCGATAAAGGTAGACGGACCAGTTTCACCGCAGAAAAAGGAACCAGGGGTGCAAAGCGTGCCTGCCAGGAATGCCGGGAACGTGGAAAAGTTCAGCTCGGCGGTGGCATTGTTTTTGTTCACAATGTTGAGCTGAAGGTGGTCCCACTGAAAACCAAAGGCCAGAGTGTGACGTCCGAAAGTCCACGAGTATTTCGTGGAACCCTCGAATTCATTCTGGAACATGCCTGCATTCGAAAAGTTACTGGCCGGACCAAAGGCGAATCCCCCGCTCACGCTTACGTTGTTGTCTTGGAGGGGGTTCGTGATCGAAATCCCAGGGACGGTGGAAAGCCCGAAGATGTTCATGCCGTAATCCGAGTTCGCGTATCCACTCGCCGTGTGGGCGAAAGCACGCTCCCGCAGGAAGCCAAAATGCTGCGTCCATACGGCATTTGGCGAGATGGTGACCGTGTTCTCAAGCGCGTAGGTCTGCGAGCCGGCGCTCAGCGTTTGCGGAAAGTTTCCGGCTGCGCTGATCGCAAACGGGGCGAACGTCGGATCATTTTGAAAATAATATCTGCTCGACAGCCGGTCTTTCGTGTTGATGTTGTAATCGATGTTCCCATTGAGTTGGTCAGCTTTAAAAGTAGTGTTTGGACCGATCACAAGTGCGTTATAGCCAAGCGCAATTTGCTGGGCCTGTCCAGCCGCCGTAGCCGAACTAATTGTTTCTGACGGGATGAAGAACTGGCCGTTGGGAAGCTTGAGGTTCATGATTTTCTCGGCGACATCACTGATGGCCGGGCAGTTACTGTCGGAGGTACAGTTGGCAAGCAGACTCGTGCCGTAATAGGTGTCGGAAAGACTCGCCAGCCCAACTTTGTTTCGGTTGGTGTCGCTTAGGCCGGCCATCGTGCGCACTTCGGAGAGCGAGCTGTCCTGGTCCGTGGCGCGTTGTCCCTGGTATGAAGCGAAGAAAAAAAGCTTATTCTTCACGATAGGGCCACCGAGAGCGACACCGAACCTATTGCGTCTCAAGTAGGGAACGGTATCGCCATGAGTGGGGCCTGCTGGGTCGCTCAACGTTGGGTCCTGGTTGAAAAAGAAAGGTGCCGCGTTCCACGCACTCGTCTGGTGTTCCTCGTAGGCCTTGCCGTGGAATGCGTTTGTGCCGGGTTGCGTTTGCATGGAGATATGCGCCCCACTGTAACCTCCTTCGGAGGCGTCGTACATGGAAGTGTTTACGCGCAGTTCATCCAGGGTCTCCTGCGGGGGCGATGGCAATGCCTGCCCGATTGCGCTGTAAACCGAAGTGCCCGTCTGGATTTCACTTCCAACGGAGGAAAAACTTTCGCCCGTATTTAGAACCGCACGATTGTCAGCCACCCCGCTCGAGGACTTACCATTGAAAACGTTATTAAGGGAGACGCCGTTCAGAGTGAAACTGTTGCTCGTGTCGCGCTGGCCGTTGGCGAAGATATTTTGATTTCCCAATCCTGCGTTGGTGCCGGAACCTGTCAGAAAGTCGGCGTTCACGCCGGGGCTAAGCAGCGCCAACTGGGTAAAGCTCCCCGTTCCCAGAGGAGTGCCCTCAATGAGGTCAGTGCCCAACGTGTAGCCGTTCGTCGTATCTGTTTGATTCAGGAGAGGCGTTCCAGAAACAGTGATCGACGTGGTGACCTCCCCGGGCTGGAGCGAGCCGTTGACAGTTGTGGTGAGACCGCCTTGCACCAGAATTTGATCGTGGACCTCCTGCTTAAACCCGTCGCGGGAGAAGGAGACGGAATACTTGCCGATGGGGAGGCCCACCATCAAGAACGAGCCGTCGTCTTTGGTGACAGCGGTCTGCTCAAGATTGGTGTCTGCGTTGTGAACCTTGACGGTGACCTTGCCAAGGACGCCGCCGCTCACGTCGGAGACGGTACCGTTGATCGAGCCGAGCGTTTGCTGCGCTCTCGCGGGCCAACTGAGAAGGCCTATGAATCCAAGAAAAGCCAAAGCCGATCGCAACAGTTTCGCCATTGTGGTACACCCCTCCCGTCAGAATTGTCCTGGCCGTCGCCACGGATTTATCACATTTTTGGTCCAAAAATCGAGCGCCACCCTGTGGATATCTCCCGCACGCCAATCAAACTCGCGAGAGTATGTCGGCAACATGAATCGAAGTAAAATCAGAAATTACAATCCGATGAATCGGGGCAAACGAACCGCGAGGAATCCATCCGAGCCACCAACAAAAGGTCGCAGCGCCAATGGAGAATTGGCAACCGCTTTACAGAAGCGTGCGCATTCATTACTCTGAAAGGCCATGTGGAATGTAGAACAACGTTTTTCACCAAAAGCAATCGAAAGCCTGGCGGCGCTGGGATTTGCCGTGGGCAGCACGCGCGGAGTGGTGCGCGTGGAAAAATACGGCTGCGGCGCGGAGTTCCGCAAAGGCACCGACGACCTGTACCAAATGACCATCATTCCCACGATTATGCTGAAAGGCCAGTTCACGCGGCTGTGGGACGCCGGCTACCAGAAATTCCTGCTCACTGACGAAGGCTTGAAACTTCCCGCGCTGGCGTTTCATCTGGCCAACCTGCGGAAGTTCAACGAAGAACTGCTTACCGCCCTGGGCGTTCCGACGTTCTACAATGAAGCGCTTGGCTCGGTGAGCCAGGTCAGCGTCTACGACCGCGTCAAGGGCCGCAAGGGCGCCGTGCCGGACGAAACCGTTGGAGCCCACGAGGCCGGCGGCGGACACTAGAATCCGAAAGTCGAAACTCGAAAATCGCAGCTAGCGGATTTCACCTGGGCCCCGCCTCTTCCAGTTGACGGCGGAACTGGGCCACGTCAACGTGGTGCTTCGCCGCTTTGTGCTCGCCGATAAAAATCACAGGTATATCCCATCCATAGCGTTCCCGAAGATCGGGATCTTCGTCGATGTTCACTTCGCGCAAGACGGCGCCGAATTCGAGGATCAGCGGAGCGATGACCGCTTTCGCTTCCTCACAAAGATGGCAGCCGGGACGCGTATAGAGCGTGACATCGCGCGGCCCCGGCGCTCCGGGGCAAGAATCTTCAGAAGATCCGCTCATCGTTTTTGCACCAGACTGCATCTTATCGAAAGCACGCGCGGCGGTGAAGTTCGAGGGCATAATACGAGCGTAGCTGTTGAGCCGCAGATAAAGAAGGACGGGCATAAATGGGACGCGTCATCGCGCTGATGGACGATTTGTTTTTCCAGATGAAGCTGGCGGAAACCGCCAAGCAGCTCGGCGTGGACGTAAAAGTAGCAACGAATGGGGAAGCACTGATGGCACTTATGGAAAGCGCGCCCAAACTCGTCATCATCGATCTGAACGCGCGGAGCCAGCCGCTCCTGACGATTGAAAAGTTGCGGCAAGTTCGAAAGGATATTCGCGTCGTGGGATTCTTGTCGCACGTGCAGACAGAACTGGCGGCGCAAGCGCAAGCGGCGGGGTGCGACGAAGTATTGCCGCGCTCAAGCTTCACGCAGAATCTGGCGGCGATTCTGAGCGTGGCGAAGGATTGACGGGCATCACCTGAAATGAAAACGCAAACAAGAATTTTCTTGTTGATCTTATGCGCCTCGTTCGCGGTGGCAACGGGTCGTTCGCAGGAATCCACCTCCAAGCCCGATGCAAGCGCCGCGAACATGCCAAATCCAGGAACACCGGCGAGCGGGCCGAGCAGCGCTCTGAAGGATGTGCTCTCCGCTGCCTGCGCCCAGAATCAAATTGAATTCGTCCGGTATCTCACGGCTCGGAACAAGGAAGCATTCTCGCGGATGACCCCCGCCGCCCGGGTCGCCTTCATGAAACGCTTCGTGCTTCTGGATGAACCGGGAAAACCCGCCACCACTTTGAACCCCGCCGGTCGCCCAATGGTTCGCTGCACCACTCCAGCGGTGACCACCGAGATGCAGATCGGCGGTGTGGAACTTCGCGACAACATCGCCTTCCTGCCCATGGAACTGCGTGATGCCACGGACACAACCGGGGCCAGCGTTCACCAGGTCACCATGGGCCTGGTGCGCGAAGACGGCGAATGGCGGCTGCTCTCCCTCGGCGTGCTGCTCCTGGACCTTCCCGCGTTGGAGGTCGAATGGGATGCCGCTGAAATGGAAGCGACGGAAAAAGGCGCGCTTGAGGCCCTCAAGAAAATTGCAGCCGCCATCGAAGCCTATCGCAACAAATACTCGCGGCTGCCCACCTCTCTCGCAAATCTGGGGCCGCCGCTTCACGGTGCGGCTGGGATTGAAGCTGCCGGACTGTTGGAATCCGATTACGCGAACGGCCTGAAAAACGGCTACAACTTCCGCTACGTAATTGTCGGTGCGAGCAACCTCGGGGCTCCTGCCAAGTATGAGCTTTCTGCGACTCCGCTCCGTTACGGTCGAAGCGGCCGACGGTCCTATTTCCGCGATTCGAACGGTGGGCTGCATGCCGCCGACCGCCAAGGCGGGGTCGGCAGCGAGTCCGATCCGAGAGCGGAGTAGCGTTATCCTTTCGCGCGAGCGGCGGTACCGCAATCGCAGCGAGGCGGTTGAGGCTGTATTAGGGCTGCGTTTTGACCGTGGGATATTGAATCCCGAGTTGTTCGAGATAAGTTTTGTACCGCGTGGGGTCGTAATAGAATTTCTTCAATTGCGGCGCGAACTGCTCCATTTTTTCCTTGTTCATTTCGATCGCGGGCCGGTCATCCGCAGATAAAAATGTTTCGTAGTGAACTTCTTTCGTTTGCACATTTCGAAAATAATCCCACGCCTGCTTGACCAGTTCCGGCTGCAACAAAAAATCCAGCGCGGTCATGGCCTGCACCTTGGCGCCCGCCGTCGAGCCTTTGTGCGCGATGGGAGTGGCCATCGACACTCCATTGGCCCAACTGTGCCCTGGAAGATTTGGAATGTTCGCCGGATACATGAGATAGACCATCGGAACATTCCAGGAGATATCGCCGACGTCGTCGGATCCTCCGCCGGCCGGATTTTTGTTAGGCTCGGAGAGCGGTTCTACTTTTTCTTTCATGCCTTCCACTTTGGTCCCGATCTCCTTTTGCAGTCCTTTGGCGAGTGCCTGATCGGCATCCGTCCACTTCGGCATGCCGACGGCTTCAATATTCTTTTGCTGTGTTTCGGCGATAATTTTATTGTAGAACGGCGGCCAGGCCGAACCGACGAGCCGATGATCCACGGTCGTGCTGGTCATCATGGTGGCGGCTTGGGCCATGGTGTTGCCGAGCTCATAGAGTTCCTTGATGTGCGGATAGTCGAGTTCCCTGAAGTAATACCAGACGGCAGCTTCGGATGGAACGACGTTGGGCTGATCTCCGCCGTTGAGAATAATGTAGTGCGACCGCTGTTGCAGACGCAAATGCTCGCGGCGGAATTCCCATCCCGCGTTCATCAGTGAAACGGCGTCCAGAGCGCTACGCCCTTCCCAAGGCCTGGCCCCAGCATGGGCTGCTTTGCCATGGAAGAAATACTGTACGGAGACGAGCCCGCTAAAATTGCCTTCACCCGTGGCATAGGTCGTTGAAAATTGATGGCTCACGTGCGCGCCGAGAACGATGTCGGCGTCCTTGAACAAACCCGCGCGAACATAGAAGGCTTTCGAGCCGAGGATTTCCTCCGCCACTCCGGGCAACAGCCTGATCGTTCCGGCCAGATGATGCTTATCCATGAGTTTTTTCAGCACTAGAGCGGCAGTAACGTTTACGGCCATGCCGGAGTTGTGCCCTTCGCCATGTCCGGGCGCTCCGTCGATCATTGGCGCGTGGTAGGCGACGCCAGGCTTTTGCGAAGCCCGCGGAATGCAATCGATATCGGTGATGAAAGCAATAACTGGCTTTCCGCTGCCGTAAGTCGCCACCCATGCCGTGGGAATGCCTGCGACGCCTCGTTCCACCTGGAAACCGTTTTTCTCGAGGAGCCCGGTCACGTAGCGCGAGGTTTCAAACTCCTGAAAGCCAAGTTCGCTGAAGCTGAAGATTTCGTCCACCATCTGCTGCGTGAGCGTCTGCAGTCCGTCCACTTCGGCAGCGGCTTCCTGTTTGAGCGCAGGCAGTGCGGGCGGCTGCTGAGCCACCAGAATGTTTGGCAGAAGTAGCACAGACAGAAGCCCTGTCAGTCGAAGTATTTTTCTCATGGCGTCCCTCGAGCGAACGATTCGCGCGGGGATGATAGCGCGATTGTGTTCAAAGGTGGAGTTTCATTCGCAGCCAAACCGTGATTTGTGTGCGGCGAGACTTGGCGCTACTATCGTGCGATTCGCTATGCCTCCCAGATCACCAGCGCGTCTCCTCTTTCTCGTGCTGACATTCTTTTGGCTGGCCCCCACTCGAACGGTTGCCCAGACGCAATCCAGTTCCACCTACGGCCCTCTTCCCGTTTTCGAACTGCACAGCGGGTTTTGGATCAATCTGCATCACACGCTTTATCACGAGGCCAGGCAGCATATCGCCCCCGCGCCGCCGGACAAGAACGGTAAGATTTCCGAACCGGCCCCGAAAAATACGCCGGAAGCAAAACTTACGCTCACGACGGCGGAACAAAAGGCCTGGGGCGACGCCGTCGCTTACTACGCTGCGAACTACGCGGGCAAAGACCTGTTGTTTTCCACCGAACTCATCCAGTTAAAAGACCAACTCGGCGATTTCGAGGATTGTGACGAACTCTCTGGCAGAAAACGAAAATTCTGCGATGCCGGGCTGCCCGCGCAGCTGACACAAGTTCTTGAGACTGCCGCACCGGTCTATCGCGCCCATCTCTGGCCGGAACACGATCGCGCCAATCGCCGTTGGATCCAGCGCGTGGCTCCGCTCGTGCGGGATAAAGGCGTGGGGCTGTCCGAACGGCTCGCGGACATTTATCAGACGCGCTGGCCGCGCGCAAAGATCCGCGTCGAAATCGCGGGCTACGCTAACGGGGATGGCGCCTACACCACCGTTGATCCTTTGCGGGTCACCATTTCCAGCCTGGACGCTCGCAATCAGGGCGCGGAGGCTCTCGAAGTACTCTTCCACGAAGCCTCGCACGGCATCGCCGAGCCTGTTCAGACTGCCATCATCCGAGAATGCCGCCAGCGGGATAAAGCCATCCCACGCGACCTTTGGCAGGCTCTGGTTTTTTACACAACGGGAGAAGTCATCCGCCCGGTGATCTCCTCTCATGGCACCGCGGCCGGCAACCAGGACGGCAGCGTCCCCGTTGGCGGTTACACTCCGTACGCCGTCCGTGAAGGTCTCTACCAGCGCGACTGGAGCGAGTACCTCAAACTCCTGCAGCGATTCTGGCAACCCTACCTCGACGGCCAAGCCAGCTTCGACGACGCCATCGCCCGCATGGTTTCCTCTCTTTGACAGCGAGCCAACAACCCTTAGCGCATCGCTAAAAAAATTCCGCTCCGAATTCCGCTGCCCTGTCCCTTAGTGCAGGTTCTCGTGAGGAACGAGCCTGTACCATTTCGGGGTTGCCTCGTTTTGCAGCATCGGCCTAAAGTTAGTGTGTTGCGGTCCTCGCACAAGAAGAAATGGCATCCATCCTAAGTCTTCGCGGCACCAAGCAGAGCACTTCGCCCCTCGAGGGAGTCCCTGTCTTCCGTGCGCAACAAGTGGAGTCCGGCCTAAAGCAGGTCGGACGGAGTGAGTGGTGGCTCTGGTTCTCGGCGTTATTTGTGGCCATACTTTCAGCCGCGGCTTTCGTGCTCACATCGATTCCCTCTTTCTTCGTGCACCATGAACATTTTTACGAAATTCGTTCCGATCAGGCACGCTGGGGAATCCTGTGCCTGCTTCTCCTGTTCAACGGCTGGGTCGTCTATCGCCAATGGTGCTTCCGCCGGGCGCGAAGGCAGCTCGCGCAAGCAAGCGGA
>Ga0210409_10005303_pt1 | contig 13566 bp, 11 predicted proteins | sample IncBWH17MmetaG_FD_161649 | JGI IMG/M metagenome (GOLD analysis project Ga0210409, IMG submission 161649) | Forest soil microbial communities from Barre Woods Harvard Forest LTER site, Petersham, Massachusetts, United States - Inc-BW-H-17-M | ecosystem: Environmental > Terrestrial > Soil >... | reverse complement strand
GACCAGCAGCTTCAGTCCCATCGCTTCCACGCCCGCGATCAACGCAAGCTGATTCAGCCGGTGACGCTCCCAGCGCACTTCCAGGCCATCTTCCATCACAATTCGCATCGCCTCTCTCAGCGCATAGATCAACGAGATCGGCGGAGTGTGATGATACAGCCGGTCTTTGCCCCAAAAATTCATCGCCGTGGAAAGATCGAAATACCAGCTCTGCACCTTGGTCTTGCGCGTGCGAAAAGCCTCTTCCGCCCGTGGGCTTACGGTTATCGGCGACATCCCCGGCGGCGCGCTGATCGCCTTCTGCGAACCGCTGAAGCAAATATCAATCCGCTGCTTGTCGATATGAAGCGGCACCGCAGCCAGCGATGCGACCGCATCCACGACCAGCAGCGCCCCGCATTCGTCCGCCACTTGGCGAAATGGATCGATCTGCGTCAGTACTCCTGAAGAAGTTTCTCCCTGTGCCAGGCCGATCATCTTGATCTTGCGGCCCTTGGCCACTTTGCGTACGTCCTCGGGGTCGACAGCTTTTCCATACGGCGCTTCCACCAGGTGCAGCTTTGCAGGCGTATGTTGTGCGATCACGTGCAACCGCTGAGAGAAATGCCCATTCACGCAACAAATCGCTTCGTCTCCGGCCTCCAGCGAATTCAGCACCGAAGCCTCGATACCACCCGATCCGGACGCGGACAGCGGAAACGTGATGCGATTCTCCGTCTGAAATATCTGTCGCATCAACACCTGCGTCTCCTCCATGCAACCACGGAACCATGGGTCCATATGCCCGACCAGCGGCGTCGCCAACGCCCGATACACCCGCGGGTCAATCGAAGACGGACCCGGTGTCATCATCAGCCGTACGGGAGGATTGAGTTCGCCGATTGGTTTGGTCATGGCTTCACCCTTTCGTGGGATAAGGAATGCTATGTGGGGACGTCCGCGGAACTTCGCGCACCCAAGGTCCGAGCATACGACGGGCGACCGCGAGAAGGAAAGTGTCCAGCACAGGTCGATGTAGCGCAACGGTCAAATTGGACGGATTGTAGCGGTGTAGCGGTTTTGTAGGCGCATGGCTTTAGCCATGCCATTGCAATCTAATCTGCAAACCCATCACGCCGCAGCGGCGTCGATGGCTTGCCCTTCTTCCAGCACACGAACCGGCACTTTGCGCAGTTCCCAAACAATGCCCATCCACGACAGCACTTTCAGCATGTAATACGTAAAATCAATCTCCCACCAGTAAAACCCTTGCCGCGCCGAAGCCATGAAATGGTGGTGATTATTGTGCCAGCCTTCACCCAAAGTCAGTATTGCCAGCAGCCAGTTGTTGCGGCTGGTGTCGTCGGTTTGAAAGCGGCGCTTACCGAAAAGATGCGAAAGGGAATTAATCGTAAACGTGTCGTGCCACAGGATCACCGTGCTGATGCAAAATCCCCACACAAACAATCCCCACCCTCCGATGAGATACGTTGCCACGCCCAACACGGCGGGAGGCACCAGGAAGTATTTGTTCAGCCAGCGAAGCTCTGGAAATTTCGCGAAGTCTCCAATGTAATTGAACCGCGTCTCGTTATACCTGTCCGACAAAAGCCATCCGGCGTGCGCCCAAAAAAATCCGAAAAGTGTGGGCGAGTGCAGATCCTCTTCCTGATCGGAGAACCGGTGATGATGGCGATGATGCGCCGCCCACCACAAAACTCCCTTTTGCGACGATGACGTAGCCATCACCGCAATCACGAATTGAAACCAGCGGCTGGTCTTGAACGAACGGTGCGAAAAATAGCGATGGTACCCCGCGGTCACAAAAAACATTCGCACCAGAAAGACAAAAAAGCAGGTGACCGGGTAATACCACTTGAAGTGCACCCAGAACACAGACAGCGCCGCGATGTGCAGCAGCGCAAAAGGGATGGCCCCCAGGAGGGAAATGCGTGCCCCATTGGGCAGAGGGATGGATAAGGCTGTCGCTACGGATGCCATGCAACTTCACTCCTGTGCGGGAAAAAGGCCTTCAGTTGACGCGCGCAAGAGGTAGGCGTGCTCTCCGCAACGAACAACACTACCAGTCTACGGACCGGTAAAGACCCGGTCAATAGCCCTGCGGACCAGTGTTTTTCAATCGGCTGCACTTAGGAGCGGGCCAGCGGATATGTTATTGTGCGGAGGCACGCAAACGACAGGAGCCCGAATCGGCATGACCGAACGCCCGGTGTTGGTTGGATTGATCCCGCAAGTCGTGGTTCTGGATCCCGGCGATCAGATCAGTTGGCTCTCGGATGCCGGCAATCTGCGCGTGGAATTTGATGTGAACCGCTGCCCGTTCTCGTCCAATATTTTTCAGGCGCCGGCCGGCATGCGCCTGCTGAGTGGCCCCCCTACCGTCGGCACAAAGTCCGGCACGTATAAATACCGACTGTGGCTGAACGACCAGATGGTCGGCCGCGGCGAAGTGATTCTGCGCGACAAATAAAAGCGTCAGTGGCTCAACGATTGACGCTTTCCGTGTACCTTCCCAGCCGAAACATTACTGACCTGCAGCGAGTGCTTTCAAATGGTTCGCCATTGTGCTCGCGTCCGGGATCTGGCCGTTCGGGGTCAACTTGTCCACCAGGTGCGGAAGCAGCGTCGACATCATCCCGGTCAGTTGCGTCGGATCCATTCCGCACTTCTGCGCAGCCGCTTGCAACGCGCCGCTGTGCAGCACATTCTGCAGTTGATCCGCGGAGACGGGCTGATTCTGCCCCGACCCGACCCACGAACTCATCACGCTCCCGAGCCCGCCCTGCTGAAACATTTTCTGTAATCCGGCGATTCCCCCCACCTGCGGGCTGTTCACATAACTCATGATCGCCGTAAGTGCCGTGCAGTGCTGGTCCTGTTGCTGAGCGCCAACGCCGGCCATGGACATCACTTCATCGAGTAATCCCATTGAAATCTCCTTGAGATAAATTTGCGAGCACCGAAAAAAGAAGGGCGGCGAAGCTGCGCGGGCCGCCCTCGAAAGATGTAAACCGCTCTACTTCTGTTTCGCGATGATCATGTCCTTGATCTTGTTATAGGTGGCCGTTGGAATGATTTTCTTCCTGGTCAGGTCGGTTTTCTTGGCATAAGGACGCCCGTCAATGATCTTCTGTGAGTACGCCGCGCCAATCCCCGGCAGTGCGTCCAGTTGCTCCTTGGTGGCGGAATTGATATCCACCAAGTCGGTCGAAGCGGCTGCTGCAGCCGGTGCCGTGGACTTCTTCGTGGTCTGCGGTTGAGACACTGCAACGCCGACGCCGAGAATCAGAACCAGCGCGACCAGCAGGATACGGCTAATATTCCTTTTCATTTGCATTTCTCCTCAGTTGTAATTTAACCGCAAATTTGAATTGCTTAGTTCTTTTCCGAAGCGCGGTAACCAGCCTTGATGGCATCCGCCTCGCTCATATACTTGCCTTGTTTGGTTTTCCCGTAATACCGGGTGCCTGGCTTGTGGTAAACCCCGGAGTCCGTGTTCACCCACACCATTCCATTGCTATTCGCCGGCGGCGGGACCTGTGCAGTGGTGCTGGATTTGGCCGGTGCCGCGGTTGGCGCGGCGGCTGGAGTCGAAGCTGGGGTCGTAGCAGGTGCTGCTGCCGGGGCCGGCGCTGGAGCGGGTTTGGCTGCAGGTGTAGCCGCCGGCGCTGCCGCGGTTGTCGCCGCAGGAGTTGGCTTAGCCGCTGGTGCCGCCGCAGGCGTCGAGCCGGAGCTCGTGCTTGCAGCAGCAGGAGCAGCCGCGTCCGCTGTAGCGCTCTTCTTTGATCGCGACTTCTTGGCCGGTGTTGCCGCGGAATCCGTCGTTGCGGTAGTGGCAGCGGCACCACTCGCCGGCGCAGTTGTGTCCGCCGCCGTAGCGGTCTTCTTGGAGCGAGACTTCTTCGCTGGTGTTGCATCCGCAGTTGCCGGAGCGGCCGCAGTGCTGTCGGCATCCGTGGTGGTAGTCTTCTTCGTTTTCTTGGACTTGGCCGCCGGCGTAGCTGCTGCGGTTGCAGAGGAATCCGTCGTTGCCGTTGCATCATCCGCGGCAGCGGCCTTCTTCTTTTTCTTCTTCGGGGTAGCGGTAGAAGTGTCGCTCTGGTCCGTAGCAGGTGCCTGCTGCAGGGACGGATACGCGTGAGGCGTTGCGGCTGTCGTTGTGCGCGGGCTGGCAATCACGCTGGCGACAAACAACAGCGCGCTCATCAGTGCCAAAAAAAATGGTTTACGAGAGCTGAACATGTTCGAGGCATCCTTTCGCCCGAGGCCGTCATGCATCACCCAGAAAGGACTGGCTTTGCGCTACAGGGCGGGGTAGCGGGGTGCTCAAAAACGGACTTCGCGGGGCTTCCTTGCGGAACGCGCGCATGATGTCCGAGAACTTGCGTGAAGTCAAGGAAGAATCAGCGGCCGCCCGTGCTCGGGAAGGGTCAGTGATTGTCCACAGAGGCGTAGCTAATATTTTGCTATCTATCCAAAGCGCCTTGCGCTTCAAGTCTCATGGTAGACTCACGCCACCTGCCCTCCCTTAGGTGCGCGACCATGGATCCAAACGATAGCACTGCCGCTAAAAGCGATCCTGCGGCGGATAAAATCACGCGTGAGCCCACCCCCGTTTCTCCCTTCGAAGAAGGCACCACGCTTGGCACCCACGCCGAACCTACCTCCGGTGCCGCGACCGCTGTCTCCGGTACCATCGGCCCGTACACACTGATCCGCAAACTCGGTGAAGGCGGCATGGGCCAGGTCTGGCTTGCCGAACAAAGCGTCCCGCTGCGCCGCCAGGTAGCCATCAAAATTCTCCGTAGCGGTTTCTACAGCACTTCCACGCTGCAACGCTTCCTCGCCGAACGCCAGTCCGTCGCCATCATGAATCATCCGGCTATCGCCAAGGTCTTCGACGCCGGCGCCACGCCCGAAGGCCAACCCTACTTTGTGATGGAGTACGTCCCCGGTATCGCCATCACCGCCTACTGCAACCAGAAGCACATGAAAATCCGAGAACGCCTGCAACTCTTCGTAAAGGTTTGCGAAGGCGTGCAGCACGCCCACCAGAAAGCCATCATTCATCGCGATCTAAAACCCGACAACATCCTGGTCGTCGAAATCGACGGCCAGGCTACTCCGCGCATCATCGATTTCGGTATAGCCAAAAGCATTGCGCCACAACCGGAAGGGGAAACTATCTTCATCCGCGTCGGCGCCTACGTAGGCACTCCGGGTTACATGAGTCCCGAACAGGCGGACCCCAGCCTCGGCGATGTGGATACCCGCACCGACGTCTATTCGCTTGGCGTGGTCCTGTATTCGCTACTCACCGATTTTCTTCCCTTCGATCCCGGAAAGTGGGACCGCAAAGCGATCACGGAAGTAATCCGCCAATTGCGTGAAGACGACCCGGAGCCGCCAAGCAGCAAAATCAGCTCGCATCCCGAAACGCAAAAAATCGTTTCCGAATCACGAAACACGCCGGCCCCGCAATTGGTTACCCAACTGAAAGGTGATCTCGATTGGATCACCGCGCGCACCGCTATGGCACACCTTCCGATTTCGCCGCGGATATCGAGCGCTACCTGCAAAATCTGCCGGTTCAAGCACGGCCTGCCAGCACCGGCTATCGCTTGCGCAAATATGTGGCCCGCCATCGCGTGGCCGTAAGCGTCTGCGCCGCGTTCCTGATTCTCTTGGTGGCATTTGCAATCAACGAAGCTCTCCAATTGCGCCGCATTACCCGCGAACGCGATCGCGCCGATCGCATCGCCCAATTCATGACCAGCATGTACAAGGTCTCCGACCCCAGCGAGGCCCGCGGCAATTCCATCACCGCCCGCGAAATCCTGGACAAATCTTCCACGGAAATCGACAAGTCCCTCGAAAAGGATCCCGAGCTTCGCGCCCGCATGATGTATCTGATGGGAACCGTCTATCAGGGCCTCGGTCTCTACGCCAAAGCGCAGTCGCTCCTCGAAGAAGCGCTGGAAATTGACCGTCGCACGCTGGGCCCCGGCAACGAACAGACTATAGGGACCATGACTTCGCTCGCCGCCGTCCTCGCTTTGCAAGGGCGGCACGCCGACGCGGAAAGGCTTGCCCGCGAATCCGTTGCTCACGCGCAGAAAGCCTTTGGCATGCGCAACGTCAACACCCTCAAATCCATGCACAATCTGGAAGTAATTCTTTCTACGGAAGGGCGCTATCCGGAAGCCGAAGCGCTGGCCCGCGAAGTCCTCGACAATGCCAAGCCATTTCTAGGTCCAGAAAATCAAGACACCATCCTGTACACCGCCAGCCTCGCCGCCATGGAGACTTCGCTCGGGCGCTATCCCGAAGCCGAACATCTTTTTGGCGATGTCATCTCCATGCAGAAGAAGACCTTGGGCCCGGATCATCCCAGTACGATCCACGCCATGAATAACTTGGCGATGACCCTCTCCGAATCCGGCCACCCGGCCGACGCCGAAAAAATTTCCCGGGAAGTTCTGGAGACCGAGCGCCGCGTCCTCGGACCGGAGCATCCGGAAACTCTTTCCGCGACCGCCAATCTCGCCAACTACATCTCCGATCAGGGCCGCTACGCCGAAGCCGCAAAGCTCCAACGAGAAACCTTGGCCGTCGAGCGTCGTGTCTTCGGCCCCGATCACCCGGAAACACTCCGCACCATGGACAATCTGGCGAACGCGCTCTCCGAACTTGGCCAATTTGCGGAAGCCGAGCAACTGGAAAAGGAAAACCTGGACCGTCTGCAACGCCTTTACGGGCCCCATGATCCTTCCACCGCCAGCTCCGCCTACAACCTTGCTTGTATCTACGCACGAGAGGGTCGCCGCGAGGAAGCCCTCACGTTTCTTCGGCAAGCCGTCAACATAGGGCTCCAGGTTCACATGGGACTCGTGGTCGCTCAGGATGAAGACTTGAAATCGCTCCGAGGCGATCCTCGTTTCGAAGCTCTCGCCGACGAAGCCCACAAACAAGCCGCCGCCCAGCAAGCCAAATCCACTGCGCACTAACTCTCGCACGCGCGATTTGGCGAACCGAGGGAGTACAATCCCCAATTCGTTGCAGATTTAATGTCTTTGGACGTGGAAGGTATCAGCGCTCTTTAGAACGCTCTAGATCAGTCGCCGGTGGCGGCGGCTCGGACCATCTCAACCGATTCGGCCAGCCCGCGGCGGATTGGACCCAGCACGGAAGCGGGGGCCTCCCGTTCCGGCTCCAGGAACAGACTGGCTCCCTTGCGCGGAAATTCGAGACGCCGATCGATTTGCAGGCCGACTTCTTTCAGGAATTCAGCGGTAAAACCCAGGTCCTCGGCGCGATCCACGCCCCAGAACCACAGCTTCTCTTCATTTTTCTGCAGGAATTGCAGACCCTGTTCGAGCTTCTTCATCGCGCGATCGAAGGAAGAGGCCAGGAAAAACACCGCGAGACCCCAGCCATGCTGGGGGTATTGAACCCGGATTCGCACACAGTACTTACCCGTTTGGTTCCTCTCCATACTGCAGTTGTAGCCGTTGCGTGAAGTCGATGAACGTACTGGCATGATCTTCCCCAATGAGTTTGAAATGAAATTGAACGGGCGAAAGGGATTGAAACTCTTCAACGGCACCCTGCATTACCGCCAAGTCTCGCGCTGGAATGCCGCCCGAACCCTGCCACCGCACACAAATAGGCTATCGGGCCGGGAAGAGTACGGCAAGGGGGCGTGTCGTTAAAGTTTAACTATCTTATTTACTACGACTTAGGTAGTCCAAAGTCGCTGGAAGTGCCTAGTTTATCAGGTGTCAGCTTCACCGTTCCATCCTTCTTAAAGCGCTCTTCCAGAGCCACCCGGAAGGAGTCAAAGGCCAGCGTTCGCTTCTCCTGGAGCAGAGAATCGGTAATGGATTTCTTTTGTTTCTCGAAGTCCGCGGGATTAGCTTCCGTTTTTTCCATCACCTGGTACACAACCCAGTTAGAGCCGAGATTCAAAGGCGGCGCGGACTGCCCCTGCTTCAACGAAAACGCTGCCCCGAGCTGCTTTCCGCTCCCGACGCCCGGGACGGCGCCGTTTCGAGCGAACGGTTCACTCGCTTTGGGTTCCAACCCGAGCGATTTTGCCGCAGCATCGAATTTTTCTCCGGCCTTCAGCTTCGTTTCGAGCTCCGTGGCATTGGTATGAGCCAGTTGGTCGGCTTTTTCCTGCTTCAAGGTGGCAATCACCTTGTCACGCACCTCGTCCAGAGTTCCTGTATGCGTCGGTAGAATCTCCTTCAAGGACAACATCACATAGCCACGGTCGGTACGCAGCGGAAGGCTCACTTCGCCTTGCCTCAGCCTCAAAATCTCGTCCTTGGCATCCTTGGAATTCCCCAGTTCCAGGACTGCGTCACTGGGTCCGACCGGACGCGTTTCCGCAATCGCCAGGCGGTATTTTTGTCCAATCTCGTCCAGGGTTATCTTTCCGGATTGGCGAATGTCCGCCGCGATCTTGTCCGATAGATCCTGGGCATTCTTATCCGCCTTCTGAAGTAGTAAAGTCGGCCGGATCGTCTCTTTCACCTCATCCAGCGTCTTGGTATGGGCGCTCTCTTTATCCAGCACCTTGATGATATGGAAGCCATACTGCGTTTTCACCAGATCCGAAACATCGCCCTTGTTCAGGCTAAAAGCGGTCTTTTCGAACTCCGGGACAGTTTGCCCCTGGATAATCCACCCAATGTCGCCGCCCTTGGTCTTGGAGCCTGGGTCCTCGGAGTATTTCTTGGCCAGATCCTCGAAATTGGAGCCTTTCTTCTTGGCTTGGGCGAGGATGTCTTCGGCCTTCTTCTTGATCTCATCCACTTCGGCGTCGGTCTTGCCCACCGTGTTCAGCAGGATGTGCTGCACGTGTACTCGGTTGGGCACTTGAAATTGCTGAATGTTCTGCTGGTAGGCCGCTTTCAGTTCGTCGTCCGTGACTGTCGTGTTCTGCCGCATTAGATTCAAGTCGACCAATGCGTAGCGAACCACCCGCTTCTCCGGAATCTGAAAAGTTGCCTTATTCTTCTCGTAATAGGCCTTGATGTCATCGCTGCTCGGCGTAATTTTCTCGGCCAGTTCTTCGGGCTTGATCAGGACATAGTCCAGTTTGACCTTTTCGTTCTGCTGGCGAAATGCCTCTTGAATTTCCGCTGGACTCACGCTGACGCCATCGGTGATCAGCTTCCGGAACTTTTCCTCGACAAGACTTTGCCGAATCAGTTCCTCAAACTCCGTAACCGGCATTTGAAAGCGTTGCTGAACCTCTTGCGCGTAGGCGTCTTTCCCGATGAAAGTTCCGCCATTGAACACGCCAGGAACAAATTGCCGAATGCGGTCCGCGAGTTCCGCATTGCTAACGGTAATGCCAAGGCGCTTGGCCTCCAGCTCGATTTCTTTTTGGAAAACAAGTGAATTCAGGATCTGGCGCGCGTACAAGCCTTCGAGCGCCTTGGGCACCTGGTTGGTTTGCGAGATCTGCGCAAGCTTCTGGCGAATGTCGCCCACAGTAATCGACTCGCTACCGACCTTGGCGACCACGTCGGTGCTGCCCTCCGCCGCACCCGGGCCTTGCGGCACCAGGTACAGCAACATGCTCAACGCGAGCATCCCAATGATTACGCCGAATAAGATTCGGACGCCGGTTTTTTGATTTTCGAACGCGCCTGCCATGACGGGACTCTCCTGATTCAACAGACAAACCTCGTATTATAGAGGATGGGAGCCAAAACGCCCAAATGAAGTTGCCCAGCCTCGACCTCATGAAACAGTCCGAATTCTACCGCCGCCCAAGCCGGTGGTTCCCTGTCTTTTTCGGACTGCTTGCTTTCGCAGCCGCTGAAAGTCGAGTCGCACTCTACTCCCAGGAAAATCCGGCCGTTACCCCGGTCACGTTTTACCGCGACGTATTGCCAATCCTCCAACAACATTGTCAGGTTTGCCACCGCCAAGGCGGAATCGCACCGATGGCCTTCCAAACTTATGCCGGAACGCGGCCGTATGCAGCCGCGATCGCGACAGCAGCGCAAGCGCGAACCATGCCGCCATGGTTCGCTCAAAAAGGCATCGGCAAGTTTTCGAACGATCCTTCACTCACGGACCGCGAAATAGACATGCTTACCGCCTGGATGAAAAATAATGCGCCTGCAGGCAGTCCTACAGATGCTCCGCCGCCGCGCATCTGGTCCGGCGATTGGACAATATCTGCACCGGAACTGGAATTGAAAATGTCCGAACCCGTCAGCATTCCGGCCGGCGGCGACATCGAATACACCTACGAAATTGTGCCCACTCGTTTTTCAGAAGATCGTTGGGTACAAGCCTCCGAAATTCTGCCCGGACTTCCCGAGCATGTGCATCATGCGGTGGTTTACATTCGCAAACCCGAATCAAACTGGTTGCGCCACGCCCCCATTGGCAAGCCGTTCACCGCTTCCATGCTCAACAGCCCGGAGGATCGCCGCGATGCCATGTGGACAGACAGCGACATCCTGCTCGTCTACGCGCCCGGCAGCACGCCCGATCAATGGCCCGAAGGCCTCGCAAAACTCATTCCCGCCGGCTCCGACATCGTTTTTCAGATGCACTACACCACCAACGGAAAATTGGGCCGCGACACGAGCCGCATCGGCTTGATCTTTGCAAAGAATCCGCCGAAGCGGCAGGTTCTTACGCTGCAATTAACCAACGATCATTTCGTTATCCCGCCCGGCGTCCCGGATTATCGCGTGGAAGCGCGAGGCACGCTGCCCAACGACGCGACGCTCCTCGGTTTCTTCCCACACATGCACCTGCGCGGCAAGAAATTTGAATACAACCTCATTCGCAAAGATCGCAGCATCGACACGCTGCTTCGCGTGAACTATCACTTTCACTGGCAAATGAGCTACCGCCTGGCCGACCCGCTGCCGCTAAAGGCCGGTACCGAACTGCAAGCCGTAGCCTGGTTCGACAATTCCAAAGCCAATCCACACAATCCCGATCCCACTGCGGCAGTCCGTTGGGGCGAGCAAACCTACGACGAAATGATGGTGGGTTTCTTCGATGTGGCTGTCGACGCAGGATCGGATAAATGGAAGTTTTTTCAGAGAACCGCCGCCGGGAACAACGCAATCAACGCAAAATAGGGCACTCTGCCTAGTAATTTTCTGTCTTGGCAAGCTTGAACGACAATCCCACTTCCAGTCCCAGCGCCAGCGGGTCGTTCACGGTAGCCGCGCGATCTTGTGGTGTCGCGTAAACGATCTGGTTGAAATGCTTCCTCGGAATATCCGAAGTCTCGATGGCCAGAAAACTGCGGATTCCCGCGACTCCATAGGGCTCGGGACGAATCGCCACGGTGAAACCATCCGCCTCGCCGTCCTCGGCCTTTGTAAACGCGAAATCATAACTGTAGCCGTTGTAGACCAGCTTGTGCTCGCCCACGAAGTGTTCTTCTCCCACGCAGCGCCGGACGATTTGCTGAGGATCGCTGACCGTGGTTTCCGATTTTCCACTCACAAATCGCATGGCAGTGCCGGACACCGCGTCAGCCAGGCATCCGCGAACTCTTGAAATACCATTTTCCCCTTGCAGTAGCGCCATCGTAGAGCCCATCCCATGGGGTCCGTCGTAACGAGTCCAGATAATGCCCGATTCGTCGGTAAAGATGCTGCTGGTGTCTTTACCTTTCGGGGTCGTTTCGCGCGCATTGAGCGAGTACGTGGCGATCCGGCCGTCGCCATCCTTGGAACCGAGCTCATAGGTAACAGTGAAACCTTTTTGCTGAGCGCCTAGTTTTCCTATGGAGCAAGTCGCACTCTGCGCGGTCAGTTGGTCCAGCGATTCGGGAAAGCCGGCGTCCGGATGAGCGACGGCAAAATCCTGGCTGCATTTGGAAAGGGTCCGCATTTCCGAACGTAAGTCAGCCGGATCCAAAGGCCTTACCCAATTGGTGTCCCGCTTTTTCGACGCCGGTCCCAGTGCAATGGCCAGGACGGCAAACGCGAAACCCGCTCCGATACAGCCGAAAGCCCACTCGATGCCGGCGCTTCTTACGAAAGAAATCGTCGTAGCGACGGAAATAATGACGGGCAGAACAATGAAAGGCCAAAAGTAGATAAGCGCCAGCGGGTTAGCGATCATGAATCCCGCCAAGACATAAAAAGTGAGCGTCCAGTACAGCCCAATAACCGTCGCAGCGCAGATCAATGCTGCTTTCGAGAGACCTAGCGCCCGGCAGACCGGACCTGCAAAGGAAGCAAGTAGGGCCAGAAAAGCCATCAAAACCGTCCACCAGGAAACGGTCTTTGCGAAAGAAGCTATCCAGTAAAAGGACCACGCGGAAACGAGAATCAAGGGCGAGAAAATCCAATACGCAGGAGGGCGCGAACCCGGTTTTCTGGCGGCTTCGACGCCTAGGCCGGTGTTGTTAGCCATTGCTGCCTCTTCGCGCGCTGTCTAACCGCAAGAAATTTGCCAAGTTCCCCGCGACCTACCGTCAAGTGTAACAACGCACTGGATCCATCCTGCACCATGTCACCCTGAGCGCTAATAGACGAAAGGAACTAAGTATTCCGGCGGACCGTGAAAGGACGCGGAATCGCTATTTGTAGATTGACTACGCCGCACGCCGCGAAACGCCTGCTCCACAACTGCTTGTGTTAGATTCCGAAATTGAGGCAATAAAGGCACTTATTTCCGTGACCACGCAAACTCCTACCGAGCCACGACGGCCCAGCGCACCACCGGCCCCGGAGCGTCCTCCGAAAATCAAGCCAATCGAAGTGTATTGGCACACCGTTACGTACAAGACCGTTGCCCTCTATCTGCTGATTTTTTTCGCGGTGGTGATTGCCGGCCTGTACGTGGCCATACCCGATTGGACCGCGTTGGCCACCAAGAAACTTTCGAATGCCCTGGGCAACCCGGAAACAGAGAACGGCAGCACTCTACAGACCGAGGCCAAATTTGTGAACCTCGATGGCCGCGTCCAAGTGAAAAAAGTGAATTCCGTCACTTGGGTAGATGCGGACTATCACACCACATTAGATAAGGGCGATCTGATCCAAACAGGTGCGGACGGCGCTGCGCGCATGACCTTTGCCGACGGCACAGAGTACACCGTGAAGGCCGAAACGCTCGTCACCGTGGAAGAGAATAACGTTACCCGCGACCATTCCAACACCGCCGTCCGCATCAACACCGGTGCCGTGGACCTCGCAACCCCCAACTGGAGTTCGCCTGATTCACAAGCCTCCGTCAGCGTCGAAGATGCCACCGCGTTTATGAAACAAAACAGCCGTGCTTCGGTCAAAAACGATCCGAAGAAAGACGAGCATGAGATCGTAGTGGCCACCGGATCCGCGGAAGTAAAACGCGGCCAGGAAAAAATCGAGTTGACGCAGTATGAAAAGGTCAGCTTCCCAACCGGTGGAACCACAACGAAATCCAATGTTTTGGCGCCCCCGGGACTGATTCTTCCGCACAACCTGGAACCTGTCATCGCCGAAAATCCCAAGAGTGCGCAGATTCATTTCGAATGGCAGCCTTTGGATGGCGCCGTGAGCTACACCCTGCGCATCAGCCCAA
>Ga0210409_10005302_pt1 | contig 13568 bp, 12 predicted proteins | sample IncBWH17MmetaG_FD_161649 | JGI IMG/M metagenome (GOLD analysis project Ga0210409, IMG submission 161649) | Forest soil microbial communities from Barre Woods Harvard Forest LTER site, Petersham, Massachusetts, United States - Inc-BW-H-17-M | ecosystem: Environmental > Terrestrial > Soil >... | reverse complement strand
AGTCGCAGGGGCGCATGGCAAAACTACTACGACATCCATTGTCGCGTCCGTGCTTGCGGCCGCGCATCTCGACCCCACGTTCGTCATCGGCGGCCGCGTCAATCAGGCCGGAACGACCGCGCGTCTGGGTAAAGGCGAATTCTTCGTGGTCGAAGCCGACGAGAGCGATCGCAGCTTCCTGCTACTTGCGCCCGTTGTCGCGGTTGTGACCACGATCGACCGCGAGCATCTCGACCAATACTCCTCGCTCGAAGACATTCAGAGTGCCTTCACGGAGTTCGTTAACCGTGTCCCGTTTTACGGCGCGGCGATTCTGTGCCTCGATGAACCTAACGTGCAGGCCATCATTCCCAGCGTCAAGCGGCCCATCATCACGTACGGCACTTCCAGCCAAGCTGATCTCATCATTAGTGACATCAAGCTCGAAGGGCTGGGCAGCGAATTTCGCCTGACGTACAGGGGCGACGATCTCGGCATCTTCCAACTATTTCATCCTCCGGGTATCCACAACGTGCGTAACGCCGCAGCCGCGGCAGCCGTGGCGCTCTACCTGAACGTCCCCGCGGAGTTGATCCGTGAAGGCCTCGGCAAATTTTCAGGAGTCGGCCGCCGTTTCGACATCAAGGGCGCCGTGAACGACATCACCGTTATCGACGACTACGGGCATCACCCCGCCGAGATCCGCGCCACGCTGGAAGCCGCGCGCATCTGCAAGTTCAATCGTTTGCTGGTTCTTTTCCAACCGCACCGCTACACCCGCACGCAACATCTTTGGGACGAATTTTGCCGCGCCTTTAACCAGGCCGACCTGCTAGTGCTCACCGACATCTACGCTGCGAGTGAGCCGCCGATTCCCGGTATCACTAGCGAAGCTCTTGCCAACGCCATTCGTGAGGCTGGACACAAAAACGTCACCTACTTCCGCTCCATGCAGGAAAGTATCGAGTACCTGCTGCGCGAAGCACGTCCTCTCGACGCCATTCTGACCATTGGGGCCGGCAACATAAGCCGCGCGAGCAACGAGCTGATGGTTCTGCTCGGAACCGAGCACCCGACTCCCCATGCGCATTGAAGAGGCCAACATCGTAGCTTCGCTTCCGGACCTCGGAGTCGAGCTCCAGCGTGGTGCCTCGCTCGCTGAACTCACTTCGCTGGGCATTGGCGGCACCACAGACCTTCTGCGCATCAAGAAGCACGAATCGATCTCGGGTCTCCTGGGCTTGCTCGATTCCAACGGTGTACCCCACCGCTTTCTCGGAGGCGGCTCGAACCTGCTGGTCGACGACGGCGAGCTTCCTTGGGTCGTCTTGCAATTGGCCCAGCCTAATCCCGATATCGTTCTCGATGGCAACGTCGCCCACGTGGACGCCGCCGCGGACCTCGGCCGCACGGTCACCTACTGCGCCAAGCACGACCTCGGCGGCATGGATGGGCTCATCGGTGTGCCCGGCACGGTCGGAGGCGCCCTGCGCATGAACGCCGGCGCCTACGGCATGCAGATCGGCTCTTATGTTCGCGAGGTCAAGCTCTACCGTGCCGCCGCCTGTCAGATTGAAATCCTCAAGGGCGAGCAAATTTCCTTTGAATACCGTCACACTTCGTTTGCGCCTGATGATATGATGCTCGCGGTGAAGCTGGAACTTCCCTCCAAACCGTACAAAGAAATTCTTCAAGGGATTCGTATCTGCAACGAAAAGCGGCGTTCGAGCCAGCCGCTCGGCCAAAAAAGCGCCGGCTGCATTTTCAAAAATCCACCAGGGGCATCTGCGGGACGCATGATCGATGAGCTGGGCCTGAAAGGGCTGAGCGTCGGCGATGCGCGCGTAAGCGATCGCCACGCCAATTTTTTTGTAAACGCCGGGAAGGCAAGCGCTAAGGACATGCTGGCCCTCGTCGCCGGTATCCGCGAACGCGTGCACCGGGCTTTCCATGTGGAACTCGAGCACGAGGTGGTCATTTGGAACGCGTGAAGACCATGCCGCGCGCCTCCGCCGCGGACTCCGAGACGTACCGCCCGGAGCTGTTGGGTGACGAAGAGCCGCGCTATTTGCGCCGCCAGAAGCCGGTCGAAATCCGTCGCAAGAAATTCGCCGGACGGAGCTGGCCCTTTTACCGTCGCGTTTTGTTTTATGGCGTGGTCGGGATCGCCGGCGCTTCCGCGACGTGGACGGCTGGACGGTTCCTTCTGTATGGGCAGCAGATGCTGCTCATCAAGCCGGATCAAATCGAGGTGACCGGGAATCACATCATCAGCCGCGAAGCGGTGCTGCAACAGTTTGTGCGCGACCGCGGCCGCAGCGTGCTGTTCGTTCCGTTGGATGCGCGTCGCAGCGCCCTCGAAGAAATTTCGTGGGTCGAGTCCGCCACGGTGCAGCGCATTCTCCCCAATCGGATTCGCGTCGATTTAAACGAGCGCACGCCCATCGCTTTTCTGCGCAACGGCGCCGAACTCGCCCTCATCGACGCGCACGGCGTGATTCTCGACCGACCGCGCGGCGAAGACTTGCAATTTCCCATTGTCACCGGACTCTCGGAAAACTTGCCTCGCGAAGAGCGCGGTAAACGCATGCAAACCTTTCAAGAATTCGTGAAAGATATTGACTTGGTGCGGTCTGGTTCTTCCGATCGCGTAAGCGAAGTGGATCTCGCCAATCCCAAGGATTTGCGCGCCGTAATGACCGGCATCGCCAGCGCCACCGATTCGCAAGCGCTCACCATTCACTTCGGGGCGAGCGACTTCACCGGCAAATACCGGATGGTCGTCGAAAATTTCTCTCAGTGGCAGGCCAGTAATGGCCGTGTCCACTCCATCGATTTGCAGTACGCGAAGCAGGTGGTGCTGAATCCGGACTCGAACACCGCCTCGGCTTCAAAGACGAGATAGCAGTCGACCAGGAGCAGGCTTGGCCAAGAAAGACAGATATCTGGTGGGGCTCGACATCGGCAGCGTGAAAACTTCCGCGCTCATTGCGGAAGTCGATGACGAACGAGTGAGATTCCTTGCGCTCGGTGCAGCGGAATCGAAGGGGCTTCGCAAGGGCCTGATCGTCAACCTCGATTCCACGGTGAGTTCCATTCGCCGCGCCGTCGAGGAAGCGGAAGGCGTGGCCAATGTTCCCGTGGAAGCCGCAGTGATCGGCGTGGCCGGCGCGCACGTACGTGGCGTCAACAGCCGCGGCGGCGTGAGCATCGGTCCCCGCGCGCGCGACATCGAGCGCGAAGACGTGCGTCGCGCCATCGACGCTGCGCGCAATATCACCCTGCCGCCCGACCGCGAAGTGCTGCACGTCTTGCCGCATGAATTTCTGGTCGACGCCCAGGACGGCATCCGTGATCCCATCGGCATGGTGGGCCAGCGCCTGGAAGCCAACGTTCATCTGGTCACCTCATCGATTGCCGCTACGCAAAATCTCGTCACCGCTGCAAATCGCGCGGGAATCCTGATTAGCGACACGGTGCTCGAACCCCTGGCCTCCGCGGAGTCTTGCCTCACGCAAGACGAGCGCGACCTCGGCTGCTGCCTACTGGATATTGGCGGCGGCACTACCGAACTGATTGTCTACGGTGGCGGCGTTGTCCGTCACACCAGTGCTGTGGCCGTTGGCGGCGATCACTTTACCAACGATCTTGCCGTCGGTCTGCGCACACCGATTCCGGATGCGGAGAGAATCAAGCGTCAGCATGGCTGCGCGGCTTTGTCCTTACTGCAGGAAGATGGGCCAATCCAGATCGCCAGCGTTGGCGACCGCCCGCCGCGCACCATTTTTGCTCGACAGCTCACCGACATCATTGAGCCGCGCGCTCAGGAACTGCTCGCGCTGATTCGCGACGATTTGCGGCGCGCCGGGCTCGACCGGCAAATCCCCGCGGGTTTCGTGCTCGCCGGCGGTGGCGCAAAACTCAACGGTCTGATCGATCTTGCGGAGCAGCATTTCCATTTGCCCATGCGCATCGCGGAGCCCAAAGGCCTCGCCGATATGCCTGAGCAAGTGGCCCAGCCCGAATATGCAACGGTCGTCGGTCTCGTGCTGTACGGCGCGAAAGCGCGGCGGGCGGCGCCGCAGCGCGCCGGGAATCTGGTTTCAAAACTGAAGTCCATGCTTGCCGGCGCGTCGTAACCCACCCGAGCGGCGCGCAGCAAGACTGGGAAAAGAACGAGGGGGCGCATGAACAAAGAAACGGGGATCCGGATGAGCTTCAGCGAGGAGCTTTCTCCGGCAAGGATAAAAGTCATCGGTGTGGGGGGTGGCGGGTGCAACGCCGTCAACCGCATGATTCGAGCAAAGGTTGAGGGCGTCGAGTTCATCGCGGCAAACACGGACCTGCAAGCTCTGAAATTGTCGCAGGCGCCGGTGAAGCTGCAGCTTGGCGCGAAACTGACAAAAGGATTGGGCGCGGGCGCTAACCCCGAGGTTGGCCGCAAAGCTGCTCTCGAAGACACCGAAAAAATTATCGAGGCGCTCGAAGGCTCGGACATGATTTTCATCACCGCCGGGCTCGGCGGAGGCACCGGCTCCGGCGCCGCGCCCGTAGTGGCTTCGCTCGCCAGCGAATTGGGTGCACTGACCGTCGCCGTCGTCACCAAGCCGTTCGCCTTTGAAGGCAAGCGCCGCATGCTGCAAGCCGAGCAAGCGCTGCAAGAGCTCATCAACGCTGTGGACACCGTCATCGTCATTCCCAACGAGCGCCTGATGGAAACGGTCGAGCGCGGCACGAGCTTTTTCGACGCGTTTCGCATCGCGGACGACATTCTACGTCAAGCCGTGCAAGGCATCTCGGACATCATCACCGTGCCCGGCATCATCAATCGCGATTTCGCCGACGTGAAAGCCATCATGCACGGCCAAGGCTACGCCGTGATGGGCACCGCGGTCGCCACCGGGACCAACCGCGCCGTTGACGCCGCAAACCGCGCCATCGCCAGTCCGCTCCTCGAGGACAACACCATCCAGGGTGCTCAAGGCATCCTGATAAACATTTCCGGCAGCTCCAGCCTGACGCTGCATGAAGTCCACGAAGCTTCCTCAGTGATCCAGAAAGCCGCGCACGAAAATGCCAATATTATTTTTGGCGCCGTGCAGGATGACCAGATGAAAGACACCGTGAAGATCACTGTCATCGCCGCCGGCTTCAAGGACGCTAACAAGAAACAAGCGCAGCAGCGCCCCTCGTTCTTGCCGAAAACCTGGAAAGCGGGCCGCGACGTCCCCGAGCCGCCGCAACCACCGCAGCAGGCCAACATCGTTCATCAGGTTCAGGAAAATGTCCGCGAAGTCGCGCGCGAAATCCCCGCGGACGACCTTGACGTCCCAACTTTTCTCCGCCGCCACGCGCAAAAAGCATAGACAAACTTAAACCCGGTGTTTCGTCGAAGGGCGCAGTCTTCTGCGCCCTTTGTGCATTTGTGCCCACAAGCGAGCTAGTTCATCATACTGGCGGGTTCTGCCGTACTGGAGGAAGCCGTGGCTCAACGAGCAATTCCGCTCGGCGCGTTTGGTGTTTGGACTTTCCAACTCGACGTCCTGCCTGCGGCGCGCATGCAAGAGACCGCTGCCGAATTGGAAGAGCTCGGTTTCGGCGCGCTTTGGTACGGCGAAGCTCTCGGACGCGAAGCGCTCACAAAGGCAGGGCTGCTCTTGGCCGGAACGAAGCGCATCGTCATCGCCACCGGCATCGCAAACATCTACGCCCGCGATCCAGTCACCATGGCCGACGGCCAGAAAACGTTGGCCGAGGCCTACCCCAATCGTTTCTTGCTTGGGCTTGGCGTAAGCCACATTCCGTTGGTCGAGAAGATGCGCGGCCATCGCTACGACAAGCCGGTCCCCACCATGCGCGCCTATTTGGACGCAATGGATAAGGCGCCGTATCAAGCTGTGCCACCCACATCGAAACCGCCACGAGTCTTGGCGGCGCTTGGGCCGATGATGCTGAAACTTTCCGCCGAGCGCACGGAAGGCGCGCATCCCTACAACACCACGCCAAAGCACACCGCGCAGGCCCGCGAACTACTCGGCCCTGGCCCTCTTTTGTGTCCGGAGCAAGCCGTGGTGCTGGAAAAGGATCCGGCCAAGGCTCGCGGCATCGCGCGCAAATTCCTCGAAATTTATCTAGGTTTGCCCAACTACACGAACAATTGGTTGCGCCTGGGATTTCAGGAATCCGATCTTGGCAATGGAGGAAGTGACAGGCTTATCGATGCTGTGATCGCCTGGGGTGATTTGAAAACCGTGGTGAATCGCGTTAAAGAGCATCACGCGGCCGGCGCGGACCACGTCTGCATTCAAGTAGTCACAGACGACTCCAAAACTTTTCCCATACACGAATATCGCGAGCTGGCCTCGGCCGTCCTCCGAAAGTAACGCCGCCATTTGCACAGCCCCTGGATTTCGCTAGCGTATGCTCGCCAGCTGCGTCGTCAATTTTCGCACTTCATTTTCAAACAATTTGTAATCTTCCTGTCCATACGTCAGCACGCTGCCCAGCCCAGAGTGAAGCTCCCGCGCACCGGTCTGCTTCGCAACCTGCAATGCATTTGCGGCGTTGATCCCGCCGCCCGGAAGAACAATGTTGCGTTCCTTAGCCGCCGCGACCAGTCGTGCCAGTCTTTCGATCCCGTCAGGTGCCCCTGCCGCGCCTCCTGACGTCAGAACGCGCGCAGCCCCTGTCTCGATCACCTCCTCCAGTCCGGTGTACAGGTCCGCAACGTCATCGAACGCGCGATGAAACGTAGCCGCCAGCGGCCGCGCAAGGTTCACCAGCTCCCGCGTGCGCTCCACATCCACGCGCCGCCCGCGCGTAAGTATGCCCAGCACGATACCATCCATCCGCGCCCGCCTAGCCATTTCGATGTCCGCTCGCATCCGTTCATATTCGCTGGCCGAATAAACGAAATCTCCAGCCCGCGGACGTATCATCGCGAAAATCGGAACGTGCACCAGTTCGCGCGCCTTGCGCATGAGCCCTTCGTCAGGAGTAAGGCCGCCCGCACTTAAATCTGCGCAGACCTCGATCCGTTGCGCACCGCCTCGAACAGCAGCAAGCGCGGCCTCAACGGTCTCTACAGAAATTTCGCAAAGAATGGGCACGGACGAGACAGAGTAGCAGCCTCGGTGCTGGCCAGGAGCAAGAAAAAGCGGAAGTTTTCTTTGATCAGAAGATCCATCGCACGTGGTGTTTGCACGAATCGCTTAACTCCGGATTACAGTGCGCATGGAAGATGTGGGACCCGATTCCGATTCCCAGCGCTGCTCCTACAAACATGTCCGACGACCAGTGATCCCGGGCCATGAACCGGGTGACCGTCACGGTGGTTGCTGCCAAGTAGGCCAGCGTCTGCACCCACTTTTGCGGATATTCGTGTGACACCACGGTCGCCATCGCGAAGGTGAACATGGCGTGTCCACCAGGAAACGAAGTGTTGATGTTGTGGTGCTGCCAAAAATCTCCATTCCCGTTTCCTTCGCCTGGGCGCTGGCGTGCCGCCAGTAACTGCATCGGTGTGTAGATCAGGAATGTGTTAACCAACGTTTCCAATTCCAGCACTCCCGTTTCCTTCGCGTGCGGATGATCACCCTTAATGCCCCATACCCACACTCCTGCCAGCGTCGCCCCCAGCCCGGCGATCGCTACGTCCGAAGTGGCTTGATAAAAATTGTAATGTGCAGTGCCGATGTGTTTCTCAATGTGCCGGTCCGAAGCTATAAGCGCCGCCGTTCCTCCCAGCACAAGCGCGTCCCACTTAAAATTGGAACGCTTGAAGGGAGTTCCATAAAGCTCCTTCTGGTCCTCCAAAGTTCTCTTCACAGAACGCATTACCAGTCCTTGATGGCCCGGCCCCTGCGTTTGGATCTGTGGCTGCGGCGAGCTTCCCGTCGCGTTTTGTTCAGCCGAGTCTTCTCCCCTTGCGCCTCGTTCAAACGTTCCCGGAGGCAGATTAGTGTACTCGCTAGAAAGATCGGTCTGCCGCACCTTGCGCTCGAACGCCGCCGTCCTCCCGATCACGATAGCCGTGGGCAACCAGTTCCTGTGCTCGCCCACATTCGTTGGAAATGGCCACATATCTTTTTCATCGTGCAGAAATCGCGCAGGCATTTTGCGCCAAGAGACTTCCAGTTCGGCAGGATCGGGCGCGGCATGAGTGCTCGAACTCGACGTTGGGATGCTGGCCGAGGCGTTAGTGGAGGACTGTGTTTGCGCAGGTCCTGGCGATATCCCTTGCGCGTGGCTCGCGACCGGCGAGAGAGCAAATAGAAAAATTAGAGCGAAATAGGCAATCGGACGCGGACGGACTAAGAAGCGAACCATCGATGAGCATTCCCCCTGAACCGAGCGGGCGGACGGGGAGAGCCGCATCGGGCACTTTCGTCAAGTAAGATGAGAAGGAGGTGCGAAAGGTTCGCGCTCCTTCTCAGCTCAAGGCCGCCATTGCGCTCAATGCACCTTCGTCAGGCTAGCCGTCAACCAATTCCAATACATGCCCAAGACCGCCGCGCCGTTCCACGCCCACATGAACGCGCGCATTTGTGCGGGCGTATAGGAACGTTCCTTCCATAGCACGCTGGAGTCCAAAACAAACCACACAACGCCGGCGGCTAAGAATCCGCTAATGACCGCGTCGTGAAAGAACCAATAAACGATCACCGTTTCGACGCAGAGAAACGCGGCGATCAAGAATTTCGCCCGCACCGCTCCGATTTCAGTGGCGGTGGTGTGCCGCCCGCTTCGCTGGTCCGGAACGATGTCCATCACTTCTCCAAATACGTGCGAGTGCATGGCGAACAGGGCTCCAAAAAGGAGAGTTTGCCAAGGAAGCTGCGGAACCTGATTCAGCCAACTGCTCAACACAAAAACCAGCAGATAGCTCGCCTGAATCAGGACATCAAATGGAGGACGTCCCTTCCATCCGACACGAGGAGAGTTATACAGCGTGACCGCGAGAGCCAGCACAGCGTACCAAAACAGAACTCTTGGCCCGATTAGAAAAAGGAACAGCGCCAAAAATGGCAATTGCGAGATGGCGATTTCCCAACGCAGGGCCGCCAATTGTTCCTTCGCGCCCAAAGATCCAAAAAGAAACGTCCCCTTGCGCGGATTGTAAACGTCCGCTTCCGCGTCCACGATGTCGTTCACTCCATAGAGCACCAGGCCTAACGGAATCAGCACAAAAACGAGGCCAACCCAAAAATTCCATGAGCGGACGAAAGCGCCGTGCCCGAGCGGCATTAAGTAAAACAGAGCGGTTGTGGTCCATAGGCCGGGTCGAGACACTTGTGTGACAAATACCAGTTCCGACCAAATGCTTCGTCTCGTCGCTGCCGGTGGCGGAATTGTCGCCGTTTCCATGCTCTTACAGGAGACTACACAATCACTCCGTCGGCATTCGCTTCCTTGCTCCACGTCTCCTAGTTGGCAAGAGAGCATCTCACCGCCCGCGAATCCCATGCTCAGGCTTGTCACGGCCATTTCTTGTGATAGTCTTGCGCTCCTACTCCGGGTCTCGGTCGGATTCTTGCTTTGCTCAGCCCCAGGCCGGAAGCGCAAAGGAGACCTTTCCATGAAAATTTTTCCCAAGCTCACAATCTGGTTGCTGGCCCTCGCGACTGCCGCGTTGGCCGGCTGCGGCGAGTCCTATCACGACAAAGAAGAGCGCTACGTGCTCATCGCCGCCAATATCAATTTGCCTTACTGGCAGGAGGCCGACGCGGGTCTGCGCGATGTGGCCAAGGAAATGGGTCTGGGCGTGAAGGCCGATATGGACGGCCCCACCTCCTACTCTCCGAAGGAAGAAGTAGACGCGTTCGAGAAAGCCGTCTCCTCGCGCCCTGCCGGAATTCTTGTCTCGGTCGCCAACGCCGAGATGATGCAAGCGCCCATCGCCGCCGCCATTGCCAGCGGCATTCCTGTAATTTGTCTCGACTCCGATGCTCCTGATTCCAAGCGTGTGATGTTCATCGGCACAGACAATTTTCGCGCCGGACAGGAAAGCGCCAAGCGCATCGCCGACATCCTTAAGGGCCAGGGCAATATCGTCATCGTCTCCATTCCCGGCCAACACAATTTAGACGAGCGCGTGCGCGGCGTGAATGACGCCCTCAAGAAATATCCAGGCATCAAGGTCGTTCAGACCCTCGATGACAAAGGCGATTCCAACAAAGCCTTTGACGCCATCAGCGCCTTACTCTCCGCCAAAAAGCAAAAGGTCGATGGTGTTCTCTGCCTCGAGGCCTCTGGCGGACCCGGTGTGGCAAGCGCCCTGCGCCGCCTCGACATGAACGGCAAGGTGGCCGTCGTTTCCTTCGACAAGGACCCCGAGACGCTGGACTGGATCGATCGCGGTGGCATCAACGCCACCGTCGCGCAGAAGCCCTACGTTATGGCCTACTACGGCGTGAAGTTCCTGGACGACCTGCATCACAACGCCGTCCACGAATTCAAGGACTGGCACAACGCTCCCGCGCCCCCGCTGCCTGCTTGGGTCGACACCGGGACGGCCATCATCGACAAGGGCAATCTCGCGGCGTTCAAGGAAGCCCTGGCCGCTCACCCCAAGCCGCTCTAAACTCGCGAAAGAAAATTCAGACGACGCCGAACGCCGCGAACGCGGTAATCGAAGCGCAACCTAGCGCTACGCCCAACACGATCCCTGCGAGCACGTCGCTGAGGAAGTGCATGCCCAGCACAATGCGCGAGACCGCGATGCTGAAGGCCACGAAGAACAACGTTCCCTCCAGCGCCGGATAAAAGTAGCTCACCACTAACGCGATCGAAAACGCTGTCATGGTGTGCCCGGAGGGGAAGGAAAATTTGTCGGGCGGCAGCACCCTGGACCAGCAATGCGGTTCCAACTGGCAAGGCCGTGGCCGCTGGCTCAACCTCTTCAGCAGCTTGAACACGAAGATTCCCAGGATAGCCGCGGAACCTGCCGTGCCTACGGCGGCAAATCTTTGCGCTCCGCCGTGAATTAACAGCATCGCGCCAAGTCCATACCACAGCCAGCCGTCACCCATGCGCGTGGCCGCGATCATCCAGTAGCGAAACCATCGCGGCGCACGCCACCGGTTCATCCGCCGCATCAGGCGGTGGTCGCGCTGCTCGATAAATCCCCAGACGGTTCGCGTGACGGTCATCGCGTCACTCCAATTACTTCAGCTCGCCAAATTCGTCTCCAGGCCCGAGTCCAGTTGCCACAGTAAGCGCTGCTGTTTCTCTTCGCTCTCCAGCTTCGCAGACCATTTCCGGCAAAAGCGAATTTCGTTCAACCAGTGCCCCGCGGTGAACACCGGAACAAAGACCGCCAGCGGCATCAGCGGCAGCGTCCATGGTTGATCGCGCAGCATCGCCAGTATGATGCGGTACACATCCGAGGTCAGCTTCGCGTAGCTACCATGCGCCCCACGAATCACGCCGCTTCCTGCGCGCAGCCCCGCCAGAAACTCCTCCGCAGTTCGTGCCCCAGCCACCTCCGTATAGGTGCGCCCGACGCCGGCAATCGTGTGCGAGTCGCTCCCCGCAATACCGATTTTCCCAAGTCGCTTCGCCAGCTTCGCCGCCCCGGCATTCGCCGGCGGCCACATCTGCCCGTTCCGAATTTCAAAAGCCGGAACATACGATGCAAACCAGCGGAAATCTTCTTCGTCGCGGCTCCCGGTCAATCCCGACAAAACATGGTTCACGCTGAAGAAGAGCTTACGCTCCGTCAGATACATCAGTAGTGCGATAAAATCGTTTCTACGCCGCTGAATTTCCGCATGATCGCGCTCGCTGATTCCATAAACGCCCAGGTGCATCAGCGTCCCGCTCGGCATCTTGACCGTAACTTCTTCGCTCAGAAAGAAATCCGGGTAACGCCGCAAAACCTCCACGGCATCGATGGAGTCGTGGTCGGTTATAGTTACAATGGACATGCCGAGGTGCTTGAGCCACTCATAGACTTCCGTCGGGTCGTTGTACGACTCCCGGCAGATCCGGCTCAACACCGGAGCGTCGAACATTCCTGAAGCAACCGTGTGAACGTGGAGGTCGCATCGCATAGGAATATTTTGGGCCGTTGATATGAACAGTCTGTGAAGAGGCCGCGAATTCTAGGTGAATGTGCTCATGGAACTAGTTGAACACATGGGACTTCCATCGTTATCCACATGGCATCCAGGGTGCTCTTCCCGGCGAAACTCAAGCGTATGACACAATGCCCACCATGAAGAAAATACACGTTGTTTTCCACGATGGTGGCGGCGGTCATCGCAATGCCGCCGTGGCGCTACAGGCCATCGCCGCCCAACAGGAACGCCCTTGGGAGGTTGAGCTGATTCAGTTCCAGGAACTTACCGATCAGCTCGACGTACTGCGTAAGCTCACCGGCATCCGCATCCAGGAACAATACAACGTGCTCCTGCAAAATGGCTGGACGCTCGGCAGCGTTTACCTGTTGCGTCTCCTGCAGGCCACCATTCGCCTGTTCCACGGTTCGCTCTTGCGCCTGCTCGAAAATTACTGGCGCGAAAAGCCCGCGGATTTGCTCGTGTCCGTGATCCCTCATTTCAATCGCGAAATCTGTGAGAGCTGGAGCAAAGTCTACCCCGGCCGTCCCTTTGTCACGCTCATTACCGATCTCGCCGATTTTCCGCCGCGATTCTGGATTGAACCCCTGAAGGACCAATGCGTCATCGCTGGAACAGAACGCGCCGCCGGGCAAGCTCGCGCTCTTGGTCACGACGATGCCCATATCTTCCGTACTTCCGGCATGATCCTGCGCCCCGAGTTTTACGTGCCGGACAATTCCGACCCGGTCGTATTGCGCAAGGAACTCGGCCTGCGTCCCGATCTCGCCACCGCCATCGTCTTGTTTGGCGGCCACGGCTCCAAAGTGATGTACGACATCACCAACCGCCTCGACGCCACGCAGCTTCCCATCCAACTGATTTTGATTTGTGGACGCAATGAAGAGCTCGCCGCGAAATTCAACGCCCACCCCTGGCGCACGCCGGTAAAGGTGATCGGTTTCACCAAGGAAATTCACAAGTTGATGCGCGCCGCTGACTTCCTCATCGGCAAGCCTGGTCCCGGAAGTATTGCCGAAGCCATGGTGCGCAAATTGCCCGTGCTGATCGAATGCAACGCCTGGACGCTCCCCCAGGAGCGTTACAACGCCGAATGGGTCGCGGAAAAGCGTGTTGGGATTGTGCTGCGCAACTTCCGCGAAGTCGTCACCGGCGTCCAACGTATGCTCGACCCTGCCACCCTGGCGGAGTTCCGCAAGAACGTAGCCGCCCTCGAAAACCGCGCCATTTTCGAGATCCCGGAAATCTTGGACAAGCTCCTGCGCGAATCCGCAAACGCACAACCGCCCCCAGCAGCTTCCGCAGCGTTGGAAACGGTACGTTAGCGCGATACGCTTCGCTTTAACTCTTACACTCTTGAACTGTTTAACTTTTCTACTGGCTGGTTACAGCCGCGCGTGCTCCGCGCGATCTTTGTGCCGCAGGCGCGGCCCTGCTCCCGGATTGTCTCCGCTGTAATGCTTTCGTGATTTTGCGCAAGACGTCGCCCACCAGCGCGACGCATATTTT
>Ga0210409_10005300_pt1 | contig 13570 bp, 12 predicted proteins | sample IncBWH17MmetaG_FD_161649 | JGI IMG/M metagenome (GOLD analysis project Ga0210409, IMG submission 161649) | Forest soil microbial communities from Barre Woods Harvard Forest LTER site, Petersham, Massachusetts, United States - Inc-BW-H-17-M | ecosystem: Environmental > Terrestrial > Soil >... | reverse complement strand
CTCCGCCGTGAGCCCACCGCAGGGCGTCACATTCACAGCCGACGATCCCGAGGAGGTCACGATCGCCACCCTCTCGCCGCCCCGAGTCGAGGAAGAGCCGGAGCCGGAAGTCGAGGAGGAGGCCGAGCTGGTCGGCGAGGAGGGCGACGCCCCTGCCGGCGAGGAGGCCGCCGCCGAGGATGGCGAGGGCGGCGACTCGGGCGAGGGCGGCGGGGAGTAACCGCTGTCCCTGTTCCGCCGCCGGGCCGACCGCGGCGAGGAGAGTGAGGCGGGCGATCGCATCCTGATCGTCGGCCTCGGCAATCCCGGGCGCGAGTACGCGGGGACGCGCCACAACGTCGGCTTCGAGGTCGCCGATCGGCTTTCCCGGCGCTGGGAGCTGCCGCGCGCCCGGCGGAAGTTCGGCGGCCTGATCGCCGAAGGCCGCGCCGGATCAGGCGGCCCGCGGGTGGCGATCCTGCTGCCCCAGACCTACATGAACGACTCGGGCGACTCCGCCGGGCCGGCCCGCGGCGCCCTCAGGGCGCCGCTCGATCGTGTCGTCGTCCTCCACGATGAGATCGACCTGCCCTTCGGCGAGGTCCAAGCTCGCCTCGGCGGGGGCTTGGCCGGCCACAACGGGTTGAAGAGCCTCAAGCGCGGCTTCGGCGACGCCGAGTTCTGGCGGGTGCGGGTGGGGGTGGGGCGGCCCAAATCGAGCGACCCCGAGGTCGTCTCCTCCCATGTGCTCTCGCGCTTCCGCGAGCCTCGCGAGGAGGTCGCGGCGCTGGTCGATCGCGCCGCCGACGAGACGGAGCGCTTGGTCGAGAAGCTAGGTTCCACGCCGTGACCGAGCCGGGCGAGCTGACCACTTACGACATCGACGAGCAGGGCGTGGCGGTGCTGCGCCTGCAGCGGCCCGGCGCCCGCAACGCGATCAACACCCAGATGCTCGCCGAGCTGCTCGAGCACCTCTCGGTGGCGCGCGCCGACGACGCCGTCCGCGCCCTCGTGCTCAGCTCCGCTGATCACATGGGCCTCTCGGCTGGGGCCGACGTCAAGGAGGAGCTGGACGAGGAGGGCAAGGTCCGCCGCATGCAGCTCTTCGCCGATCTCTACGACGGCATCGTCGGCTTCCCGAAGCCGACGATCGCGGCCTGCCATGGCGACGTGGTCGGCGGCGGCGCCGAGATCGCCGTCGCCTGCGACATGCGGGTCGGCGGTTCCAACCTGCGGATGCGCTTCCCGGGGGCCGCGCTTGGCGTCCCGGTCGGCCCGGCCCGTCTGGTGACGCTCTGCGGGCTCGCCGCCGCCAAGTACCTGCTGCTCTCCTCGCGCACGGTCGGAGCCGACGAGGCCCTGCGCCTCGGCCTCGTCAACCGGGTGGCGCCGGCGGCCGGAACCGAGGAAGCCGCGCTCGAACTGGCCGCCGCCGTCGCGGCGCACCCGCCCGAGGCCGTCGCCCGCCTGAAGCGGATGCTGCACGAGTGGGACGACATCGAGGGCCGCTCACAGGTCGAGGGCGCGGGGCAGGTTGAGTGGCAACGCACCGGCCCCGGCCTCCCGACCAGCCGCCGACGGGCCTAAAAGCGACGATATAGGTCGCTTTTAGGCCCGTCGGCCTAGAATCGTCCACCACGCCGGATTTGCGAATCCGGTCTTTTTGCGTGCCCATGAGCCTTCGTCCCCTTATTGAGATCGCTGCCGAGAACGAGCGTGTTCACGCACTCACCGGTCGTGCTCGCGAGGCGGCTGGGGGTGGGGAGAAGGTCACCGTGCGCGCCTCGGCGATGCTGCGACCGCTGCTGCTGGCGGCGCTGCTCGAGGACGACCGCGGGCTGGCCGCCCGCCCGGCGCTGCTGGTCAGCGCCGACGACCGTTCCGCCCGCGACCTCGCCGCCGACCTGCGCGCCTACCTGGCGCCGCGCCGCGTCCGCCTCTACCCCTCGCGCGGCACCGGCTACGCCTCCCACGTCACGCCGCCGCCGCACCTGGTCGGGCTGCGGATCGACGCGCTCGACGCGCTCCGCGGCGAAGAGGACGCGGTGGTGGTGGCGAGCGCGACGGCGCTCGCCGAGGCCGTCCCCGACGCCTCGCTGCGACCGGCCGGCTTCTCGGTCTCGATCGGCGAGGAGCTGGGGCTGGGGACGGTCGCCGGCGACCTGGTCGCCGCCGGCTACGAGCGGGTCGAGCAGGTCGAGGAGCGCGGCCAGTTCGCGGTCCGCGGCGGCATCCTCGACGCCTTCCCGGCGACCGAGGAGCGCGCCGTGCGGATCGAGCTGTTCGGCGACGAGGTCGAGTCGATGCGCTGGTTCTCGACCTTCACCCAGCGCTCCCTCGGCGAGGCCGAGCGGGTCGAGCTGGCGCCCGCCGCCGAGCTCGACGCCGAGCACCGCGAGCTGGCCGAGCTGGCGGCGATGGAGGCGGCCGAGCGGGGCGAGCCGCTCTCCAACCTGGCCGACCTGCTGCCGCTCGAGCATTTCATCGCGCCGCTCGACCTCGTGCCCGCCGATGCCGCCGTCGTGCTCGCCGCCGCCCAGGAGATCGAGCCCGCCCTGCGCGACCACTGGGAGGACGCGACGACGGCGATGCACGCCGACGACGCCCGCCACCTCTACGTCGACGTCGCCGGGCCCCTCGCCGAGCGCGCCGCGCTCTCCCTGACCGGCGCCGGCGAGGAGGACGAGGACGCCTTCCGCGCCTCCCGCGCCGAGTCCCCGGCCCGCAGCGTCAAGGAGGCGGAGGGCGAGCTGGAGAAGCTGGTCCGCTCCGGCTACCGCACGGTCGTCGCCTTCGACAATCGCGGCGAGGCCGAGCGCGCCCGCTATGGCCTCGACCGCATCGACGTGGCGATGCTCGACGGCGGCCGCCTCTCGCCCGACCCCGGCCTCGCCTTCGCCGAGGCGCGTCTGCGCGAGGGCTTCGTCAGCCCCGAGCTGCGCCTCGCGGTCTATCCCTTCCGCCGCCTCGTCCACCGGCGCCGCCGTGCTGAGGACCGGGTTCCCGGCGCCGCCCGCGGCCGCCTCGCCTTCGGCGAACTGCGGGTCGGCGACCACGTCGTCCACGAGGACCACGGCGTCGCCCGCTTCGCCGGCTTCGAGACCCGCGAGGTCGGCGGCGTCACCCGCGACTACCTCTACCTCGAGTACAGGGGTGAGGACCGCGTCTACGTCCCCACCGAGCAGCTCGCCAAGCTGAGCCGCTACGTCGGCTCCGGCGGCGAGCCGACCCTCTCCGCGCTCGGCGGCAAGCGTTGGGAGAACATGAAGGCGCGCGCCCGCCGCGCCGCCGGCGCCCTTGCCGGCGAGCTGCTCAACCTCTACGCCGAGCGCCGCACCCGCAGGGGCCACGCCTTCCCGCCCGACGGCGAGTGGCAGGTCGCGACGGAGTCGGCCTTCCCCTACCGCGAGACCGCCGACCAGCTCGAGGCGATCGAGGCGGTGAAGGGCGATATGGAGGCCGAGCGGCCGATGGACCGGCTGGTCTGCGGCGACGTCGGCTTCGGCAAGACCGAGGTCGCCCTGCGCGCCGCCGTCAAGGCGGCCGCCGACGGCAGGCAGGCGATGATGCTGGTGCCGACGACGATCCTCGCCCAGCAGCACCTCGGCACCTTCCGCGAGCGCCTCGCCGACCTGCCCTTCAGGGTCGAGGGCGTCTCCCGCCTGCGCAAGCCGGCCGAGACCAAGGCCGTGCTCGCCGACTTCGAGGCCGGCAAGGTCGACATCCTGATCGGCACCCACCGCCTGCTCTCCCGTGACGTTCGCGCCAAGGAGCTGGGCCTGGTCATAGTCGACGAGGAGCAGCGCTTCGGGGTCAAGCAGAAGGAGCTGCTGCGCCAGCTGAAGCTGAAGGTCGACGTGCTCTCGCTCTCGGCCACGCCGATCCCGCGCACCCTGCAGATGAGCCTGGCCGGGCTGCGCGACATCTCGGTTATCGAGACCCCGCCCGAGGGCCGCCGCCCGGTCCGCACCTACGTCGGCCCCTACGACGAGGGCCTGGTGCGGCGAGCGATCGAGCGCGAGGTCGAGCGCGGCGGCCAGGCCTTCTTTCTCCACAACCGGATCGACTCGCTGCCCGAGGTGGCCGAGCAGCTGCGCGGCCTGGTGCCGAAGGCCCGCTTCGCCGAGGCGCACGGCCAGATGGATGAGGGTGAGCTGGAGGAGACGATGCTCGACTTCCTCCGCGGCGGCGCCGACTGCCTGGTGACGACGACGATCATCGAGTCCGGCCTCGACATCCCGACCGCCAACACGCTGATCGTCGAGCGCGCCGACCAGCTCGGCCTCTCCCAGGCCTACCAGATCCGCGGCCGGGTCGGGCGCTCCCGCGAGCGCGCCTTCGCCTACCTGCTCTACCCCTCGCCCGAGGTGCTGTCCGAGGAGGCGGCGGCGCGCCTCTCGACCCTCGCCGATCACACCGAGCTCGGCTCCGGCTTCCGGATCGCGATGCGCGACCTCGACATCCGCGGCGCCGGCAGCCTGCTCGGCGACGAGCAGTCGGGCCACGTTGCCGCGGTCGGCTTCGAGCTCTACTGCCAGATGATCGACGAGGCGGTCGCGGAGGCCGGTGGGGGGGACGGGACCGGGGAGGAGGCGCCCGAGCCGGTCCGCCTCGACGTGCCCGTCGACGCCTACCTGCCGGCGACCTTCGTCCCCTTCGAGGCGGCGAAGATCGACATCCACCGCCGCATCGTCGCGGCGCGGGAGCCCGGCGAGCTGCGGGCGATCCGCGACGAGCTGAGCGACCGCTTCGGGCCGCTGCCGGAGCAGGCGGAGAACCTCTTGAAGCTGCAGCGGGCGCGGATCGAGTTGGGCCTCGCCGGCGCCCGCAGCATCGAGTTCCGCGGCGGCCGGCTCAGCGTCACCGGGGTCGCGCTGGACTCCGAGGGGGCGGGCGCCCTGCGCGAGCAGGTCGAGGGGGCGTTGTATGAGTGGCGGGAGCAGACCGCCGCCGTCCGCGTGCCCGACGAGCCGGAGGCCCGTCTCGCCGCCGTGCTCTCGATGGCAAGCGCTTTAAGAGATGCGAAGAGATCTTCGGATATGCTGCCCGCTTCGTGAGTCCCAGCCAGCGCAAGAGACCCACGTCGGGCAAGGGGAAGAGCGAGAGCGCCGCCGGGCGCTCCGTCAGCCCCACCCCTTTGCAGCGACTCGGCCTGCTGGGCTTCGGGGCCGCCTTCGTCCTCCTCTTCGCCGGTTTCGCGATCGCCCAGGGCATCGGCTACCCGAGCGTTCCCTCCGGCGACGTGGCGCTCGTCGAAGGCGTTCCGAGCGACATCGGCCATGTCTCCGAAGCCGCTTACAAGAAGTCCTTCCTGCAGACGGCCGCCCAGGCCGGGCTGAAATCGATCCCGAAGCCCGGCGACAAAAAATACGAAGAACTGAAGACCTCGACGCTGAGCAGCCTGTTCGACACGATCTGGATCCAGGGCGAGGCGGAAGAACTGGGGATCTCGGTCACCCCGAAACAGATCGCCACCCAGCTCGCCCAGATCAAGAAACAGAACTTCAAAACGGAAGCCGAGTACAAGAAATTCCTCAAGACCTCTCACTTCACCCAGAGCGACGTCAACGACCGGGTGAAGCTGCAGCTGCTGAGCACGAAAATCCAGCAGCAGATCGGCAACGAAGTGCCGGTCCCCTCCGAATCCCAGATCAAGCAGTACTACGAAGCCGCGAAGTCCACCCAGTTCACGACGCCGGCGACGAAAAAAACGAAAACCACCAAGGCGAAACCAGCGCAGGTCCAGCCGTTCGTCCAGGTGAAATCGCAGATCAGCTCCCAGCTCACCCAGCAGGCCCAGCAGGAAGAGTTCGCGCGGTTCGTGGCCAACTACAGCGGCAAGTGGCAGTCGCGGACCTTCTGCGCCTCGGGCTATGAGATCGAACGCTGCGCCAACTTCAAGCGCAGCGGGCACTCGGCCAGCGCCCCGCCGGCCTGCTACGAAGCGAGCCCGAAAGGCGGCCTTCCCGAAGCCTGCCCGGCGCCGGTCCAGCTGCCCTCCCCCCAGCTTCCCGGCAGCGCCACGATCCTGATGCCGCAGGGCCAGCGCCTGCCCCAGCGCCCCCAGCCGGCCGGCCTCAAACCGGTTGCGGCGACCACGGGGCTGCCCGGCGCGATCCCGCCCGGGGCCGCGCCGCCTGGCGCCGCGCCGCCGCAGACCGCCCGCTGAGCGCGGTGTATCTGCGCGAATCCGAGACCTCGTGAGCGTCATCGCCTCGATCCACGCGCGCCAGATCCTCGACTCGCGCGGCAACCCGACGGTCGAGGTCGAGGTGGCGCTCGAGTCCGGCGCCCGCGGGCTCGCCGCGGTGCCCTCGGGGGCGTCCACGGGCGAGTTCGAGGCAGTCGAGCTGCGCGACGGCGGCGACGCCTGGGCCGGCAAGGGCGTCTTGCGTGCCGTCGCCAACGTCAACGGCGAGATTGCCGCGGCGCTGACGGGAGCCCGCGCCGCCGAGCAGGCGGCCCTCGACGAGACGATGATCGAGCTGGACGGGACGCCCAACAAGGGGCGGCTCGGCGCCAACGCGATCCTCGGTGTCTCGCTCGCCGCCGCCAAGGCTGCCGCCGCGGACTCCGGCCAGCCGCTCTACCGCTACCTGGCCGAGCTCTACGGGGGAGGCGAGCCGACCCTGCTGCCGGTGCCGATGCTGAACGTCCTCAACGGCGGCGCGCACGCCGACAACTCGGTCGACTTCCAGGAGTTCATGGTGGTGCCGGCCGGCGCCGCCAGCTTCTCGGAGTGCCTGCGGGTCGGAACCGAGGTCTTCCACGCTTTGAAGAAGAGCCTTTCCTCGCAGGGGCTCTCGACGGCGGGCGGAGACGAGGGCGGCTTCGCCCCCAACCTCGAGTCCAACGAGGCGGCGCTGCAGGCGGTGCTTGCCGGAGTCGAGGCCGCCGGGTACGAGCCCGGCGCCGACGTCTTCATCGCCCTCGACCCGGCGACCAGCGAGGCCTTCGAGAGCGGTTCCTACGTGCTCGAGCACGAGGGCCGCACCCTCTCGCCCCAGGAGATGGCCACCTACTGGGAGGACGCCTGCTCCCGCTACCCGATCGTCTCGATCGAGGACGGCATGGACGAGGAGGACTGGGACGGCTGGAAGCTGCTGACCGAGCGGCTGGGCGAGCGGGTCCAGCTGGTCGGTGACGACCTCTTCGTCACCAACCCGGAGCGGCTGCGCCGCGGGATCGAGCTGGGCGTCGGCAACTCGATCCTGGTCAAGGTGAACCAGATCGGCACCCTGACCGAGACCCTGGAGGCGATCGGCACCGCCCGCGAGGCCGGCTACACCACGGTCATCTCGCACCGCTCGGGGGAGACCGAGGACACGACAATCGCCGACCTGGCCGTCGCCACCGGCGCCGGCCAGATCAAGACCGGCGCCCCCTCGCGCTCCGATCGCGTAGCCAAGTACAACCGGCTTTTGCGAATCGAGGAGGAGCTTGGCTCATCCGCGCAGTTCCCCGGCTTGCAGGCATTCGTCCAGCAAGCTAAATAGATGAAGGAATGCGGGGCTCGGCCGCAAAGGACCGGGTGTGGCAGCGCGCGCCTATGCCGGAACCGCTCACCGAGCCCGGCGCCGCCCGGCCGCCCGCAGGCGCCCCGGTGCCCGTCGCGGCGCCAGCCGCATCCATTGGGACCGGGTCGGCCGCGTTGCCCTCACCCTCGTCCTCGCCGCGGTCCTCTACTCCTACCTGAACCCGGCGATCGACTTCGTCAAGACCTATACGGCGACCACCGCGGCCAAAGAACAGCGGCACGACCTGCAGCTGGAGAACACCCGCCTCCACTACCGCGTCCAGCACGCGGGCGACCCGATCGTCGTCGAACGCGAGGCCCGCTCCCAGGGGATGGTCGCCGAAGGCGAGACCCCGATAGTCGTTCGCGGCCTCAACTAACAGGTTCCGAGGCCCCCGGTGGTTAGCACCGGCTCCTACATCCTCAGCGCAGCGGCTCTCGTCGCCGTCGCCCTCTCCTTCGGCTTCACCGCCGTCCGCCTCCGTCGGCGCCTGATCCCGACCTGGACCGGCGCCCCGGCCCGCCTGGTCGAGGCCATCATGGGCATCGCCCTACTGATCTGGCTCTCCGAGATCCTTGGAACCTCCGATCTCTTTTACGCGTGGACGCTTGTGGTCTCATCGCTGCTGTTGGCTGGGGCGATCGCTTGGCTCACCAATGGTCCGGCCGCATCTCCGGCGGGTCCTGTCGTCGGGGTGGGGGGCCCTCCTTGGGCTGCGCGCTGCTCCGGGCGCCGGGACGTTGCGCCTGAAGATTCGGGGCCTTGCCCTCCGCAGCCTCCGCCCGGCGGAGGACCCCCCACCCCGCCGCCACCCGCCGGCCGGAGCGTTTTGTCCCTAGTGATCACGGTCGGCGTCATTGCCGTCGTCTTCGCCCATTGGGGCCTGACGACAAAGGATGCACTGGACCGCGGCATCTTCAACTTCGACTCCCTCTGGTACCACTTGCCTTTCGCGGTGGACATGGTGCAGAGCCATTCCGTGACTGGGATGCACTACACGGATACGGTCTTCACCAATTGGTTCTATCCCCAGAACTCGGAGCTGCTGCACGCGGTTGGGATCCTTCTGACGCACCGCGACACGCTCTCGCTGTTCCTGAACTTCGGGTGGCTGGGGATCGCCTTCCTGGCGGCTTGGTGCATCGGGCGACCGTACGGGCGGGGGCATCTGACGGTCGTGGCAGCGGCGATTGTCCTCGAGTGCCACACGCTGGTGGTGCGGGAGCCGGGGGCAGCAAAGAACGACCTGGCCGCAGCGGCATTACTGTTGGCGGCGGTTGCGATCCTCGTCAACGCCTGGGCGACGCGCAGGTCTGACGCTTCCGTCCCGAGCGTGGGGGTTCCTTTGGAACGAAATACGTCGCCAAGGAACCACGCTCCGAAATACTTGCCGGTTGGTTGGCCGTTGGCTGTTGCTGGCCTGGCTGTCGGCCTCGCTGTCGGGACCAAGGTGACGGGCCTGGCGATGGCCGCGGCATTGACCTTGGCGGTGGTGGTCCTGGCGCCGGCGGGCAGGCGCTGGGCGGCGGCGGGGTGGTGGTTCGTGCCCGCTCTGCTCGGTGGCGGGTTCTGGTACCTGCGAAACCTGGTCGTCGCCGGCAACCCGCTGCCCGAGATTGCCCACCTGGGGCCGATCTCCCTACCGCACCCCGAGCGGCTGCAGATCGCCCGGCCCGACTTCACCATCTCCCACTACGCGACCGACACCGGCGTCTGGCGCGAATACTTCGGTCCGGGCCTGCACCAGGCCTTCGGGGCTCTCTGGCCGCTGGTCGTCGGTGGGGCGGTCCTCGCCGCGGCGCTGGCGCTGGTTCGCGGCCGCGACCGCGTCGTGCGCTGGATGGGCGGCGTCGCGCTGTTCGGGATGGTCGCCTACCTGTTCACGCCCCTCGGCGCCTCCGGGGCCGAGGGGGCGCCGGTCGCCTTCGCGATCAACGTGCGCTTCGTCATCCCAGCCCTGCTCGCGGCGGTCGTGCTGCTGCCGCTGTCACGCGCCTTCGACGCGCCGCGGCGCCGGTGGGCCCTGCTCGGCGTCCTGCTGGTCGTGCTCCTCGTCACCGACCGCTCCGACACGGTCCTCCGCGACCCCTCGCGCGTGTTCGGCGTCCTGCTGGCTGTCCTGCTCGTTCTGATCCCCGCCGCGCTCTTCTTCACCCACGCGCGATGGGCCCGGCCCGGCGCGGGCACGCCGGGAGACGATCGCGGTGCCCGGGCTCCGGGTCCCGGCACCGTTGCGGCCGGGTTCGTCGCCCTCGCCGTCGTCATCGCGGCAATCGGCTACCCGGTCCAGCGCGAATACCTGCGCAACCGCTATCGCAACGACGTCGCGGCCACGAGCGTCCCGGGCATGAGCCTCGACTCCGCCTACCGCTGGGCGCGCGGCATCGCCGGCGCCCGCATCGGCCTCGCGGGCACCACCGCCGGCTTCCTCCAGTACGGCTTCTACGGGGCCGACCTCTCCAACCGCGTCGTCTACCTGGGGGAGAAGGGCCCGCACGGCGCCTTCAACGCGATCCCGACCTGCCGTGCCTTCCGCGCCGCGGCCAACGACCAGCGTCTCGACTACCTGGTCACCTCTCCCTTCCTCAACTTCATCCATACCGGCGCCCCGATCTCCTCGCCCGAGGCGGGCTGGCTCCGCGGCGATCGGGCGGCGACGCCGATCGTCCGCAGCGGCCCGGTCACCGTGTGGCGGCTGCGCGGCAAGCTCGACCCGGCCGCCTGCGGCCCCGCCAACGCCCCCCTGCGCCGCATCCCCAACGCCCCCGCCTGACCGCTCTCGCCGGCATGCGCCGCTGGGTACCCTGCCCTGCGTGAGCTACCCGCTCGAGAACGCGCTGTTCCAGTGGGAGGAGGGATGGCGGGCCTTGCAGGGGTTGAGCCGCGATCCGCGGACGCGCCGCCTTGCCGACCGCGTCGTCGACGCGATCCGCGACGAGTTGCGGCGTCGGATCGGCCCGACCTTCCGGGCGGCTGAGCTGGCCGACCTCTACGGGCGCGGTACGGATTGGTGCCAGCAGGTGGCCATCGATTTCGGCCCTGGCCTCGAAGCCAACCCGCAGTCGCTCGCCGACGCGGCCTTCTGGCTCTATCTGCGCGGCGCACGCGATTTCGCCGGCGGCCGCCAGCTCGCCGTCGACTGAGCGCCGATGGGCCGAAAACCGACGCATAGCGTCGGGAATCGGCCCGTCGGCGGGCGGTTACTCGTCTGAGTCGTCGGGCTCGGGGGCGCCGGGGCGCCTGATCACGATTTGGTCGACGTCGATCCGGACCGTGACCTCGCGCTGCCCGGCCCAGTGCTCGGCGTAGACCGGGTTCTCCTTGACGGCGGGGTCGAGCCAGAGGCCGTAGCCGTCCGTCTCGCCATGGTCGAAGGTCGCCTCGAGGTCTTTGCGCCGTCCACGGCCGCCGCGCCGTCCACGCCGTCGCCTGCGGCGCGGGCGGCTCTCGCCACCACTGTCACCGGGCTCGCGACCGCCGGACTCGTCCTCGGCATCCTCCTCCGCAGCCTCCTCGCCGGCCTCGTCCTCGTCTTCCTCTTCCCCCTCCTCAACTTCGACGGCCGCGGCTTCGATCTCGGCTTCGATCTCGTCGCGGAGATCGACTTCGGAGCTCGTGTCCTCGGCGTCCGGGGAGAGGTCGTGCTGGCTGCGGAACTCGCGCAGCTCGGTGGTGCTGATCTCCAGCTGGTGGGCAATCCAGGCGTCGGTCCGGCCCTGGCGCACCCAGGCGCGGATCTGGTTGAGCTGCGGCTTCAGCGAGCGTCTGGCCATCGGCGGGCGAGTCTATTCAACCGGGAGGTTCGCTCGCGGGGTCGCCTACGACATCAGGAAGGCGAGCGCCTCGAACATCGCGACGACGACGACGACCACGGTCACGGTCAGGCAGACGGCGAGGACGCTGAACCGCACCTTTCCCTGCTGCTCGGTGCGGTTGATGCGGCGCGCGCGCGAGCGGTTTGCGGCGCGGCGCCGCAGCTGCTCGCGCCGGCGGCGCTCCAAACTGGTCTCCTGTTCGAAGGCCGTCTCGAACTGGGAGATGCTCTGTCGCATTCGCATAGGTCGGGTGGCCCGGAGGCCGCGGGCACCGTAGCAAAGCCAAGCGAGGCTTTCAGGGAGGGCAGACCCCCCAGAGTCCCCGCCCGGCCCGCGCCGCCCCCGACTCGAGCCGTCGGAAGAGCGCCGCGAAGCGGTCATTGGGGGGGATGGTCAGCGAGCGGGCGAGCCCCCGCCGCACCAGCATCGCGTTGACGAATCGCCGGCCCAGGTAGACGTAGGCCAGCAGCCGCCCGTAGATGTCGCGCCGCTCGACCCCGAAGACGAGCCGCACCGTCCGGCCTTCGACCAGGTGGTGGTCGAAGGCCGAGGCCCGCGGGCCGAAGCACTGCACCGGGGTGTCGGGCTTGACCGTCTCCGGCGTGTCGACGCCGATGTAGCGGACGTCCTCGGCGTGGCCGTCGAGGCTCACTTCGATCGTGTCGCCGTCGACCGCCCGCACCACGTACGCCGTGACGGCGGCGGGCCCGCCGCCATCGGGACCGAGCCCGCCTTCCCACGGCCGCAGCACGACCGTGGCGAGCGCGACCAGCAGCGCGACGCTGCCGATCCAACCACCTCGCTTCGCGCCCGGCCCCATTCCCCCTCAAGGCGAGAGGGGGCCGGTCTCTCCCCCGTGGGCCGCTGGGGGCACGCCCCCTGACGAAAGGTCCTAGGGAGTGCGGCGAACGTTAGAGAGCAGGGTCTCCTTGATCTGGCCGATGATCTCCAGCGCGTCGCTCCACTCGCGTTGCCAGACGTTGCGGCCGAAGATGACGCCGGAGCCGCCAGCCTCCATCACCATCCGGGCGTGGCCGAGCACCGTCTCGTCGTCGACCTTTGAGCCGCCGGAGAGGACGACGAGCGAGCGGCCGGCCGACTCCACGCAGTGGCGGATCGCCTCCTCCTGGCTCACTTCCATCTCGTTGTAGGGGGCGGGGGAGTCCTTGTCCTTCTCCGGGTCGATCTTCGGCATGTTGAGCTTGACGATGTCGGCGCCCATCTCCATCGCCATCCGCGCCGCGTAGTCGATCGCGTAGAAGGAGCCGGCGCCGCCCTTAGCGTCGATCGCCTCGCCGCGCGGGTAGGACCAGACGACCAGCGGCATCCCGAAGCGGTCGCAGTCCTGGCGCACCTGGCGCAGCTGGGCGAGGTCCTCGTCCTGGCGCGGCGAGCCGACGTAGAGCGTGTAGCCGACCGCGTCGGCGCCGAGCCGCACCGCGTCCTCGACGCCGGCGTTGCAGCTCGAGAAGGCCTTCGCCGAGGAGGGGACGTCGGTCTTGCCGTTGACCTTGAGGATCAGCGGCACCCGGCCGGCGTAGTCGGGGTAGTGCTTCTCGGCCATCCCGATCTGGCAGGCGAGCGCCGAGTAGCCTGCCTCCGCCGCGAGCCGGAACTGGTAGTCGGGGTCCTTGGAGGCCGGGTTGGGGAAGAAGTCGCGCGGGCCGTGCTCGATGCCCTGGTCGATCGGCAACAGCATCAGCGTCCCGTTGCCGGGGCCGAACTCGAACAGCAGCCGGTGCAGGCGCGCTCGTTTGCCGGGCGGCAGGATGGCAAGCAGCGACTTCTGCTCGGTCAGGCTCTTCAACTCCACGCGGAATCCTCCTCGAAGACGGGTGTGTTCGCAGTATGCCATCGGGGGACGGCAGCGGGCGGTTGGGACGAGGGGGTTATTCTCGGATGACCGTGAGTGCGAGCGAGCGAGCATCCATCTCTGATTCCTTTGCGCAGCGAGCGAGGCGGGAACATTTGTCATGAGCGAGACTGAGCTCAGCGTCGTCTGCAAGAACTGCGGCTCCGAGGTCAGTCCCTACGTCACCGAGTGCCCCTACTGCGGAGCGCGGCTGCGCAAGCGGGCGCCGAAGCTGGAGCGCCGCGGCGACGGGCTGGAGGCAAAGCTCCGGCGGCGGGCGCGGCGCCCGAGCTTCCTCACCCGAGGGCGCGACGGGGCTTCCGCGGACCGGCCCTACGCGACCCTCGCGGTGGTCCTCGGCTCCGCCGCGCTGCTGCTCGTGCAGAAGGCGACCGGCGACGCGCTCT
>Ga0210409_10005298_pt1 | contig 13573 bp, 13 predicted proteins | sample IncBWH17MmetaG_FD_161649 | JGI IMG/M metagenome (GOLD analysis project Ga0210409, IMG submission 161649) | Forest soil microbial communities from Barre Woods Harvard Forest LTER site, Petersham, Massachusetts, United States - Inc-BW-H-17-M | ecosystem: Environmental > Terrestrial > Soil >... | reverse complement strand
GCCGCTCATCTCCTTGGCGGGGAAATCCATGATCCAGCGCGTCTATGAGCGTGCCAAACTGGCACAGCGCGTGAACCGCGTCATTGTAGCTACGGATGACGACCGAATCGTGAAAGCCGTCCAGGAGTTCGGTGGCGAAGCGCGGATGACCCGGCCGGAGCATCGCACCGGAACGGAACGCGTTGCAGAAGTCGCCGCCCACGAGGCCGGGGATATCTTTGTAAACGTGCAAGGCGATGAGCCGTTGCTCGACCCCGTCGCCGTGGATACCGCGGTCGGCGCCCTGCTCGAGGACCCTCAGGTGACCATCGCCACCGTCGCCACCCCCATCAAAGTCCCCGCGGACATCATGGACCCCAACGTCTGCAAGGTTGTTCTGGATTTTGACGAAAACGCCCTTTACTTCTCGCGAGCCCCGATCCCCTGGGTGCGCGATACCGCCGGGCATGTGCAGGCCCGGCACCTCAAACATTTGGGCCTATATGTCTTTCGCCGCGAGGCCCTGCTCGAATATCCCACGCTGCCCCAAGGCGAACTCGAACGCATCGAGCAGCTCGAGCAGTTACGTTGGCTTGAGAATGGGTGGAAGATTCGCGTCGCCGAAGTGGAGCACGACGCCGTCAGCGTCGACGTTCCACACGACGTAGCTCGCGTTGAGAAGCTCCTGCAAGATGAAAACCGTCCAGCCTGACAGGCAAGCCGGACGGTTCCCTTCCACATAAACTGCCAGATCCCTACGGTGCTCCTTGCGGCGTAACCGACCCCGCTGTTACTCGGTTCGAGTCCGTGGTAACGACGTAGATCGTGTTCCCGGCCGCAACATACGCTGCGAAGTGGATCGTCGAAGACGGGGCGCCATTGCCCGGGCTGACCGTTACCTGGTAAGTGTTCCGGCCCGTTCCGGTTGCATTGAATGTGCCGCTCAGGGGCACACCGATAAAGATCGGACCGCGGCTCGAAGTGGATCCAGGTTCCGTAAAGTCTGATGTGCCGGCCAGAGACCCAGCGCTAGCCTGTGCGTATTGGCCAATGAAGTCCTCCTCAAAACCAATGTTACCTGCGGATGGAATCGTCACTCCGCTCCAATTGAACACATAATTGCCCGCAAGTGCTGCCGTCGAGACGGATGAAGGCTGTGCTGACATACTCCCCGAGCCAACGAGGCCGTTGCTGATTTCGAGGAGCACAGCTTGCGTAGGCGAAAAGAGATAAAAGATGTAAGAGAAGGTTCCGGCGCTGGAATCCGTGAACATGAAGGTTCCACGTCCGGAGCCGGCCGCGTCAATCGTGTAGGTTCCTGAGTCTGGTCCACGCGAGGTGTGGTTGCCAGCGTTGTTGTCGTCCAGAAAAATATTTGAAACCGCGCCAGCATTAAATGCCCCGCTCCCGGCACGCGCAATCGTCCCCAGGTTTCCCAGCACGGCAGCGCCGGCACTGATGAAAGCAAAATTTGCGTTCAAGTTGGCGACTTGCGTCGGAATCGTGCCTGTTTGCAGAAACGCGTCGCCGACGGTTATAGCCGTCGTGTCCTCTTCCAGAAACCGCAGCCTTGTGCCGTCGACCATATAAAAAACCACTGCCTGACCGTTGATGGTCACCGTACCGCGCCCGTTCGAAGTGCCAAAGGTCGGATCCAGCATAAACGCAGCGGCGGGAATCGGCGCCGTAGGGGAAGGACCAGGGTTGCTGCCGTCATTAACGTCAACCGTACCGCCTGTTAGGCCGCCTCCCGAATTTGCAGCGAATTCACCGACAACCGCCAGCGGCGCTCCGTTCGCATCCTGCCCCGAAAGGTCAAACGCATATTGACCGCTAATGGCCGTAAGCGAAAAACTGTTCGCCGACTGCAGATCGAAGGAGCCGCTGGAAACTGCGTTCCCATCAGTCTGAACGGCGACCCCGCCAGTCTTGGAACTCAACGCAATATTCAGCCCGAGTGCGCCGCCTAGAGCTCCGCCGGTTAATGTGAGTGTCCCGCGTCCATCGGACCCAATACTGTACGTCCCGCCTGTGAACTGCACCGTGCTAAAGCCGACGCCAGCATCATTTACGTCCTCCACCGCAGCAGTGATCGTGCCACTCCCATTTGCGGTGAAGCTCCCCACCCGCGCGATGAGTCCGTTCCCGTTCGAGCCGCTCATCTCGAAGGCGTACTGCCCATTTAGGTCCGCGTTCGTAAAGCCCAGCGCCGGAGGCGGTGTTGTAGTGGTCGAGCTGCTGCTACCGCCGCAAGCGGCCGCAAGCGCCCCAAGGCAAATCGCAAGGGGCAAAATGAGGTGCTTCACAGCGCACCTCCCTCGGTCCGCGGCCCCAGTTTGCCCATCGGCGCCAACGGGAAACCCCGAGTCGTTCTTAGCGCAACGGTCTGATTCCCTTTTTGAATGACGCGCGCTACAAACTGCGTGCCCGAACCGTAGGAGATATTCTCGCCCACAATCTGGATACTATCGCCGGCACTCAGGGACAAATGACTTGCCTCTAGGAGCCGCGCGTTTCCAAGGTGCACATCCACGACGCCAGATCCGGTTGATACGGTGACATGTGGACCGAGCGGGGCCACAGAAGACGACGGCGTGTATTGAATTACTGTTCCTTTCAAGACCGATTCGCGACTAACGTCATAACTAAGATTTTTCTGTGAAACACTTGGGGCCTTTTGCTGCGCGCTAGCAATCGTCGCAAACACAAGCGCACAGGCGAAACACGCGAACACCGTACGCCACCGAAGCAGTCGTATCATTTCGTTCCCTTTTTAAAGGCAAAGAGCCCCAGTTTGCCCGAGTATGTTTTGCCGCGCGATTGTGTAAGTTCCCGCCGCACGACGATTAAGTTCCGATGCTCAGTTGGATGGATGCGAAGGTCGCGGCGTTTACGCCCGGGATTAGCAGCGTTTCCAAAACGGCAACACCGCTCCTATCCCAACCCACCCGTAAGTAGGAACACGAATTCACCCAAAAGGTTTCTCCCCTGTAGCGCAGGGCGAAGTCCGCGCAGCCCTGCGGCTTTTTCGACGGGATCGTCAAGGGAATACCCGCGATTCCCAAAACACCAGAAAATCTTTGGATTTATTCGCGTCAGGAATGCGATTTGACACTTCTCCAGGTTCCGCCCATAATTGCTTGTACGTCACTCCTGCGGAGGGCTAACAAGCCCGCGAAATACGTAGTGCGGGCTCTAATGGATGGCGCCAAAATATATTTTTGTTACCGGTGGTGTTGTTTCCTCACTCGGAAAAGGCGTAGCGGCCTCCTCAATCGGTTGTCTCCTCGAAAGTCGCGGTTTCAAAGTCACCCTTCAGAAGTGCGATCCGTACCTTAACGTCGATCCCGGCACCATGAGCCCGTTTCAGCACGGCGAAGTCTTCGTCACCGAAGACGGCGCGGAGACCGACCTCGACCTCGGCCACTACGAACGCTTCACCCACGCCAAGCTCTCCCGCGACAATAACTGGACCACCGGCCGCATCTACGAAACCATTCTCACCAAAGAGCGCCGCGGCGACTTCCTCGGCAAGACCGTCCAAGTCATCCCCCACGTCACTGACGAAATCAAAGCCACCATCAGGAAAGTTTCCGAAGGCGTCGACGTCGTCATCGTCGAAATCGGCGGCACCGTCGGCGATATCGAGTCCCTTCCCTTCCTCGAAGCCATCCGCCAGATGCGCCTCGAGCTCGGCGCCGAAAACACGCTCTTCGTTCACGTAACGCTGGTTCCCTTTATCGCCGCCGCCGGCGAACTAAAAACCAAGCCCACCCAACACAGCGTAAAAGAAATGCTCGGTATCGGTATCCAGCCGGACATTTTGCTCTGTCGCAGCGACCGCCACATCCCCGCCGACCTGAAAAAGAAAATCGCCCTGTTCTGCAACGTCGCCGAATCCTGCGTCATTTCCATGGAAGACGTAGACACCATCTACGCCGTCCCCGTGGAGCTGGCCCGCGAAGGCCTGGACGCCCAAATCTTGCGTTCCCTCAAACTCGAGCACCATCCCCAGGATTTACAGCGCTGGGTTGATTTGGTCGACCGCCTGCACAATCCCGCCGGCGAAGTACGCATCGCCGTTGTTGGCAAGTACGTCCAGCTCGAAGACGCCTACAAAAGTCTTCGCGAAGCCTTGCTGCACGGCGGCTTAGCCCACAATCACAAAACGGTTCTCGAGTGGATCGAAGCGGAAGAAATCGATTCCTCCGAAACTGCCGCTGCTCGCCTGCGCGGCTACGACGGAATCCTCGTCCCTGGCGGCTTCGGCAAACGCGGCATCCAAGGCATGGTGCACACCATCCGCTACGCCCGCGAACACAAGGTTCCTTTCTTCGGCATCTGCCTCGGCATGCAGTGCGCCACCATCGAGTACGCCCGCGACGTCGCCGAGCTAAAAACCGCCGACAGCACCGAGTTCGACCCGCAAGCCCCGCATCGCGTCATCTACAAATTGCGCGAACTCCTCGGCGTAGACGAAATGGGCGGCACCATGCGCCTCGGCGCCTGGACCTGCAAGCTAACTCCCGGCTCCTTCGCCCATCGCGCCTACGGCAAGCTCGAAATCAGCGAGCGCCATCGCCATCGCTACGAATTCAATCGCGATTACGAAAAAACGCTGACCAACGCCGGCCTTCAAATTACCGGCCGCACCCCCGACGAAAATTACGTGGAAATAATCGAAGCCCCCGACCACCCCTGGTTCCTGGGCTGCCAGTTCCACCCGGAATTCAAGTCCAAGCCCCTGGAGCCACACCCGCTATTCGCCGCCTTCATAGGCGCCTCCTTAGAGCACAAACACAACAGGACGCGCCCGATCTCCGAGCCCCCTCGCGCCCAAGCCGTAGCGATGGCGCCCCACGTCCCTGCCTAATTTGGAATGCAGCCGTCTTGTTCGCCCTGTTTACCCTGAGCTTCGAGGTCTCGAAGTTGTCCCTTTCACGAGCCAACGCCGACGTTACCCACGAGACCACTCCGTACCCGGTTTTAGACATCAAAAGCAGAAGGTCGGGTTATTGTTGTTATTGCCAGGCGAAGAGGAATTAGCGTGATCTTTTTTGAAAAAGAGCCATGTAAGAAATCTTGGGGCGAAATTTCCTTAAGTTGGTTTTGTGGACCTGGGAGATTAGCTTGGCTAATCCTCACCCTCCTGGTTTACGCTTCTCCAACTCTCGCCCGGCAGCAGGAACCTGCCGACCCAGCACCGCAGACAGGCCTGCCAGGCGCCGGAACCTCCTCCCGCGAGCAACTCCCCAATCCGCAATCGCCGGCGCGAATCAGTGGGCGTGTTGTGGATCCCGTTGGAGTCCCCACGTCCGGAGCCACTGTGAGACTCACGCGTGACGGTCAATCCGTGGATCAAGAGACCCAGTCTGGCGACGACGGGCAATTCTCCTTTGCAAACGTTGCTCCTGGTTCTTTCCATCTCACAATTGCGTCGGCAGGCTTCGCCACGCAAGCATTCGACGGAAATCTGAAATCCGCTGAAAACTATGCTGTTCCGCAAATCGTGCTGACCATCGCTACCGCCATCACCGAAATTCGCGTCGTTCCCTCCCGGTTCGAAGTAGCCGAAGAGCAGATCAAGGTACAGGAGCAGCAGCGTGCTCTCGGCATCCTCCCGAATTTCTATGTCAGCTACATTGCCAATGCGGCTCCGCTCTCACCCAAACAAAAGTTCGAGCTTGCGGGCAAGACCATCGTGGATCCTGTCACTTTCGGAGTGACCGCCGCCATTGCTGGCCTACAACAGTCCGACGATGAACTTGGCGGATACGGACAAGGCGCCCAAGGCTATGCCAAGCGCTACGGGGCTGCGTACGCCGACACCGTTACAGGCACCATGATCGGCAGCGCCATTCTGCCGTCGCTCCTGAAACAAGATCCTCGCTATTTCTACAAGGGCACCGGCAGTAAGCACTCCCGTGTACTGTATGCGTTGGCCAACTCCGTCATTTGCAAGGGCGACAATGGACACTGGCAGGCCAATTATTCCGGTATCCTCGGAAGCCTCGCTGCGGGCGGCATCTCAAATCTTTATTATCCAGCGGCCGATCGCGGAGCCGGATTGACTTTTGAAAACACCCTGATTGGCATTGGCGCAACTGCCGCCACCAATGTCCTCCAGGAATTCGTTATTCGGAAGTTGACGCCGAAAGTGCCCAACCACGATCCCTCTAACCCTTAGAGCGCGCTCCGCAACCTGCGCCCCAGCCTTGGCGCACATCACTCAAGCGGCACAAACCCGCCATTTCGGTCTCACTCCGAATAAACTCCGCTATACCTGGGCAAACCGAAATGCCCAACGTGCATCTCCACAACAATGCCTTTCTTCACCGAAACGCTCCGATACGTTCGTCCGCTGACTCCGAGCTCTTCCGTCGTCCTTCCGGGACGCCATGACTGTGCCTTTACCGTATAGTTCGTGCCAGATCGTCCCCGCACCACTTGTGTGCTGATGACCGTCGTGTGCGTCGCTGTGGTGGGAGAATTTGTCCAGCGCGCCATTACACGCCATCAGAATCGCAAGAAAAACGCTCACCGCTCCGGCGGAAAGATATGCGCGTTGTATTCGATCAATGTCCACAGTCAAGCGCTTGCGCATGCTGCTAACCACATGAAATAGCCCGGGTACCAAAAAAAGGCAAACCCCCGCGATCAGGAACGGGTCCCGGTCCAGCATCGGATAAAATAAATCTGCGACTACGATTCCGCACAGCCCGGCGAAGGCTGGGTACGAATACTTCACCAGTGTCTTATTAATTTGCCGCCGCGTCAGAGCGGCCGAGCCGCCGCACTTCGGGCAAAGCTGCACCGCAAATTCCGCGCCGCAAGCAGAGCAAGCCGCCATTCTCTCAGTTTACCTGCGCTAGAAAAACGCAAAGCCACATAGTTTTAAGAGTGTGTCGGGAAATTCCCTTCGTACACATGCGATATCCGATTATTTGTCAAGAGCTGAGCAAGCATGGCTGCACCCTTCTATGCAGGTGCATTCTCAGACGCACTGTTCAGTCCCCTCTCGTCTTTGCGCTAAAATCGTATGGCTATGAAGCGTCGCAGGCGCAAACGAAGCTCGAAAGGTGCGGGGCCTTCCCCCATTCCCCTTGATGCGGAACAGCCCATCTCTGCCGCCGCGCCTGCCGGAGCCCATGACCAGACTCCTCCACACGACGAATTCTTTCCCCAAGTCGAGGCGAAACGGCCCGATAGCGACCCCGTCGCACCTTCCGGGGCAGAGTATGTGATTGATCTTGGCGATGAGTTGCTTGCCGCTGTCGAGCAGGAACAGCCTGCCGGCGATTCCTCCCCGCCGGCCCAGGCAAAACAGCACACTCCTCCGGGCAACCCGTTCACGGCCGCCGAAGAAAAAAAGCCCGCTGCCTCTTCTCTCACTCCTGCCGGGGCAGACCGCCGGAGCCATCCTCGCTACAAATTCCTCGCCGCTGGAGAAGTAGTAGCCGCCGAATCCGGCGCGCGCATGGAAACGCGCGTTCGTGACTTGAGTCAGCAAGGCTGCTATGTGGACACCAGCGACGCCCTGCCTTTAGGGACGGTCACGCACGTGCGCATCACCAAGGGGGCACAATTGTTTAATGCCCCAGCAAGGGTCGTCTATTCCCGCGCTGGCCACGGCATGGGGCTGATGTTTACCGCTGTTAACCCGGAGGAGGTTCGCACGCTCGAAACGTGGCTTTCCGAATCCCGCGAAACCTCCTGGCTTGCGGCTAACCGTCGAAGAAGTCAGCGAGTTTTAATGACCATTCCGGTTCGCGTTTCCGGGCAGAGTAGCCTTGGGTCACCCTTCAACGAAGAAACTCACACGCGAGCGATCAGCGCTCACGGTGCTTTGATGGTCGTATCCACTCAAGTGGACAGAGGACAGCGGCTCACTTTGTCGAATCTCCAGACCAAGGCTGCACTCGAGTGCGTTGTCGCGCATATTGCAAAAGCTCGAAACTCGGAGCCTGAGGTGGGAGTTGAGTTTATGCTGCCCAATCCCATATTTTGGCACGTGGCTTTCCCACCGAAAGACTGGACGCCCCGTCACCCGCACGCCAAATCCCGCGCACGAACCGACGAATCGAGTTGAACACGGCGTTCGTGACAGCCTTTCTGTGCCCAATCCTTAAATACTAGAACCCACTTAATGTATTGACAATTTCGACAATCTGCCCTATCATAGATTGTGAAACTTCGCCTCACCTTCGTTTCTCCGCCAATCCCCTCCAATCTCTCGCCTCTCGTTGCGCATTCTGTCTTGCCAATTTCCACTATCTCTTTTCGCACCAATCGCTTGCGCACTCTTGAACTCTCTTGCAGCTTTTTCCCGGCCTCCCGTCCTTTGTTTTCAATGCTTTGCGCACTCTTCGACAAAAAAACGGGGTGGATACCACTTTCGCCTTTCACCAATCCAAGGACGACACGATGCAATCGACATCGCCATAAGATCCCCCTTCCGCCAGCCCACCGCGCCACGACCTCAGCGCTTCTCCCAAGCAGCGGTCGGCCATCTGCGTAGGTTCGTGCTATCTTCATTGCTCCGCAATGGATACGACACGTGAGATCGCTCTGGGCTCGCTGCGCCTCGGCGCCGCCAACCCGCTCTTCCTGATCGCCGGGCCCTGCGTAATCGAGAACGAAACGCATGCCCGCAAAATGGCCGAGCAAGTGGCGCGCATCGCCGCTGATGCAGGTATGCCCTTTATTTTCAAGGCCTCCTACGACAAGGCCAATCGCTCGTCGGCGAAAGGCTTTCGCGGTCCCGGTCTGAAAGAAGGGCTGAAGATACTGGACAAGATCAAGGCGGGCCTGAAGGTGCCGATTCTGACGGACATTCACGAATCCTCGCAAGCAGCGCCAGCGGCGGAAGTTTGCGACGTCCTGCAAATCCCGGCATTCCTTTCGCGGCAGACCGACTTACTGCTGGCGGCCGCAAAAACCGGTCGCGTCGTGAACGTGAAGAAAGGCCAGTTCCTTTCCCCGTGGGATATGAGCAACGTGGTCGAAAAGATCGCCAGCGCCGGCAACACCAACATCATAGTGACGGAGCGCGGCGCGTCCTTCGGTTACCAGAACCTGGTCGTGGATATGCGCGCCTTCCCGATCCTGCGCAAGCTCGGCTATCCCGTCGTCTTCGATGTAACCCATTCGGTGCAACTCCCCGGCGGCCAGGGCCACGCGAGTGGCGGCCAGCCCGAATTCATCGAGCCACTAGCCCGTGCCGGCGTCGCCGCAGGAGTGGACGGTATTTTCCTCGAAACACACGACAATCCCGCCGCCGCGCTTTCCGATGGCGCAAATGCTTTGCCGCTTGCGCAGTTGGGTGGATTATTGACTCGGTTGAAGGAATTGTCGTCGCTGGTACGAAGATGGAGCGCCGCGTGAGCCTTGAAATAGCCCGCAGAGTACTCGACATTGAGGCGCGCGCCCTTCAAGACGTGAAGGCGCGCCTCGACGCCAGCTTCGTCAAAGCGGTAGACCTCCTCCTCGCCTGCACGGGGCGCGTCGCCGTAACCGGCATGGGCAAGTCCGGCCTGATCGGCCGCAAAATTTCTGCCACTCTTTCCAGCACCGGGACTCCATCGTTTTTCTTGCATCCAGCGGAGGCGCTGCACGGCGATTTGGGAATGCTGGCGCGGGGCGACGCAATGCTGGCGGTGTCCTACGGCGGGGAGACAGAAGAAATTGTGCGACTCCTGGAAGCCCTGAAACGCCTGGAGATGCCGCTGGTCACGCTGACCGGCAAACTCAACTCGACGTTGGCCGAAGCCAGCGAGGTGGCATTGGACGTGAGCGTACGCGAAGAAGCCTGCTCGCTGAATCTGGCGCCGACAGCAAGTACGACCGTGGCAATGGCCGTAGGCGATGCGCTGGCGGTGGCGCTTTTAGAGCGGCGTGGATTTCGCCCTGACGATTTCGCAGCGCTCCATCCCGCCGGGCGGCTCGGAAAAAAGTTGCTGCGTGTCGAGCACTTGATGCACGCCGGAGAGGCGCTTCCGCGCGTGAACGAAAAGACCGCGATGCCTGACGTCTTTCACGAGATGAGCAAGAAAGGCCTGGGCATGACCACCGTGCTCCAGCCAGATGGTCGCCTTGCAGGAATTATCACCGACGGCGATTTGCGCCGCCTGATGGAGAAACATCGCGGCGCAACGCTGGAGATGAGCGCCGTAACATGCATGACGCGGAATCCGCAAACCATCGGCCCGCACGTGCTGGCCAGTGAAGCGCTGAACGCAATGGAGAAGCGCAAGATAACCTCGATCGTAGTAGTGGACGAAGCCGGCGGCGTGCTCGGCGTAGTGCATTTGCACGATCTCTGGGGCCTCGAGCTGATCTAGAGGTGCCAAGTGGGACAGCCTTTTCTGGCTGTCCGGGCTGCAGATACGTTGTCAGTGAATCACCGGTACCTGTAGCGGCCGCGGACAGTCGCGGGCAGCCTTTTGTGTCAACGCCATCAATGCCATAGAGGAGCAAGATTGCTGAAGACCGGACAAAAAATCTCGCCCAACGTAAGGAAGCGCGCAAAGCAAATCCAGGTCCTGCTCATGGACGTGGATGGCACGATTACGACCGGGGCAGTTACGCTGCTTTCCCAACCCGACGGAACCGCGCTGGAGATTAAAACGTTCGACGCCCACGACGGACAAGGTCTTTCCTTGGCGCGCACCGCCGGCCTTCGCACCGGAGTCATCACCGGTCGCGAAAGCGCCGCGCTGCGCCGACGCGCCCGCGAGCTAGACATTGAATTCGTATATGAAAAGCAGCCAACGAAAACGGCCGCATACGACGAGATTCTCCGCAAAACAGGAGTGCCCGATTCCGCGGTCGCTTATTTAGGCGACGATCTCCCTGACCTGCCGCTAATGCGCCGCGTAGGCCTGGCCGTCGCAGTGGGTGATGCCGCTCTCGAGGTGAAACTGGCCGCGCACTTCGTGACCAAAGCAATCGGCGGCAAAGGTGCAGCGCGGGAATTAGTGGAGCTCATTTTGAAAAGCAAGGGCATTTGGGAAGAGATGATCGAAAAGGCGCGCGCGTGAGAAAGGCCGAGTATGCATGCATGGCATGACGTATCGCCGGGGAACGACCTCCCGCGAGATTTTCAGGCGGTCATCGAGATCCCGCTCGGGTCGAACGTAAAGTACGAGCTCGACAAAGCCACTGGTCTGTTGAAGGTCGACCGCATCATCCATTCCGCCGTGTTCTATCCGGCCAACTACGGCTTCATCCCGCAGACTTACGCCGAAGATAACGATCCGCTGGACGTGCTGGTGCTGTGCCAAGAACCCGTCCAGCCTTTAGCCTTAATGCAAGCGCGCGCCATCGGCCTGATGACCATGATCGACTCGGGAGCTAGCGACGACAAAGTGATTGCCGTGGCAACTGACGACCCGGAGTTCAATGGATACGTGGAGGCGCGAGATTTGCCGCAGCATCGCCTCCTGGTCATAAAGCGCTTTTTTCAGGATTACAAGCAACTCGAAGGCAAGCGCGTCGAAGTCGAGGATATACGGCCGGCCTACGCCGCGGTTACCGTGATCGAGCGAGCATTGGCCCGCTACAAGCAAGAACGCGACAAACTCATGGCGAAAGACGGCTAATAACCTGCCCGGCGCTCTGCAGCGCGAGCGTCGAGTTGGCCTAATATATAAGCACTATGTAGCGAGGAGCGCGCCGATGCTATGGTTCGCGCACCATCTCGGGGCCAACGAAATTAAAAGGGAGCAGTAAGGAATGAGCCGTTTCTGGAAATGGGCGTTTGGCAGTTTTGCGGCGATTCTGATCCTCGCCTTCGCGGGTTTGTGTTACATGGCGGGCAGCCCGAAAGATGTTTACGGCATGGTGCGCTACGCGTTTCCGCATATGCATCGCGGAAAGCTGCGCGTCGGCGCCGATGCTCCGGACGTGCGCCTGCTGGCATTGGACGGCTCGAATCATTTTCATTTGCGTGAACGCACCGGCGCGCGCCCCCTCGTGGTCATTTTTGGCAGTTACACTTGACCGCCCTTCCGACGCCACGTCGGCGACGTGGTCAAGATTTATAACGACTACAAGGATCATGCGGATTTCCTCACCGTCTACGTGCGCGAAGCGCATCCCACCGACGAGTGGCAGATGAAATCAAACGTAAAAGAGGATGTGTGCTACGCGCAGCCGAAAACCTTGGAACAACGTGTGGCCATCGCCAACGATTTTGTGCAACGGCAGAAATATCCGCTGCCCTTCGGGATCGACGACATGAGTAACGCGGCGGATCTGGCCTATTCCGCATGGCCCGAGCGCCTCTATGTGATCGACGAACACGGGCGCATCGCGTATGCCGGTGGCATGGGCCCCTTCAATTACGATCCGAAGGAAGTTCGCGCCTGGCTCGCGAAGCGCTTTGGCCCAGTGACACAAAGTACGTCCACGGCAACACCTGCGGCATCAGGATCAGCGACAACGGCGCCGGCAACCGAAACTTCAGTGACACGAACTCCGGCAAGTCCGGCGACGCGTTAAGGCGAAGCCTCTGCCGCGCTCACTCCGAGGCGCCGACAGATTTCGCGGACAATTTCTTCGGGCGAACCGCTAATTTCGACCGTGGTCGCGTCCTTCGGCTCCTCAAGGTCGGCGAATTGCCCGGCCAGAATATGCTCGTCGGCAAAATGGCCTACGCGGGCGCGCAGCCGCTTCGCAATCTGCTCGTAGCTGCCCTTCAGATACACGAACTGGACTTCGGGACCGGTCCAGAGCCGTTGCCGGTAGCTTTCCTTTAAGGCGGAACACGCGAGGACCACATTCTTTTTCATATCGATCCATTTTGCGATCTGTTCATGTATAGCAGCGAGCCACGGGAGGCGGTCAGCATCGGTGAGCGGAATGCCCTGATGCATTTTTGCCTTGTTGGCCGCGGAGTGAAATTCGTCGGCGTCGACGAATTCCCAACCGAGGAACTTAGCGAGCAGGCTCCCAATAGTGGTTTTGCCGGAGCCGGTGACACCCATCACCACGATGATCATTCGAATTAGGCCTTTAATGCCAACGCAGCAAGAGAATTACGTCGAGCGCGACAAGCACAGCGACGACCACTTCCAACACAAACATGCGGCGCTCGTTGAATTGCGCGACCATGAATTCGTAGAGTTCCCCGGCGGTCTTCAGTTTCTCGCTGACCAGCGCCTTGTAGTCATTGACGCCAATCTTTGAGGAGATGACTCTGTACACGCGCGCGTAGTACGTGTCGCTGATGAATTTTACCGCGTACTCGGTGCGTTCCGCCAAGTCCATGATGTCCAGGCGAAGACGGTTCACGCGGCCGGCGCGGCGTGGTAAGCGCCAGCGGGATAAAAGACTTTCGTGACCCTCTAGCGAGCTGTACACGTTGGAAAGAAGACTGGTGAGCACTTCGTCGTAATAGCGGAATTCCAGCAATTGCGTGTTGGCGTATTCGAGCAGGTCGATGATCGCGGAAGTGGCGTCGGGTTTGTCGTAGACGAGGGCCGCGGCCCAGCCGACCACGATCAGGTCGGTCGGATAGTAAGAAAGAGCGTCGCGCAGAATCTCGTCGCGCTCCGCGGAAGATAACGGAGTGATTTCGCCGCGCACGAGCTCG
>Ga0210409_10005295_pt1 | contig 13579 bp, 14 predicted proteins | sample IncBWH17MmetaG_FD_161649 | JGI IMG/M metagenome (GOLD analysis project Ga0210409, IMG submission 161649) | Forest soil microbial communities from Barre Woods Harvard Forest LTER site, Petersham, Massachusetts, United States - Inc-BW-H-17-M | ecosystem: Environmental > Terrestrial > Soil >... | reverse complement strand
GCATGCTGAAGTTCACATTGTCGACGGCGGTCATTTCGCGTTGGACACGGCGGCGGACGAGATCGCCGCATTGGTGCAAGGATTCATCGGTTCTTCACGAGAGCGGTTCGCGGCGCGGCGGGCGGGGTGAAGCCGCTTTCAAACGGCGGTGATCCAGCTGTGTATTGGATTCGAACCTTGAAAACGAAAGGTTATTTATGTCGGGCAAGAAAACAGCAATCATAACCGGAGCATCGGGAGGGCATTGGTGCGGGCTTAGTCGATCGGCCGTTCTTTGCGGACCAGGCTGGCTACCAAGAAGCTGGCCAGCCGCACCGAAATAAAAGGATGCTACCCAGACGCTGGACTTCGACGCGGTATGCATGTCCCGACTGCTTTCAGTAAACGTCGGCCTTCCGCGCGACGTGACATGGAACGGCAAAACGGTCCGAACCGCAGTCTGGAAATCTCCGGTCACGGGACGGCGAATGGTGCGCAAGCTCGATATCGATGGTGATGCGCAAGCCGATCTCGCCGGTCACGGCGGTGAGCAGCGCGCCGTTTTTTTTCCGATGAACGCGAGTTTGCTTGAACTGGCGGAAGCGTGCGACGTTCCGGTCAGATGGTCGTGCCGGGCTGGAGTCTGTCACCTGCATGACTGGTCTGATTGATGGATCGATTACTTACAACCCTGAACCGCTGGAGAGGCCCGCCCCCGGGAACGTGCTCGTATGCTTATCCCAGCCAAACGCGAGTATCACTCTGGATCTTTAAGAGAAAAGGGAGAGTCCAATCATGCGTTCTGATATCGTGCCCGGTGGCATTTTCCCCGACTACGAACTGCCCGATCACACGGGCAAAATGCGTAAGCTCAGTGAGCTACAGGGCGATGATCCGCTGATCCTTACCCTTGCGCGCGGCCACTATTGTCCAAAGGAGCACCAGCAGCATTTGGAACTCGCCGCGTTCTACCCGAAGATCGCGGTGGCGTACACTCAGATCGCCACGATCGCCACCGACGATCACCATACTCTGCAGGAATTCCGCGCGTCAGTCGGAGCCGTGTGGACATTCCTTTCCGACCCCGACCGAACGGTTCAGAAGGATCTCGACATCCAGGAGTACACCGACCCCGAGCACAATCCGATGATCCCGCACACGCTCGTGCTCAAGCCGCGCCTCGTGATCTACAGCATCTACAACGGCTACTGGTTCTGGGGGCGTCCGTCGGTCGTCGATCTTTGGCACGACCTGCGCGTCGTGACGAGTGAAATCCGCCCAGACTGGGATCTGAGTACGCCAGGGCTCCGCGAGTCATGGAATGCGGGTGACCTCTCGCGTTTTCACGGGTGGAACAAGCAGGCCAGTATGGAAGATGCAGGGGTGGCAAGGAAGAAATAGCACAGCCACCAACTTCGATCTACTGCGGTCAATTCCCGGAGGCCCGCATGATCCCGCCACAACCGTGAGAATCAGGCTATTGGGCGAAGGTGATGACCAACACTTTCGGATTGGCTAGCTGCGGGCGCAGAGTATTTTTGCGGGGAAGGCCCCACACTCTCGAGTTCGCCCCGATAGGGAGGACCTGCGTGTCAGCAAGAGATAAATGACAGCCAACGCCATCACCATGAGAGCATCGACAAAGAACCACCCATATCCCAACACGAAAATGTGACTGAGAATCACGGTACTCATCTACAGAACAGTCAATTCTGCTCCAAATCTGGCTGTCTTCGGAATCAGGAGCAGAACCGCCACCACAATCTCGCACACCCCTGACCCTAGCCGAAATACCTGCTGAGATACCAACCCGTGAAGCGCTTGCGACATCCGCGTGAACTTTGGACCGCCAGTGCACTTACAGGCGCCTATCGACATCGTGTCAGTTAGGGTCGACCGTACTATCTCGGATCACATCCCACACTTCGTCCGGTGAACCGTAACCGCGACGATAGGCTTGGCCGCAGATTTCGTATGGCCTCAAGTCCGTCGAACCCCACTGACTGGATGCAGGCGGCATACGGCAAGAACAGTACAGGATCCAGCCTGAGGCGGCGTGCGCGGTGAGTGGGATCAGGTACGATCCGTTTCTATACGGGCTGAAACTTGGCAAATATCGAGTGCGGCATTCCGGGCACTCGACGCAATGACGAACACGAAGCATGAAGATTGAAACGACGGTTTGATCGCAACCAGTGTGGCGCGTCAGAAATAGCGGCTATTGCGAATGCTCACTCAGGTTCACGATTTCGTTGATGGAGTGGAGCTTTGCCCCGAAAAACCGAACGATAAACGTCACTCTGAATGACGCACTAGCAGCGCCAGCACCACAACCCTGCGAGTCAGTGACAGCCTGAAGTGAGCGCATACGCCCTCCCCGGTAGTACTCAGTACAGCTGAAACTCGCTCTTTCCTTGCACAAAGTGCAGGCCGATCTCAGCGTTGCTCGACTCTGACAACTAATGTCCGATCCAGAGCAGAATCGACCGACAACTTCACAAATTCCTGCTGGTGCCAACTTAGGAAGCATGTGGTGTTCCACGTTCACAACGATTACGTCAGACAACAGGCCCACACACTTCAGAGTTCGAAAACAAGTGGCGGACTGACAGAATCCTGGGACGATCCCAAGACGGCTAGCGCGACTGTTTCTCCAACTTCTCATACACGTAGGCAAGAGGTTACGAAATTCGATGGATTTCCATATTGTTGAGCGCGTTGTTAAATCCCCCTTGACGCTCTGATCATCGCCATACATACTGGTTGGTATGTCGGCGGCACGCAAGAATCCGAAACGGAGAGCGGCCAGGCTGCGCGATCCTGAGCGCACGCGGGAGTGCTTGCTGCAGGCGGCATCCCGCGAGATCTACAGATCAGGTTTCCAGAGTGCCGGACTGGGCACAATTCTGGCTTCGGCTGGCGTCACTAAGGGAGCGCTGTACTACCACTTCAAAAGCAAGGAAGCCTTGGGATACGCCGTCGTCGAAGAGGTCATCGCCCCCGACGTACACGGGAAATGGGTGCGGCCTCTACAGAGCGTCAAGGACCCTATCGACGCTTTGATCGGCGCTGTTCAACGTATACCCGTTCGGCCCGACGATGTGCGAGGTGGTTGCCAGCTGAACAATCTGGCCCAGGAAATGTCTCCTCTTGACGTGGGATTCCGGAAACGGCTGGCGATAATCTTCGGTGCCTGGCGCGAGGCGGTTGCCTCCACTTTGCGAGAGGGCCAGACCCACGGAAGCGTTCGCCGCGACGTGGAGCCCGCCGACGCTGCAGGCTTACTGATCGCGATGGTCGAAGGCTATGGTTCGCTGGCAAAGAATGCTCAGGATCCGAAAGTAATGAAAGCGGGGATCAAAAACATCGTGGACTGGCTGCGGTCCTTACGCTCGTCGGGCAACCGCAAGCGGGACTGATCGCATCGGTTTTAATGCGTGTTCGTCCGTACATACCAACCGGTTTGTCTGCTACCAGTTCAGACATCGCGATCGGAGGAAGCGCTTCAAACTTCATCATGAAAAGGAGAACGAACAATGACAAGGATCGCAGTGTCGCGCAGGAATCTGCTCGCAACGGGAGCCTGCGCGCTGGTTGGTGCCGTGAGCCTGCCGGGACCGGCAAATGCCAGCGCATTGGCAGGGCAGAACTTAACGAACGAGGAGGTGGCTCGGAAGTGGTACGCGGCATGGGAGAAGAAAGACTGGGGCCCAGTGGATAGCCTGCTCGCCGATGATTTCACGTTTACCAGCGCGGCTGGCGACGACCACATCAACAAGAGCACTTTCAAATCGCGATGCTGGGAAACACAGATCGATTTCATTGGACATTTTGACCTGGAGCGAATTACCACTGGCGCGGAGGATGCTTTTGTGAAGTATCTTTGCCACACCAAGGACGGTAAATCGTTCCGGAACGTGGAGTATCTCCGCATCAGGAACGAACGGTTGCAATCCATTGAGTGTTATTTCGGCGCGCAATCCAGCTTTCCGTCAGCAGTGAGCACTGGGCAGAAGTAACCTACGGCCTGGAAGGTAAGCATGGGGTGCCGATCTGCCGAAGTCACCGGTGATGTTGAATCCACAATGCAAAGGCGCTCACCCAATCAACGTGTTTGTAGTTGCCGTGGGCAGGTGGTCAGACAGATCCGCTGCTCCGGCTATGTAGGCCCATTTCATCTGGAAGCAGTGCACTCATCATTCTCACTTCGAGCAGCAGTCAAAACGGCAGAGGAAGGGGTTCCATTTCATGAGCGTCCGCGAAATTCAGGATGAGAAGGCCATTGCAAGTGAGATGTTTGTTCAACAAGGTGCTCACGCTAATGCAAACGCTTCGACAAGCCCACTGCGGGGAGCTACAATTTGCTCCACCGAGAGTAGACGGGATTACACTCTTGAATCGACAGCGGACGAGTTCTGCGAAGCTGCAGATACATCATTGCTTCCGGTAATCCAAGTTGATGCTGCAAACCTCATACGAGTTTTGCGGCAGTTGGAGCTTATAGCAAAACGACAGGCGCCACGAATCGCGTTCAAGGAAAAGGGTAGCATCCTACTCTTGGAGTTGGCCGACATCTTGGCAGTGCAAGCTGAAGGTAATTACGTTTCGTTGCGGCCCCGAACTAATTCCTATTTGGTGCACGAGTCTCTCTCGTCGATGGCGGAGAAGCTCAAACCCTACGGTTTTATTCGCATCCATCGTTCGGTCGTCGTGAATATTTCGGCCGTGGAGGAGATCCAACCTTTACCGACGGGGGAGTACAGGCTGCGTGTAAAAGGCGGGAAGGAATACTTGGTAACGCGTACATACAAACACAACCTCAAAGATCTGGCTCAACTGTGGGTAGGCTCAGAGCGCCTTTGCGGCTAACTGGCAGCAAGATGTTGTGCCTGAGAGGCGATTGGTTCGAGGAGCAACTAGTCGGAGCGCATCCAGTGCACATAGATTCTGCCCTGCCTTAAGAAGCGCGACTGCGCGCTCACGTTGGTGCTCCGCGATTCTCTCTTGGCCGGAGCGCTCAAGAGAGAGGGCATCAATTGTCCGCACCATTTGCCCAATTCCTCTAAGTCCGTCCGTCCACCGGCACGAGAAATTCATTGACAAGGCTTGCTTGTCCGCCCCCCAGAAGAACGGTTCGTTTACATTCTTCACTCACGCAGAGTGGATGTCCCATTGGGGGCGGGGAACTTCTGCGATTCTAAAATCTGTCGCGAAGCGATTGCACCGCGCATCGAAGGAACAAACGCTATCGAAGATTGAAGCCGGAACATCGTCTGCGCGGTCCCAACCCCTCTCGTCACTGACATCGACATCATCAACGTCCATACGAGCGCTGCGGCCAAAACGACCGCCGAATGAAATTGAAGAGTAGCCTATCTTGTCGTGCGGCTGGTGAGCGGCCAGGCGAACGTGTACTTCATTGCCAATCTTCAGCCCGAAGCGCACGAGCATCAAAAAAGCCGCCGGCCTGGAGCCGGCGGCTCAAGTGTCTCTACAGCTTTACCCAGTGTTAGAAGGTTAAGCGCAAGCCGAATTCGATTTGCCGTTGCGAGCCGAGCGAGTACACGCCCGTACCGTTGCCGACCCGGAACGCTTCTTCATCTGACCGCGTGGTTCCGTTAATCGATCCCGTTCCTGGGCCGTTCAAGACGCCGAACATGGTAGTCGGCGGCAGGTTGAAGTTGGCAAAGTTGAAAAGGTTGTAAATGCCCACACTAGGTTCGAGGGTGAACCGCTCCTTGATTGTGTGCCTCCACGCCAGCTTCAAGTCGGTGGCTCTGAGCCATCCGAAGTTCACCTGGCTCCCGGGAGAATTGTTGCAGCCAGCTTGCGAGGTCGGCGGCGGCGGGCAAATAACCGGAGATACGCCACCTAAGGCTTGCAGCTGGGCAAGGGTCATGACACCGTTGGCGATCAGGGTGTTACCCGCAGGCGTCGCCTGATTTGCCTGAGTAGAGTTGTAGTTGTTGATCAGGTTGGTGAGACCGGCAGCGTTTACGCTGCGGTCGAACGCACCGAACTTTGTACCTGGGAGTGGATCCTGGATGGTTCCGTCGCCAGTAAAGTCGGTGCGGAAGATGTCGCCAGCTGAGCCTGTATTGGCGGCATCAATCGAACTCGCCAATGGGCTGTCGAAGTGAGAGATCAACCCAATGCGAAATCCGGCCGGTACATCTACATACCCACCAAATGAGATCTGGTGGGTACGATCGAGCAGTGATGGTCCAAAGTATCGGCTGGGGTTGTTGTTGTCTGCGGCTTGCAGGACAAAGTCCTGATCGCTGTCCGCCGGTGTTCCGGTGTTCTGGATGCCTCCGCTGTTGGCAAACCGCGACAGGCTGTAGGACACCTGAAAGTTCGCCCCTTTGATGCCGCGTACCGGGTTACTCACGTTTTGCTTCAACGTCATCTGCAAAGCGCTGTAAACCGAGCGGCCTTCGGGTTGGAGGAAGAACATATTCGACTGACCCGGATTTACTCCGCCGAAGGCGCAGGGCCGCCCGATTCCGTTGACGGACGTACAACCTGCTGCGCCGATGTCGAGCGCGGTGCCCAGACCGCGCTTGGCGAAATCGGCCATCGTCGCCGCTCCTGCCGGAGTGGTGCCAACGGCAGGATGTAGGCCTGGACAGCCTCCCGGGGCACCAGCAGCGTCAATACTACTCGCACCGCAAGCGGTCAGAGTGGCTGCAACAGCTGCTTGTGCCCCCGCCAGGTTAAAGGTATTGACATCCCCTTGGTGGTTGACGTCAATGCCGATCAGGCTGCGCGTTTCCACGTTGCGCAAGTAATCGGCGCTGAATACCATGCCGCGGCGAATTTCACGCTGGATGCCGATGTTGAGCTGGAAAGAGCGTGGTGTCTTGTAATTGGGCCCGATCAAATCGGGCGCTGTTCCGTCTCCGACTCCGGCAGCCAATAAGCTGCCAATATAATTAGGATTGGGCGCTTGCAAATTGAACGGATTCCCAGCCTTCACCTGGTTCCAGAACGACAGGATCGCCGGAATCGCGTCGCCGATGCGATTGTTGTTGCCGCAGAAATCAGTTGAGCTCCCCTGCCCCGGTGTTAGAGTCCCGCCGGCTACCGGGACGGCGGTGGCAACGCCGTTGCTACAAGCGAGGCTCGTCTGGTTGAAGGCCCCAGTTTGCAAGCGCAACGGCCGGTCAAACAGAACATTGTTGAAAATTATGTTTTCGTAGTAAAGGCCGGCGCCGCCGCGAATGACGGTTTTGCCGTTCTTCATCGGATCCCAGGCAAAGCCTAACTGGGGCGCGAAATTCAGATTGGCCTGCTTCACCTGGCTTCCATAGCCGGGGAAAGCGGCGTTTATGGTGGGATCGGCGGGCAAGTCGCTGTCGGTTCGGCCGGTGTCGCGGTCATAACGCAGACCGAAGCTCAAAGTGAAGTTCGGCTTGATCTTCCAGTTGTCGCCCACATAGAGACCGATGCGGTTATCCGGTCCCAGTCCGCCAGCCGGAAACCCTAAAGCCGGTTGCAGCGTGTTGAAGCCCTGCCCGTTGCCGACGGTGAGCCGATTGACAGGGTAGTTCAAAGGATTAGCGGAGCCACCCGAATAAGGTCCGGCGGCGGCGAAATCTGAGCACAATTCGGTTCCGGAGGGGCCGCAATTCGTCGACCCCACATTGAAGCGGACCCGCGGCGCGGTGCCGAAGAAATCGGCGAAGCCGCCACCCTGAATATGATTAAACGACACTCCATAGCGAATAGTGTGGGAACGCAGCACCTTGCTGCCATCGTATTTCAGTTCCCGGTTCGACTGGGGAGTGCTTTGTGGAGCCAACAGGTTCGGTCCAAACAAGGACTGGGTGGTGTCGCCGATCTCTAACCCTGTGCTACTAAATGGAAGAGCGCTGTTACCTGAAGTTACATCCTTGATCTGGTTCTGGAACTTCAGGTACGAGAAGCGAATGCTGTGAGTGAAGCTTCCGGTGTTGAAGTCCAAACCCACCACGTGATTGCGCGTGTAGTCCTTATTGGCATACACCTGGAAGCCGAATCCAAAAGTGGCATCTAGCGCGTTCTCGAAGTACGAGTAACGGTAGAAAGCCTTGGCGCCGTTGCCGAAATTGTAATCCACCCTCCCCAACAGGTTGCCTTCGCGGAAAGGCTGGCTGAAGCCACCGCTCAAACTTGCGAACGGACTGCCCGCCAAACTAACCGCCGCAAAGCTATCCTGCTTGGTGCGCTCACCGTCGGCGAAGAAGAACAGCTTGTTCTTGATGATTGCTCCGCCTACGCTGCCGCCAAACTGCTCGCGTTGGTAGGGATAATCATGGCCGCCGGGCACATTGGCTGCAAAGCTGTGGTCACGAATGAAACCGAATGCCTCGCCGTGAAAGGTGTTCGTGCCCGACTTAGTGGTCACATTGACCGCCCCGGAGGAAGTCAAGTCGTTGGAGAGATCGAGCGAAGACTGACCTAACTGGAATTCGTCGATGGCGCTGGCCGGGATATTGGAGGTGGTTGTGCCTACGGTCTCGTCGCTGATGTCAACGCCGTCCACATTGATGCGGGCGGTTCGGCCGAAACGGCCGCCAAATGAGATCGAAGAGTAACCGGCTTTGGTCGGATCGAAGTTCTGGCCGTCTTGAATTTGCACGCCGGGTTCCAGCTGTGCCAGATCCAGAAAGTTGCGGCCGTTCACCGGCAGGTTCGCAATCTGATCTGAATTCAGGACGCCTTGCACCTCGGCCTGCTCAGTGTTGACGGCGACCGTGCTGGCCTGCACTTCAATGACCTCGCTTTCCTGGCCAAGTTGCAGCTTGATATTGGCAGAGGCAGTGTTGCCCACTTCCACTGTAATTGTTTCACTGACGCTGCTGAACCCCTTGGCCGAAACTTGCACTTTGTAAGTGCCAGGTTCGAGAGGACCGGAGGCGAATGCGCCAGCGGCATTGGCCGCTAAGTTGATCGCCTGCCCGGTTCCAACGTTGGTGATCAACACCTTCGCGCCGCTAACCACCGCCGCCGATGGATCGGTGACTGTGCCGACAATGCTGCCCGAACCTACTGTGGTCTGGGCCCAACTGGAAACGGCGAATATCAATACAAGCAACGCGACCGCAATCGAGACAATCGGTTGATACCGGCTGCTCCTGCCGCTTGTCTCTCGTACTCCATGCAGATTTGACATCTTCTTCCTCCTTAGGTTTCTGATGATTCGTCCCGGTTGTGCTTTTGTCGGGCAGACTACGCACCACTGGGGCAAGCCAATGCCCACTCGCGCAAGCGTGGTGTGAGTGAACGAGTTTCAGTTGCGACTTGTAGCCGGAGAGTGATGAATCGACACGTATCAGGAACTAGAGGAACAGCTGACTCGTCCGTTCCTATGAGTATGCGTAGATATTGTGGGCAGACGGTATTACATTACATACCAACTAGTCTGTATTTTACATGGCGTGTAAGCGAAAACTGTTGCGAGCCCGTGTCTAGAATCTGTTTTTGCTTGTGAAATAGGACATATTTGAATGACAAAGGATCAACAACGCTTCACTTCCAACCAAAACGCCGAGCCGACCCATGAACGGTCAGGAAGGCTGCCTTCGGGGAATCATCGATCGAGCGTCCGGAGCACCGACCCGGACAGAATTCTGACCGCTGGCGTGATCAAAGGATAGTTTTTGCTTGACGCTAAGAGAGTTGCGATACATCCTCATTGGTATGTTGGCAGCACGAAGAATCCGAAACGCAGAGGGACGAGGCTGCGCGACCCCGAGCACACGCGGGGCGCTCGCTGTGCGGCGGCATTCCGCGAGGTCTACAGATCGGGCTTCCCGGGTGCCAGCCTAGACGCAGTTCTGGCCGCAGCTGGGGTCACCAACAGCGCGCTGTACTACCACTTCGATGGCAAGGAAGCATCATTCGTCACCTGTAGTGAAGCATCACATACCGACCGGTTCGTATGCGTGAAAATTGGCATCGACTCCAGGACTTCGAGGCCGGTGGGGACGGAAGGACTGACGGAAACAGCGTAGGCGCAGCTGGCGCAGCCTCGACGGGTAGGCTAGCTCCTCTAGCAAAGCGGAGAAAGAAATCGATGGCCCTGAAACCTCGGACAGTTATCGCCTTGGCCGGAGCATTATTTGTGTTGGTTGCTGTCGAGCTTATTCACGGTCAAGAAGCTGTGAAGTCTGCCGCGATCAAGCCCTTTAAGGTTCAAATTCCGGATAGCGTGCTCACCGATCTGCGGCGTCGCCTGGCAGAGACCAAGTGGCCTGATCAACTGCCACGCACGACATGGGAATACGGCGCCGACATCAGCAGAGTCCGCGAACTCGCAGAGTATTGGCAGACAGGTTACGACTGGCGCGCCCAGGAAGCACGAATCAACCGATACGAGCAGTTCACGACTGAGATCGATGGACAGACAATTCATTTCATCCACGAGCGATCGCCGCGAGCGGAGGCAATACCCCTGCTGTTGATTCACGGATGGCCGGGCTCGATTGTGGAATTCTTCGCTCTGATCGAGCCGCTCACACATCCGAAAGACAGCAGTACCCCTGCCTTTGATGTCGTTGTTCCTTCGCTTCCTGGCTTTGGATTTTCCGGGCCGACGAAAAGTCGAGGTTGGGGCGTGCTGCGGATGGCCAAAGCGTTTACGGTCCTGATGGATCGTCTGGGCTACTCCAGGTACGGGATACAGGGCGGTGATTGGGGTGCCGCAATTGCGCTAGAAATGGCGCGCCAGGCTCCGAGCCATGTTATTGGACTCCATTTGAACCTTATCCACGTTCCACCTCCCAGCCCGGATGCTATGAAAGAGCTGACCGCTGAGGAGCATCGGCGCTATACCAGTTGGTGGGACGAGGGGAGAAGTACCTTCTTTAACGTTCAGTCGTCCGAGCCGCAGACAGTTGCATATGCCCTGACCGATTCACCCGCGGGGTGGCTGGCCTGGCTGGTAGAGAGATTCCAGGACCTCACCGACAATGATGGAGATTTTCTGCACGCAGTGGATCGCGACGCGTTCCTCACCGATGTGACACTTTACTGGATCACCGGGACGGTGGGCTCCTCCATGCGCATTTACAGCGAGCACCAGCTCTCCGACAGCGACAAGGCTCCGGCCCGGATAAAGACTCCGGTGGCCTATGCCATATTCCCGAAAGAAGTCGTCGCTGCGCCCGAACGTTGGGTCGACCAGATCTACAACGTCGTGCAAAAAACCGAAATGCCGAGGGGTGGCCACTTCGCCGCACTCGAACAGCCAGATCTGATGGTGAAGGACATTCGATTATTTTTTGCCAGGCTGAAGTGAAGAGAAAGCTCATATCAAACACGGAAGAATCAATGTATCGAAGGATAGTCAAGACGATCAACCTCGGAACCTTCCTGCTGGTTGCCCTGCTGAGTGTTGCGTGGCAGATTCAAGCGCAAGATGCCACTGGGCAGAATGCCAACTCATCATATCCCAGCATGGCTCCGCTCGATCAGTACCTTATGGCGGATCGCAATGCTGAGATTGCTTTGGCGCGAACTGCCGCCCCGAAATCCATATCGGCCGAAGCCACGGTCGTGGTTCTCGGGCGGCACGGCTACGAGACTGCCGTTCAAGGCAAGAACGGCTTCCTGTGCATCGTGGAACGAGCGTGGATGTCGCCATTCAACCATCCAGAGTTTTGGAATCCAAAGAATCGGAGTCCCATCTGCTACAACCCGGCCGCCGCGCGATCCATCCTGCCGTACACTTTTAAGCGGACAGAGTTGGTATTGGCCGGATTGTCCAACCCTCGGATGCTCGAGCGCATCAAGGCTGCGGTTGCCAACAAGGAACTGCCGACGCCGGAACCTGGCGCGATGTCCTACATGATGTCGAAGGAACAGTACCTTAGCGATGCAGTCGGGCATTGGTTTCCTCATTTGATGTTCCACATTCCAAAGTCAGAGGGCGCGAACTGGGGTGCGAACCTTGACGGCTCCCCGGTCGTGATGGATCCCCGTGAGGTTCCGGAGCCGGAGACGATCTTCTTTGTGCCGGTTGGCACATGGTCGGACGGAACGCCGGCCCCGGTAATGTAGGGACGTGAAAACCAGTGCGACAGCCTCCGCGCACCTAACTTTCCGAATCTTCACGATTCTGGCCGTTCTCCGTGAACCCACAATTTACGGGCGCACAACCAATCGACGTGTTCATTGTTCCCGCAGGCAGGCGGTCAGATGGATCCGCCGCACCAGCTACGTAGGACCCATTTCATCTGGCTGCAGTGCAATCGTTAGTCTCGCTTCAAGTAGCAGAAGCCGAAACGAGAGAGGCAATACGAAGGGTTCAACATGAGCGCCCGCGAGATTCAGGATCAGAAGGCCATTGCACGTGAGATTTTCGTTCGACAGACTGCTCGCGCTAGTGCCGACGTTTCGGCGAGCTCACTGCGGGGAGAAACGATTTCCATCCAGTTCTTTTTTTGGATGCCGCGTCCTATTGCTGCCAACCCCCTCCCAGTGCCCTATAGAGTTGCACGAGGCTCTGGTACTCATTACCTCTCGCCTGCGCCAGCGTGAGTTCCGCTGAATAGAGCGAGCGCTGGCCGTCTAACACCTCGAGGTAGGTGGTGATGCCGCCGCGATAGCGCAGGAGGGACGTATCGACTGTATCCTGCAGGTCCTTGACTGTGGTCTCTTGCGCGACCCGGACCTGGTGGAGTTTCTGATAACCGATTAATGCATCGGAAACATCCCCGAAAGCACGCTGAATGGTTTGCCGGTAAGCGATTAGAGCTTGCCGGTCCTGGGATTTCGCCAGATGGAGATTACCCTTCAACGCGCCACCCGTGAAAATTGGCTGGCTCACTTGCGCCCCATAAGACCAGACTCCGACCTGCGAACTCATCAAGCTTGAGAACACGCTGCTCCGTCCAAAGGCTCCGCCGCCGGAGCCGGTCAATGCGATTTGCGGAAAGAACTGGGCCGTGGCAACTCCGATTTCCGCGTTCGCCGCAATCAAGTTCTGTTCGGCCTCGCGAATGTCGGGCCGGCGCCCGATGATTGTGGAAGGCAGTCCTGGCGGCACCTCCGGAGGAAGCGGTTGCTCAATCAGAGGAAGTCCCCGCGACACATCCTGCGGGTAATTACCGAGCAGAATGCTGATGGCATTTTCTTCCTGAGCGATTTGCCGCTCCAAGTCCGGAACCTGAGCATTCGCAGTGTCGAGCACTTGCTGAGCCTGGAGAACATCGAGTTTCGTTGCCACACCGTGCTCAAGCCGCAGAGTGGTCAGTTTGACCGAATCGACCTGTGTATTGACTGTTTCATTCGTGATCCGGAGTTGCAAGTCAAGTTGCAAGAGTGCGAAGTAATCGCTTGCGACATCACTGACAAGGGTCAATACTACGGTTTGCCTCGCGGCTTCTGTAGCAAGGATCTGGGCGCGTGCCGCCTCCGTCGCGCGACGCAGGCGGCCGAACAAATCCACTTGGAAAGCAGCGTCAGCGTTTAGAGTCAAGAAGTTGAACTTGCTCTGAGCGTTGGACTCTTTTCCCCCCGCGAAATTGCCGTTGCCTTGTACTTGGGGAAACAGGCTCGAGCGTGTGATCGCGAGCTGAGATCGAGCGGCGGCGATGCGCTCTGTTGCAAGTTG
>Ga0210409_10005294_pt1 | contig 13581 bp, 12 predicted proteins | sample IncBWH17MmetaG_FD_161649 | JGI IMG/M metagenome (GOLD analysis project Ga0210409, IMG submission 161649) | Forest soil microbial communities from Barre Woods Harvard Forest LTER site, Petersham, Massachusetts, United States - Inc-BW-H-17-M | ecosystem: Environmental > Terrestrial > Soil >... | reverse complement strand
CAACCACGATGGCGGCGTCGCATGATTCTCACCGCTCGAACTCGCAAGCGTTGTCGACGGGGTCGGAGGCCGATTCGACACGCGTGCCTCGATCGCCGCGCCCACTCCGCCGGCGGCCGCCACCATTACGAGGGCTCCGCCAATCTTCACCCCGAGCGACGTCCACGCCGCCGCGCTTGCCGTGGTCGTGACCACCGCGGTGCCCGCGGCCTTGGCGAGGATCGCTGTCCTCAAGCGCGCTTGATGGGCTGCCGTGAGCGGCATTCCCGCACGCCCACGCTCCAGCAGCGACTCGGTTTCTCGACTGAGCTCGCTCATCGGTGACCCCAGCGCTCCCGCCGGCGGATGGCGCCCGCCGCGCGCTCGAATTCCGTGCGCGCGGCCCTCAGTCGCGAATAGACCACGTTCGTCGCGAGCCCCGTTGCGACGCCAATCTCCGTCGCTGTCATCTCCTCGAGCTCCGCCATTACGAACACGACTCGCTTGTCGCCCTCGAGCGAGTCGAGAAGAATGTCGATCGTCCGGGAGGCCTCTGCGCGCGAGAGCGCCTCGTCCGGATTGAGCGCTCCGTTCGCGAGGATGTCAGGGTCCACCGACTCGTGAGCCAGGTGCGGGCTTTTTCGACGGAGGACCCGCCAGTGATCGCGGACGACGCGCAGGAGAATACCAAACAGCCACGTCTTGAGGGTCGACCGCCATTTGAACGCGCCAAGACTCTGGTGGACAATCAGGAACACCTGCTGCACGACGTCGTCCGCTGCGGACTCCTCCACGCCGAGCCGCTGCGCGCTCCGCCAAACGAACTCGACGTGGCTCGAGTAGACAACGTCAAAGGATGTCTTCGCACGTATCGGCTCCCGAGACGCAGCGGCGCGTGCATCGACTATGGAGCGGACGGTATCGGAGGTCGCACAGACGGAGGTTGCCACATTCCCTTTACGCTGAGTGGCCGGAGCGGGCGTCAGTTTGCATCAAAAGTGCGTCTTCGCTCCCGGGCGCGACCCATACGAAGTGTACGGGCAGGCTCGGCATCTTGGGCTTATGGTATAGGCGGCGTTCGCTCCCAGCGTAACGCCGCGACCAATCGCCTCAATCGGCGGAAGCACCAATGACGTCCAGGGTGTTCAAAGCGTCCATTGTCCTCGAAGCGGCCGCGCTCGCACTTGCCTGCAGTGCCAATCCGCTCGTGGTCGGCCGCTTGATCGAAGCTGGAAGCCCGAGTGCATGTGCTTCCGCAGGTGGCACGTGCGTGCTCAGTGCCAGTGGGGCGTGCGCGACCGAGGCGCCCACCAGTGCGCAGGACTGCAACACGTCGGATATTCCGATCGGCGCGGGAGGCGCCCGATGCTGTTTCACTTTTCAAGAAGCGGGCCCTGACCGCGATGTCGGACCGGCCGACGCAACTGCCACAAATGACGATGGCGGCCACAGCGACAGCAGCAACAACGATGGTGGCAACAACGACGGCGGGGGCCCGAGCCAGTGCGCATCCGTCGGCGGCGCCTGCCTCCACGCCAATGCGCAGTGCGCGAGGGGCGCGCCCGCGGCCGCGCAGGACTGCAATAACCCGCCCAATCCGGTGGGTGACTTCTGCTGCCTTGCCCTAACGGACGCAGGCCCTGGTCCCGACGCCGGGCCCGCGGACGGGGGCCCGGGCAGCGACGATGGCGGAAATGGCGACAGCGGGGGCACGAGCCCGGCGTGCGCAGCTGCCGGCGGCACCTGCATCGACCCGACCGTGATATGCCCGATAGACGCAGGCGCGCCCCCGAACGCCCAGGACTGCCCGTTTCCGGCGCCTTTCTGCTGTATTACTAAGTTGTAGTTCCAAGCCCCGACACAGACACCTCGTCTCGGGCGCGAGCTTAGCACCCGGTTCGGCGACGTCTTAGCGCGATCCCAACGAGGAGCGCGATCGACCAAACCGTTCCTTGCGCCACGGGCACGGTCGCGAGGCTGGAGCTGCATCCGCTTTGGTTTGAAGGAGGGTTACTCGCCGCGCCCGAGCTGCCGGCGCCACCCGCTCCTGTGGTCGAGGACGAGCCCCCGCTATCCGGCAATGCTTTGGAACCCAAACCGCCGCCGCTGTCCGGCGCTCTCGAAGCGCCGCCGCTGCCCGGCGCACCCGAAGCGCCCCCACTGCCAGACGCACCCGGAGCGCTGCCGCTGTCCGGCACACCCGAAGCGCCGCCGCTGCCCGGCGCACCCGAAGCGCCCCCACTGCCCGGGGCGCTGTCGCCGGTGCCTCCCGCTGCATCGCTCGAGACGGCGGCAGCATCGGGTGTGGCAGCCGCGTCGGTTGAACCCGCGTCGGTTGAACCCGTGCCCGCGTCGGGCGGTGCCGTGATCGCTGCGAATACCGTGTCGGCGATCAGCTGCGCGCCCGTGGCGCTCGGGTGCACCCCATCGCCGATATAGAGGCTCGAGTCGGCGTTGTCCCCGCCGAATGCGTCCCAGACGTCGATCAGCCCCACTCCCTTTTTCGCCGCGGTTTGCCTGATCAGCGGAAGGATCTCGTTCTTGATGGTCGTCCCCGAGATGCTGAACATGTTATTGTCGCTGGCTGGCGGAGGCAGATTGAGAAAGATGCGCGGCTTGCTGGCGAGCGCCGCGTAGGTGTCGACCATCGCCTCGTAGTCGCCGGCGAACTGGCCACTGTAGGTGCCCCAGTTCTGGGGCATGCTGTCGTTGGTCCCGAGCATGATGACGACGATGTCGGGCATCGCCGACTGGCTATCCGTGAACTGCTGCGTGTTCCAGTAAGGGGAACTGCCGTTCTTGAGTAGTGTCGTTCCCGAAACGCCGTAGTTGTTGACCGTGTACGCACTTCCGAGGTCCGTGCCGAGATCGCTCGGCCATGTGCCCGCGGTGATGCTGTCGCCCACACAGGCCACGATCGTCGCGGCGCGCGCGACGCCGGCCGTGAGAACAGTGGCCATCGCCACTATGGCTATCGAGACGGCTCGCAACCAACGCGCGTTCATGATTCTTCGTCCTTTGCGCTCCAGATGCCGAGACCCGTCACGGGTGTGGCCGCTGGGTCAGGGGTGCTGCACCTAGGAGCTTTTCTTTTCTGCGCATCGCGATCGCGAAAAGAAGAAGTAGCCCTGCCGCGGGGCCGCTCTTACTTGTGGCGTTTCCAGCGATGCGACACCCGCTCCCGCTGCTCGCGGGTGTGGAACCCGGGGCAGCGCTGGTCCCGGACGCCGCCATGGCGTCGACCAGGCCGCTCGAGTTGCCGCCTGTGTTCCCACTGCCGCCAGCGTCAGGCAAGCCCGCGCTACCGCCGGTGTTCGCGCCGCCACCGCCCGCGCCGCTGCTCGCATTCATGGTGCCAGCGCCACCGCCCGCTCCGCCGGTACCCCCGCTACCGCCGGCCATCCCGCCACTGCCCGCGCCCCCGCCGCTACCGCCGGCCATCCCGCCACTGCCCGCGCCTCCGCTGCCGCCGGCCATGCCGCCGCTGCCCGCCCCCCCGCTGCCGCCGGTCATGCCGCCACCGCCCGCGTCCCCGCTTCCACCGCTATCTGGGCTTCCGCCCGTCCCCGCGTCGCCGGGACCTCCCGGTGACATCAGGGCAGCATATACAAGATCGCATATGATCTGCTGGCCCTGGGCGTTGGGATGCACCTGATCCGAGGTACCGTATAGACTTGTATCGAAGGCGCCGGCATCGGCGGCCGTGCCACCGAACGCCGTAAACGCGTCAACGGTAGGGACACCCTTGACCATGGCGACTTGTTTAATGTCCGGAATTATGGCGCTCGGGATGAGGGTGCCGTCGTGCCCAAATGGGCTATAGCCTATTGGTGTGGGAAGGATGATATAGGGCGTGGGGTGACTGGCGAGGCTCGTATACGTGTCGAGGAGATCCTCGTAGTCCTGGATGAAATGGCTCATACCGGCGCTCCAGACAGTAGGTTGGGCGTCGTTCGTGCCGAGCATGATGATGACGATGTCGGGAGCAAAATCGTGACTAGGCTGGTATTGGGCGGAGTCCCAATAAGGCTGACCTACGCTCTTCTCCAGATTTGTTCCCGACACGCCGAAGTTGGAGACATTGTAACCGGCGCCCAGTTTGGTGGAGAGATCGCCGCACCAACTGCTCGGGAGCGCCGTAATGCTATCGCCAATGCATGCGACCTTGGTTTGCGCGAGGGCGACACGAGCGACAATGGCAATCTGGACGACAGCAAATAACTGAACAATAACTTTGGTGAAACTACGACACATCGGAGCCTCCTACCATGCTGCGCCGGGAACGCGCACAGCCAGACCGGCGCACCGGCTCGGGCTTTTCGCTCTTAGGCTTAGTGGCCGGAGCAGGCGTGAGTTTGCATCAAAAGTGCGCCTCTGCCCCCGCCGTGGCCCACGTGTAGTTTTTGACTGGTCACATCAGCGGGCTCCGTTCCGTTCAAGGCTGACCCGTCACGACGATGAGATCGATCCCTTGCGCAGCTCCGTTGGGGTCATCGGGCGGATTTGGTTGCGCATGGGCCCAAGCACCCGACACGGTAAGGCTTCCTTGCGGCCGATCCGTCTTCTTCGTCACGCTGGTGCCCACGAGGGTAAGGTCGTTGGTCGCGTCGATGCGGTACTGTTGGACCGTGACGTCCCCCCATGCGTCGGGGATGGATTGGATCGTCAGGGCGTAGCCTTCTTTGTCGGAGTACGTAATGGTCCTGCGATCGAGGTAGCTCATGTTTGCCAGGTGCCCGAGCCCTGGAACGTCGATTGACTCTTCGTTGCCACCGGGAATGGGCCCCATCAGCGACGCGGCGATCTGGTAGTTGGCGATGAGGACCTGAAGCTCTTGACTCGACGTGCTGCGGCCGGCGAGCACCGCGAAGCCGGTGTCGTCGCCTCCCTGCGTACAGAGCCTCGACGGAGTGGCGTTCAGCTTCGAGACGGCCTCGAAAGCGAGGTTCTCTTTGCTCGGTGTGGAGCCGATCGTCGTGTAGGGCGTCGACTTGTCGACTGGCGCGTCCTGCATGTACATGAGCGCTTCGGCAAGAAAGGCCGCGCTGCCCGCCTGGCCCCCGAGCATGACGTCTCCCTGGAGAGAGCTCTCGAACTCCGAGTTCACGATTTGTGCTTTCGCGAAGCCGTACTTGACGAGATCATCGTGATAGCTTTGCGCCATGCGCGCGAAGTCCATGGGATCTTGCGATTTGTTCGTGTATTTGTGGAAGCTGTAAAAGTCGAGCGGCACCTGATTCGATTGAAGGTATTGTAGAAACGAAGCCCTTAGTCCCGTCTCATCGTTGAACGTGCTGATCGCCGGACCTCCCACCAGGGCATTACCATCCGTGGCCTTTATGGCGAGCGCGATCTTTTTATACAGATCGTGATACTGGTCTCCCGTCCCTGACCAGAAGGGAAGGAAGTCGGGCTCGTTCCAGATCTCGAAGTAGCGGATGCCATAGGAGAATCCGCTCGCCCATCCCTGGTTGTAGTGCATGACGATGTGTTTCACGATGTCGGCGTACTTGTCGAAATCCGGTGGGACGGAGTTCGCGCCGGTGAGGTTGCTGCGACCCACGCGGAAGTAAACTTCTGCTCCGGCGCCGCGAATGTCTTGGATCACCGAATCGGTGGGACCGAAGTTGTAGCTCGCGGCGCTGGTGGAGTCGGCATTCAGGTCGGGGAACATCCTGTTGGTCCCCGGGCCGTCGACATCTCCAGCCCCCGTGCCATTGACGCCGCCGATGTCGTGAGTACGAATCATGTCGACTCCCATCGCGACATAATTCTGACTCAGCGCTTGGTTTGCGGCGCCTGGGTCCCAGTGCGCACCCTGAAGGGAGCGGATCGTTCCCATGACTTGCTGGGCGTCGACCACCACGGCGCGCGCGGTGCCGCCATCCACTGCGTTCGGGAACGAGCAAGTGACGCCGCCTTGGACGGCTGAACCATCGGTGCCGCCTTGCTGGGCTGAACCGTCCGTGCCGCCCGTGGGCGGCAAACTCCCCGTCCCTCCGTCGTTGGTCGAACCTGCCGTGCCACCCTCGGCGTGCGAGCCGCCCTCAGCGTGCGAGGCGCCCGTGCCACCCTCGACGTGCGAGCCGTCCGCGCCGCCGTCCGAGAGCGAGCCGCCCATTCCGGTTGCCGGCACCGAACCGTCAACCGAGCCCTTTTCGCCTGTCGCGCCTTGGCCATTCGAGGAGCACTGGGTCGCTATCAACAAGGCATAGGCGCAGCACGGTAAGAATGGGAGGAGGCGGCGCGCTCGTTCATTCGGGACGCGCCGTCGGAGGGTGATACTAGGGGAGCCCACGATCTCTGACGCTGAGTGGCCAGAGAGGTCGCGACTTTGCTTCAAAAGTGCGTGCGTGAATTGCTTGCGCGTCCGAGGTGTCTTTTTCCGAGCACGCGCGATCGGGGCGGACGCGCACTTTTAATGCAAACTCCCACCCTCCCCGGCCACTCAGCGTCAGGAAACGTGGGAACCTCGAGTTCGTTTGGCGGAGCGCGCTACGCCCCGGGGTCGACGAGTCCGCGAGGCGCTCTCGCGTGCGGAGGCGTCGCGGACGTTCGACATCCTCCTCGAGTCGCTCGAGGGGGACACGCGCGCGTCAAGGTACGCAGGGGTGACGTCGAAGGAGGCTCTCAATGACCAGCGGCGCGCAACCGGTGACAGCGTGGTTTGGTATGTCGGTCCTGTTGGCCGCGGCCTGTGCCAACGGCGGTACCAACGGCAGCAGTGGAGGCGGACCGTGGGCGATGAATACCGGCGGTTCTTCCGGATCGAACGCGGCTAGCGGCAGCAGCGGCAGCGGCAGCGGGTCCAGCTCGGGAGGCGTTGCTTCCTCGGGTGGCAGTGGCGGCAGTAGCAGCGGCGTCCCCTCCAGTTCAGGCGTCGGGAAAGTTGATGGCGGCCAAGGCGTCAGCGGCCAGATGGGCGATGGCGGCCAAGGCGGCTCATCCGGCGGCATGGCGGAGGCCGGCGCTGCAAAGAACGAGGGCGGAGCGGCGACGGGAGGCGACGGGGGCCCGGCTGGTAGCGGGACCTGCACCGCGTCAACACCCTATACGGGCGTGGCCGCTACAGGTACTGGGCCGCACAAAGTGACGATCGAGACGAATTCCGACATGGGGATCTCAACGGGCACGATCTTCCGGCCTACGGACTTAGGGGGCTCCGAGAAGTACCCGATCTATGCCTGGGGAGAGGGCGGCTGCATGCAGGACTCAACGGGGGGTTCAAGCCAAGCAGGGGTCCTGGAGGAGATCGCCTCCCACGGGTATTTCATCATCGCGGACGGCTTGCCGGGCGGCACAGGCTCTGGCGCGGGGACGGGACAGGTCCTGCTCGACTACATCGGTTGGGCCATCGCCGAAAACGGCAAGCCCTGCAGCGCGTACTACCAGAGCCTCGATACGACGAAGGTCGCAACCAATGGGTTTTCGTGTGGCGGATTGATGGCCGAGCAGACCGCTGGCGATCCCCGCATTACGACCTGGGCGCTCAACAGCAGCGGGCTGTTTGCCGCGGATCAGACTTTGTACAACTCGGTCCACACGCCGGTGCTGATCGTTCTCGGCGGCTCCAATGACATCGCTTACCAGAACGGCGAGAATGACTACACTGCCATTGCCATGCTTGGTAAACCGATCATGTTGTTCAGCAAGAACGGATCAAACCACGGAGGGGACCTGTTTAATCCCACGGGTGACTTCTCCAAGATCGATTTGGCCTGGCTGAACTGGTGGCTGAAGAACGACCTGACGGCGACGGGAAAGGGCGTTCTCGTTGGCTCGACCTGCACTTACTGCACGGACACTACGAACTGGGAAGTCAAGTCGATGAACATACCGTAGACGGAGTGCCTGCGTGTTCCAGTTCGGCCAAGTCCGGGCCATCCAGTCCGCCTCGGTAGTCGGGTTCGTTGTCGCGTTCGCTAGTGCGGCGTGCGGCCAGTCCTCAGGCATCGGCGCGAGCTCGCCCGAGGCCGACGCGCAGACTGAGAACTCGAGCGGGTCTCCCGGCGGAACGTCCGACGGGTCCGCCAACGACCGTGGAACCGGAAGTGCGCCGGCGAATGACGGTGCACCGCCGGCCGCCGCGAGCGACTCCGGCAGCACGCAAGGGACAGTAGGCGACGCGGGAACGACACGGGGGACGACGCCGGACGCGTCGACGGACGCGAGCGACGCGTCGGCGCACACGAGCATGGATAGCGGACCCACCGTGGTGACCTGCCCGAGCACGGTTCTACAGCCCGGAGACTCGAACGAATCGGTGATGTCCGGCGGGATGATGCGCACCTACGTCTTGCATGTTCCGACAGGCTACACGGGCCAGGCCGCGATCCCGGTCGTCGTCGACTACCATGGACTTGGATCCACGAGCAGCGGCGAGGAGGCGGTCTCTAGCTACGTGACCCTTGGCGATACGGAGGGCTACGCGACCGTTTTTCCTCAGGGGATTGACGACGCGTGGAACATCGGTCCCTGTTGCACGACGTCGCGAACTGTCGACGATCTCGCGTTTTCGAGGGACCTCGTCAAGGACGTGCAAACCAAGATCTGCGTCGATCCGAAACGCGTCTATGCGGTCGGCTACTCGATGGGCGGCGGAATGTCGCACTACCTCGCTTGCAACGCGGCGGACCTCTTTGCTGCGGTTGCTCCCGCCGCGTTCGATCTCCTGGTCGACTCCGAGGAGCCCTGCAATCCGAGCCGCCCGATCACGGAGATCTCGTTCCGGGGGACGGCCGATCCGATCGTGAATTACGACGGCGGCGCCTCCATGCCCCCGAACGGCTTGCAAGTTACGATTCACTTTCTGGGTGCCGAAGGCACCTTTCAGAAGTGGGCGCAGCTCGACGGGTGCACAGGTTCGCCGAGCGCGCCGGATTCCAACGGTTGCTCGACCTACTCGCAGTGCAACGATGGGGTCGAGGTGACGCTATGCACGAAACAAGGTGGAAGTCACGACCCGGGCAACGCGCAAATCGGTTGGCCGATGCTCAAGGCGCACCCGATGCCCTGAGCAGCTCCCGCGCACTTTTTGATGCTAACTCACGAGCTCTCCGGCCACTAAGCATCGGAGAACGTGGGAATGATGCGGTTCCCGTCGGCGATAGCGGGGCCAGTGGTGGTGCTCTCCGCGGTGGCGTTTGCCTGTAGTGCTCCTCCGGCCAAATCGTCCTTCGGCGATGCTCCCGAGGGCGGAAGCGGCTACGCTCCACGCGATAGTGGTTCGGGGCCCGTGCAGCTAGGGGGCGCGAGCCCGGACGCCTCCAGCGGTCTCGGCCTCGTCTTCGGGGAGGGAGGCGCGATGCCTCCCGGAGCGGATGCCAGCGCGGGTCCCGGATGCGACCCGACGTGCGCTGCCGCGAATGGCACGTGCAATGTCAGCGTGTGCGCCATCGTCGAGAATCTCGGCGGAGTCGATCCCGCCACCCAAGGCCAACTGCAGCAGGGGGGAATGGCCGACTCCGGCTTCCAATGGCTGTATCCCTATGACCGCACCGTGTTCGCGCGGGGGCTGCTATCGCCGACGTTGCAGTTCGCGGGCGCTTCCGCCGACGCCGCGCTCGTGCGCATCACGTCGACGACCGTCGACTACACCGGATTTTTCAAGATTACCCAGAGCCCATTCGCGCTGGCGCTTCCACAGGCCTCGTGGGATGCCGTTGCCGGCGCCGCCCTTGGCAACGATCCCCTTCGAGTCAAAGTCACCAAGATCGCCAGCGGCCAAGTGACGGGCCCGATCCAAGAGTCGTGGACCATGGCCCACGGCACCTTGCGCGGCACCATCTACTACGAGACGTACAACTCACCCATCGCCGGTGGTGCAGGGTCGGTGGGCCTGATGAAGATCGACCCTGGCGCCCCCATGCCCACGGCGCTCAAGACCGGTTGCGGAAACGTCTGCCATACCGCAAGCGCCGACGGCTCCACCCTCGTCGCCGCGACGATGCTCGGCGGTTTTGGCGGTGGTGCGTCGAGTAGCGCCTACGACTTGACCAACAGCTTCTCGACGATCCGCACGGCGAGCGACGACTCGCTCACCTATGCGGGCCTGTACCCCGATGGCAGCTTCTTCATGACCGCAACGAGCTACCGGGCCGCCTCGGGCAATCCGTCGCGAATGTTCAATACGAAAACCGGTGCGGCCATTGCTGCCAGCGGATGGGACAATGTCATCACCAACGGCGGGACCGTCGCCTTCTCCCCGGACGGCAAGCAGATCGCCTTCGTGCACGAAGACAAGGATAGCGGCCACACGCTCGCCAAAATGGACTTCGACCCAAGCACCAACACGTTTTCGAACTTGGTCGACCTTGCCACCGACTCGAGCAACTACGTCGCTTGGCCGGCGTTCACACCCGACGGCAAGCAAGTCATCTACCACTTGGGCTCCAGCTCGACGTTCGAAACCGACTGCGGCGCAACCGGCGATCTTTACATCGTCGACGTGGCCACGAAGACCGTGCGACGGCTCGACGTCGCCGACGGGTACACCGGCGGCGCAAGCGCGACGTATCTGCCGGCGAGCGATCCGAACATGAACTTTGCGCCAACCGTGCTGTCTGAGGCGGTCGGCGGCTACTTCTGGGCCATCTTCACGACCCACCGCTCCTATGGCAACCTGCTCGCCTCCATGGCTAACGGAGCCGCGGGCGGCATGTCCATGTGCGCGAATGCTGGTGGCGACGAAGCGAACGGCAAGCTGTGGGTGACCGCCATCGACATCGGCGGAACGCCGGGACAAGACGCAAGCCACCCCGCGTTTTACTTGGACGGGCAAGAGCTGAACGCCGACAACTTGCGCGGATACTGGGTGCTCCCGCCTTGCCGCAAAGACGGAGACTCATGCACGTCGGGCGACCAATGCTGCGGCGGCTTTTGCGGAATCGCCGCCGGCGACGGAGGCTTTCTGTGCGGGATAAAACCGCCGGGAGTCTGCTCGAAAGAGTTTGACAAGTGTACCAAGGATGCGGACTGCTGCGACCCCAGAGATCAGTGCATTGCAGGGCGCTGCGCGCAGCCGACAGCAAAGTAGCAGCCCTCGTCGGGCTTCGCCCGCCGGCGTTCATCCGAGCGCGAGCGGTGCGGGCCCGACGCGACCAGGATGGCGATGAGATCGTCGGCCTCGCGTTGGAGCGCGGGCTCGGCGCGCAGCAGGGCGAGCTTGGCCTGGTCACGGCACGGTTGGGGAGAGCCCCGACAAGGCGAACTACTGCGCCGGCCCATACAGCAGCCGCTCGGCTATGTCGCCCCCGCGCTTCCCGCGATCTCGCACGGCGACTAATCGGTCGCTGGCCGCTCAGAGTTGCGTGCGTTCCGCATTCCCGTTCCCGTTCTGTATTCCGTATTCGTCTTTTTCCGCCGTTCTTTCTCACAAAAGCGACGAACACTGAGCTTGCACTATTACAAGGACCCTCCATGACAGGCGCTCTTCACGCGAGCCGCGAGCGGCCCCGTTGGATGCGCACGGAGAAACTTGCCGGTGGCATTCCGCGATTCCTCGAGCCGCCCCGCGCGGCACAGCGCAAAGACCCGCTCTGCAGAGCGTTCGGGCTCGAGGTCGCTCCGAGGGAAGGCTGCTGCGTGTTCGTCGAGCAAGTCGAGCGCCCGCTCGGGGTCGCCAGCCTTGATGGCCAGATCGGCATCGCGAAGAAGACGAACATCGCGCTCCAGGCTCGCGGTTGAGCTCGAGGCGGGAAGTCCGCTTTGCATCGGCACATCGCTGGAGGGGCTCGCAGCCGCGACGGAGCTCGCGGTCCCACGCGAGATCGAGGTTGGCGTTGGGGTCGGGGTCGAAGTCGCTCGCCCTTCCGGCGCCCGCCAAAGTTGCACTGCGCGATGGGTCGCGGTCGAAGCCGGGGCCAGAGCCGGAGCCGCGATCGAGGCGGCCGTCTGCGGCGTTGCGGCGCTCGAAGGGGTGGTTGGCATTTGCGTGGACGACCGCCACGAAGGCGGCGTCGCACGATCCGCACCGCTTGAACTCGCAAGCGTCGTCGACGATGTGGGAGGCCGATTCGACACGCGTGCCTCGATCGCCGCCCCCGCCACGGCCGCCGCTATCACTAGGGCCCCACCAATCTTCGCCCCGAGCGACATCCACCCCGCCGCGCTTGCCGTGGTCGTGACCACCCCGGCGCCCGTCGCCTTGGCAAGGATCGCTCTCCTCAAACGCTCCTGATGTGCTGCCGTGAGCTGCATTCCTGCACGCCCACGCTCCAGCAGCGCCTCGGTTTCTCGACTGAGCTTGCTCATCGGTAACCCCGACGCTCTCGCCGGCGCATGGCCGCAGCCGCACGCTCAAAATCGGTCCGCGCGGCCCTCAGTCGCGAGTAGACCGCGTTCGGCGCGAGCCCCGTCGCAAGGCCTATCTCCGTCGCCGTCATCCCCTCCAGCTCCGCCATGACGAACACGATTCGCTTGTCCCCATCGAGCGAGCGGAGGAGAGTGTCGATCGCTCGGGACGCCTCTGCACGCGAAAGCGCTTCGTCCGGATTGAGCGCTCCGTCCGCGACGAGGTCAGGGTCCACCGACCCATGGGCCAGGTGCGGGCTTTTTCGACTGATCGTGCGCCAATGATCACGGACGACGCGCAGGAGAATTCCAAAAAGCCACGTCTTGATAGTCGACCGCCACTCAAAAGCGCTCAGGCTCTGGTAGACGATCAGGAACACCTGCTGCACGACGTCGTCCGCTGCGGACTCATCCACGCCGAGTCGCTGCGCGCTCCGCCAAACGAACTCGACGTAGGTCGTGTAGACGACCTCGAAGGATGTCTCCGCGCGTATCGGCTCTCGAGACGCAGCGGCGCGTTCCTCGACTATTGAGGGGGCGCCATCAGAGGTTGCACAGACGAGGGTTCCCACGTTCTCTCGCGGTGAGTGGCCGGGGGGAGCGTAAGTTTGCATCAAAAGTGCGTCTCCGCCCCCGCTGTGGCCACGAAGGACGCGGCGGACGTGCGGAAGACCTGGCCCACCTGGTCCCCGCCGATGATCACAAACGTCGGACGCGTCGACGGAACGGAAGCTTCCACAACGAGGCGCAAGACGACGCGCGAGGAGAGACGACCGATCGCCCTACCACCGAGCGATCCAACGACCAGGTTCCCGGTCGGGTTCGCCGGCTGGTCTGGGAACGAGCCAAAACCCTGCGCCATCACCCACTGGACTCCCCCGCCGACGCACGGCCCCACGTCGAGCCGCGCGTCAAAGAGCTCGTAGCAAGCTCGTGCCCCCAGGTGGGCCAGCCAGAGGTCGGCTCCCTGAGACGACATGGACGCGAGTGTGGCGCGCTGCGGCGCGAGAAAGGCCCCGACGATCTCGAGGTCCCAGTGAGCGGGATTCCATCCGACCCCAAGCTCGCCGCCAAGTCCGAGCGACGGAAGCGATCCGTCATTTACGAAAAATGAGGCATCTACGAACACGACGCGACGGACCCTGGGCGGAGCCGGCGAAGCATCGCGTTCGGGTGGAGGCGCAAGAATTGGTGCAGGCGCAGCGGGCAGACGAGGCGCTGGGGGATTCTCTTCGGGACTCGCGGCAAGTGCGACGACGAGCGCGGCGGCGTCGCCGACGGCGCGGCAAGACTCGCCGACGAGACTTCGAG
>Ga0210409_10005292_pt1 | contig 13588 bp, 10 predicted proteins | sample IncBWH17MmetaG_FD_161649 | JGI IMG/M metagenome (GOLD analysis project Ga0210409, IMG submission 161649) | Forest soil microbial communities from Barre Woods Harvard Forest LTER site, Petersham, Massachusetts, United States - Inc-BW-H-17-M | ecosystem: Environmental > Terrestrial > Soil >... | reverse complement strand
GCTCGATCCAGCGGCGGCACCAGAAGTTGCTGGAAGAGTCTCCTTCGACTCAGGTGACTCCCGAACTGCGGGATCAGATTGGCGCGGTACTGTGCAAGTCGCTGGCAGCGATCGGATATTGGAACGCAGGAACGATTGAGTTCCTGATGGATCAGGACCGCAAGCTCCACTTCATTGAGATGAACACGCGCATTCAGGTGGAGCATCCGGTGACGGAGATGGTCACGGACGTCGACCTGGTCAAGAGCCAGATCATGATTGCGGCCGGCGCGAAGATGGAGGATGTGCTGCACGGGCCGATCGTGCACCGCGGTCACTCGATCGAGTGCCGCATCAATGCGGAGCATCCGGAGAAATTCACGCCATCGGCCGGGAAGATTACAGCATTCCATCCGCCGGGTGGAACCGGGGTCCGCGTGGATACAGCGGCCTACGCCGAGGGAGTGATCCCGCCTTATTACGATTCGCTGATCGCGAAGCTGATTGTGCGGGCCAAAGATCGGGATGAAGCCTGCTCGCGCATGGCACGGGCACTGGAGATGTTTATCGTCGAGGGCGTGTACACGACGATTCCGCTGCACCGGAAGATTCTGGCCGATCCCGATTTCCGGGCAGGGAAGTTCGATACAGGGTTCATTGAGAGATTCCTTGCGAAGAACGGGAAAAAATAACCTTCTGCATCGCCCGCGGCTTGAGATAGGTCCACGTGGGGACGGCAAACCATTCCACTACATCATTGTGCATCTCGTAAGAGACCAGGAAAAGTCTGAATTACTGGGTGCCGGAGTTGAGTTCAAGACCGTTACCCAGGAACGGGGAGGGGAAGCTGCGACGTTTGAAATAGGAGAAGAGGACCCACGGTGGGAAAAGATGAGCGCGCTGATCTCCTCCTTCGAGGGAAAGCTGCGAGTGCAAGACGTTTCGATGGCAAGGCCGACCCTCGAGGACTCGCTGCGAGCGGTAATGGCTTCCTTCAAGGAGCGACTGGGTCAGCGTTCCGATTGGCTGGATGGCTACTCGGGACAGACCGTTGAGCAACTTCTGTCGCTTGAAGGTCGGTATCGAATCGATTCTTTGGTATTAGCGTTCGAGCAAGCAATTTTGCGAAAGGCTGAGCAATGCGAACGCTCTCCTCTGAACTGATGAGGAGCGGGTCGTTTTGGCTGTGGAAGCGCTAGAACGTGAGGTGAACAACGGTGGATACGAGCAATTCTTTGCGAACTCGTCGAGAGAATTTAGGGCGACGATCGTGGAGTCCCTGCAACGTATCGGTTGTAGGAAAACGGCCGGCATCACTCGGAGAGCTATAAAAGCTCTTGGTATTTCGGACCTAACCGCACAAGCCATTGAGGCGGCTATGGCTGCAAAGGACAATCAGCGTAAGGCAAGTTTGCAAGAATGCGACGACGCTTACTACAAGAGTGCCGAGCCAATCGCGGAGCGGCTCTTAGCCTTCATCAAGGCGAACAAGAACGCGATAAACATCCAGTGAGCAAATGGAAAACTCAGACATAATCAGGTGTCCACTTCTTTACGGAATCCTGGATGCGGCATTTTTCTCCACGACTAAAGACTTGCTTGCGTTTGCGGATGCGCTGGTCGCGGGCGGCTGCTCTCTCTTGCAGTACCGTAATAAAAGCGGGAATGCGCGGGTGATGCTGGATCAGGCGCGAGAGTTGAAGAAACACCTCGGTTCCTCGGTGCGGCTGATCATGAATGATCGCGCTGATTTATGCCTGGCAGCTGGTTTCGACGGCGTGCATGTCGGGCAGGACGATCTATCCCCTGAGGCCGTGCGGGCGATCATTGGGCCAGAACGGTGGCTCGGTGTCTCCACGCATAATCCGGAACAGCTGCGCGAGGCTGATTTGACCTCGGCCGACTACCTGGCGATCGGCCCGGTGTTCGCGACATCCAGCAAGGAAAGACCCGACCCCGTTGTGGGTCTTGAAGGGGTGCGCCGGGCGCGGAGTTTGACACGCAAGCCGCTGGTGGCGATCGGGGGAATTACGCGCGCGAATGCGGTCTCCGTGATCGAAGCCGGGGCCGATTCGGTCGCCGTGATATCCGAGCTGTTACCGGAGCCCCGCAAATCAGCAGAGGAATTTTTCCGGATATTAGGGTAAAGTGCTGCCAATACGTCATTAGTCGTTAGCTGTTCGTTGGTCGTACATCGATCATGTTTCTTGTCATCCTGAGCGGCGTTCTTTGCCGCGAAGGACCTATGCAATGAGCTGGAAGCATAACTGTGTCGGTGGGCAAATCCACCCGCTTCGTTTCAGCTAACGACTAACGACCAACGACCAGCAACCAACGACCGCCAGACCAGGAGCGAGCCTCTGAGCACACCGACAACTACGCAGCCATCCACAGGCAGCGATTGGGAAATTCATAGCCATCAGGATAAGGAACTGGTCCAGGTATTGGGCCTGACCAGCGCAACCATGCTGGTGATGGGGTCGATGATCGGCTCCGGCATCTTTATTGTTTCGGCGGAGATCGGGCGAGAGGTGGGCTCGCCGGCTCTGCTGATCGGTGCCTGGGTCGTAACCGGACTGATGACGATCGTGGCCGCCCTGAGCTATGGGGAACTCGCGGCCATGATGCCGCGGGCCGGCGGCCAATACGTTTACCTGCGCGAGGCCCTGGGGCCGCTCTGGGGATTCCTCTACGGCTGGACGCTTTTTCTAGTCATACAGACGGGAACGATTGCCGCCGTGGGCGTGGCTTTTGGCAAGTTTCTGGGAGTGTTTTACCCTTCGATCGCTTCCACGAACTGGATCGTGCATTTGTGGAAGGTTCCGCCGATCCATCTCGGCCCGATGGTGCTGGGCAATATGGATGTCGGCATCAACACGCAGAATCTGATGGCGATTCTGCTGGTGATCATCTTGTCATTGGTGAACGTCCTCGGCATGAAGACGGGCGCGGCGATTCAGAACGTATTCACCGCCGCGAAAGTCTTAGCTTTGCTGGGACTCGCCGTGCTGGGATTCGCTTTTTGCCGCAACCCGCAGGCGATCCTGGTGAATTTCAGCGGGCACTTCTGGCACAATGCGGGACTGTTCTCCCTGCATGACATCGGCGGAGGAGTATTCGTCAGCACGCTTACGGTTCTTGCAGTGGCGCAGGTCGGGTCTCTGTTCTCAGCCGATGCCTGGAACAATGTGACCTTTACCGCGGGAGAGGTGAAGAATCCCAGCCGCAACCTGCCGCTGTCTTTGGCTCTTGGCACGGGCGTAGTGATCGCGCTCTATATTGCCTGCAATTTCATTTATTTGGGCGCGCTGCCGCTGGATGGAGTGAAGGACGGGACGACGATTCTCGCGCGGGGGATCACGCATGCCACCGAAGATCGCGTGGCCACCGCAATCCTGACGCAGAGATTTGGAAGCACCGGCGGATTTCTTATGGCGGCAGCCATCATGATCTCCAGCTTTGGCTGCATGAACGGGCTGATTCTATCCGGCGCCCGGGTCTACTACGCCATGGCAAAGGATGGTTTGTTCTTCCGCAATGTCGCGAAATTGCATCCAAAATATAGGACCCCTGCGGTTTCGCTGATGGTGCAGATGGTCTGGACCTGCGTACTGTGCATCTCGGGCAGCTACGGGCAACTTCTGGACTACATCATCTTTGCGGTGCTGGTGTTTTACATCCTGACCATTGTGGGGCTGTTCGTGCTACGCCGGACCCGTCCAGATGCGGTGCGACCCTATAAGGCCGTCGGGTATCCGGTGCTGCCCATCATTTATATTGTGATGGCTTTATTCATCGATGTCGTACTATTGCGCTACAAGCCGCAGTACACCTGGCCGGGGCTGATCGTGGTGCTGCTGGGAATTCCAGTGTACTTTGCGTGGTCGCGGAGCGCCAAGAATCAGAGGAGTCTACCCGCATGAGCACAACCGCACCAATTCAGGAGAAACGAAGTTGGATGGCGAACCTTCGGGCAACGAAGCCCTTAAACCTGCTGATGGAAGAGGCCCGCGAGACAGGCGAACATAGCCTGCACCGCACATTGGGAGTCTTTCAGCTGACGGCGCTGGGGGTTGGAGCCATTATCGGCGCCGGCATCTTCGTCATGGTGGGGCTGGGAGCCCAGTACGCGGGTCCCGGACTCACCCTTTCTTTCGTGCTCTCGGGACTGGGATGTGCGTTTGCCGGTCTGTGTTACGCCGAGTTCGCCGCCATGATCCCGCTGGCCGGCAGTGCTTATACCTACGCCTACGCCACATTGGGGGAGTTGCTGGCGTGGATCATCGGGTGGGATCTCACGCTGGAATACGCGATGGGCGCCAGCACGGTCTCTTCGGGCTGGTCGAACCACTTCATCGAACTGCTGAATATCTTCCACATCAAGATGCCGCTGTGGCTGGCTTACGATCACTGGACGGCGCTGAAGACGGCAGAGAACATTGTTGCGCGACAGATCGCGCAGGCTTCCGATGCCTCGCTGGTGGCGGGGTCGCAGGCGTTCCTTGACAAGGTGACTGCTCTTACGAGCGCACCATCTGCCGAACTGCTGCAGCGGGCGCATGAGCTGCTAGGCGCGCCGCACCTGTTCGGGATGGAAATCGGGTTCAACCTTCCCGCCTTTATTATTGCGCTGATCATTACTGCAGTTCTGGTTGTGGGGATCAAAGAGAGTGCGCGATTCAACGCCACGATCGTGACCATCAAGGTGGCGGTGGTTCTGTTCGTAATCGCGCTCGGAGCACGCTATATCAACACTGCCAATTGGGGCTCGGACTGGCACTCGTACGCGCCCCACGGTTTTGCGGGAATTGGGGCCGGAGCTGCTTACATATTCTTCGCCTACATTGGGTTCGACGCAGTGTCCACTACGGCGCAGGAAGCCAAGAATCCGCAACGCGACTTGCCCATCGGCATGATTGCCTCTCTGGCGATCTGTACGGTGCTTTACATCGCGGTGGCCGGGGTGCTCACCGGAATGGTGCACTGGCAGCAGATCAACATCGAAGCGCCGGTCGCACGCGCATTTCTGGACCGGGGACTGAACACGGCATCGCACATCATTACGCTGGGAGCTTTGGCGGGACTGACGAGCGTGATGCTGGTGATGTTGCTTGGGCAGACCCGCGTGCTGTATTCGATGGCCAATGACGGGTTGTTGCCGAAGAAGTTTTTTGCAGCCGTACATCCTAAGTTCCGCACTCCCTGGAAGAATACAATTCTTGTCGGTCTGCTCGCCGCGATCGTGGGCAGTGTAACTCCAATCGACGACATCGGACGGATGGTGAATATCGGCACGCTGCTTGCCTTTGTCATCGTGTCGATTTCGGTCATGGTCTTGCGCTATACAAACCCAGACCAGCCGCGTCCATTCCGGACGCCATGGGTACCGTTAGTTCCCATCCTCGGCGTCATCTCTAACGGATATATGATGGCCAAGCTGGGAGTATGGAACTGGATTCGCCTGATCGCTTGGCTGGCGATCGGACTGGTGGTGTACTTCACCTACAGCGTGAAGCACAGCCGGGTGCAGGCCATCGCTGCAGGGAGAGAGCCGGAAGCTTAATTACAGAATAGGGTTCGACGGCCCTCCGCACTGCGCGGAGGGCCGTTTTGTTTTATAGTCGTGGGTCGTCGGGAACCGTCGTTGGTCTTCGCAGTTGAACAACTCACGTAGCGACAGCCGCCTCGGCTGTCCCGGCGTGGTCGAAGACCCGCGGGTTCATGGCGAATAGCGCAGTCATGAAAGCTCTCCGCAACCTTCGGACTATCGGCATTCTACTGCTGCTGGTCATGGCGATCGGGACGGCCGGATATCACTACATCGAAGGCTGGCCCTGGTTCGACGGTTTCTACATGGTGGTGACTACGCTGACCACCATCGGATATCAGGAAGTGCATCCGCTGTCGCATGCGGGGCGCGTCTTCAACGTGTTTGTAATTCTGGCTGGCGTGTCCCTGGTATTGTTGGGAGTCGGGGCGCTCAGTCAGGCTTTGCTAGAATTTGAGCTGCAGAGCTTCTTCGGAAGGCGGCGCATGGAGCGCGAAATCGGACGTCTCGACGGCCACTTCATCATCTGCGGCATGGGACGCGTGGGCCGCAGCGTGGCGCGGGAATTGGGGCGCAAGCCAGTGCCGTTCGTGATGATCGAGAATGCCGAGACCAAGCGCCAGCGCTTTGCGCAGGAGAACTGGCTGGTGATCGCTGGAGATGCGACGTTGGAAGAGACGCTGCGCCAGGCGCAGATCGAGCGGGCCAGCGGGCTGATTGCTGCCACCACGACCGACGCCACGAATCTCTATATTGTGCTGACAGCGCGCGGACTGAATCCTCATTTGAAGATCATTGCCCGGGCGAGCGAAGACGCGGCCGAGAAGCATCTGCTGACCGCTGGTGCTGATTCCGTGGTCTCGCCTTACTCCTTCGCCGGGCAGCGGATCGCGCAATCTTTGTTGCGACCGCATGTGGTGAGTTTTCTCGACACCGCGACGACACATCTTGGCATGGATCTGGAGATCGGCGAGATCCACATCACTGCCGGTTCCGCCTTCGCCGGCAAAACGCTCGAGACTTCCCGCATCCGGCAGGAGCGCGGAGTGATTGTGCTGGCCATCAAGCGCCGCGATGCCATGCGCTTCAATCCCGCGCCCGACGAGCGCATTGAGCCTGATGACTGCCTGATCGCGATGGGCGAGCCTTCGCAGTTGCGGCAACTGGAACGGTCCGTAGCTTCTTCATGAAAGTCGAACTCCCATGAAAATCGTGAGCGCGGCAGAAATGCGCGAGATCGATCGCGTCACCACCGAGAAATTCGGAGTGCCATCGCTCACGATGATGGAGAACGCCGGGACGGCCGTTGCAGAGCAGGTTCTACGCCTCTTGCAGTCGGGGATGAGAATGGTTGTGATCTGCGGCAAGGGCAATAACGGCGGGGATGGTTTTGTTGTGGGGCGGCTGTTGGCCGAAAAAAAGAAGCCCGTGAAGGTCGTCCTGCTCACGGATCCGGCGGAATTAAAGGGCGATGCCGCGGTGATGTATGGCAAGCTAAGGGTGCCGCCAACCGTCGTGCGGTCGCTGGAAGAGTGGAAGAGTGAGCGCGTGCAACAGGCCTTGTCGGCAGATTTGTACGTGGACGCGATCCTCGGCACCGGATTCAAACCGCCCGTCAGTGGCCTGTATGCCGAAGCTATTTCATTGTTGAATGCAAGCCAGGGAAAGGTGATTGCGGTCGACATCCCTTCAGGTGCAGATGCGGACGCGATGGATCCGCAGCAGGGAACCATCGCGCGATCGGATGTGACTGTGACATTCACGGCTCCGCGGCCCGCACATGTGTTCGGCATGCTGACCAAAGGATCGACGTATGTTGCGGGAATCGGGTCGCCGGATGAGGCGATCATCTCATCGCTGCATCTGAACGTAATTCATCCGCGCGATTTTGCGGCGATGATCGGGCCGCGTCCGGCAGAGTCGAACAAGGGAACCTACGGGCATGTTCTCGTGGTCGGCGGATCTGTTGGAAAGGCGGGATCGGTTGCCATGGCCGGCATGGCGGCGTTGCGTGCGGGGGCAGGATTGTCGACCGTGGCCACAGCCAAGTCCGCGCTCCCGACGGTCGCGGGTTTCTATCCGGAACTGATGACTGAGCCTTTGCCGGAAACTGATGCGGGCACGATCGCTACCAGCGCCGGTGTCCGTATCGAAGAGCTTCTCAAGAGCATGACCGTGATGGCCGTTGGACCGGGAATCTCACGTGATCCGCACACGGCGACGCTGGTGCGTTCACTGGTCGCGCATCAGAAGATTCCCATGGTCGTCGATGCGGACGGTCTCAACGCGTTTGAGGGACACACGAACGAACTGAACGGGAAAGATCGAATGCTGGTGATCACTCCGCACCCCGGCGAGATGGCGCGATTGGTGGGGCGTTCGGTCGCTGAAGTTCAGAAAGATCGGCTTGGAGTTGCGCGACACTTTGCCCGCGAGCACGAATTGATCGTCGTGCTCAAGGGACATCGCACGTTGGTAGTTCAGCCGGATGGCGAAGCTTGGGTCAACACCACCGGAAATCCTGGCATGGCGACCGGAGGCACGGGCGACATCCTGACCGGAATGGTTGCGGGCATGCTTGGGCAGGAGAAGAGGGCGCAGAATCCACAGAGTGCTATGCTCGCAGTCTGCGCCGCTGTGTATCTGCACGGGCTGGCAGGCGATGTGATGCGCGAGACCATCGGGGAGCATTCGCTGGTAGCCACAGATCTGCTCCGCGGACTGCCGACCGCGTTCGAGCGGGCGCGCCAGAGCGCGACAGCAGAAAACAGCGTTATTGGTTGAGACGCGTAGCCTTTAGCTTCCGTAGAGACGCAGCTTGCTGCGTCTTGCCGACAGCGTCGACGGTGCCGGCAGAGACGTTGCAAGCAACGTCTCTACGAGAATTCACTTTGCGGGCAGATGGACTGTCTTTCCCTCAGCCGCCGAGCGGCGCGCGCTGTCGAGAATTTCCGTTACCGTCACGTTCGTGTCGAGCGATGAGAGGGCATCTTCTTTGGCGCCATCAAGAATTACGGCTCGCAGATACGCCAGTTCATCATCGTAGGGCGCGGGGATGGGTTTCGCGGAGAGTTGCTGTTCCTGATCTTCTCCTGCGTGATGCACGCGAATGTCATCGCGCCTTACTGTAATCAGCTGTCCCGTCTGTCCATACACTTCCATATCCTTGCGGTCGATGGGCCAGTTCCATGAAGCCTGAATGATCGCCTGCGCCTTCGGATATGTCAGGACAATGGTGGCCTCGTCATCCACTCGCGAATAAATTTCCGGCTTGATCCGTTGGGTGACGGCGGTGACAGTTTGCGGGCGCTGGCCGTCCATGAGCCAGGTCATCAGGTCGGCGCCGTAGCAGCCGAAGTCGAACAGGGCGCCGCCGCCGTTAAGCTTGGGATCGGTGAGCCAGGAGAGGAACTCGGGTTCGACGCCGATTTCGTTGGGTCCTTTGTGGCCGTCGTGTACGACTACTTTGCGGACCCCACCCAAGCTTCCATCGTGCACGAGATCGTAGGCCGCGTGATTGCTGGGGTACCAGGAGGTTTCGTAATTCACCAGCACGTGAATCTTTCCGGCCTGCGCCGCCTTCTGCACCGCGAGTGCGTCTTCCAGGCTGACGGCGAGGGGCTTCTCCATCATGACGTGAACGCCGCGACGCGCGCAGATCTCGACCACGTGGCGATGGTCGTAGGTATTCGTGTAGACGAGCGCAGCCTGCGGGTGCACCTTTGCGATCATCTCGTCGAGGTCGGCGAACATCTGCGCCGCTTGGAAGCCGTATCTGGTGGCGGCTGCGGCACGAAGTTTTGAATCCGGCTCGACAACGGCGACGATTTCGATCTCGGGGCGATGCCGGTATTGGCCGAGGAATCCGTGCACGTGGCCATGAACCAGGCCGATGATAGCGACACGAAGGGGGGGCCGAGAGAGCGGCGTTTGGGCGAACGCGGCAGTAGCGAGTGACAGAGAACCGAGTAAGAAGATTTGAAAGAGTCGCGACATGCTTCCTCCGGAACTGGTTTACAAGATACTCGACTTGGCGCGTCTCGGGCACTCTTGGGGAAAGCCGGGCTTCGCCCGGCAGACGGCCGAAGGCGGCCGTCCCCACAAAAGACCCAACGACCCACGGAATTCGGCAAGCCATGGCTATTGTCCTTTAGGACATTTACTAGAGAGTAAACGCGCTCTAAGTCCTTCGTATGTTGGAGATTTCATGAGCCTAATTCCCGTTTCCCGTGTGGAATTCGGACAAGGGGCCTCCGTAATCTGTTGCGCAATATCGCATAGTGCCATAGTGCATCAGGCCTATGACCCACTTCCCCCAACCGCACCCCTCGCGGCGCGCCGCCCGAGTCCAGCTAGGAGATTCAGTTCTGGCTGCGATTCGCCTTGAAGACGGACGCCGTACGAAAGCGAAACTCCAAACCATCTCGGTAACCGGAGGCCTGTTGCGCCTGCCGCAATCCCTGGGCGAAGGTGACTTCGTCGAAGTTGCCTTCCAGACGCAGGCCGGCCCGGTACACGGGATGGCCGAAGTTCTCAGCCCGACCCGTAAGCTCGACGACAGCGTGCTGCAGCCGTTCCGCTTCGTGGCGATCGAGGACGACGACCATCGCCGGCTGCGCACCTCGCTTGATCATGTGGTGGAGCGGAGTTCACTGGGGATGAAGTCGAGCGCGTTCTCGACATACTGAGATTATGTAGGGACGGACGCCGTCGTCCGTCCGGCGACGCGCAGCGAGCCCGCAAGGGCTGAAGCCCCAATCTTTTGTGTACCTCAACGCGGCCCTCAAAGGGCCGCTCTTCCACTTATACTGCTCGGGTGGACAGTGAAATCAAGACAGGCACTGTGCTGCGTGAGATCACCACTCACTCGGCGGAGGAGACGATCGCTTTCGGGCGGACTCTCACCGAGCTTCTATCTCCGCCCAAGCTGGTGCTGCTGCGCGGCGATCTGGGGGCTGGGAAGACCACACTGGTGAAGGGAATTGCCGCGGCATTCGACGCAGCTTCCGAAGAGGATGTCACCAGCCCGACCTTTACCCTGATTCACGAATATCGCGGGTCGCGCGCGAATCTCTTTCACATCGACTTGTATCGGATCGACACCCCGCGTGAACTGGACACGCTTGCCCTGGACGACTTGCGCGGTGAGAACAGTATCCTGCTGGTCGAGTGGGGAGAGAAGTTTCCGCGATTGATGCGCGAGCGGGACGTGGAGATTGCGCTGGAGCGCGAAGGGGAAAGCGGGCGGAGGATCAGGGTCAGCGTTTAACGAGTGCGCGCTGCAGAGCTAGATATGACGAGAATCGCTCGCGCGCAGGTGGCTGGTGCGCTCCATTCCCGGACCATTGAGAACAGGATCGCGATGGCGAAGAAGGCGAGGATGAGACGCGGGCCTGGCATGGATTTCATTATGCCACTTAAGCGTTTCCCAGGAACTGTCATGCTGAGCGCAGCGAGTTCGAATGAACTCGCCGAGTCGAAGCATCCCTAAATCCATCTCACGTGCCGGCGCCCCGGCCGAGTCTGCTCTCTCGAGCCCATGCGGGCGCGAACCTCCAAAAGTCAAAATCCCCACCCCTTCGACTACGCTCAGGGCAGGCCCTGTCGCACAAAACGCGACAAGGATGGGGCACCCTCGCGAGTTTCTCGCTCTGAACACTACGTCTTCGGCGATGCCTTCCCAAACCATTCGTCGAACCATTCCAGCGAACGCTGGAAGTAGTCCTGCCAATCGGCTGGCTTTACGAATACGTGTCCCTCATTGGGATACACCACGAACTTCACAGGAACGTGCATGGCTTTCAGGGCGTGCCACCATTCGACGGACTGCTCGACTGGCACTTCGCCGTCGCGATCGCCGACCAGGATCAGGGTCGGTGTTTTGACGTTCTTCACGAAGTGCATCGGGTCGCTCTTGGCATACACCGCGGGACCGTCGTAGACCGAAGCGCCAAAGAAGGGAATCATCCACTCGTCGATCTCGTTCACGCCATAGTAGCTGAGCCAGTCGGAAAGTCCGGCGCCGGCCACCGCTGCCGCAAAACGATGAGTCTGCGTTTCCGCCCACATGGTCATGTAGCCGCCGTAACTGTGGCCACGAATGCCGAGGCGATCAGGATCGATCGGGTACTGCTTCGAAATCGCATCGACCCCGGCCATGATGTCGCGAAAGTCGCCGCCGCCGAAATCCTTGACGTTGCCCTGTGTGAAGGCTTCACCTTGTCCGTAACTTCCGCGAGGGTTGGGGCAGAAAGCGAAGTAGCCCATGGCGGACTGCGGCCCCATGATTTGCGAGTCCCAGCGGGCGTGACATGCGGCCGAGGGACCTCCATGCACATTGACGATGAGCGGATACGTCTTGCCGGGAGTGTAGTTGACGGGCAACATCAACCAGCCTTGGAGCCGCAGACTTCCATTCGTCCAGTGAAAATTCACCATCTCGCCCCACGCGGGCTTGACTCCGGCATTGAGCGTCGTCAGCTGTTTCCAATTTCCGATTGGTCCGGCCCAGAGTTCCGCGGGGCTGCTGGCTGACTGCCGGATCACCGCACTCACCGATCCGTCACGGGAAAGTGCGCCGTTCAAAGAAAACTGTGCGCTCACAGATTCGTCGCCTGCCCAGATCTGCTGGACCGCGCCGCCCGAGGTAGAGACACTCGCGAATCCAGACTTGCCGTCAACGTTTTCGCCAAAAAAAATGCGATCGGCCGAAGTCCAGACCAACGTTGACGGCGAACTGTTGATCTTTGCAGTGAGATTGCGGACGGTGCCGCCCGACACAGGGACGGTCATGATTTCGCCGCCGACCGAACCTTCATCGCTCATCAGGCCTTCGATGAATGCGACTTGTTTACCGTCGGGTGAAACGTGGGGCTCGGCAATCTGCCGCTTGGGGATGTAGATCTCATGCATGTCAGGGGATCGCGCGTCGATATGATAGAGATGAGCGACATACCAGTTGGTGTCTCCCGAGCCATGAGCCGCGATCGCAGCCCAGCCTTGACTGTCGGGCATCCAGTCGTACTCGTAGACGTAAACATCGGGCGGCGTAATCGCAGCCGGCGTATTCGTAGACAAATCGATCGTTGTCAGGCGCTGCTCATAAATCTGATCGTCGATGACTCCCGCGAGCGGAAGCATCGGCTGTAGCGGGCCTGCAACTCTCGGAATTCCCTCGATGAAAAGCAGGGCGAGCTTCGAATTGTCGGGAGAGAAACTGGGAACCGCAGCGTAGCCTTTTAGATCGGCCCGCTTCACGGGTGCGCTGCCGTCGAGAGCAACGGTCCACAACTGGGCGGCCGGAACATCTCCGGATAAATCTGCCAGAAAAACTATCTGTTTGGAATCCGGGGACCATGCCACGTCTCGGGCAGAGAGCTTGCCTTCTACCGGAATCGTCCGAGTTGGTCCGCCAGCGGCGGGAATGATGGAGATTTCCCCGCCAACGATGTAAGCGATCTGGGCTCCGTCGGGGGAGATCGCTACCTGTTCGATCGACTTCGCGTGCGGCATGGAGTCGAGAACGGCGGCCGCGCGGGAGGAAGATTCGGCACGCGCGGTAAGAGTCAGGAAAACGCAGGACATCGTAATCACTCCGATTGACCGGAGAGACGAAACGCTCATAGCGGTACCTTTAGAGAAACTAGATTTGACCTAACACGACGTGCCAGAACCCCTTGATGTTGTAGCCGCAATCCACATGAGATGCGAAGCAACTGCTTGGTAATTCATTCCAGCACCCCTTGCAAGCGGAAATGAATCGTCAGCAAGGCGTTGATAGCGTGGTGGCCCCAGTGAGAATAGTAACCCAGTCGCCATTCCCAAATGATATCTTCCGGCCGAACTCCCTACATTTGGCTGAGGACCAGCCCTTCTTTCAGATCGCGATATGTATCGGCGATATCGTCGGCGACAGTGCCGCAGACAGCTTCCTTATCCGTAGTCGGATCAAAAAACTTGCCAGTAGGGGTCCCAATCGCCCAGCTTTTCCTTGAGCAGACTATAGATCTGCTCCCATTGCTCGTAGGTCATTCTTGCATTTCGGTGGGGGGAAGAATCTTC
>Ga0210409_10005289_pt1 | contig 13593 bp, 11 predicted proteins | sample IncBWH17MmetaG_FD_161649 | JGI IMG/M metagenome (GOLD analysis project Ga0210409, IMG submission 161649) | Forest soil microbial communities from Barre Woods Harvard Forest LTER site, Petersham, Massachusetts, United States - Inc-BW-H-17-M | ecosystem: Environmental > Terrestrial > Soil >... | reverse complement strand
GGGTTAGCTTTAGCGATGCAGTCCCAGAATCCGCCGAAGCCGAGCTTTCTCTGGGCAATTTTCCACAAGCTGTCGCCTCTGCGCACCGTCACGTTGGAATCATTTGGTGCAGTAGCCGCAACCGGTGCGGTTGCCGCGATCTTGATTGGCGTGCCCGGCAGGATGTGCTCAGGATTAACGATGGCGGGATTCATGGCCGCGAGCTCATGCCAACGGTGGCCGTCGCCCAAATTTATTTGCGCCAGCTTCCACAACGAATCGCCGTACTTCACGATGATGCTGCGTGGTGCTGACGCGTTCGAAATCGCTGGAGCCACGAGCGCGGGTTGTGCAGTCGGCGCAACAAATCCCGCTGCCGGCAATGAAACGACCTCTGGGTTTGCAAGTACTGGAGCAACTGGGATCTTGCGCGCTACCGATGCGGGCATGTTCGGTTTTGAAACCGCAAACATGGTCTTTGTCGCAATCGTTCGTGAAATGGAAACTGCATGACTGGCTGCCGGCCGATTAGGCGTCGGCGTCGGCACGATTGGTGTCGGCAATACCAGCAGCGTATTCAACCTCAGGGCATTCAAGTCGGGATTTGGGAAGAGCGGCGCGGCGGGCGCGTTATGCGTCGTTGGCTCTACGGCGGTTGGCCTTGGCGCTACAAATTCGGGCTTTGCATATGCCAGCGCCGCATCTGTAACACCCAAGTGATATTCCGCGAGCTCGCCCGTCTGCGAATGATTCAACTCTTTCATTGCGCGGTACATGCGAGCCACATCACCAAGCGGGAGATGTTCAAGCGCTTGCGCGTCCAAGGTTGTGGAGGCTTCGGCCCCGGGTAGTACTGCGTCGGGCTTTTTGGCGGCCAGCAGTTCCTGATCTTCGCGAGTAAGGATTCGGGCGCGCTTTAGGTCTTCTTCGGTGTACACGTGCTTTTTATGCTTGGTTTGCTGATGCTTACGGGCTTGAGCTTGGCGCGCCACTTCGGCTACGTCCTGCGCCCAGAGCGGCGCTCCGGCGGCAATCGCGCAAGCCGCGAACAAGATGGCACCGGCGTGCAGGCGCTGCCTGGAACGATCCCATGCGGTGATATTAAATTCCGGCAATTTTTGATTTTCTTTGTAAATTTTCATTGGCATACCCCAAGAATTAAGCTTGGTGCCAGTTTATCGAAGCCCGGACAGGGTCAAAAAATCGATTCGCGAGAGTGCTCTGTTCGATATGGGAACTTTCGACACCAAAAGTCCGGGTTCAAAACTTATGGGGCCAAGTCACTTTTACAACCCGCAATCAGAGCTATAAAAGTACCGTGGCGCGGGGGTTGGGCATTTGGCATGGCTGCGCGGAGGGCGAACTTGACGTAACATGTCTCCGCCCAAGTTACTTTGACGAGGTCACTAATGAAGGATGAATCAGAGGTGGACGGCGAAACGCCGTTGCCCAATGCTTCGCAACTGGATGAGTGCGGAGGCCACAATGTACCCGGTCCCGAACTACCCGCGCGCAGAAAATTTATCCAGGCAAGCCTCCTGGCCGGAGCCTCCGCGGCGGTGCTGTCCCCGCGTTCTTCGTTTGGTGCATCTCCGAACGTTTCGCCGGCGTTTCAAGCCAAGAGCTCAGCTGGATCCTTCGAACTTGACGAAATTACCGTTGGCGAACTGCAAGAGGGTATGACGTCGGGCCGCTTCACTGCGCACTCCATCACCGAAAAATATTTGGCGCGCATCGATGCAATCGATAAACACGGGCCGGTCGTCAACTGCGTGATCGAAGTAAATCCTGATGCGCTGGAAATTGCCAAAGGGCTTGATAAGGAACGTAAACAGAAACATCTTCGCGGACCGCTGCACGGCATCCCGATTCTGATTAAAGACAACATTGATACTTCTGATCGCATGATGACCACCGCTGGTTCGCTGGCACTGGTGGGCTCCAAGCCGCCGAAGGATTCCACGGTGGCGCAAAAACTGCGCGAAGCAGGCGCGGTTATTCTGGGCAAGACCAATCTCAGCGAGTGGGCCAACATTCGTTCGAATCAATCCACCAGCGGCTGGAGCGGCCGGGGCGGACAAACAAAAAATCCCTATGTGTTGGACCGCAATCCGTGCGGGTCGAGTTCCGGATCAGGGGCGGGTGTTTCCGCCAACCTGTGCGCGATCGCTATAGGCACGGAAACTGACGGCTCGATCGTGTGTCCCGCGTCGGCCAATGGCGTGGTTGGCTTAAAGCCTACCGTTGGGCTTTGGAGCAGGACTGGGATTATTCCCATCTCGCACAGCCAGGACACCGCAGGTCCGCTCTGCCGGACCGTGCGCGATGCGGCGATTTTGCTGGGCGCGCTCACGGGCGTCGATGACGAAGATAGCGCCACGTCTGAAAGCCGCGGAAAATCCTACGCCGACTACACACAATTTTTGGTGGCCGACGGGTTGCGTGGCGCGCGCATCGGTGTCGTGCGCGGAGCTTTTGGCTTCAACGCCGCAGTCGACAATCTTATTGGGAGCGCTCTTGAGGTGTTGAAAACGCAGGGAGCGATACTCGTTGATCCCGCGGATATTGAAACCCGTGGAAAGTTTGACGAGACGGAATCCACGGTGTTCATGTACGAATTGAAAGCTGACCTGAATACTTACCTTGGTCGCCTCGGACCGCGCGCGCCAGTACACACACTGCAGGAAATTATTGAGTTCAACGAAAATCATCGCGAACAGGAGATGCCCTATTTTGGGCAGGAGCTCTTCCTGAAGTCTCAATTGAAGGGGCCGCTAACAAGCCAGGAATATCTTGATGCATTAAATAAAAACCATCAGTTGGCGCGCACCGAAGGAATCGATGCGGTGATGGACAAGCATAAATTGGACGCCCTGGTGGCGCCGACCGGTGGGCCAGCCTGGCTCACGGACCTGGTGGCGGGGGATCACTTTGGTGGCGGAAGCTCGAGCTTCGCCGCGGTTGCCGGGTATCCGAATATCAATGTTCCCGCGGGTGAGGCGTTCGGCTTACCTGTGGGGATCTCGTTTTTCGGGCGCGCGTGGAGCGAGCCTGTGCTCATACGGATCGCGTATTCGTACGAACAAGCCAGCAAACTTAGGAAGGCGCCGCAATTCCTGCCTACTCTCGGCCCTAAACCGTAAATGGAAATAGTTGAATGGAATGACGGCGGCAGTACGGCGTTTTACGCTAGCCCGCCTGACCGCGCGAGCTTCAGCGCTTCGATAGCGGCGCCACGGGCGCCAGCAGTGTCGCCGTTAGGCATAATGAAAATGGGGATGTCGACCTGCTCTTCGCGTTGGGTAGGCATGCCTGCATGGATCTCCTCGATGAACCAGCTTTGAAACTCGGGAGATGTTTCGATCGCGCCACCGCCGACGATCAGTGCGTCCGGGTCAAATGTATTGATCATCTCGTCGAAGAAAAGTCCCAGAGCGTGTGCCTGCACGCGGAAAATTTCGCGGCACATTGGATCGCCTTTGTCCGCCATGCCGCGTACCATTTTGGCGGCGCGATTCAGGTTGTCTGACTTTCCCAGTTCATGTCCGGGATATTTCGGCAGAAAATATGGCAGAAAATCTCTTTCGATGGCGGTGAGCGAACAAACTGACTCGAGACAACCGATGCGTCCGCAATTGCACTTGGGTTTCATACCACTGATTCCCGCGATGCTTTGGTAGGGAATTAGCACGTGGCCTAATTCGCCGCCGAATCCTTTTCTGCCTTTGATGACGTTGCCGTCCAGAATAACGCCGCCGCCCAGGCCTGTTCCGATGACTACCGACACGGAAGTTTCTTTTCCTGTAGCGCCAAAAATATTGAAGTGCCCCCACAGCGCGCCGGCGTTTCCATCATTCAGATAGCTGACCGGTTTGCCGAGCCGTACTGCGAGTCCCTCGCGGATGTCGTATTCCGCCCAATTGGCATGTACGAAATTCGTGGAGCCTTTGGCGCTGAGTCTGCCTGCGGCGCTTGCGGGCCCGGGCGTGTCGAGGCCCACGGCCACAATCTCTGACATCTGCACACCAGCGCGGTCAGCGGCAATCCGCAATCCGTCTTCAATCTGCTTCAGACACACCTCGGGCCCCTGCTTGGCCAGCGAGGGGTGCTCGCATAATCCATCAATCAAGAATTTTTCTTCGCGATCCACCAGCGTGTAATTAACAGCGGTTCCGCCCAGATCGACTCCGGCAACAACTTCCACGTTTTTCTCCTTCTATTTCTATCCGCGATCACAAAAACAAACAGTCTTACTTGAGTGAGGCCCTTCTCGAGTGAGGCGTTATACTAGCGCGCTAGGCCGGCTGATGGCGATGAACTGGGCGCCGCATTTCTGCTTCAGCATCCTGCTTGTACCAGAAAAGCTGCCCAAAATGAAAGGTAGTGACCATGGGTATTCTAGGCGCTGCCAAACCCGTTGCGATCATTTGCACGAGAGACCGCGCTCGCGCCGCAGTATTTTATCGCGATACGCTGGGTCTTAAATTGAAATCGGAGGACGATTACGCCGTTGTTTTTGATGTCGACGGAGTTGATTTGAGGGTCTCTACCGTTCCCGATTTCACACCGCATGAACATACCGTGTTCGGATTCAGGGTTCCGGAGGTGTCCATCATCGTGGAAGCGCTACGCGAGCACGGAGTGATGTTCAACACCTATAAGGGCTTTAATCAAGATGATCTGGGTATCTGGTCGCTTCCAAATTCAACGTTGCGAGTAGCCTGGTTCAATGATCCCGACGGGAATGTCTTGAGCGTGACGAACGCATAAGCTAAGCGCTAGCGCCGTGAGAACCTTGAAGGCGTCCGATGAACCTGTATACATTCCTTTGACAATATCCGGCGGGTACTCTAAGATTTATGTTTGTCTCTACAGGGAAAGGTGTGACCGTTTCAATGAGGACGTACGTAGCCAAGGGTGAGGAAGCCGAGGCCCTAAAAGTAGGCGCCAACTGGTTTGTAATTGATGCCACGGATATGGTTCTAGGGCGGCTGGCCACCAAAGTGGCTCGGATTTTGATCGGGAAAGATAATCCTAGTTTTACCCCTTATCTGGATTCCGGTGACCACGTGGTGGTCATTAATGCGGACAAGATTCGCATGACCGGAAATAAGGTTGAACAAAAGGTTTATTACTCGCATAGCGGTTATCCGGGCGGCTTGAAAGAAGTACCAGCCAAGCGTCTGCGGGTGGCTAAAGCCGACTGGATGGTCCGCGAAGCGGTGTTGGGCATGTTGCCGAAGAATAAATTGCGTGCGCGACGCGCCAAGAAGTTGCGCGTGTACCGGGATGCCGCCGGTCTAGCGCGCCACGCGGGTCAAAAGCCGCAGGCGATGGCGAGTTAGTCGTTGAAACTGTAAAGGTTCGGGGATTGTTGTTCTGGTGGGTGTAACAACCTGCAGTATTCCAGTCTCCAGGAATTTTCCATCGGGGTTTTTCGAGATGCGCGCACTTCGTGTCTCTGAAATCGCTTTCATTAAGTTCCGCGTACGAGTTCTTGTTTTGGAGTTTAGGAGGAACGTTGAGTTCTACTGGTTCGCCCTTCACGGGCAAGCAAACTTGGATTCTGGGTACAGGTCGCCGTAAGGAATCGGTTGCACGAGTTTTTCTGCGCGCGGGTTCCGGCAAGTTCAAGATCAATGGCAGAACGGCGGAAGAATATTTTCCAAACGTGGCGTGGAAGCATAACGCTACTGAACCGCTGAAGTTCACGAGCCTGCACGACCAGGTCGATGTGGTCATCACTGCCAAGGGCGGTGGAGTTGGCGGGCAAGCTGGAGCAGTCCGCATGGGCTTGGCACGCGCCATTTCGGTGTTCAATGCGGAATTGCGGCCGGCGCTGCGCAAGAATGGATTTTTGACTCGCGATTCGCGCATGAAGGAACGCAAGAAGTACGGCCAGAAGGGCGCACGCAAGCGCTTCCAGTTCACCAAGCGCTAAGCGATGGCAGATATCGCGGTCCTGGACCGCGAGTATCCGCGAGTTGTTTTGAGATTTGCTGGGTACCGAGTTTAGAAGGTACGCAGCTTCGAACTCCGGCGGTTTCGCGCAAGGGACGCTGCCGAGATCACGGCCGGCAAGGAGCCGGCAAAAAGGCTGTTCTTTCGCGAGAGCGTTTCGCTCGCGAGCGCAAACAGCAATCCTTAAAGGAGGAAACTTGGCAGTAGAAATTACCATGAAAGAGTTGCTGGAGGCCGGAGTTCACTTCGGTCACCAGACGCGGCGCTGGAATCCGAAAATGAAGGAGTACATTTTCGGGGAACGCAACGGCATTCACATTATCGATCTGCAGAAAACCCTGAAAATGTTCCGCGAAGCGAGCCGCTTCGTTGGCGAACTTTCCGCGCAAGGCAGGAACGTTTTATTTGTGGGCACCAAGCGCCAGGCCCAGGAAGCGGTCGCCGAAGAAGCGAAGCGCTGCGGCGCATTTTTTGTGAACCACCGCTGGCTGGGTGGCACGCTGACCAACTGGTCGACGTTGCAGAAATCCATCAAGCGTTTGAAGCTCTTGAAGGCCATGAGCGAAGACGGCCGCATGAATGAGCTCTCGAAGAAAGAAAAAGCGCGCCTCGAGCGTGAAATGAAGCACCTCTTTCAGAATCTGGAAGGCATCGAGAATATGGCGCAGTTGCCGGATGCCATGTTTGTGATCGATTCCAACGCGGAAGAGATTGCGGTCAAGGAAGCGCGCCGCATGGGCGTGCCAGTGGTTTCGGTAGTAGACACCAATTGCGACCCCGACGTGGTCGACTGGATTATTCCTGGGAATGACGACGCTTTGCGCGCCATTCGCTTGTTTACTTCGAAGATTTCCGAATCGGTGCTGGAAGGCCATAACGCCTACCAGCAATCGCAAGTCGCGGAGCAGAAAGCCACTGCGGACCAAGCCCTAGTCGATGGCGTCGAATATGTGGACACCAGCGCCTACGAGCAATACGAAAAGCAGGAAGGCGACTTCGTGGAGGGCGTCGTGGAGACGCCGATCGATGCTCCTGCGGAGCCCGCGGAAGCTGCAGAAGCTGCAGAAGCGACCGTTCCCCCCGACGCAGCAGAAGCGCACCGGTAACGGGTAGTACCCGCGCGCGAGAAGGTAACCCAGCCCGTGCGAACGGGCCGCGAGATACCTGCATCACCATCCGGATCATCAAACTAATAGTGAGAAGAGAAGACGAATGAGCACACAGCCAACGCCCAACAGCAACAATATTCCCGCGCAACTGGTGAAAGAGTTGCGGGAGCGCACCAATGCGGGTTTTGCCGATTGCCGTGCGGCGCTGATCGAAGCCGGCGGTGACATCGAAAAAGCCATCAGCGTCTTGCGCAAAAAAGGGCAGGCCGCTGCGGCAAAAAAGGCGCAGCGCGAAGCCAGCGAAGGTTTGGTGGGCAGCTACATCCACGCGGGCGGCAAGATTGGTGTGCTCGTGGAAATCAATTGCGAATCTGATTTCGTCGCGCGCACGCCCATTTTCCAACAACTCTGCCACGATATCGCCATGCACATCGCGGCCCTTGATCCTCGTTACGTGCGTCGCGAAGAAGTGACGTCCGAGATGCTCGACAAGGAGCGCGAAATCTACAGCGCTCAGGCACGCGCAACCGGAAAGCCCGACGCGGTGATCGAAAAAATCGTGAACGGCAAAATGGAAAAGTTTTACGAAGAAAACTGCCTCTACGAGCAGCACTACATCAAGGACGAAAGCGTCACCATCGGCGAGATGATCAGCCAGGCCATTGTTAAACTCGGCGAGAACATGGGCATCCGCCGCTTCGTGCGTTTTAAAGTCGGCGAAGTAAGCGGCAGCGCGTCTTCGAGTTCCGACAACGGCACAGCGCCGGTTTCCGCATAACTATCCACAACTAGAAAAAGTACTCAAAAAGCGTCCCGACGGAAATTCGGGGCGCTTTTTTTTGATTCCTCTGCTGTGCGGCGACTAAGATAGTTTGTTACAATTTCGAAGCTTTCTGCGCACTCATCGGAGATCCATGCCCGCAAAGATCGTGAAGCCCAAAGTCGCCGCCCGCTTACCCGCCGCGGCAAAGCGCGCGTCATCGTCCCCGGCTAATCACGTTCAACCCATTTACAAACGTATTTTGTTGAAGCTTTCAGGAGAATCATTCCAGGGCCCGCAGGGCTTCGGGATTCACGGCGAAACCATTCAGGCTATCGCGCGGGAGTTAAAGGATGTGCACGCCCTGGGCGTGGAAACGGCCATCATGGTTGGCGGCGGAAACATTTTTCGCGGCGCGCGCCAAAAGGGCTTCGAAATCGATCGCGCCACGGGCGATTTTATGGGCATGCTGGCCACGGTGATAAATGCACTGGCTTTGCAGGATGCTTTGGAAAAAGAAGGTGTACATACGCGGGTACAGAGCGCTATCGAGATGCACCAGGTTTCCGAGCCGTTCATTAGGCGCCGCGCGATTCGTCACCTTGAAAAAGGCCGCACGGTAATTTTCGCGGCCGGCATTGGCAATCCGTACTTTTCTACGGACACCGCCGCGGCGCTGCGAGCCATGGAAATCAAGGCCGATGTGATTCTAAAGGCCACGCGGGTGGATGGGATATACGATGCCGATCCGGAATTAGTGAAAGAAGCAAAGCTGTACAGTGAAGTGACTTATCGCGACGTGCTGCACAAAAGTTTAAAAGTAATGGACGCCACGGCGATTTCTCTATGCATGGACAATGGCATGCCTATCGTGGTGTTTAATATGAATCGCCACGGAAACATCCAGCGCGTGTTATTAGGGGAGCGCGTTGGTTCAACGGTGATACCCGCGTAGAATCTGGTTGCAACATCGCGGATTGTTGCGCGGCGGAAGTAAACGGCAGCGGGAATCAGAAAACAAATCTAATGTCGATTCACCTTTTGCATTTTCTTACGAGGTGTTTATGAGCGCGATCTCAAACACAAAAGAAGCTCTTGCCGCGGCAAAAACGCGCATGGAAAAAGCGGTCGAGGACTTTCGCAAAGAGTTAGGCACGTTGCGCACCGGCCGGGCAAATGCATCGCTGCTGGACAGCATCCGCGTCGATTATCACGGATCGCCGATGCCTGTAAATCAACTGGGCGCGCTCACGGTGCCGGAGCCCAGCATGATCGTCATCGCTCCATGGGACCCCAGCGTAGTGCCTTTGATTGATAAAGCTATCCGCACGTCCGAACTGGGGCTTAATCCCACCAATGACGGCAAGGTCGTGCGCGTTCCGATCCCCGCGCTTACCGAAGAACGGCGCAAGGATCTCGTGAAGCAGCTGCACAAGATTCTTGAGAATCATCGCACTGCGTTAAGGAACGTGCGCCGCGATTTGAAGGAAGCCGTCGAAAAACTGGAAAAAGACAAGAAAATCAGCGAAGACGAAAAGAAGCGTGGCCTCGATGAACTCGAAAAGGTTTCTCACGCGGAAACCAAAAAAATGGAAGATTTGTCGGCCACCAAAGAGCGAGAGATTTTGCAGGTGAAATAGCGCCACTTGCTTCTAGGCCGAAAAACAATCTTCATTCGGGTAGTTATAAACAGAATTAACGGCCTGTTTGCGCGGAAGTCTTTTTCGCCGCGGGCTTTGCATGATCATCCGCGGAAGCTGGCCGTTCCAATGTGAAATCCTGGGCTTCATCGTTCTGCACCGCGTGCACGAACGCTTTGTAGTCCGTAACGCGTGCTGCCGGAACTTCTCTCAGCAAAAAACGAACCCGGCGCGACGCGGTCAGCGTCACATTCCCGGCAGAATCAAGCCCCTGAATCGAGTATTTCGACGCAAAGGTCGCGTAGTCGCGTTCCACGGACGTACCGGTAGGCACATGCGCGATTGTTCCGGGAGGTAATTGCAGCGTGGCGCTCGTATCGACATCGAGCGGCGTGCCCAGATCGATTGGCGAAGCCGCTGTTCTAGTGACGACGGTGGTGGATGCATCGGGCAAACCTAGTTGCGGAAGCAACGCCGGGATACGCACCGGCTTTTTGGACCAATCCACAAATTTCGGCGTAACAATTTCGTAATCTACGGAGAAGGGCTGGCGCGTATTCGACGGGTCGGATGCATTCGCGTTGGTCACTTGCCCACGAAATCCGTCGGAGATGGAGAGGAGTTGCGCCAGATCTCGCCACTTTTCTTTTGGCGTTTGATGAAATGCCACGCGCAACAACAATTCATTGTCGCCGCGCAGCGAGTAATGCACTTTAGCGGTGAGCTGTCCGTCCGCCGCCAGAACCGCGTCCACACTTACTTGTTGCGCCGCGGCGAACGGTAAATCAACGGGCACCGTCAGCCACGGCGGCAACGAAGAGTTCTCTTTTGTATCGGGCAAGAGCAAAAAAGCGGGCTTGCCTCGCAAATTGGCGCCGACCATGCGGAACGGCGCCACTTCCATGCTGGGATCCAACCAAAATCCGGGACCTTCCTTGTCTGTTCCGGTCCACACGAGCGCATGACTGAACAGAGAAGGGCGCGGGAGCAATTTGTTGGCGTCATCGGGTGCGCCAGCGAGCGCTACAATCGCCGGCATATGCCCCGCTCGGATGAGTGCCGAGAATAAAACCATCTTGTCTTCAGGGGTAGCGTAACCAGAGGAGAGAATTTCCGCCGGCGCACGTGGGTGAAAGCCATTGGAATCCAGCGGCAGCTCAACTGTGGTAATTTTTTGCGACACGAAATCATAGATGGCTTCAATTTTTTCTTCAGGTTTTTCCGCTGACTTGGTCAAATCGCTGGATTTCGCGAGCACGGGCGGCGCAATATTTTCCGTTGCTTCAAATTTCTCCGCCAGCCGCGCGGAAAGCTGCTTCCAGGAAGTAAATGTTGTGAGCGCCACGTCCGGTTCGGTGGAAAGGTTCTGGAAGCTTTTCGCTTTGCCTTCCGGGGAACTCCACCGATACTCCCACCGCCGAATAACGCGCGATTCCTGCCCCTCCGCAGTTTTGCCTTCGTAGCTTGGCGCTGTGGCCGGATTTACTCTTAGTTGCACGACGCGCGATGAAGGCAGATCCAGTTCGAACAGTTCCTGGGTAACGATGGCGTCTTTCGCAAAAGTGTGGAATAAATAAAAATCCGGTGCGAGCGGGGCGTGAGCCGTGGTGACCACGCGATATTCCAAGATGTCCGTAGGCTGCAGCCCGAGAATTCGAACCGTTTTGCGTCGAATATCCAGATAAGCAGGGGCGTCGACTACGATCGAATTAGGCTGGTCGGTCACCGCACTGGGCAAAATGTCAGCAGTGCCGCCGCTGGCATGAGTGACACGGGCCAGAGGGATTTCCACGGTTTCGAACGCGCGGTTGTAGTCGAAATTCAGGCGCGCGAATTGCCGCGTTCCCAGTTCCGTATTGATGCGCACTCTCGCGTGCACTTCTTTGCGGCTTGAACCGTCCGTTTCAAAGCGGATGTGCGTTTCGAGCAGCTCGATTTGCGCGGGAGTTTGCGGGGCTCCACTCGCAGGCTTCTGGTCGGTGCTCTGACCGGGTCCGGACGGCGTCTTGCTGGACGAGTCCGGCAGCTGTTGCGCGGATAAAATCGGCAGAGTGGCCGCCAGAAGAAAAAGGGCCGCCAGTGCGCATCGCAGTTTCATCGAAATGAATGATCGATTGGCAGGCACACCTCGCAGTTTAGGTGCTCCCGCGAAAAACGCAAAGAAGAAGCTTGCGCCGCCAGGTGGATACTCTGGCAATTCCACTGAACTTCGCCGGAGCCGTAAACCCTTTTTACAACCACATCCGTCTCAAGTGCATAGCACAGGTGCGTGCTATAGACTGGATATCAGGAGAGAAATGAATGCGCCGTGTTTTCGAGATTCTCGCAGTTCTGTCTCTGATTCTTACTCTATCCGCTGCGAGTGTTGTCTCGAAGGAGAACAACGAAGAAGCGACTAGAGCCGCGCTGGTGAAAATTGCCGGCGAAGGCCTGGTGGAATCTCACGCCTACGAATACCTGACGCAACTCAGTGACGACGTAGGCGCCCGCGTTACCGGGTCGCTGCAGTCTCAAAAGGCTGTCGAATGGAGTCTAAACAAAATGCGCGCCATCGGTCTCGAAAATGTTCACGCCGAGAAATTCCAAATTTGGCGCGGATGGACCCGGGGCACCGCGCAGGCGGAATTGACGGGTCCCATTCACCGGCGGCTCAACGTTGACGCCATGGGCTGGACGGGATCAACGCCGGCGAGTGGGACCGAAGGCGAACTCGTTGCCGCCAACGTTTTTAATCTGGATCAAGAATCGAAGGATCCCGCCAAATTCAGCGGTAAAATTATCTTGATGGTTGCGCAGGGTGAGCCAAAAAAAGACCAGGATGGAATGCTGATTTTTACGCAGTTCGGTGATTTCGTGAGGCTGGCCGCCAAAAATGGAGCACTCGCCATCTTTGGCGGTCAAGGCGGACTCAAAAGCGAGGGCATGAACCTCACCCATACTGGCATTCTTGGATTTGCGGCGGATTTCGCCATACCGGTCCTCTCTCTAACCACGGAAGATCAGAGCCAGTTGGAGCGTTTTTTGGACAGCGGCAAAAAAGTTCACGTGCGCGTGGATGTGCATAACACCTTCAGTAACGGCCCGGTGGAAACCGCCAACGCGGTGGGCGAAATTCGTGGCCGCGAGCATCCCGAGGAAATTTTTGTTGTTGGGGCGCATCTCGACTCATGGGATTTGTCGGAAGGAGCCACTGATAACGGCATGGGTTCTGTTAGCGTTCTAGGCGCCGCGGAGGCCATTCTGCGATCCGGCCAGCGCCCGCGACGCACAATCCGTTTCGTTTTATTTAACGGTGAAGAGCAAGGTTTGCTGGGCTCGTATGCCTACGTAAAACACCATCAATCGGAAATGGCCAACCATCTCGGCGATCTGGTGCTTGATGAAGGTCAGGGACCGGTCAAGGAATTTCAGCTCGGTGGCCGTGATGATCTCCTCGGCGATTTTCAGAATTTCGTCGATTCGCTGGCGAATATTCGCAGCATCAAGGTGAACGACAAAGTTGAGTTCGGCACCGACACCGGGCCCTTTATTATGGCAGGTTTGCCGGGGATTAACATGAATCAGGATTCGCCGGAATATAAGTACACCCATCATTCCGCAGCCGATGCCTTGGAAGAAGTAAAACCGGAGGTGCTGGCGCAGGACGCCACACTGATGGCGATGACTGCGTTTTGGATTGCGGACCGTCCGGAACGATTCGCCAAACCCTGGCCCACAAGCAAAACCGCTGCAATGCTGCGGGCGCAACACCAGTTTGAATTCCTCAGGGCCATCGGTTTATGGCCGTTCGGCGATCAAGGCGCGGACGATACCAAGGATAGACCGCCGTCGTCTGAGTGACGCGCCTGAGGGTGACGGACTGGGGCTTGTAACTTACTGATATAAAAGGCTGTACTGTTATTTTGGGCTGAATGGGCCATCCTTCCGCTCAATTTCGACTGGATTGCCCGCAGTGGGATCACTTGCACAGGCAGGGGCGGAGCCAAAGTTGAACCTGTGCACTTATTTCCACACGGGGGTTTCGAAGATTATTTGACAGAGCACGTTTTCTTCCTTATACTTCGTTGTTTGTCGGGGTAGTTACTATCCCGATGGGGGCGACCGCAGGTCTATCGCGGTCGCAGTTGGAAGGAATTCTTCAGTC
>Ga0210409_10005288_pt1 | contig 13594 bp, 11 predicted proteins | sample IncBWH17MmetaG_FD_161649 | JGI IMG/M metagenome (GOLD analysis project Ga0210409, IMG submission 161649) | Forest soil microbial communities from Barre Woods Harvard Forest LTER site, Petersham, Massachusetts, United States - Inc-BW-H-17-M | ecosystem: Environmental > Terrestrial > Soil >... | reverse complement strand
ACAGGTATCTGCTGGCAATGAAGTTTATGTTATCATGGGTAATTATGGTAAAGGCGGAGCAGGAAATAATGGAAACGTCAGTACAATTGATAATGGAAAAATCACTGTACCTTCAAACGTATGGAAAGTAGCTGTGATTATCCCTAATGGGAATGATGACTTAAGCCGCGTAACCAACACCACCAGGGTAATTGCCGTAAACACTCCAAACAACAATGCAGTAGACCCGGACTGGAAAAAATATATCGTGACTGTCAGGGACATTGAAAAAGCAACAGGTTACAACCTGCTAAACAATCTGCCGCAAAACATACAAGATGTCATAGAGACCAGAAAGGACTCCGGCAACTAACGCCACACTGGCCTCCCCGAAAAGGAGGCCTTTTTTGTACCCCCTATGTAAATATATTCCTTAAGTTTGCCTAATTCTAATCCATAGAACATTTGACAATGACTTATCAAGAAAAACTAACTGCAATACGTCAACAGATGAAGGCCGATGATGTTCAGGCCTATATTATTCCTTCTGCAGATCCTCACATGAGCGAATACCTGCCAAAACACTATAAATGCATTCCCTTTACGTCTGGCTTCCTGGGCTCTGCCGGCACGCTAGTGATCACAGCTGATTTTGCCGGTTTATGGACAGACGGGCGATATTTCGAACAAGCTGCCGAGCAATTGGAAGGCAGTGGTTTTGAATTGGTTAAACAAAAAGTACAACATGCGCCAGAATATATTCAATGGCTTGGTGAAACGCTACCAAAAGGTGCCACCGTTGCATCCGATGAAAAATTACTTTCTATCTTATTAGGGGATCTTTTAAACCAAACCCTTGCTGTAAAAGGCATATCCATTGTGCATAAAGATTACCTGAATCCCATCTGGGAGGGTCGCCCTGAACTACCTTCAGAATCTGCTTTTTTGATCGAAGAACAGCACATCGGCCAATCCGTAGCTTCCAAACTGACAGAGGTTAGAGCTGTTCTGCAAAAGCATCAAGCCGGTTATCACCTGGTTTCTTCACTGGATGATCTGGCCTGGTTATTCAATATCCGGGGAAAAGATGTGAGCTATAACCCTGTTGTACTGAGCTTTGCCCTCATCAGTGAAAAAGAAGCCTTCTTATTTATAGATCAGCATAAACTCAATACTGCGGAAAAAGAACAATTACAAAAAAGCGGCGTTCAATTGCAAGCCTATACAGACATTGAAAAGCACTTATCTAGCTTGCCTGAAAACAGCAGTATCTTTATTGATCCAAAAAGAAATTGCTATGCCTTTACAAAGGTTATTCCTGCAAGTGTAAAGATCATTAAAGAGACCAATCCCTCCACCCTTCTCAAAGCCATTAAAAACCAAACAGAACTGGCAAATACCCGTACCGCCATGGTTAAAGATGGTGTAGCCATTACCCGTTTTCTAAAGTGGCTAACGGAGAATATCGGAAAAACAAAAATCACCGAACTTTCAGCCGCGGCAAAACTTCGTGGCTTCCGGGAAGAACAGGAAGGCTTTGTTGGCGATAGTTTTACCACTATTAGTGCTTACAGAGCACACGGTGCTTTGCCACACTATTCGGCAACTCCTGAAAGCGATGCAGAACTTAAACCCGAGAGTTTGTACCTGGTGGATTCCGGCGGCCAGTACTTTTACGGAACGACCGATATTACCCGTACCATTTCTTTGGGAGAGAATACCGACGAAGAGAAAAAGGACTATACCCTGGTACTTAAAGGTATGATTGATGGCTGCAAATCCCGCTTTCCTAAAGGAACCTGCGGCTACCAGATCGATGCAATTACTCGCAAACCCATTTGGGAACACGGCATCAATTACGGCCACGGAACCGGTCATGGCGTAGGTTATTTCCTAAATGTACATGAGGGTCCCCAGGTCTTTAACCCGACCAATAATCCGGTAGCCATTGAACTGGGCATGATTACTTCTATAGAACCAGGTATATACCGTCATGGAAAACATGGCATCCGAATAGAAAATCTGGTGACCACCATTAACGATATCAGTAATGAATTCAATGAGTTTTACGCTTTTGAGGCTTTAACTATTGCCCCGATCAGCACGGCAATTGTTCAAAAAGAATTACTGGAACAGAGCCAAATCAACTGGCTGAATGAATACAATGCATTAGTGTTCGAGAAAATAAGCCCTTTCTTAAATGCAGAAGAAAAGAGCTGGCTTGAACAAGAAACCCGGAAGATCTAAGCAGGTAAGCTGATCTTACCCATTACTACTGAAGGCAGTCCAGGGCGGTTTCCAAAATCAAGCCGCCCTCCTGTTACACATTCATTGGCCAACAGACCAAATAAAACAGCCTCTTTTGCATCCGGATCTACTTCCAACTCTTTAGTGTCCTTCAATTTTTTATTCAATTTCAAACTCAGTTTCTCCGCCAATAAAGGGTTGTGCATTCCACCCCCGCTCATATAAATTTCGAAATCTTCTCTCCCTCCCATGGAACGCGTTATGGCCTCCACAATTCCAACAGCTGTAAATTCGCAAAGTGTCGCGAGAACATCTGTATTGGAAATTCCTTCCTGACCGGATTGATGTATCGCATTTTTCAGGTAATCCAGATTGAACAGTTCCGGCCCCGTTGTTTTTGGAAAGGCCAGTCCAAAGAAATCATTGTTTAGCAATTCCTTTAACAAAGCTTCGTTTAGCCTCCCTTCAGAAGCCAGGGCTGCATTTTCATCATATTGCTTGCCCGGATAATGCAATTGTACAAACTGGTCCATTAAGGTATTTCCAGGGCCTACGTCTGTAGAAAAAACAAGGTCAGGGCGACGGCCTGAAGGCAGATAAGTAAAGTTGGCAATCCCGCCTATATTGAGTAAGATCCGATTCTCGTCTACACTTGAAAAGATCAGATAATCTCCATAAACAGCCAGCGGAGCACCTTCCCCTCCGGCGGCAATGTGTTTTTGCCGAAAGTCACTGACGGTAATGATTCCCGTTTTCACAGCAATATGATCTCCGTCGCCAATTTGAAGCGTTGCATTCGGATAATTTTTATGCTGATGCTTAGAAAAAGGGGCATGATAGATGGTTTGTCCATGGCTGGCAATCAGATCTACTTCGGCAGCCGGAAAATTCCAGTCTCTGAGACAATCTAAAATCAGCTGTGCATGAAATGTACCGATATAAGCATTTAACAAGGTCACTTTTTCCAGGTCCACCAGCGTTTTAAAGGAAACTGATTTCAGTTCCTCCTTAAATTCAGGAAGGTAGCTGATCGTTTTAAAATGCAGAAGCTCAGTTTTGGTCGAAATGCCTGATCCTGTAAAACGGCATAAAGCGACATCCAATCCGTCAAGAGAAGTCCCCGACATCAACCCAATAATTATTCTGGATGGTGCAGCAGAAAGTTCTGCCAGTTTCTGTAGGTCTTTGTTCATAGGAATATTAGGTTATTCAACTCAAAATACAACTTTATAGAGTTTGTCCGGATAATCAAGTTTGGTACTTTTTCTGTTTCCGTTGTACGTAATATGCATAATATTACTCTGATCATCAAAAAGATCATACATAAATGTATTCAGGATCTCCAGATCTTTTAGCCCTTTAACAGGAACAGATTCAATATACAATACAGTGGCTTCATTATCTTTTTCAAATCCAAGATAATTCAGGCCAATCACCTTGCCTCGCGTTTTCAACTGCAGGTGCTGGACTGCATATTTTTTAACCAGCTCGTCCATCACAGCATGTTTAGCCACAGAAGTAAGGTCAGCATGCACCTTAAATGCTTTAGTTAAAGCATTTTCCAAATCATCGGTAAACAATCTGCAGCTGATCTCTACGGTTGCACCTTTAGCGGTATAATTCAACTCCATACTGCTCAAATGCAGGGGGTGTCTTTTTTCCAAGGGTTTCACAGGCAAAAATCCCAGGATTAGGTAACAAATTAATAGCGTTTGGTTTAATATTATAGTCATCGGGTGTATCCTGTTTTCAGAATACAAAAAAACAGTTTAAATTTAAATTCGCATAAGTTTTACAAATGAAATCTACAAAAGCTTTATTTTCCATCTCCATGGCGCTGGTTTGTTCTTCGGCCGTGTTCGCACAGAACATCAGGAACAATCCAGAAAGTAACCATGGCAATAAATTTGAACAATTAGGCACCATTTTGACCACGCCGAATGAACAAAGAACGGCCAGTGGTGCCCCAGGCATAAAATACTGGCAGCAAAAAGCAGACTACAACATCAAATGCAGTCTTGATGAGAAGGAACTTAAGTTAAACGGCAGTGAAACTATTACTTATTCCAACAATTCTCCTGATGTATTGACTTATATCTGGCTGCAACTGGATGAGAATGAGCACAACAACCTCAACAATTCCGGATATCAAAGCAGTACCCTGATGCCGCAAAGCACCACCACTCAGGCATTGGATAAATTTCAGTATGATGGAAGCGATAATGGTTATGGGGTTAAGATCAGCAAAATTACTGACGCACAGGGAAGGACTTTGAAATACACCATCAATAAGACCATGATGCGTGTAGAAATGCCTGTGCCCCTTGCTTCCGGTCAAAAATTTATATTTAATGTAGACTGGAGCTATAAAATCGGTAACCGTATCGCCATGGGTGGCCGTGGTGGTTATGAGTACTTTCCTGAAGATGGAAATCATTTATTTACCATGACCCAATGGTATCCCCGCTTATGTGTATACAGCGATTTTCAAGGCTGGCAAAATCATCAGTTTACCGGGCGGGGCGAATTTGCACTAACCTTTGGGGATTTTAAAGTACAAATTACAGCTCCTGCAGATCATATTCTTGGTGGTACAGGAGAATGCGTAAACTACGAAAAGGTATTATCACCGGCCCAGTTGTCCCGCTATAAACAATCTAAAACCGCGACAGAACCTGTTGAGATCGTTACCCTTGAAGAAGCAAAACAGGCTGAAAAAAATAAGAGTACCCAAACCAAGACCTGGATTTTTGAGGCAAAAGATGTACGGGATTTTGCCTGGACCTCTTCCAGAAAATTCATCTGGGATGCCATGGCACAGCCTATAGAAGGCAAATCTGTAATGTGTATGAGTTTTTATGGCAAAGAAGCTTATGGCCTTTACCGGAAGTTTTCTACAAAAGCAGTTGCCCATACCATAAAAACCTATTCTCATTTTACCATTCCATACCCATACCCGGTTGCCCAAAGCATTGAGGCCGCCAATGGTATGGAGTATCCTATGATCTGTTTCAACTATGGCCGTACTGAAAAGGATGGAACTTATACCGAAACCTCTAAAAATGGAATGCTGGGCGTTATTATACATGAAGTTGGACACAATTTCTTTCCAATGATTGTGAATAGCGATGAACGTCAGTGGACCTGGATGGATGAGGGTTTAAACTCCTTTGTAGAGTACCTTACAGAGGAACTTTGGGACAATAAGTTTCCCACCAAGAAAGGACCTGCCTATACAATTGTAGACTACATGAAATTACCAAAGAACGAACTGGAGCCTGTTATGACCAATTCTGAGAATATTGTTCGCTTTGGTCCTAATGCCTATTCAAAGCCCGCAACTGCACTAAATATCCTAAGAGAAACCATCATGGGCAGGGAATTATTTGACTATGCCTTTAAAGAATATGCCAGACGATGGGCCTTTAAACATCCAACACCTGCAGACTTTTTCAGAACGATGGAAGATGCCAGTGGTGAAGATCTCGACTGGTTCTGGAGAGGCTGGTTCTATGGTACTGATGCTTGCGATATCTCTTTAGATTCCGTAAAATTTGCAAAAGCGGACGTCAATGCCAACGTTCCCCCGTCAACATCTTCCATGATCAAATTAGAGCGGCCACTTGTCAATGCATTTGAAGACCTTTCTAAAATCAGAAATAAGGAAGATAAGTCTATCAGTTTCTATACAGACAAAGATCTGAAAACCAGAGACTTTTACTGGAAGTATGACAGAGGACTGGAAAAATACGACGACATGGAACGTAAGCAAGTCAACACACCGGCCCTGGAACAATTAAACAGCACCGACAAGTCTAAATATGCAGGTAAGTTCTTCTATGAACTGTCCTTTAGCAATAAAGGAGGATTAGTAATGCCTGTTATTGTGGAATTTACTTACACTGACGGCACAAAAAGAATAGACAGGATTCCGGCACAGATCTGGCGCCTGAACGAAAACAATGCCTCCAAATTCTATGCGGAAGATAAAGAAGTTGCCGCGATAAAGCTGGATCCTATGCGGGAGACAGCAGATATCGATGAAAGCAACAATACCTGGGGTGGCCAGGCACAAGCCACTAAATTTCAATTGTTTAAACAAAAAGCAAATGCTGCTGCCGCCCGGGGGCAGTCTACCGGACTGAATCCAATGCAGGCAGCAGAGAAAAAATAAAGCGACCCTAATTTCTACTCAGGCTCATCTCCATTTCGAGATGGGCCTTTTTTGCATCTTCTCTCGTCATCTTCACCGTCAAATGGGTAAAGAACTCCAGATAAGAATCCAGCAAAGGAAAAACATGGTCTTTATGCAATTGAGCTATATTCGCCTCCGCAAAGAAAAAATACGGGGTGTTTTTTACACCTTCTTTTAATTTGCTGTATTTATTGGTACTTAATTGCAGTACCTGATCATTGCTTTTATCGAATACCTGATACAAAGGGAACAATGATTTATTGAGCTTCTCCCCTTCAATAGCCTTTTGCCTTTTCAAGTAATCCAGCAAACCACCTGTTTTTGTAGTCAACGTCATCCGCATATCCGGAACTCTGATCTCCTTAAGCACTTTTTGTTCCGTCTTCTCAAAATCGTCGTTATAGGTATATGTAATTAGGGTATCGGTCTGTTTGATTGATTTGTTGAGCACCAGATCTGTATACCCCTTATAATATTTATTTAAGCTGTCTGCCGAAAGTTCAATCCCAGCAATTGTCCAAAATTTATTCAAATGAAAATTCGCTGGTTTGGCATTCAGCCATATTTTCAGCATTGCGTCGGTATTGTTATCCAGATCTGTACTTACATAAGATTTTTCGGAAACGTCAAGCCCCTTTATAGGAACAGACCCCTCTAACGAAATCGCATTATCTTTTACTTCTCCCGCTCCGGAAAATCCATCAAAAATATAAGCCAGGTGGCCTTTTATCTTCAATAGGCTTTGCAGCTTTTGATCTCCTTCATCCAATAGATTCCTTTTATTCAGTACATCCAGAAGAATGGTTCTGGTCTGTTCTCTTTTGAAAGAATAAGACAATGCCATTTCCTGTTCATTATAGGCAACGCATAATTTCCCATCTGCACTGATGCCGAAAACCTGTCCGCCCGCTATATTCTCGAAATTATGGATCTTCAGGGCCTTTTTAAGGTATAATTTAAGTGCTGCTGTATCTGTGAGCTGTAAAGAACAAAAGAAGGTCTCAGCAGACTTAGAACGTACATTGTAAATGAAAAGACGGGAAGGAATAGAAAAGCCCTTGGGAATGGCTATCTCTTCGTTCTCCCAGACTAGAAATTTTGGAGGATTCCTCCAAAAGCTCAAAGCATTACTTTCCAGTATACCATCCAGATCAATCTTAAATAAGAGAGCAGCCTCGTTATGGATCCGATTCTTCCGGGATTGGTATTTTCTGTATTGAAGGTAACCCAATACAACGATCAGCAACAGCAGGATAACCGCTGCCGATCTGGTCCATATTTTCTTCATGAACTATTTTTTTGCTTCCTCTATCAGAGAGAAAAGGTATTTTAAAGCATTCGGCTGGCTCGCCGGAATATCCATACTCACCTCTCCCGAAATTGCATTTCCTTCAATAGGATTAGATTTCATATAGATATCTCCAATTGAATTTAAGAGTTTATTTGCTTTTTCTACCTTTGCTGTATTGCCGATTTCTTCCGCAGGTATCTTCCCCGCAAGTTTCTTTGAACTGAAATAGGCCGCATAATTCGCATTGCTCAGCATCTTTTTATGTCTGGAGGATACTTTAGCTACGTAACGGTCTCCTGCAATCTGCGCCATCTCCTCAGCATTGCTCCCCAAAAAGATCATGTCTTTTTTAAGTGCAAAAAAAAGTGACATCGGACTCTTAGGGATAGACAGCTCATAATAACCCTGATTATTTTTAACGAATTCCTTCTTTACACCATAAGCAATCAACTTATTAATCAGCTGATGATCTTCAGAAGAAAACATCAGCAGGAAATCCGGCAAGGTCTCTTTCTTGGTTTTGGTCACCTCTTTGGTTTCAAAATTCTCTTCGTTGTACTCATAAGACTTATAGGAAACTTCCTTTTGGCTAAGGCCATTAAAAATAAACAATCCATCTCCCTTAACCACCTTACTCACCGCATCTTCATCCAGCAAAAGAGAGAAAAGATCACTGGCCATACCAATCTCATCTCCGTAAGCAGAACCGTAAAATCTGGAGATAATCTTTGGATAGGCCTCCAGATAAGCTTTAGTATCGGCGGCATAGGCCATATATCCGATAAGTTTATTTTCGTTTACATATTGGAGAAACTTTTTGTTCAGTTTTCTCTTATTGACCTTTTTAAAGATATCGGCCATATCCTGATCAAAGTGCATAGCAGTGCCGATCTTTATATTTTTGTCTTCCAGATAAAGTTTTGCCACCACACTTCCGTATCCCTTGAACATACTTTTACCGTCAAAGTAACGGTTGGAGGGCATATAGCCGCCGATTAATTTATCAAGCCCGGCAATCCATACAGAAATTTCGGCATGCCCGTCAATACTTTTTACATAGTCCTTGTTGTCCAGAACAGAGGTCGATTCTCCTTTGGCTACAAAGTCATCTGCCTTTTGTTGCACACATTTAGCAATGGCTCTTTTTTTGAGTGCCAGTTGTTGGGAATAACCATTATCCATCCCATAGGCCGGAGCTGCAGCCACACTGTCGGCCATTGCTACAGCTTCTGTAGGATCTGCTTCCTCCTCCTTTATCTGAACTGGTTTTTTCCTTACCGGCCTGGCTTTACGCTTTTTCGAATGTACTTTACCTTTTTTCTTTGCACCCGATGCTTTTGTTTTGGTCACTTTAGTTTTCCTCACAGCAGGTTCCTGTATTTCCGTTGTGTCATAAGTTGCTGCAACAGTATCAACAACAGTACTGTCAATTGCTACCGCAGCTGTATCCGTAATCCCAATGGAAGTTTGTGCAGCAGGGTAAAGATAAGATGTCTTCCCCTCTCCTTTGATAAAATACAGGGTATTCTCATTCCAGCGTGTTAGCTCTGTAGAATCCAGATTATAATAGGTTCTCCAATTCCCCGCAGTATTGAATTTTAATCCGGAACTGGTATATAGTTCATCCAGCTTTGCGGCATTCTTTACCGGAGCCAGCAAGCAGTGGTAACTTACACTGTCGTTACCCTGATTGTAATAGTAAAAATCGGCTGATAAGTTAAAACCAAGTTCTTCCACCTGGCTCACTTTACTTTTGGTAGATCTCGAAACTTTATCCAGGATTTTTTTCCCGAGGAAGGTCTGATTAAATTCATTTGTTGACATCAGCTCCAGCATATTTTTCCCTTTAAGGGTAGCTACCACAAGCGCATCTGAAGGTATTTTGCGTTGAAGATCTTGTGCTTTAAGTTCGGTTACGAGAAAAATAACGCTGAGCGTCAACGTTAATTTAGTAAGAAAATTCATGATAATAGAGTTTTAAATAGGTAGGTAAGATTTATTTTGACAGCGTAATTCTATTGGAAATATTGGTTTTGCCATTGATCAGGCCGAGCATTCCTGTTCGTACCATCACCGCCTTTTTGCTTGCGGAAACTTTTGCCAGAGGATTTGTACAAACGGAAACCGGCACCTCAAAACGATAGATACTCGTATAGGTGGCCTCTTTAAATACATTTTTCACTTCTGGTTTTAGCTTATTGTATTGAACCAATGCTTCTTTATGATGAGCATAATTTCGCTCAAAAACATGATTTGCCGCGCTAAAGCTATAAGAAGAACTACTTATGGCATTCACTTTTAGTTTTTTGAGCACGTTCTGGCTGATGTTATTGATATTGGATATATTGTTAAAGGAGAAACTCACGCTCGCGATGAAATTCTCCAGGTCCAGTTTCCGGCTTACATTAGTAATTCCTTTTGAATTTTTCAGATAAGTCACTACCTCATCCATTTCCTTTTGGATCTTTTGCTTGGAGGGAATCTTGTAGCCGTTCACACTATCCAAAAGCAGGATCGAAGCAACCTTGGTTTTGCTCTGGCTGAGGTTTACGGTAAGGTTAACTGTACCTGTCCCATTGTCAGACAGATTAATTTCTTCTACAATCTGGAAGCAAGAACTGCAACAGCAGGCCACAAGGATCAGAAACAGGTAAAGATACCCCTTCATTATCAGTTATTTGATCACTTTTAATAAATAAGCGCCATAACCGCTTTTCACCAATGGCTCTGCTACTTTGTTCAACTGTTCTTTATCGATAAAGCCCATCCGGTAAGCTACCTCTTCTATACAACCAATTTTCAGGCCTTGTCGTTCTTCTATCACCTGTACAAACTGTCCGGCCTGCATTAAGGAAGCAAAGGTTCCTGTATCCAGCCATGCTGTTCCCCTGCTCAGTACACCTACTTTCAATTTACCTTGTTCCAGGTAAACCTTATTAACATCTGTAATCTCGTACTCCCCACGAGGGGACGGTTTAATGTTTCTCGCAATTTCAACCACGCTATTATCATAGAAATACAATCCTGGCACAGCATAGTCAGATTTAGGGGCAGCAGGCTTCTCTTCAATGGAAACCGCATTGTTCTCCTCATCAAATTCCACCACACCATAACGTTCCGGATCTGCGACCCTATAGGCAAATACCACTCCACCATCCGGATCCGAACTTCCCTGGAGCAGTTTAGCCATTCCGTCACCATAAAAAATATTGTCGCCAAGTACCAGGGCTACTTTATCCTGGCCGATAAAATCAGCACCAATCACGAATGCCTGCGCAAGACCATTTGGTTCAGCCTGAACTGCATAAGAAAACTTACAGCCTAAACGACTGCCATCACCCAGGAGTTTCTCGAAATTTGGAAGGTCATGTGGGGTAGAAATGATCAGAATCTCTCTGATCCCGGCCAGCATTAAAGTAGACAAAGGATAATAGATCATCGGTTTATCATAAACCGGCATCATTTGTTTACTCATTACTAAGGTTAAAGGGTGCAACCTTGTGCCACTTCCACCTGCTAAAATTATTCCTTTCAAAATTCGGAGTCCGTTAGTTTTATATGATTTATTTATTTATCTGCAATTATAAGCTATTTTCCAATTCTGCATACCATTCCGCACCATATTTACGAATTAAAGGTCCTTTTAGAAACTGGTAAACCGGAACTTTTAATTCACGGCCGAAGGTACAGGCATCTTTACAGATACTCCACCTGTCATAATTCAATACGTCGAACTCTGGATAATGCGTAATTCGAATCGGGTACAAATGACAGGAAATCGGTTTTTGCCAATCTACAAGCCCTTCTTCATAGCCCTTCTCTATGGCGCATTTGGTAATGCCATTTTCAAAAGTAACATAAGCACATTCTTTGTTCCCATCCACACATGGTGTGGTCAGGTCTCCATCCTGATCGACAACAGATGTACCATATTCCTCGATTGCAGCAATTCCTTTCGGTGCCAGCAAATGTCTGATCTTTGGATAAATTTCTTCCAGAACTGCCTTTTCAGCTTGCTCAAGTGGAGCACCTGAATCTCCTTCTACACAACAGATCCCTTTACATTTATTGAGGTTACACACAAAGTTTTCGCTGATCACATCCTCATGGATTAGCGTATTTTGAACTTCTATCATCTTATTCATCAATTTTAGCCAGAGGGTATTTAAGCCCCGTAGCTGATTTTAATTCCATAGTCACCGCACCAACAAGTATCTCTACCTGAGCTTTTACCGGGACGCGGTTCCCGTCATCAGTAATCCAGAGGTAAAGCCTGCTGTCTTTCCTGAAAATCCTTCCAGGCTGTATAGAAGGACTAAATTTAAGACATCTGATCTTACCCAGCTTCGTCTTGATCACTTCCTTTCCGATATATTCAATTTTCAGCTGGCTAATCCCATCCTGCAGGAAATAGTTCAGCGCAAACTGGTCACCTGATTTGATATTGGCAATATTCAGGCTTCTTGCAAAATAGTACGCAGAAACCAGATCAAAGGTCTGGTTCGTAGGCCCGGTAAATGTACCCCGGTTAGAAACAACCTGCCTGCTGTGCTGCGTAAACCTTGCTTTATCTGCCCTTTTATAACCTCCTTCACGGATATTTTCCTGATAAAAATAAGGGGTTAACGTTTCCTTATCGATATAGGAATCGTAATGATCCCTGATCTTATAAAAAATATCAAAGGTTCCCGACGTTTCCCCGTCCACCGATAATTTATAAACAGGCTTGTTGTCAAACTTCATGTCTGTATTCAGAACTTTCAGTGTTCCCTCTGCTGCCGTAATAAAGCCATATCTTAATTTATACTGAAGTACCTCCCCGGCCTGAAAGACCGGCTCCTTTTTTAAAGGCAATTCCTGTGCATAGACCTGTACGCTGACTAATAAACTTCCTATAAGGAATAAAAAGGCAAATCTCATACAGAATTTATGCAAGAATCCTTCCAAAATCCTTAATCCTTACGTTTATAGATCGGAACAGTGGAACACGGCTCCCCATACATAATGCTTTTCACAACAGGAAGCAGCAGATTGGTCAGTTCCACATAAGCCGAAACCGGAACATCAATGTCTGCACAACCCTTAACAACAACTCTTTCGCCAGCTAAAGAATCCAGATCTATATTGGTCAGTGATTTTGCAAACAACACCGATTCCAGGACATCCAAGCCCCCAAAGACAACCTCATTGGCGTAAGGCTTCATTTTGCTCGCCAGCAGCATATAAGCCCAGGTAGGCACAATAGCATCAGCCGAACAAATAACTGCTATATTTTTATCCTGGTACTGAGACCAGTCATGATTCTTTATAAACTCACGAAAATCCTTTTCCCGCAGCATCAAGCCATGAAAAAGATTTTCTTTAATATCATAGACTACACGCTCACCCTTATTGTAATACTCTTCCAGATTGATCGTGATTAACCCACTGGCACTAACTTTATTAACAAAATTCTCCTGAATATCCATGGCATCTAAAAATAAAAAAACCGGAAGCGATATACTTCCGGTTACAAAATTACGTAAAATAAGATTAATAGAATTTCACCCTATTGTCTTTTATCTTGCTTTTATCCTGTAATGCCTGGAACGCTGCACCTAATGCACGCTGTCCAACACCCAGTAACATAGTTTCTTTTTGTTTATACGTATTCGCCAATGGAGCAGGATTGCTAAATGCACTTACTGTAAAGGCATAAACACCATGATCTCCTGCAACAGGACTGGAAATTTTATTTACAGCAGAACCAAATACAGTACCAATCAATTTGTTTTCCTGGCCCACGCCCGGAAGTACTGGGTTACCAAAAACAATATTCTCAACCGGTACCACTGGTTTAGCCACCTTTTGTGCAACCTGATCTAAACTACCTGCACCTTTCA